>Ga0182742_1000902_pt1 | contig 41676 bp, 36 predicted proteins | sample eDN5th37CBELigMG_FD_128880 | JGI IMG/M metagenome (GOLD analysis project Ga0182742, IMG submission 128880) | Enriched Miracle-Growth compost microbial communities from Emeryville, California, USA - eDNA 5th pass 37_C BE-Lig MG (version 2)... ... | reverse complement strand
CACGTTGCAAACACGACTGCTGTCGCTCAACGCAGCGGTCGAGGCAGCCCGCGCTGGCGAGCACGGCCGCGGATTCGCGGTCGTTGCAACCGAAGTGCGCCAGCTGGCCGCACGCAGTCAGCATGCATCGACCGAGATCCGCTCGCTGGTGCAGGCAACGTTGGAGGAAGTGGAGCGCGGAACACAGCTGGCGTCGCAAGCTCATACGCAGATGCTGCAAGTCGTGACCGCTTCGGAGCATCTGACGCAGGTCGTGAGCGAAGTGGCCGAGGCATCGAAACACCAGAGCGAGGCCGCCACACGAATCGCACCGCTGCTCCAGCAGGTACAGCTGGATTCCAACCGCAACGCAGAACGCGTCGGGCAGGTCTCCATCTCCACGCAGGCTCTGGATGAAATGGCGCGCAATCTGCACGAGTCCATCACGCGCTTCCAGGTAGATCGACAGGTCGCTTGACCGGTCCATAACCACGGATACCGCATTGAATCTGTAGTAGTTTTTACTACACCGCCCGTCGGCCCTGGCGCAGATCGCGGGGGTGCTTGTCAATAGCGTGTTATGTCTTCACACTCGACCCCGGCGATCGCGACTCGACGCGTACGCCTGCCCCAGGAGATCGGGGCCGATAACCAAGACAAGTCCGGACAACCGGCGCCAGTTTCTTACATGCGATACACAGAGACGAAGGAAAGGAGCGCGGAGATCCTGCGCCTGACCTTGCCATTGATGGCGCAACATCGGGCCGCTTACCACCCTCAGACCTATACCATCTGGTATGAACACGTCTCGGGCATCAACCCCCGGTTGAGCAGCGAGCTCGAGCAACGCCTGGCGAGAAAGGAATCTCTGAGCGACGATGACGTCTGGCGCCTGCATGCGAACTTCGTCATTGCCCGCGATGCCGAGGTGCTCGAACGCATGCACCAGCGCTTGCAGAACCTGCTGTCGGACACCGCCACGGCTGCCTCGAGCGCCGGCGTCGAGGCCAGCCAGTTCAATCAGACGTTGAAGCTTCACAAGAGCCAGTTGACTCAGCCGCTGGCGATCGACCTGATCACCAACATCGTCGCCGAACTCATCACCGACACCGAGCGCATGCGCACGGTCACGCACGAACTCTCCGAACAGCTCGAACGCTCGACCCAGGAGGCCCGCCAGCTCGCCGAACAGCTGAAGCAGGCGGAGCACCAGGCCAAGCTCGATCCGCTGACCGGCATGCTCAATCGACGCGGCCTGGAACAGCGCCTGAAATCGTTCCTCGAGGACGCCGGGTCGCTGCAAGGTGGCGTCATGCTGCTCGCGGACATCGATCACTTCAAAGCGCTGAACGATACTTACGGTCACCTGCTGGGCGACAAAGTGATCCGTTCGGTCGCGCAGTTGATTTGTGACAGCATCAAAGGACGCGACATGGCGGCGCGGATCGGCGGCGAGGAGTTTGCAATCTTTTTGCCGGATACGACCCTGGAAGGCGCGACGGTCCTCGCGAAGCGGATCTGCGCCGCGACGGCATCGCGCTCGATCCGCCGCATCGGTACCGATCAACCCGTCGATCGCGTGACCATATCGATCGGTGTCGCTGCCAGCACGCAGAACGATTCGCTGGAGACCCTGCTCGATCGCGCAGACAAGGCCATGTACGCCGGCAAGAAGGCAGGCCGAAACCGCGTCACGCAGTACGAAGCTACCGCGGACACGGCGCCGTAAATCCTGGAACGTCGACCCTGCTCAGCGGGTCGACTCGAGAAAGTCACAAATCTGCCAGAGGCCGGTTGGCGGCCGCTTCGTCCTTGATCTCCAGGGCAACGACGATCTGCTGCAACCCCGCGTTCAGGCCTCGCAGCCCCGCCGGTGACAGTTCCGCGATTGCTTCCGGCAACACCCCCTCTGCAGGCCCGGGAGCGCGAGCGATGATTCGACGCCCTGCCGCGGTGACCGACAAATCGACTCGCCGGTGATCCTCGGACGCCCGCGCCTTCTTCACCAAACCCGCGCGGACCAGTTTTTCCACGTGCAGGCTGCAGGTGGACTGGTGGATGGAAAGCTTCTCGGCGAGGTCCGAAACGCCCAGGCTGTTGTCACGCGCCAACTCGTGCAGCAGCCACAGTTGCGAGCCGGAAATTCCGCAGGCTCGTCGCACTTCGCGAAAATGCTGCCTCACCGAACCATAGATGATACGAAAACTCTTCAAAACCGCCATGCTCAGATCCGCCCTGTGATGCGATCTGCCGATCGGGCGTGATTTACTCATATACGCGCGCACTGCCTCTTGTTGCCGAAACTCCTGGAATCTTAGCAGGAAGCGCACTGGGCCAGCGTATAAGCCCGAGCGCCCCGCAAGCCAACCCAGGGGTGGCCTGGCACGCCCGGATGTAGTAGAAACAAGCCCCTTCTCAATTCCATTGTTTGCAATGCATTCACACCGGTGCGTAGCCGGTCGTCAGTGCGTTACAGCTCGCAACCGAGGGTCACGATGCTCGAGTTCTCCAACCTCGCTCAGCTTCCTTTGTTCAATAACTCCGCCCTGGATTGGCTGCTTGCGCTTGGCATCGCGGTGCTGTCGTTGCTGGTCTTGTTGACGGTGCGGCGCGCAGTCCGCGGTTATCACAAGAAGATGCTTGCCACTGCGCAGACGGAGCTGCTCGAAATCCCTCTGCAGGTGCTCAGCCGCACGACCCTGCTGTTGCTGGTGGCCGTCTCGGCGTACATCGGCTCGCAATGGCTGAACACGGGCCCGAGGACACAACAGCTTTTGGGCTCGGCAATCACGATCGCGCTGTTCTGGCAGGCCGGCATCTGGGCGGTGGCGGCAGCATCGGTCTGGATCGACCGCAAACGCCAGCGCAGCCTCGCGGTAGATCGCGCCGCCGTCGGCTCGCTCGGCATCATCGGCTTCGTGATCAATGTCGCGATCTGGGCGATGGTGCTGTTGCTGACGCTCGACAATCTCGGCATCGACATCACCGCGCTCATTGCAGGCCTGGGCATCGGCGGCATCGCGGTGGCCCTTGCGGTTCAGAACGTGCTCGGCGATCTGTTCGCCTCGCTGTCGATCACGCTCGACCGCCCGTTCGTCGTCGGCGACTTCCTGATCCTCGGCGACTTCCTGGGCAGCGTCGAATACATCGGCATCAAGAGCACGCGGCTGCGCAGCTTGAGCGGCGAGCAGATCATCATTTCCAACAGCGACTTGCTCAGCAGCCGCGTCCGCAACTACGGCCGGATGAACGAGCGGCGCGTCGTGTTCGGCACGCGCCTGACCTACGAGACGCCGCTGGAGCAGTTGGAAGAGGTGCCCGGCTTGATCCGCCGGATCATCGAATCCCAGGCCAACACGCGCTTCGATCGCAGCCACTTCGCGAAGCATTCGCCGGACTGCATCGAGTACGAGACGGTGTATTACGTGCTCTCGCCCGACTACAACCAGTACATGGACGTCCAGCAGACCATCAACGTGACCCTGCACCGCGAACTGCAACAGCGCGGCATCAGGTTCGCCTACCCGACCCAGCGGCTCTTTGTGATGCCTCAGGAGGCCGGGCCCGACCGGCCCGGCGCACAACAGAACTCCTCGCGATCAGCTGCATGATTCCAGCGCGGCGGCGGAGATCGCGCGGGTCGCGATCCTGCCGCTTGCCGCGCCTCGCTGAGCCAGCTCGATCGGCCATTGCCAATGCTGACTCTTCGGGTCGGCGAGCTTCTCGAAGTGATCGGATATCGCCGCGATCACGTTTGCATCGGTTACCGGGTCGAGCCCCTGATAAGGCTGACCGTGATAATTGCCCCGATAGGTCAGAACGGCTTTCGGGCTCGGATCGCGCGCATAGATGCTGCGGATCAGCTCGCACTCCAGATCCCCTTCGGCCGCATCGCTCAGCGCGTAACGAAGCGCCAGAGCGATGGCGAACTCCAGCCCCGGCGTGGGGATGCCGTGCTTTCTGGCCAATGCGATGCTGCCAAGGATGCGCTCGCGTCGGCGCAACTTGCGCAGCGGATCGCGCCCCACTCGCTTGCAGGGATCCTTGAAGGAGGAACGGCAGCGCTCGATGAACGGCCGCATCATCATCTTGATGACCGCCTCCAGCTCCGGACTTTCGAGCAGCAGCGCCGGCTGAATCTCGTTCTCGATCAGCTCTGTGACCAAAGCCATCACTCGCTCATCGCCCATGCCGCGCCCGATCGTCGAATAGCCCAGCAGGCTCGAGTACCAGGCGATGATGGCATGCGTGCCGTTCCACAACCGGTTCTTGATGGTTTGTATCTGGGCGATGTCATCGACGGTCTTCACCTGCCTCAAGTGCCGCAGGAAACTGCCGCCGCCCTGCGCGTACAACAGCATGTCCGGCTCGCTGTTGAACAGGATCAGATGCAGCTCGCTCAGCGCCCTTGCCGGCGCCGACGCATTGCGCAGCACACTCACGTGCGCGTCCGATTCGGGCGCAGACTCATTTCCTGAATCCTGTTGCGCGTTCTGCTGCTCGCTTTGCACCGCTGCCAGGTTCTTTTCGAACAGCTCGCATTTGATGCGCAGCTGACGCTGCAGCGACTCCCGCCCGAGTCGAGTGACGATGCGGCTGACCACCGTTTCTGAGAAATGCGCGGACGCCAGAATCTTCGCGCACTCGAACCGATTCGTCAGTTCGAGCAATGCTGCCTCGACCTGGCGGCGAACATAGCTCGCACCGCCGACCTTGTTGAGCACCACCAGAATGGTGATCTCGCCTCGCCCCTGCTGATGTCGGCGCAGCAGTCCTCGCGCAATGACGGGCGCCTGCTGCCGGATCGCCGGCTCGGGCAACGCCAGGCCGACGATCAGCGAATCGCAGTACATCGCCACGATTCCTTCCTCGTCGCTCATGTCGATCAATCGCACATGATCGATGGTCTGGTCGAACGCATGCTTGCCGTAGCGAACGCTGAACTTGCCGAAAGCATTCAGAGCCTCACGCAACAGCTGATCGCCGGTGACGCCGATGATCTCGCAGGGCCGCGTGTAACCGTCCCAATGCGAAAACACCTGTGTGAGATAGCCACCGCCCATCGCGCCGAAGCCATGAATGCCGGCGCGCATCTGATTTATTGCCTGCGGAAAGGGCTCGGTCACCGCCGGCACGTCGAGCTTCGGCACGCAATCTGCCAGATCCGAAAGAAATTCCAGCATGCTGTCATAGGCCTTGAAAGCACGCGCCTCGATCTCCGCGCGCGGCGCCTTGATGTCATGAATCAGAATGGGCTGCCCTCCCGCCTCGCTGGCAGAGAGCAGTCCGTTCTCGGAATCCTCGACCATGAGACAGCGCTCCGGCGAGCGGTTCAGCTCCGTCGCGGCGCGCAGAAAGATCTCCGGATGCGGTTTGCCCCGCTGCACCTCGTCGCCACACACCGTGATGTCGAAGTACTTCAGAACGTTCGCGTTGATCAGATATTCCTCGGCGATGGCGCGGCGGCTCGACGTCGCGACGGCCATCGTCAAGCCGCTGCGACGCAGGCGCTCGAGCACCTGAAGCAGACCGACCTTGACCGGCACACCGTGCGTACGCACGTGCTGTAGCTCCAGCTCGTCGGCGCGGCGCCTGATCTCTCGGTAGGGATAATCTTCACCGTAATGTTCCTTCGCCAGGGCTTCGGCGCGCGTGACGCTAAGCCCCAGCGACCCGATCAGCGTGCGATCTTCGATCGGACGGCCGGCCAGCTCCAGCGAAGCCTGCCTGATCGTCTGGAAGCGCAGCCGTTCCGTATCGAACATCGTGCCATCCATGTCGAAGATGGCGCTCTCGATCTGCTTGCCAAGAAAATTGATCATCAGACTCTCTCACCTCCGTTGTCGGCGACCGCATCGCCGACAACCATTGAAATCATCGATTCAAGTACCGTGCATGAAAGCATCATGCCGCCAGTGCCCTGCCCTGCTCATCGAAGCGATGCAGACAGGATTCATCGGGCGTCACCCAAAGCGTCTCGCCATGACGCACATCCAGATCGCCCGGCGCACGGGCGGCAATCGTGCCGAGGCCGGCGACCTCGACGTGAACGAAGGTGTCCGAACCGAGATGCTCGGCCAGGCTCACCTTGCCCTGCCAGCGGCCGTCGCTTGCAGACAACGACACATGTTCCGGCCGGATGCCGACGGTGGCGGCGCCATGCCGCGACGCTTCGGCGCCGTCGAGAAAATTCATTCGCGGCGAACCGATGAAGCCGGCGACAAACAGCGTCGCGGGCCGGCGATAGAGCTCCAGGGGCGAGCCGATCTGCTCCACCCGGCCGGCGTTCAACACCACGATCCGATCCGCGAGCGTCATCGCTTCGATCTGATCGTGAGTGACGTAGATCGTGGTCGCGCCGAGCTGGCGATGCAGAGCTGCGATCTCCATCCGCATGTTGACGCGCAAGGCCGCATCGAGATTGGACAGCGGCTCGTCGAACAGGAACGCGACCGGCTCCCGCACGATGGCCCGTCCGATCGCCACGCGCTGACGCTGACCGCCCGAGAGCTCCCGGGGCTTGCGATCGAGGTAATCCTGCAGGTTCAGCACGCGCGCCGCGTCGTTCACTTTGCGCTGGATGGTTTCTTTGTCTCGCTTGGCCATCTTCAACGGAAACGCGATGTTCTCGCGCACCGTCATGTGTGGATAGAGCGCATACGACTGGAACACCATCGACAGGCCGCGCCAGGCCGGCGGCAGCATCGTGGCGTCGCGACCATCGATCAACACCTCACCGCTGCTCACATCCTCCAGACCGGCGATCAGTCGCAACAAGGTCGATTTGCCGCAACCGGAAGGACCGACGAACACCACCAGTTCGCCGCGCTCGATCTGCAGATCGAGGCTGGCAATGACTTCTCGTCCGCCGAAACTCTTGGAAACGTTTTTCAATGCGATGCTGGCCATCGATCCTCCGCTATTTCACCGCGCCGAAAGTCAGACCTCGGACCAGTTGTTTCTGAGACAACCAGCCCAGCACGACGATGGGCGCGATCGCCAGAGTCGAGGCCGCGGATAGCTTGGCGTAGAACAGTCCCTCGGGCGCCGAGAAGGACGCGATGAAGGCCGTCAGCGGGCCGGTGCTCGCGGCGGTCAGGTTCAGCGTCCAGAACGATTCGTTCCAAGCCAGGATGACATTGAGCAGCAGCGTGGATGCGATGCCCGGCAACGCCATCGGCGTCAGGATGTGCAGCAGTTCGCGGCCGGCAGTCGCGCCGTCCATGCGTGCTGCCTCGAGAATGTCTCTCGGAATTTCCTTGAAGTAGGTGAACAGCATCCACACCATGATGGGCAGATTGCTGAGCATGAGCACGATGACCAGGCCGGTGCGCGTATCCAGCAGGCCGGCGCGCTTGAACAGCAGATAGATCGGTACGAGCACGCCCACCGCCGGCAGCATCTTTGTCGAGAGCATCCACAGCAGCACGCCGCGCGTGCGACGCGTCGGCGAGAAAGCCATGGACCACGCCGCCGGAATCGCAACGAGCAGACCGACCAGTGACGAGCCCACGGCGATGATGACGGAGTTCGTGAAGTGACGCAGATAATCGGTCCGCGCCCACACTTCCGTGTAGTTCTCGGTCGTCCAGTCGAAGAACAGGAACTGCGGCGGTATCGCCACGGCCGCCGCTTCGGTCTTGAACGACGTGAGCAAGGTCCACAGGATCGGGAAGAAGATCGCGAGGGCCAGCCCCCAGGCGACCAACGTCACCAGCCACTTGTGACGATCGTCCGCTGCGCGTGCCATGAGTCAGCGCTCCAGGTTCTTGCCGACGAGGCGCATGAGAAAGATCGCCAGGATGTTCGCGAACACGACCGCGACCACGCCGCCAGCCGAAGCACTGCCCACGTCGAAACGCAGCAACGCCTGGGAATAGACCAGATAGGCCAGATTCGTGCTCTGGTTGCCCGGCCCGCCGTTGGTGGTCACCAGGATCTCGGCGAACAACGAGAGCAGGAAGATGGTTTGAATCAGGATGACGACCGCGATCGGTCGCGCCAGGTGCGGCAGCGTGATGTGTACGAACCGGTCGAATGCGTTCGCACCGTCCATTTCGGCCGCCTCTTTCTGTTCGGTGTCCAGCGACTGCAGCGCCGTGAGCAGGATCAGAGTGGCGAACGGCAGCCAGCCCCAGGCAACGATGAGCGTGAGCGAGAGCAACGGCACTTCCGCCAGCCAGTCGATGGCTCGCATGCCGAACACCTGCGCGAGCCAGGCAAACAGACCGTTCACCGGGTTCATGAACATGTTCTTCCAGACCAGCGCCGAGACGGTCGGCATGACGAAGAACGGCGATACCACCAGCACTCGCACGATGCCCTGCCCGTACATCGGCCGGTCCAGCAGCATCGCGAGCCCGATGCCGCCGAGCACGGTGATGGCGAGCACGCCGAGGAGCAGAGCGAAGGTATTTACCAGCGATTCGAAGAACGCCGGGTCGGTCAGGAAATAAACATAGTTCTCGAGACCGAGAAACTCGTGGCCACGCGGCATGAGCAACTGATAGTCGTGCAACGAATACCACAGCGTCATGGCCAGCGGCACAGCCATCCACAGCAGCAGCAGCGCCACCGCCGGCGAAAGCATGAGACGGGCCGTGGCCCCGTTATGGGTGCTTGCCATGAGTCTGCCTGGGGAAATGCTCAGCGCTTCCGTCGAGGAAACGGCTAGTCGAGATAGCGGGCGCGAGTCATCTCACGCTCGGCGATGAACTGCGCGTTGGCCAATGCCTTGCGCGTGGAGATCTGTCCGGCGACCGCGGCCGATATCTGCTGGCCGACCACGGTGCCGATGCCCTGATACGGCGCGATCGAAACAAAATTCCCGCCGACGTAAGGCACGGCCTGTTCGGAAGGTTGGCGCGTATTGGCCGCTTCGATGGCCTGCAGAACGATGCCCGCGAAGGGCGCGGCCTGCTGATATTCGGCGCTCGAATACAGCGATTGCCGAGTGCCCGGCGGCACGTCCGCCCAGCCGGATTCAGCTGCGACCAGTTGCATATAGGACTTGCCCGTCGCCCAGGCGACGAAGGTCTTGGCCGCCTCGACATTCTCGGACGCCGCGGGAATCACGAAGCTCCAGGCCCAGAGCCAGTTGCCATGATTCTGCAGCGAGCCGCGCGATGGAAACAAAGCGAAGCCCACGTCATTGGAGACGGACGATTGCCGCGGATCGGACACGAAAGATGCGGCCACCGAGGCGTCGATCCACATGCCGCATTTGCCCGCCTGGAACAGCGCCAGGTTCTCGTTGAATCCGTTCGTCGAAGCGCCCGGCGGGCCGTACTTCTTGAGCAGGTCCACGTAGAACGAGACCGCCGCCTGCCACGGCTGCGACTGCAGCTGCGGCTGCCACTGCATGTCGAACCAGCGAGCGCCCCAGGAGTGTGCGAGCGTCGAAACGAACGCCATGTTCTCGCCCCACCCCGCCTTGCCGCGCAGACAGATCCCATACTGGCCGTTCTCGCGATCGGTGAGCCGCTCGGCCGCGTCGCGAATGAATTGCCAGCTGGGGCTCTCCGGCATCGTCAGCCCGGCGCCCTCGAACAGATCGGTGCGATACATGGTGAGCGCGCTCTCGGCGTAGAAAGGCGCGGCGTACAGCTTGCCGTCGTGAGACAACGAATCGTGGATGGCAGGCAGCAGATCGTCTCTGGCGAAGTCTTCGCCCAGGTCTTCCAGCGGCACCAGCCAGTCCTGCGCCGCCCAGATCGGCACCTCGTAGTTGCCGACCGTCACGACGTCGTATTGACCGCCCTGGGTGGCGACGTCGATGGTGACACGCTGACGCAACAGGTTCTCTTCGAGAGTCACCCAGCGCAGCTCGATGTCCGGGTACTGCCGCACGAAGTCGCCGGCGAGCTTCTGCATGCGGATCATGTCGCCGTTGTTGACGGTGGCGATCGTCAGCGTCACTGCGTCCGCGCGCGCTGCGCAGATCGTGGCAATGCCCGCGAGCAGCGCGAGCAGGCGTGTTCTCATTGTCATCAACAAGCCTCCTTTTTCAGGAATCGGACCTTCCCTCGAGGCCCGCTCGGAAGGCTCGCCGCCGGTGGGCGGAAGAGCCTTGAGTTGTCAACGAACAGCCGCCACGCCTTGCCCGCGCAGCAGCTTGGGTGTTCGCCGGAACAAACTGTCGATTACGTGCGAAAAAACTCCTCTATGGCCGGCGGACAATGGCTGGCCGCAGACACGCGCAATAACTTCGATTTGGGCCGCCACAGGGCGTACCCATCCCGGAACAGGATCGATGGACCGCTGGGCACGGGCAGCTGCTGTTCAACTCCCGGCAATGTGCGCGCGACAGCAATGATCGAGCCGCGCAGCTCGGACAACCGCGCGATGAGGGATGCTCATGTCATCCACACGCGGGGCCCGTGTTATTAGTGACTGCATTTTCTGTAGCAGTCGGCCGACAGTATAGTAGAACTTGCGCGGTGCGCAACCCGCAGCGGCAAATTAATGCAGCGGCCCCGCTGTTTTCCTCGATCGTTGCAGACGATCTTCATCCATTGACATCAATGCATTGGTGTCAATTCATCGATGTCAATTCATCGGCATCGAACGATCGTGCCGATGTATCTAATTCGACGCGCTCGTGACATCGATCGCATCGTGAATACAAACATTCGCCTGCTCTCTCGCAGCGTGAGTCGTTGCTCGAATCCTCACACCCATCACGACTCGCTCGCCCCTCGCCAGGGCATCCCGCGCCCGGAAGCGGAGCGCTCCAGGAGCGCGCCCAGAGGCGGTCTGAAGCCAAAGTGAGACGCAGGTCTCGCTCGCCAAAAAATCACATCGCCATCACACCGCCGTCGGTAAGGTCGAGCGTGGAATGCCCCCGACACGGAGGTGGGGTCCGCATGTCGTTCCGAACACCCTGAGTAGCAGTTCCTTGACTTCCCAGACGAACACCCAGGTCGCTTCAGCACCGCAGCTCGACGAGGCTTCTGGCCCGATCGAGGCGCCGGCGGCTCGCTGCTCCGGCATGCTGGTGATGATCCATTACGAGATCGAAGTCGGGTTCGCCATCGGCCGCCTGGTGAGCGTGTTCTACGAGATGGCGCAGCAGCTGACGGGCAGCACCGATCGAGTGCATTTCTCGTTCACCCGCGTCGGCGCCGGCCGCTCCAAAGTGCTGCCCGAGGAGTTCCAGCAGTTCGTCGAGTTCGACCCGCGCAAGCCCTCCCCCGCCTCGGTCGCGAGGCTGAAGAACTACCTCCGCGACCATCGAATCGACACTCTGTTCGCCCTGGACCTCTCGGCGAACGCCGGCTATCTGGGCGAGCTGCGCAAGGCCGGCGTCAAGCGGGTCTTCAGCTACTGGGGGGCGCCGATGAGCGGGCTCAACAGCGGCCTGCGCCTGCTGCTCAAACGGCTGGAGATCGCCCTGCTCCGGCGCGCCAAGCCCGACTACTTCATTTTCGAATCGCGGGCCATGCAGAACCACGCCGTGTTCGGGCGGGGCATCGCTCAAGGCAGAACGCTCGTCGTCCCCACCGGCGTCGACGCCTCCCGATTCAAACGCACGCCGCGCGATGGCGAACTGGTCTACGAGCGCTTCGGGATTCCCCGGCATCGCCGAGTCATCGTTTACATGGGACATCTGCACGAGCGCAAAGGCGTTCACGTATTGATGCAAGCCGCCGTGCACCTGGTGCACGAAATGCGACGCGACGACATCCACATACTCTTCCTAGGCAACCTCGACGATGAGGCGCAACGGCTGCTGCCTTATTGGGAGAACGCCGCCTCGCAGATCACCTTCGGCGGCTATCAAAGCGACATCCCGGCCTTGCTGTCGGGCTGCTATGCGGGTTGCATTCCCTCGACGGGCTGGGATTCGTTCCCGATGTCTTCGCTGGAGATGCAGGCCTGCGCGCTGCCGGTGCTGGCCAGCGACTGCCAGGGCGTGCCCGAGACCATCGCCGATGGCGAGACGGGTGTGGTCGTGCCTGCCGGGGATGCGCAGCGCCTGGCCGCCGCGATCGCCAAACTGGTCGACGACCCCAGCGGCCGGGATCGCATGGCGCGGGGGGCGCGACGGCGGATCGAAAATGGCTTCACGCGGCAGCACCAGCTGAACAACCTGGTTCGCTGCCTGGTCGAGCGGATCTGAAGCTGCCGAGTCGGTCGCCGTGCTAAGGTTTTGGCACGGACGACCCACTCATGACCTACAAGCTCGCCATTTTCGATTTCGACGGGACGCTCGCCGACTCGTTCGACTTTTTCCTCGCCTCACATAACACCCTCGCCCGCCGTCACGGTTTCGCGGAGGTCGATCCGGCACGGATCGATGAGTATCGCGGCCAGGAGCCGCGCGAGCTCATGCGCCGCCTGGGCGTCCCGATGTGGAAGCTGCCGCTCATCGCCAAGGATTTCATCGGGATGATGGCGCGCAATGCCGAGGGCATTCGCTTGTTCGACGGGGTAGCCGAGGCATTGCAAGCCTTGTCCGCAAGCGGCGTGGAGCTGGCCATCGTCACGTCGAATTCGTTGGAGAACGTCAGCCGCGTCGTCGGCAACGAGTTGATGAGCCGGATCCGCCACGTCGAATCGGGCGCTTCGCTCTTCGGCAAACGCCGTCGGCTGGAGCGTGTGCTGAAGACAGCCAACATCGCTAGACAGCATGCGATCTACGTCGGCGACCAGCCGACGGACGCTCGGGCAGCGCAGGCAGCAGGCATTGCCTTCGGCGCCGTTCGCTGGGGGTACGCCACGGCCGCCGTGCTCGATCAGCGTTCACCGACGATTACGTTCGGCTGCGTCTCGGACCTGCAGCACATCGCGAAAGCTCACGCGCCGCCCGTTGCAGCGGCTATGCCCGCTCCGGCCGACCCTTGAGCTCCTCGATCCACTGGCGCAACCGTTCCGGCACGATGAGCCGGTGGCGTGCGCGAGTGACTGCGACGTAGATCGATGAACTGGCGGCGGCGAGCGCGGCGGACCTCGATTGCCATGCATGCTCGACCAGCTCCGGCGTCAGCATGATGGTGTCGAACTCCTGATTGCGCACATCCGCGATCAGTCCCAAAGCACAGCGGCGTGCCCGGGGCTCCAAGGAGCGCGCCGATACTTTGGCCCAATCCTGCGCGCCGTAGCCTTTTTGCAGCATCCGATCGATCCGCTGAAAGCCGCGGTTCTCGCCGAAGCGTTCCGCGACCGCCTGCCAGGAACCGAATCGAAACAACTCCGAATGACGCGGACGGATGCCGCGCTGGTACAGGTCGATACAGTCGCTCACGAACACATCCAGCCGTTCGGAGCTGCTCAGCAGCGCCACGTCGATGTTTTCGCTCACCAGGCGCTGCGCCCATTCGAACAATCCCCAGGTGTCGTGCACCAGGATGGTGGCGGGAAACGCCGGCACCTGCGCTTTGTCGTAGTAGACGATCTCGGTCCGGCTCAATGGATTGCCATGGAACGGCAGCTTGGTCGTCCCCGGATGAGCGAGGATGATCGGATTCACCACCTGCTCGAGCGCGCGACCGGCGCGCACCGATGAAGTTACGACGCGCTGACGGATGACATTGGCGCGCCGCTGCGGACGCCCTTGCAAGTTCTGATATTCATCGCCGACGCTGATCACGGCCTGCGGGCTCGCATCCAGGATCTGCAGCATCGGTTTGGCCAGATCGTGGCATTCGTCGATGATCACGTGCGTATAGCGCGCCGGAATGGTCCAGCCCTGCATCGCCGCCCATTTGATTCGATGATAGCCACGCACCGGCGGCTGGAAGTCCGGAGTATCCGGCAGCAGCGTTGCCTGCCAGAGCTGGCTCGCGTGATGAAGCACCATGAGTCGCGTCGAGTCGTCCAGGTACGGCGCGCACCAGCCGGGGATGTGACTCGCCTCGAGCTGCGGATCGCCGCTGAAACAGAATCCAGCGAGCGTGCTGCGGATCATTTTCGCCAGATCCAGCACCGAATAGGCGCCGACCGGCTGCAGACCCAGATAGCGCACCACATCCTCATCGGGCAGCGTCGGTGCGTCGTAGTTGGTGCGACTCATGCGCACGCTCAGCGGGTCGTTCAACCCCGCCGGCATCATCTCATCGACCAGGCGTTCGAAGGTTCTCGCCTGCACGTGCGGCATCCGACCTACACCTGCAAGCAACGCAGCCAGCTGCCGCTGCCGTTCGGCGAGCAGGAGCACGCGGCCGCCCGAGGGTTCGAGCATCGATGCCAGAGATCGAATCAGGAACGATTTGCCAGTGCCGGCATAGCCCTGCACGTGGATGTGATCGTCGATCTGCGCCCGCACCTCTTTGAAGATGCGAGTCTGTTCGCTCGTGAGCACGCCGCGCACGCCGCTCGGCAGGACGACCGATTCCCGTACCTCGGGCACGCGAACATCGCCGTCGAGCAACGTCACGCCGAAATCGGCCATCAGCTCGAAACCGGCTTGAATCTTCAGCCGATCCAACTGGGGCGCGATCTGCTCGCGGAACGCCTCGAGCCCGATCCGGCTCACGTGCTCGTTCGATGCGCGCTGAGCCTTGATCAGGATCTGCTCCGGCGAGCTCGAACGATCGCTCTGCAGTCGCGGCAACCACTGCAGGACCATCAACGCAGCGAGCTGCGGCGGATCCAGCGGCGCGAGAGCGAAGGGGAATTCCAGAGTCGGGTCCAGAACGGCGGCAAGGGACTGCTCGCTTATGGGCAGAGTCAGCCCGACTTCCGATTTGGCTACGATGTTTCGCAAGGTGCGATTATCGCCGGCAGCAACGCCCATCGTCCAGGGCGAACATCGTGGAGGGTGTCTGCAGATGGCGGCAGTCCGGCGTCCATGCGCCCGGTGAGGCGCTCGAGCTCACCTGCAATTGCATCCTTGAAATCTCCGGATCGGTTTACTTTCGACCCTCGGGATACTAGAAAGACGCCTCGGGAGAATCCTTTACGCATTTGTAAAGGTTGTCAGTGACGCTTACAGGTTGTTTGCAGCGTTAACAGAACCGGAATACGACGTACATTTGCGTGACAGATCGCTACCAATGCTTTACAGCTGAATGCGTGCGCTCTCGGGGAGAATGCAATTTCCAGCGCGATCCGCGCACGCACGCAGAAGCCCCATGCATACGAAACTGCGCACACTCGCCTTGCTTTTGGTCCTCGCGTCCGGCCTGCCGCTGCACGCCGCCGCGCAAGCTAAATGCACGGCCGTTTCGCCCGATTGTGTGATCGTCGGCGAGTGGGATCTGAATGTCGGGCTCGGCGTGGGCGTGCGCACCAATCCCGTGGCCGGCCGCTCCGACATTCCCCTCTATGTCGTCCCCCAGATCAGTTACTACGGCAAGCGCTTCTTCCTCGACAACCTCGAGCCGGGCTTTACGCTGTACGAAGGCAACGCGCACACCGTGAATCTGGTTGCCGCCCCTGGCTACGACCGGGTGTTCTTCACTCGTGGCGATCCGCAGAACATCCTGGTGAGCGCCCCCTGGTCTGCCCCGGGCGTGGGTGGATTCAACGGCAGGGACGAAGAAGCCTCGGCGCAGGAGTTGCCGCACCATCGACGCCGCACGACGTACCTCGCCGGGCCCGAGTGGCTGTTCTCCTATGGCCGGTTCGCAGGGCAGCTGAGTGCTTTGTATGAAGTCACGGGACGCCACCATGGCTATGAAGTGCGTGGCGCGATCTCCACGCCTCTGATCCGGACCGAGCACTCACTGATCGCCAATGCGGGCTTTACCTGGAAGAGCGCCGAGACGGCGAGCTACTACTACGGCGTCAAGGGATTCTATCGGCCGAATGCCGCGCTCAACCCGTTCATCAAGGTGGCCTACTCACGCCCGCTGTCCGAGCGTTGGATGCTCAACGCATTCGTTCACTACGAATATCTGAGCGATGAGATAGCCGACAGCCCGATCGTTTCCGATCCTTCGGTGGTAACCGCGTTTGTGGGTCTCAACTTCAAAGTATTCTAGGGCTGCGCTGCTCTCCGGCCTGCTCATGGCAACGCCGCTGGGCGCCGCAGCCGACACCATGGAGCCATCGATCGAGCTCAATCTGCGCCCGCGCGTTTGTACGCTGGCCGACAACGACGCCACCTGTAACACCACCGTACGCGCGCAATGGCGCTCGAAGAAGAACGAGTCGTTGTGCCTGGTGATCGTCGACCAACCGCAGATCCGACACTGCTGGGAAGAGCACAACGAAGGCCTGTACAGCGTGGAAGTGTCGTTCAGCCAGGATCTGGTCGTGCAACTGCGCGACACCGAGCTCGATCGGGTGCTCGCCTCGCAAGCCATCGCCGTCATTCGCAAGGCGCTGCAGTTTCGACGCAAGCGCCGGCAACCTTGGAGCATTTTCTTTTGAGCGCCACCCCTGCCCCGCCCGTCATCCTGCTGGTCGAAGACGATCTGCGGCTCTCGGAGCTGGTGCGTACCTACCTGCAGAGCAATGGCTTTCGCGTCATCGTGGAGCATCGCGGCGATTCGGTGCTCGAGCGCCTCCAGCAGGACAAGCCCGATCTGGTCATTCTCGATCTGGGACTGCCCGGCCGCGATGGCTTCGCGGTCTGCAAGGATCTGCGCAGCCTGTCGTCGCTGCCCATTCTGATTCTCACCGCTCGCAACAACGATATCGATCATGTGGTGGGCCTCGAGCTGGGGGCCGACGATTACGTTGCAAAGCCCGTCGAGCCGCGCGTGCTGGTGGCACGCATTCACGCGCTGTTACGTCGCAGCCGTGGCAATGCTCCGCCCGAGCCTCGCTTGCTGCAGTTCGGGAACGTTTGTATCAATCCCATGGCGCGTTCGGTGGTCGTGGGAACCGAAGAGGTCGCGCTCTCCAGCAACGAATTCGACCTGCTGTTCTTCCTGGCCTGCCGCGCCGGCGAGATCCAGTCGCGCGAGACTTTGTATCAACAGCTGTACAAACGCGACTACGACGGTCTCGACCGCACACTCGACGTGCGTATCTCGCATCTACGCAAGAAGCTCGGCGACGCAGGCGCGCCGGAAAGAATCAGAACCGTGTGGGGGCACGGCTATTTGTTCGCGCCCGAAGGCTGAGCATGGCGCGCCACTTCCTGCAGCTCTATTTCTCCATCGTCGCGACGCTTGCCATCGTGAGCTTCGGACAGGACCAGCTGTGGCGCCTGTATGCGGATTCGGCGCGTCCTGCGGACAGCTATCCTGCGCAAACCGCAGTGCTCACGATGGTCGAGCAGCAGCTCCGGTCGATTCCGCAAGCTGGCTGGCCTGATGCAGTTGCAGAACTCGCGCGCAGTACCGGGCTCGATCTGGACCTCATGGAGCCCGAAGAACTGACCGGCATCGCGCACGCTGGCACAGCGCCGGGCGAGCCGGCGCTGTGGGCCGATGCGGACGGTCGCGTCTGGGTACTACAGCGACTCGCCGGCAGCGATCGTCTGCTCGCGTTCCGGTTCATGGATGAAACATCGCAGCGAACGGCGCTGGAATGGATATTGGTCATCTTTTTCTACGCTGCCATCGCGCTCGCCATCATGTTGTGGCTTTGGCCGCTCCGGCGCGACCTGCGCGCGCTCGAACGCTCCACGCTGCGATTCGGGGACCGCAACTGGAGCTTCGACCCGGGGATCTCGCCGCGCTCTCCGGTTGCACCGCTTGCCGACGCATTCGGGCGCATGGCGCGCAGGATCGACGGCCTCATCGGCTCTCACAAGGACATGGCGAATGCGATGTCACACGAGATCAAGACGCCGCTCGCGCGCATGCGTTTCGAAATCGAGCTGGCGCGCTCGGCCGAAACGCGCGAGACCCTGTTACGACATCTCGATCACTTGAATACGGATATCGCCGAGTTGAACGCCTTCGTCAGCGCGACGCTCGAATATGCGGTGCTCGAGCGCGCAGAAGTCGCGCTGAATCTCGGGCAACACGATTTCACGCTCATCGTTCCGGCCGTCACCGAATCCGTCAAGCGCAGCGCTCGGCCTGACCTCGAGCTCAGTTGTGAGGTTGCCGAGAACAGCAAGAGCGTGAGCTGCGATGCGCACCTGATCGAAACGGTACTGCGCAATCTGCTGTACAACGCCGCGCGTTACGCGAAGCGACGCGTTCATGTGACTTTCAAGGCCACGCCCGAGAGTTACCAGCTTTCCGTCGAGGATGACGGCCCCGGCATTGCGGAGGCGGACCGCGAACGGGTATTCGGCTCCTTCGTACAACTCGACGGACGCAGCACCTCGCACACCGGCTTCGGGTTGGGGCTGGCCATCGTCAAGCGCGCCATCGAGTGGCACAGCGGCGCCGTGAGCGTCGACCGGTCGCCGCTCGGCGGCGCGAGGTTCAGGATCGAATGGCCGGTGGCCACCGCAGCGTAAAGCTAGTCCGATCGAGCCACCCGCCGCGGATTCGTGGATAATCGGCGCTCATGGTTGGCAAGGGAACTCAACAGTGACGGGACGGCCGGGTCGCGACGAAAAACCGCTCTACGAATCCATCATCGATGCGCAGAAGCTCGCATTCGGTCCGCTGTCGTTTCACGCCGCGCTGGCACTGCGAGATCTGGGCATTCTGGCCGCACTGGCAGAAGCCCGGCCCGACGGACTGACCGCCGAACGCGTCGCGGAGCTGACGAACGTGCCGATCTATGGCGTGAAAGTGCTGCTCGAGTCCGGCGTGGTCAGCGAACTCGTCGCGATGGAAGGCGATCGCTTCCAGGTGCGTCAGCTCGGCCTGCTGGTTCTGCGCGACAAGATGACTCGCGTCAACATGGATTTCACGGCCGACGTCTGCTACCGAGGCATGGAGCATCTGCGCTCGACCATCACGAGTGGCAAGCCGATGGGGCTGAATGAATTCGGGCCGTGGAAGACGATCTATGAAGGTCTCACGCAGCTGCCGCCGCAGACTCAGCGAAGCTGGTTCGAGTTCGATCATTATTACTCGGATCATATGTTTCCGAACGCGCTGCCGCTGGTGTTCGCAGAGCGCCCGGCGCGCCTGCTCGATGTTGGCGCCAACACCGGAAAGTTCGCGCTCTCCTGCCTCGAGCACGATCCGAACGTCACAGTGAGCCTGCTCGATCATCCAGGGCAGCTGGAAATCGCACGTCAGAAGATCGCGGCGACGGCTCATGGCGCCCGGGCGAGCTACCACCCCATCGACTTCCTCGATCCCTCCAGCGAGTTCCCGGGCAACCAGGACGCCATCTGGATGAGCCAGTTCCTGGATTGTTTCGGCGAGGACGAGATCGTGTCGATTCTCGAACGTGCGCGACGCGCACTGTCGCCTCGCGGTCGTCTCTACATCGTGGAGACGTACTGGGATCATCAGGAGCACGCCGCCGCACGCTTCGTGCTCACGATGACGACGCTCTATTTCGCCTGTCTGGCCAACGGCAACAGCAAAATGTATCGCTCCGACGAGATGCGCACCTGCGTGCAACGTGCGGGGCTGCGTATCGAACGTGAGCTGGAGCGGTTCTCGGCGAGCCATACGATGTACGTGTGTTCCCACTGAAGCCCGGCGTGCGTTGAGAGCATGCGCGTGGCCGGCGACGGGCTTACACTTGCGCCATGATCGCCACCGGCTATTGGCAGGACTTCACCTCTTCGGAGCTCGTCGATCTCGACGCTGAGCGCACCATCGCTCTGCTGCCAGTGAGCGCCGTCGAACAGCACGGCCCACACCTGCCGCTCGCGACCGACGCGATCATCGGCGAGGGCCTGGTGCGATCGCTCTTGGGACGCGTCCCCGAAGGGCTTCTGGTGCTGCCGCCCCAAACCATCGGCCACAGTCTTGAACACACCGACTCTCCCGGCACGCTGAGTCTGTCAGCCGAATCGCTACTTGCCGCCTGGCAGGATCTCGGGCGCAGCGTGGCGCGCACGGGCATACGAAAACTGGTTCTGCTCAACACCCACGGAGGAAACATTCCTCTGGTGCAGCTGGCAGCTCTACGGCTGCGCCAGGAGTTGGGAATGCTGGTGGTGCGCGCGAACTACTTTGCCTTGGGCAGTCCGCCGGGGCTGTTCGCCGAAGACGAGATGCGACATGGCATCCACGGCGGCGAAATGGAAACCTCGCTACTGCTGCACCTGAGGCCCGATCTGGTCCGTCGCGAAGCGCTCGCCGACTTTCGCGCACTCACGCACGAGATGGCAGATCGCAAAGGTCTGCTCGGCCCCGAAAAGCCGATCGGCTTCGGCTGGATGAGCCAGGACCTCGGCGAACACGGCGTCTGCGGCAATGCTGCCCGGGCGGATGCAGAGCGCGGCAGGATTCTCCTTGCCTATCTGGTCGACAAGCTCGTCACGCTGCTCGAAGAGTGCCGTTCGCTGCCGCTTGCGATGCTCAGAGGATCTCGTCCATATTGATCTCGGGCACCAGGTGCCCCGCTCGCTCACGCTTCGCGTGTACGTAGCGCGCATTGTGACGATTGACCGGACCTAGCAGCCGCTGCCCACCGACCACATCGATTCCCGCCTGTCGCAGAGCTTCGATCTTCTCCAGATTGTTGGTGAGCAGTTGAATGCGCGTCATGCCCAACTGCCGAAGCATGCTAGCCGCCGCGGCATAGTTGCGCTCATCCGCGCTGAAGCCCAGGTGCCTGTCGGCTTCGATCGTATCCAACCCGGTGTCTTGCAGTTCGTAGGCACGCAACTTGTTTGCCAGCCCGATCCCACGCCCTTCTTGCGCGAGATACAGCAGCACACCGCCGCCTACCGCGGCCAATTGATCGACGGCTCCTCGCAACTGATCGCCACAGTCGCAACGCAAGCTGCCGAAGAGATCGCCCGTGAGACACGCGGAATGCAAACGCACCGACACAGTCATACCCGGTTTCGGTGAACCGATCAGAACGGCCACGTGCTCCGAAGCGTCCCGACCATCGCGAAACGACACCAGCCTGCAATCTTCATGGCCCGCGAGCGGAACTCGCGCTTCGCTCACTCGCTCGAGCTCGAATGCGCCGAGCTTCATGAGCGGCGTCAATTGCGCGCTCGAGATCGTGAGAATCCCCGGTTCGAATCGCGACACCGGAATCACCAGCACTGCCGGCAGCAGACGCGCCCGCTTCGCCAGATCGAGCGTCGCAGCGCTCAGGGCATCGCAGGGTTCGACGGTGAAGTGACGTCCCGATACGAACGAAACAGGCTTGCTCACATTCACGCCTGCAAGCCAGTGGATGAGCGCCGCGGTGGCAGGCCGATGCAAACGCAACAGCAATGCAGCGTGCTTGCCGCCAGAGGAAGTTTCCGTCGGCCAGAGGCCTAACGTTTCGGCGCGGTGCCGGGTGATCGCAAGAGCGAGGCCCCGCTCGCCCGCAACCGTTGCCAGACGCGCCAGCTGGGCGCCCGAAACCGTTTCGGCGGATGCCGCCAGGAGGCTGCGCTGACGGTCATCGAGTGCAGCACTCTCACAGCAACCGATGGCCCGGCCGCAGCGTAATTCGTGGATGGCGCGCTCGATGGCGACGAGCGCCGGATCACCGTTGATATCGTGCACTGGACGATCTGTTCGAAATGGTTGGCGGAGCGTGACCGGTGACGTAGCCTCCGTGCTGATCATTCCTGCGATTGCGCACAGCAGCGTACCGCGAATCTGGCAACTGGGTCCATGACGCATCCTTACAACGAAGGTTGGGCGGTGATTCGAGCGGCAGCTGCCGCCGCTCGCGGCCTGCCATTGACCAACGGTACACAGTACGCATTCGACGGAAAAAACCTCAGAGTCGCGACAGCGGCGGACCGGCCGATCCTGGCATTCGATCGCGGCTGGCAATCGCTGTTGCCCGCGACGGATCCGCGACAGACCTGCCTCGATCTTTATCTACCGCTGCTAGAACCCCTTGAACAAACCCCACGGGTATTGGCACAACTCGGCCAGAGCCTCGATGGTTTCATTGCCACCGCCAGCGGGCATTCGCATTTCGTGACCGGGCCGACCAGCATCCGGCATTTGCATTGTCTGCGAGCGCTCAGCGATTGCGTCATCGTGGGTGCAGGCACCGTCGCGGCCGACAACCCCCGCCTGACGACGAGGCTGGTGAGCGGCGCGAATCCGGTCCGCGTCGTGCTCGATCGGCAACTGCGGCTGCCGATTACTCACAGTGTCTTCAGCGACGGTCAGGCATCGACGCTTCGGGTCCGTGCTCGGGGCGTACCGCTGCCGAGCGCGCTGATTTCACGCAATATCGAGGACGTGGAAATCGATGCAAGCTCCGGCAAGTTCGACCTGCGAGCACTGCTCGCCGAGCTTTGGTCGCGCGGATTGCGAACCATTCTGGTGGAAGGTGGCGGCGTCACAGTATCGGCATTTCTCGAGGCCGGGTTGATCGATCGCATGCACATCGCCGTGGCGCCGTTCGTCATCGGCGAGGGCCGCCCGGGCCTGCGCATTCCTTCGGCAGCTCAACTGGACGATTGCTTGCGACCGCCGCCGCGAGTTTATGCGCTGGGCGGGGATGTGCTGTTCGATTGCGATATGCGCAGCCATGCGCCACCGGAGGATGCCCCGGGAATCATCCGCCGCGTGTTGTAGGCCAAGCCACGAAATCCTGATGGCCAACGCGCATGCCTGAGATGCCCTCCGACACAAGCGCGCAGCGCCGCCTGCTCCATCGCTCGATGCGATCTTCTTCTGAGGGGGCGATCTCGCGAGCCGCACGAACCCACCCGGCAATCAACTCGCGTTGTAATGTTTGCTCGTTTGGATCGATCAGCCAGTCACTCGAGATGCTGCGACACTGGTACCCAAGCGCTGCAAATACAGCGCAGGCGTGCCGCGTGGCCTTTGGACCCAGGGCAGCGCCGAACCCCTTGTCGCCTCGCTGGTGCAGATTGACCAGGCCAATCACCCATTCGTCGTCGGGATCGCTCGGCCGAAGCTGCACGCGGCCGTCGTAGTTCAGTGCGAACAAAACCGCGGTGCGGACACGCGCACAGCGCGAGGCGAGGAACTCCAACCATTCAGCAGATACGAGATCGAGCAACGCCGATGCGGTAACGAGTTGGCAACCCGCCAGCGGCAGCGATTCCAGATCGGTTGCGAGATCCAGATATCGAGGCACGACGTTGGCGGAAAAGCGCCGGCCCGCGATCAAGGTTGGATCGTCGTCCACCGCCACCCAGTGCTGCACGCCTCCCAGGCGAGGCGCCATGTAACGAATGTTCGATCCTGTGCCAGTGCCAAGATCGATCGCGTGCAACGGCTCCGATGGCAGTTGCGTGCGCAACGCGAGCACGAATTCCTCGCTTCGAGCGCGTATGTCGCAAGGCTCGCGCAGATCGAGCCATTCGGCGCTGAATCCGCTCATCACAGCGCCTTGGAGGCGCCGAATCCATGCGCAATCGATTCCAGCACTTCGGACAACCGTTGTCCGGCAGCGTTCCAACTCGCCAATCTCGATCCGGCAACGCGTGCGCCAGCGGCAAGTCGCCGTCGCAGATCCGGATCGGACAGGACTTGGGATAAGGCGTCATGCAGAGCCGTTGCGTCCCCGGGTTCGACCAGCAGGCCGGCGCCCGATGGCACTAACGCTTCAATCGCACCCGTGCGCGTGCTGATGACCGGCAACCCATGCGCGAGCGCCTGCGCCACCGCCATCCCGTAACCCTCGAAGTAAGTCGCCAGTACAAAAAGATCGGCACTGCGAAATTCTCGAAGAAGCGCGGACTCAGCTATTTCACCGCTCAAGACGATACGATTCTCCAATTTCAGCGCCTCGATCTGCATTCTCAATGCACGAGTGGTCGCCGGACTGCGCTGCGTGTCGCCTACGCAAGTCAGCGTCCAGCTCGAGTCTGTAAGCCTCGAGAGCGCGCTCACGAGCAAATCATGACCCTTCCGTGGAGTGATGGTCGCGACGCATAGCATGCGTACTGGCGCCGACGGGTCGTCGGGTTGGGGCTGTGTGTCTGCTGGTAAATCGACGCCGGGCTCGACCACCACGATCCGATCCGAAGCGACTCCATAGGCAGCCAGCGCCTTTTGAGTGCTCTGACTCGTCACTACGACGCTTCGCATCGCGCTCAGTGCGCGGCGCTCCGACTCGAACAGTTGCGCCACCAGATCCGCCGACAGTCCGGTTTCGGCGGCTAGCGGATGGTGAACCAGACCGACCATGCACAAGCGATCTGTGTGAGCTTGCACGACGTCCGGCATCGCGCCGAGCGCCAATCCATCCAACAGGACGAGACTGCCTGAAGGTAGGGCAGCGAGCTGCCGGTGCGCATCTCTCAACGCTTCGGCCGTCGGCGCTGGAAAACTGCTGTCCAACGAGAGCGCTTGCGTGGCCCAGCCAAGGTTGCGCAACTCCTCCAGCACGCGGCGATCGTATTCATAACCGCCCGTCGCGGTGAGCAGATCGCCCGGCACCACGAGTACGAGAGTGCGCTCCCCTGTTGCCGAAGTGTTCAGCCGGGTACCTGCTACATCACTGGCACAGTGGCTTCGTAGGCGGCCGCTGCAACGTGCGACTCGTGCAACGTCACGCGCATCGATTCGATGCCTCGCGCGCTTTCGCCCAGATTGCCCTCGCGAATACTGGCGGCGAGGCGATCGAAGATGACCTTGGCGAGAAATTCAGTCGTCGTGTTCCGGCCTTTGAACTCCGGCACGTCGTCGAGGTTTCGGTAGTTCAACGCCGCGACGATGGTCTTCAGCTCCTCGCCCGCCCGCCCGATGTCCACCACGATGGAGTTCGCGTCCAGCTCACGGCGCCGGAACTCCACATCGACTACATAGGTGGCGCCGTGCAGTTGCTGCGCAGGCCCGAACACTTCGCCTTTGAAACTGTGTGCGATCATCATGTGATCGCGAACGCGAACGCTAAACATCAGTCGTACCTCACCCGGTGCATGATCGCATCGCCGGGCGCGTTGCACAGTTGGTGCATCGTGCGGGGCAGATCGGCGAAACGGCTTTCCGAGTTGATGAGTCCATCGAGAGCTGCGTCATTCAGCAGCGACAGGGCCAATTGCATTCGGGATTGTAGCGTGCGTCGGGCGCGCCGCGCGCTCGCTACATTGCCGACCTGCGACGATTTCAAGTTGAGTCGGCGCGAATGAAACGCTTCGCCGAGCGACAACGACACCGATCGATCGCCGTACCAACTCAGCTCGACGACAGTGGCCTCGAACGCGGCGAGTTTGAGGGCCAACGAGATCCCCGCTTGGGTGCCGCTCGCATGGATGACCACGTCGGCCTCGCCCCGAGCCGCATCGGGTAATGCAAACTGTGCTCCCAGATCGCAAGCAATTCCTGCGCGCCGTGGATTGATGTCGATCAGTTCGACTTCACACCCGGGAATGCGAGCGGCGAGCCACGCCGTCAGGCAGCCCACACTGCCGGCGCCGATCACGCTGATGCGATCTCCCGGCAGCACTCCCGCATCCCACAAACCATTCAACGCAGTCTCCATGTTCGCAGCCAGTACGGCGCGCGCCGCAGGCACATCCGACGGCAAAGGATGCACGGCGGATACGGGCACGACGAATCGATCCTGATGGGGATGCAGACAGAACACGTCACGCCCGCGATAGTCGTCAGGCCCGTGGACGACTCGGCCCACCATGCAATAGCCATACTTCACGGGTGTAGGGAAGTCGCCGTCCTGAAATGGAGCGCGCATGCGCGTGTATTCGGACGGCGGAACGTTGCCGTTGAACACGAGGGATTCCGTACCGCGACTGACACCACTGAACAGCGCCTGTACCATGAGTTCACCGACCCCGGCACTGGCGAGCGGCGCCTGCCGGATCTCACCGCATCCCGGCGCGGTCACCCAGAACGAGAGCGAGCGATCAGACATGGTAGAGGACGGGTCCCGGCTGCTGTTGAAGAGTGCGCTACGAAGCATTCTAGCGGCGATGGTGCTCGGCGTGGCGCTCGCCTGGCAGATCGATACCTTGATTGGACTGGAGGGGGCGCTGGTGTCCAGGACCACGGTGCTGCTGTGTATCGGCGCCCTGTTCGTGGTCTGGCCATTGCGAGCCCATCATCCGTTCGATCGCGTGGGTGTCGCCAACCAGATCACGATGATGCGCGGCGTGCTGGTGCTGTTGCTGCTGAGCTTCGTCGGCATGGGTCAGACGCTGCAAATGCAAGTTGCAGCCTTGAGCATCGCAATGATCAGCTCGGCTTTGGACGCTGCGGACGGTTGGGCTGCACGCCGGACACGGATGAGCAGCCGGTATGGCGCGCGTTTCGACATGGAGACCGATGCGCTTCTGATCCTCACATTGAGCCTGCTCGCATGGCAGTTCGATAAAGCCGGCCTGTGGGTGCTCGCCTCCGGGCTCATGCGCTATGCGTTCATCCTAGCCGCTCGATTGCTCCCCTGGATGCAACGCCCGCTGCCACCCAGCCAGCGACGCAAAGTCGTCGCGGTGCTCCAGGTCGTTTCGCTGGTCATCGCCATCGCGCCTTTTGTTTCTCCTGGCGTCAGCGCCCCGCTGAGCGCCTGCGCACTGGCGTTGCTCGCCTGGTCATTCCTCATCGATGTGGCGTGGCTCAGGCGACACGCTTCGGATTCCATGGCGGTCAGCTGATGCAACTTCGTTTCAACACGCCGGCCGCACAGACGCGCGGCGCGGCTCGCTTATGGCAAGCGATCGGGCTGATTGCGGCACTGTGGCTGTTGAATGCGGCGCTGACTTTCCACAACGTGTGGCCGACGGTTCTCATCCGCCCGTCCCGAGAGCTGTCCATCGAGCTCGCCGGCATCCTGTTGTTGATGTCCGCCTGGCTGAGTCTGCGAGACGCCTTGCCTCGCCGCCTGTTGGGAATACTCGCAGCACTGTTCGTGCTGGGCGTGATCGGGCGTTACGCCGAAGTGACCGCTCCCGCGCTCTACGGTCGCGAAGTGAATCTTTATTGGGATCTACCCCACTTGAGTTCCGTAGCCGCGATGCTCAGTCGCGTCGCGTCTCCAGGGCTGCTCCTCCTCGGGTTCATTGGCGTCATCGCCGGATTCGCGTTGCTCTACTTCGCCATACTCCGGTCATGGCGCCAGGTTGCGTACTCACTGCAATCGGCCTGGATACGCGCCGGCCTCAGCATCGCCGCTGTTGCGGTGATCGTCGGGTACACGTACGAGAACGTCGTCCATGAACGCCCGAGTCTGCCGCGATTCGCGATGCCCATCGGCAAGACCTACGGAAACCAGTTCGCCAAGGTCGGTGCGGCGCTGCTGGAGCGCGGCACTCCACGCCAGCTACCCCCTTCGCCAGCGCTCTCCTCGACGCTCTCGCTGATCGATCACAGCGATGTGATGGTGGTATTCATCGAGTCCTATGGTCGCGTTGCCTACGACAATCGCGAGTTCTTCGAAACGCTTGCCCCAGCGCGCGCCGAGTTGGACGCAGCTGTGCACGAGACGGGCCGTGCTGTCGTCTCGGGTTATGTGGGCTCACCCACGTTCGGCGGCGGCTCGTGGCAGGCTCACCTGAGTTTTCTTTCGGGCATCGACTCGCGGGACGCCAGTCGTGCTCAACTGCTGATGACGCAGTCACGCCGCACGTTCGGCAACGCGCTGGCCGAACACGGCTATCGCCGCGTCGGGCTCATGCCCGGCTTGAAGATGGATTGGCCGGAAGGCGTGTTCTACGGCTTCGATCGAATCTACGACGACGCCTCGCTCGACTATCGCGGCCCGGCGTTCGGCTGGTGGCGCATTCCCGATCAATATTCGCTCGCCAAACTGGATCAGCTGGAGCTGGCGAACGCGCCCGGCGCCCGCCAGCCGCTGTTCATTTTCTTTCCGACGATCACGACGCATACGCCGTTCCGCCCGACACCTCCCTATCAAACGGATTGGCCGCGCATGCTCGGCGATCGACCCTTCGACGACGAGCCGCTGCAACAGTCGCTGTCGCAACTGCCCGAGTGGACCAATCTGGCGCCGAGCTACCAGGATGCCGTCAGCTATACGCTGCACACACTGGCGGGTTATCTGCGTGTTCAAGCGCGAGACGATCTGATCGTGATCGTCGTGGGCGATCACCAGCCACCGGCGGTCGTGAGCGGCCCGGATGCGCCCTGGGACGTGCCGGTGCATGTGATCAGCAGCAACCCCGCGCTGCTGGACACGCTCGCGGGCTGCGGTTTTGTTTCAGGCCTGATTCCGGCCCCGGAGGTCTTGAGCAGCATGCATCGACTCGGGCCGACGCTGCTGAGCGCCTTCGAGAATCGCGCCTGCACCCGCGAGAGCAGCTGAACGCCAGCTCACCTCCTGTACGAAGCGACCGCCAGATCGTCCAGACCGACCCGGTTCAGCAAGAGCGGATAGTGTGGATGCTGCCGCAGCGGCTCCATCCTGGGATCGTTGCGCAGGAACACGAGACAGTTCGAGCGCTTGGCAACCGCTTCATCGAGTAACGCCATGGCTCGATCCCGATCGCCAAGGCTGAGATAGGCGGCAGCCGACTCGTATGGGCACACATAGGTGCCGAAGCTTGCGGCCTGCTCGAGCAGCGGGAGCACCTTCTCCTTCTGCCCCGCATAACCGTACGCCTGCGCCAGCATGATCAACGCAACGGGCGATCCATCCAGCTCGACGCCGCGTTCCGCGAGCTGCACGGCTCTTCGATAATCTCCTGCAATGTAAGCGCCGACACCCGCGCCCGAGAACACCGGTCCGATGTCCGGGTGCTGCTCCATCTTCCGCTCGACCCATTCCCGCGACGCCTGAGTTTCGCCCACCATGCACAACGCCCAGGTGCCCCAGTCGGCCATTTCGGCATTGAGCGGATCGAGACGATCGGCGGCGGCCAATGCCAGCTTGACCTTTTCCGCCTCCCCCAGTCCCGAGTAGTACAAAGCAAAGCCCAGTTCGGTCTGCGCCAGCGTGGGATCGCGGCGCTTCGCCTTGCTCAGCGCGATCCAGGCATCTTTCCAGCGCCATGCCATGACGTAGGTGAGCCCCAGGGAAGACCACGCTTCAGCCGAATCGGGCCGCAACTGCTGCGCCTCGGAGAGCGAGTCGACGACCTTCTGCAGCATGTTGATCGGCGGCTCGAAATAAGCAAACAACTGCCGGTAGGCATCGCTGCGGGCGATATAGGCATCGAAGAACTTCGGATCGAGGGCAATCGCCTGGTCGAACAGCTCGATGGCCCGCGGCAGGGAATCGTGGCTGAGCAGATCCAGCTGATAGCGTCCCGCCACATACGCTTCGTAGGCTTTCAGATTGGTGGTGGGAAATTCGTCGAGCGCACGCTGCTCATCAGCGAGGATCGCCACCTTCAAGGAATCGGACACCGCGCCCGCAATGGCCGACTGCATCGCGAACAGGTTGGTGTCGTCGGTGCGGCCCTCATAGTCCTTGTCCCAGACGACGAGCGCCTTGCCCAGGTCTTCGAGTTCCACCGTAACGCGCAGCTCGTTGCCCGAAGAGATACTGACGACACCATCGAGCACATACTGAACTTCAGGCAGCTGGCGCTTGATGTGATCGCGCGCCTTGTTGTCCCGGAAAGTGAACGCGGACGGCGTCGGCACCACATTCAGGCCCGATATCTTCCGCAAGTTACGTATCACTTCGCGAGTGATCTGATCCGCGAACGGCCGCCAGGCCTCGGGCACATCACCCGATACATCGAAGGGCACCACGAGGACGTACGGCGCGACGGGCGCCGGTCGCGAATGCCAGCTTGCGAATGAACGCCACCCGATCAATGCGGCAATCAGCACCAGGGCCGCTATAACCCAGGGCGAGCGCCTGGCCGGCACCGCCGGGTTGGTAACGACCGCGGCCGCAGGTGGCAGCAGGGGCGGCTCGCCCTGCTTGCCCCCGGCATCTTCCGGGATCACCGTGACTGGCGCGACGAACTGATAGCCCCGGCCGCGGACGGTGAGGATCGTCTTCTGCAACTCGCCGCTGTCGCCGAGAATCCTGCGTGCGCTCTTGACGTGATTGCTCAGCGTCGCGTCCGAAACTTCGCGCCCGTCCCAGACTTCCCGAAACAGCTCTTCCCGAGACAGCACTCGTTCGCGATGTCGGATCAGGTAAACCAACAGATCGAAGACTTTCGGCTCTGCGGGGATCGCGCCGTCCGCGTTGCTGATGCGGTAGCGGACCGTGTCGACGGTGTATTCGGCTATCTGGTACTTCATGCGAGCGCCGGCGCCAACCACCCATCGGGCTAGGTAGATATTATCCAATCATTACCTGAAGATTATCCAAACACCAAGCAGCGCCGCGGCTAGCGCGCCAGGCTGGCACCCGATCGAGCCACAACCATCGGGAGAACCCTCGTGCCTACGCCGCTGCAGATTCTGTTGGATCCTGTCTCCTTGAGCGTTCTGGGACTGTATGGCGCCTTGATCCTGCTGGAGGCGCTGTTCCCCGCTCGCCCGTTGCCCCAGGTCAAAGGTTGGAAAATCCGGGCCCTGTTCGTGTTCATCTGCTATTTCTACGCCTCCTCCTACCTGCCCCTGCTGTGGGGCGACGCGCTGGCCCGCTACCAGCTCTTCAACCTGGAAGCACTCAACCCCTGGGCTGCCGCGGCCATCGCGGTGCTCGCCTACGAGTTCCTGGTCTATGTCTGGCACCGGACCATGCACCGGGTGCACTGGCTGTGGCGCGCCTTCCACCAGATGCATCACAGCGCCGAGCGCCTCGACAGCTATGGCGCCTTCTACTTCAGTCCGCTGGACATCGTCGGCTTCACGATGCTCGGCAGCCTCAGCCTGACCGTGGTGGGACTCGCTCCCGAGGCGGTCACTTACTTCCTTTACGCCACGATGTTCCTGGCGATCTTTCAGCACACCAACGTGCGCACTCCGCAATGGCTGGGCTATATCGTGCAGCGGCCGGAGAGCCACAGCATTCATCACGCTCGCGGCATTCATCAATACAACTATTCCGACCTGCCGCTGTTCGACGTCCTGTTCGGCACGTTCCGCAACCCCAAGGAATTCGCCAGGGAGATCGGCTTCTACGATGGTGCGTCCGCGAAGCTTCCACAGATGCTCGCGTTCAAGGACATCGCGGGGAGTGACTTCGACCCGGCGCTGAAACTCGAGACCTCCAGGGCGAGCTCCGCATGAGAGGATGAACGATCCATTCAGGCGCATCCGGAGGGATGCGGTGGTACTCTCGGTGCGGAAATGCATAGTTCCGCACCGAGATGAGCGCACCAGGCCCCGTGACAGATCCGCCCGACGCGAGCACAAATTACAGGCGCAGAGCCGGCTCGCTGCTGACGCTTGCCGCGCTGGTGGCCGTGGCGCTGTTTCTTTGGGCTCTGTTCTGGCCTGAAGACGACTGCGATCATCCCGGTTGTGCGCGTCAGCGATATTCGGTCGGGCTGGAGATCGATACACTCAGCCAGATCGAGCCCATCAGCTTCGAAGTCACCGAAGCAAACCAGTCGATCTCCCTGACCGACATTTTGCGGGACGGCGGCATCGAGCTGAACCTGGCGCTGGATGAAACCGCCCTGCCCTACGATCCCGCCAGCGGCCCGCTCGATCGCGCCGATCTGTTCCAGTTCGTTACTGCCTGGAAGAACAAGAGCGTGCCTGGGTCGGATGCGACGCTGTATGCGCTGCTCGTGAATGCATTGATCGCCGACGATGGCGAAGAGCTGTTCGGCATCATGTTCGATACGTCGGGGCGCCAGGGCTTTGCCGTCGCCCCCAGAACGACTGAACGTTTCTTCCGTGAGCACGAGCACTCGCAGATCGAGACGCTGCAGTTGCGAACGTTCGCGCATGAGCTGCTACACGCGCTGAACAGGCATCATTCAGATGCTGCGCAGACAGAAGAAGGCCGGCTGACGCTGGAAGCGCCGACCCGCTGCATCTCCGAAATGCAGCCGCGAGGCTGGCGCTTGCTCGAGCCGCCGCTCATGGCCCTGAGCCCGAGCACGATCCGGTTCTTTCAAACAGCCAGAGCGCGCGACATTCTGCCGGGGCCCGAGAACTCACCCTATACCTTTCGGCGTGCGTCACCCACCGAATGCGAGGATGCCCGAGCCACCGTGACGGCGTCGGCGAATGACTCGCGCTTCGCCTTGGCCGTTCGCAGGCTGCAGCTACTCCTCGGATTCAACAGCGCAGAAGCGGCAGAACCGAACGAGCCAACGGAGCCGACGGAATCAACGGAATCGGAACCAGCGCCGCCGGTAGCAAACATTCGGCTGCAAGCCCAGTCGGCACCGTATCCACTCGGGTATCCCGTGGCTGTTCGGGTCATGGTCGAGAACACCGGCGAGCAGACCCTGCCGATTGTCGGCCGGCTCAATCCCCGCTATGGGATGTTGATGATCGAGCATCGCCAGGTTGGCGCGGATGAATGGCAGCCGCTACAACCTCTCAACTGGTTCGAGCCGACCAGTGACGACAATGCCCGGCTCGAGCCTGGCGCTGCGACCGAAGAAACCGTGCCCATCTACTTCGGCGACGACGGCTGGACCTTCGCTGCAGCCGGTGAACATGAGATCCGAGCGCGCCTGCAAGCGGGACCGACGCATGCAGACATCACGAGCGAGCCGATCACCCTGGCCTTCGCCGAACCGAGCACGCCCGACGATCTCGGCGCACTGCAGACGCTGCTCGACGACAATGGCCAGCTGGGCAAGAGCGTGGGTCGGCTGTTGTATTTCGGCGGACGCATCGGCGATCGCGATGACATCGAGCCTCTGGAACGCGCCGCCGAAACCTTCGGCCACACGGCCGTGGGTGGCGCCTTGCGCCTGACCTTGCTCTCGCAGCGCTTGCGCCGCCCCATCGATCCGAACACAGGAATTCGACCCGCACCGAATTTCGAGGATGCGCTGGAACTGATCGAGGACACCTGCACTGACAGCGGCGTCGCCGCCATGATGTCCGAAGTTCTGGAGCAACGCGGCGGCCTGCCGGATCCGCTTCGATCGCGTGCCGAGTCGGACGCGGCGGCATGGGACGGCGTCACTGCGGACCGTCGCACTGTGCCCACGTATTCCGATCCCTCGCTGACGCGTCGTGGCCCGTCTCTACATTTCTGTTTCAACGAAGCCGAGCTTCGCGGTCCGGCGCACCGGGCCGTTACAAAACTCGCCCAACAGTTGCGTCGAGAGCGCGCGGAACGCATCGTGGTCGTGGGTCATAGTGACGCCGTCGGAACCTGTCGTTACAACGACTCACTCGCTCTGCGCCGGGCTCGCGCCGTACAACGTGTGCTGGCGGCCTCCGGTTTGCGTCGCATCCCCATCGAAGTAGCCAGCGTCGGCGAACGCCGGCCGATGAGCTTCTCCTCAGCGAGCGAGGCGCAACAGTTGAATCGCCGCGTCGAAATCCTCGTCCAAGGCACTTCCGAAGAAGCCACGAGCGCACCTGTCATTCCACGATGTCCGCAAGCTTCCCGGCGATCTCATTGAGGCTCGGAGCGCCACAGATCGCCGCGGACCTCGGTGCGAGGGTCGTCCAAGAACCAGACCAGCCCACCGAAGATCCAGATATCGCCGTTGGCGTCGGCCCACATGGCCGAGTTCAAGCGTCCGTCCGGATAGTTCGCCGCATCGGGCACGCCGCGAGTGCCGTAAACAGAGCCAGTGATGGGCTGATCGCTGCCGCTCATCCACGCCCACTCGCGCATTCTGGGTGCTGATGGTCCTGGCGCTGGAGAATCGAGTCGCACTCAGCGAACGAGGCGCATTATTTTACCTCGCACGGGAAATGAGATAGTCGCGCAGGACCACTGCACCGTTGCGCTCGACGTCTCGGGCGCTGTACAGCAGCGTCACGGTGCCGTCTTTGGCGGAATCGAGAATGGGTTGCCAGGACGCTGGATTCTTGTCCAGCTCGCGTTCGTAACGGCGCCGGAATTCGGTCCAGCGTTCGGGCACGTGACCGAACCACTTTCGCAGCGAAGTGCTGGGCGCGACGTCCTTCAGCCATCCATCCATTTTGAGGGCCTCCTTCTTGAGCCCCCTGGGCCACAGTCGTTCGACGAGGAACCGGCGGCCGTCGGTTCGCGATGCGGGTTCGTAGACTCTCTTAATGAGAATCGAGTGCCCGCCTCGTTTCGCCCGCGCCGCCGTGGACCGCACCTGTCTCATGACTTCTCACCTCGTCCGACCGGCTGCGCACTGCCGCCGGCGGAATGAGTTGAAACTGCCGCCCCTCGAGCATTGCTGGCACCACACCGGTGCGCACCAGAAAGTCGCCGAAGCCCTCTGCCTCGGACCTTTGGGTCGAATACGCCTCCATCAAGGGCCGGAGCGAGTCCAGAATCTGTTGCTCGCCGACGTTCTCGCGATACAGCGCATTCAATCGCTCACCGCGTGCGTTTCCGCCAAGATAGACGTTGTACTTCCCGGGAGCTTTGCCGACGAAGCCGATCTCCGCCAGGAACGGCCTCGAGCACCCGTTGGGGCAGCCACTCATGCGAACCGTGATGGGCGCGTCCGCGAGACCGAGTTCGTTCATGAGTGCATCGAGCTTGCCGAGCAGAGACGGCAGATAGCGCTCGCTTTCAGCCATTGCCAGCGCACAGGTCGGCAGCGCCACGCATGCCATTGCATTGCGCTCCAATGCTTTTGGAGCGGCAATCCCCTGCAGTCCTCCGGCACGGAGCAATTCGTCGATGCGCGCGCGATCGCCCGGCGAGACACCAGCGAGTGTTACATTCTGATTGGTCGTCAATGCGAACGTCACCGGCACTTCCGTGGCGATCTCTCGCAACGTGCTCATGAGCGAGTCCGCGATGCGGCCATTGCGAATGAACAGCGTGCAATGCCACCGCTCATCTTCGCCTTGGCGCCAGCCATACTGGTCACCGTTACTTTCGAAGTAAAACTCCCGCGGTGGTAGCAGCGGCTTGCCGAGGCGGCGCGCCAGCTCTTCCTTGAACCATTCGATGCCCCGGTCCTCGATCGTGTACTTGAAGCGCGCATGCGCTCGATCGAGACGATTGCCAAAGTCCCGCTGTATGCACATCGTGTGCTCTGCCACCTCGCCGATATCGGACGCGTGGCAGAAACCCGCCATCGTGCTCAGCCTCGGGAAAGTCGCCGGCGCCTTGTGAGTCATGCCCATGCCGCCGCCCACCAGCACGTTGTAACCAACGATGGCGCCCTGCTCGACGATAGCGACGAAGCCGAGATCGTGCGCGTAGACATCGATATCGTTCCGGGGCGGAACCGCAATCGCAATCTTGAACTTGCGCGGCAGATACGTGGGGCCGTACAGCGGCTCTTCATGCTCCGGCGGCGGCCGCAAGGCCCGCTGTTGTAACAGCAGCTCTCGATAAGCCGCAGTGCGCGGCATCAAACGCTCACTCAGTTGTCTCGCCGTCAAGGTGGCCTGCGCATGGGCCTTCGAGAGCAGTGGATTGGAGGTGCAGATGACATTGCGATTGTCGTCGCCACAGGCGGCGATGGTGTCGAGCCCGGCGGCTGCTAGCCCTTGAATATGCTTCGCGAGATTGTGTTTGAGCACCCCGTGGAACTGGAACGTTTGACGCGTAGTCAAGCGCAGCTGGCCATTGGCCGTGGCGCGGGCTTGAGCATCCAATGCCAGCCACTGCGCGGCCGTGCACACGCCTCCGGGCAGGCGCACGCGGACCATGAACTGGTAGTGAGGCTCGAGGCGCGATATGCGACGCTCCTCACGCAGATCACGATCGTCCTGCTGATAGATGCCGAAGAACTTCGTCAATAGTGCGTCGTCCGGCGCGATGCTGCCGCTGACCGGATCTGCCAGGCTTTGTTCGAGCGTGCCTCGCAGATATCGACTACGAAGTTTCAGCTGCTCGTTCGCATGCAGTTGCTCGATCGGGCTCGACAGATCGGTCATCAGTAGACATCCCGTTGATAGCGCCGTTCGCGCTGCAGATTCAGCATGAATTCCTCGACCTGCTCCTCGCCACAGCCGCCATGGCTGGACACCACTTCGCGAATCGCCTTGTCGACGTCGGGCGCCATCTGCTGCGCGTCGCCGCAGACATAAACGTACGCTCCCGCTCGCAACCATTCATAGAAGATCGCACCGTGCTCTCGTATCCGATGCTGGACATAGGTCTTCTCGTTTCCATCGCGCGAGAAGGCGACGTCGAGACGATGCAAGCTCCCTCGCTTGCGCCAATCCAGCCATTCGGTCTGATACAGAAAGTCGCTGCGCAGGTTGCGATCGCCAAACAAAAGCCAGTTCTTGCCTCTGGCGCCAAGCGCCTCGCGCTCTGCCACGAACGACCGGAACGGTGCGACGCCCGTACCCGGACCGATCATGATGATCGGCGCGTCAGGATCGGCAGGCAGACGAAACGCCGGATTCCGATGTGGATAGACGGCAATGCGAGCTTGCTCATCCGTGGCGCCGGCCAGGGCCGTCGAAACCACACCGCCATGCGTCCGACCACGCGATTCGTAAGCCACGATGCGCACGGTGAGATGCACTTCGTCGGGCGTCGCATGCGGACTGGACGCAATCGAATACAGCCGCGGAGCAAGGGGCCGCAGTATCTGCACCAACTGCGCAGCATCCATGCCCTGCGGTGGATAATCACTGACCAGCTCTATCAGATGAATGACGCTCGGTGACACCGACGATCGTTGGGCCAGGGCACGATGTTGAGTGAGCTGCGCATACCGCTCGATCAGGCGCTGATTCAACGGTCCGATATCGACGTGATCGGTCAGCGCCGCTCGCAAGGACATGCTGGCCCCGGCGATCTCGACCGGAGCGTCCGGAGCGAACGGCAGTCGTTCGAGCAATGCATCCACTGCCGCGTCCTGGTTGCGAGGCACGACGCCGAGCGCATCGCCAGGCTCATAGTGGATTCCCGCGCCCTCCAGAGACAGCTCGATGTGCCGAACGTCTTTGCTCGAGTCTCGCGCCGTCAGGCGAATGTTCGCCAGCACCGGAGCCTGCCAGGGATTCTTCCTCGTATAGGCCGTTGCGATGGTTGCGCTGGGCCGCACGTGAAGGGTCGCTTGTGCCGCCTCCCCCTGCACCACCGCCAGAGACGAGACGACGGCCTCGATCCAGCGAGTCGCATTCTGCTCAAAGTCGACATCGCACTCGATCCGCTCGTGCAGCCGTTGCGCGCCAAGACGCTCCAACTGCGCATCGAATCGCCGCCCGACTTCGCAGAACCGCTCGTAGCTAGAATCGCCAAGCGCGAGCACCGAGTACTTCAGAGCCTTGAGCTTCGGGGCCTTACGACCATGCAGCAGATCGAAAAGCGGACGGGCGCGATCGGGAGGCTCACCCTCGCCATGCGTGCTGACGATCACCAGCAGATGTCGCGCCTGCTCCAGATCGGTTTTGCGACAGTCCAGCATGTCCAGCACGACCCGGCTCACACCGGCCGCCGCCAATGCTTCGTCGAGACGTTTCGCCAACGCCTCGCCATTGCCGCTCTGTGAGCCGAATAAAATCGTGGCCGTAGGTGACGCAACCTCCGGCGCAGCGGCGCTCGCGACACCGCCACTCGTTCCTATCGAGCCGAGCAGATAACCACTGAGCCAGGCTCGCTGGCCGGTATCCAGACGGCCGACGAGACGCCGCACTTCTTCGGCCAGTGACGGCTCGAATGGAAAGACATCGGACGTCGGGCGGGCAAGCGCGGAGTCGCTCATGATTTCCCTTGCGTGACGCAGCGGCCTGAGCTCAAGCGGGCTGCTTCGTCACCCGCAGGTACGGACGCTGTTCCTCCCAGCCGCCGGGAAACAATTTGCGGGCCTCCTCGTTCGAGAGCGAGGGAGCGATGATCACATTCTCGCCGGGCCGCCAGTTCACCGGGGTCGCCACCTTGTGCTGGTCGGTGAGTTGCAGAGAATCGATGACGCGCAGGATTTCATCGAAATTGCGGCCGGTGCTGGCCGGATACGTGATCATGGCGCGCACTTTCTTCGACGGATCGATGATGAACACCGAGCGTACCGTGAAGGTGGTGTCCGCTTTCGGATGCAACATCCCATACAGATTCGCGACCGTGCGGTCGGCGTCGCCGATGATGGGAAACATCGGACGCGCTCCCTGAGTCGCCTGGATGTCGTCTGCCCAGCGCTCGTGATCCCCGATCGAATCCACGGACAGGCCGATCACCCGTACGCCGCGCTTCTCGAACTCCGGCCGCAGCCGCTCGGTATAGCCGAGCTCGGTGGTGCACACCGGGGTGAAATCCTTCGGATGCGAAAACAGCACGCTCCAGCGTGGCCCGACCCATTCATGGAAGCGGATGCGACCCACCGTCGTGTGGGCCTCGAAGTCAGGAGCGATGTCGCCAATCTGCAGAGCCATTATGTTCTCCCTTTACGGGCTGCCGCCCACGTCGATCTGCTGTGAGCATAACCCCTCACAACGTGATACATTTGTATCGATTGGTTTGGCCGCCATTCGTAATGGGCATGAGCCCCCCCCGAGCCCCTCCCCCTGGAGTGCGGCCGGCGGCGCTGCTACCTTTGCCGGGATTTCCCAGGCGAGAAACGACATGGCGACGAAAGGCGACGGCGGCAGCATCGGCAAGCGTCAATACGAGGCGCTGGCCACGTTCCGCTATCAGCTGCGGCTCTACCTGCGGTATAGCGAGGAGATGACTCGTCGGCATGGCATCACCCCGCTGCAATATCAGTTGCTGTTGCATGTGAAGGGGTTCCCGGGACGGGAGCATGCCTCCGTGACGGAACTGGCCGAGCGTTTGCAGGCCAAGCACCACGGCGTCGTAGCATTGGTGACCCGCTCGGAGGCGGCAGGGTTGGTGAAGCGCAAAGTCAGCGACGTAGACCGCCGGCTGGTGCACGTTCATCTGACAGCCAAAGGAGAGCAGAAGCTCGCCCGCCTCGCCGATCTGCATCGTCGCGAGCTGCTGCAATTGCAGGGCCGGTTCTTCGTGCCCGACGCGGAGACATTGCAGGGAGACTGAGTTGCAGCGGCCGTGGATACGTATCGAACATTTCGATCGCAGTCACGAAAACTCTTCGCTTGTGCATGAGCAAAGTGCGCTCTAGTTTGTGAGTCAGCGCTCCTCGGCGCAGCCCATCGGCCGACGTGCGATGAGCTGCTGGAGAACTGACATGAACGCACAGCTGCAACGCCATCCTTCCGAGCTCGGCGATTCGATCCCCCGATCCTCCGCGCGGCCCGCAACCCCTGCACCTCGTGTGCAGACATCTCCACCCGTCGCGGAGGGTCGACCTACCTCATCGAGCGATGATCGACGCGTCAACCCGCTCTGGATGATCACAGTGGCCGGTGCGCTGCTGTTTGCTTTCTTGCTCGCCGCCATGTCGTCCATCTGAAATCTTCGCTGTGGCACGCGACAGCAGCGGGTCGATTGACAAGCCATCGGTATCCGGCGACATTCGTTCGCGATGGATACCGAGCTCGCCCGTACTTTCCTGGTGGTCGTTGCAGCCGGCAGTTTCGTCGACGCCGCTCAGAAGCTGCACATCACGCAATCCACCGTGAGCGCGCGCATCCAGCGCCTTGAAGAGCTGCTCGGTGCGGAATTGTTCGTACGTAACAAATCCGGCACGACACTCACGCCGGCCGGCCAGCAGTTTCAGCGACACGCAGCGTCTCTCACCAGGATCGTCGAACAGGCCCGCCAGGAAATCGGCGTCGTGAGCGGCTTTCGAGCCACGGTGACCGTCGGCGGCCGCATCGGCTTGTGGGAAGATCTGTTGCTTCGCTGGCTTGCCACATTTTCGGCCGCTGCGCCCGATGTCGCCGTACGCGCGATCGTAGGGTTCGAAGAGGATCTGATGCAGGGACTGATCGAAGGACGCATCGATGCGGCCGTGATGTATACGCCGCAGGCACGTCCCGGATTGAAGGTCGAACTGCTGCTCGAAGAACAGCTCGTCATGGTGTCCACGCGACGCGACGCCGCGGGCGTGCCCGAATCGGATTATATCTACGTGGATTGGGGCGCCGAGTTCTTCGGCCATCATAGCCTTGCGTTCCCGAATTTCTCCGGAGCTCGTCTGGCAGCGAACGTGGGCTGGCTCGGCTTGCAGCACATCCTTGCGGCCGGCGGTACCGGTTATTTTCCGATCCGATTGATCCGAGAGCCCGAATCTCAAGGCAAGCTGCACCGTGTGCAGGACACGCCGGAGTTCCGAGTTCAGGCGTACCTGTGCTTTTCGAGCAAGATCGAATCAGCCGCGCTCGAACTCGCTCTGTCCACCATCCGTGAAACCGCGAGCACGGCGAATGCTCACCATTAACATGCGCCACTCGCTCGTATCGGGATATCTGCGGCTGCGGCACAGGCGACTGCATTCCACCGTGTGCGCCGCCCTTCTCTCAGATCTCGCGCAGCGAGCAAGTTGTCGTTCGCGAACTTCCAGTTCACCAGATGCGTGATGAAGGCATTCACGTAGTCCACCCGACGATGCCGATAATCGAGATAGTACGCATGCTCCCAGACATCCAGCGCCAGCAGCGGCGTACTCGAAGCCACCAGCCACGTCTTCACGTTGGGAGTGGCCACGACTCTCAGGCCGTCACCTTCGAGCACCAGCCAGATCCAGCCGCTGCCCACATGGGCGGCAGCGGTCGCTATGAACTGTTCGCGAAATGCGCATTGTGTGCCGAAGCTTGCTTCGATCATTTCCGCAATCGGCCCGCTCGCCTCGCCGCCGCCGGCGACATGCATGCACGACCAGTAGAAGGAGTGATTCCAGGCCTCCGACGCCGCATTGAAAAGCGCGGGCTTGCCCGCTTCATGACTGGCTCGCACGATCGTTTCGATCGACGCGGATTCCAGCGGCGTGCGATCGATGAGCGCGCGCGTGCGCTCCACACAAGTCACGTGATGGCTGCCGTAGTGTGCGGCCAGAGTCCGGCGGGAGATATGCGGCTCGAGTTCGTCCATGGCATAGGGCAGCGGCGGCACGATGACGTTCATGAAGTCCTCAGCTCGATTCGATGCGGGCTAGAATAGGTTCACGAGGACCCCTGACAAGCGAAGAATATTCGGCTGTGCAATCGCATTCTTCGATGGCTGCCTGTTGCCGCTCTCATCTGAGGAAATCGTCATGACCTCCCTACTGCATCGGCCCGTCTGCGAACTGCTCGGATGCACCTATCCACTGGTGCTGGCCGGCATGGGCGGCGTGGCACGTTCGGAACTGGCGGCGGCAGTTTCCGAAGCAGGCGGATTCGGGTTTCTGGGCATGGTGCGAGAGCCAGTCGCACTCATACGAAACGAAGTCGAGGCGTTGCGAAAACGCGGCGTGCAGCGATTCGGAGTGAACCTCATCCCCGCCGCCACGCCTGCTGGACTGCTCGAAGCGCAGCTGCAGACGTGTATCGAGCTGGAAGTACCGGTCGTAGCGTTGTTTTGGGATTTGTCGACGCAAATCGTGAGTCGACTGCGTGCCGCCGGCATCGTTGTGGTCTGCCAGATCGGCTCTGTAGAAGAAGCCATTTCAGCCAGGCGCGCCGGAGCGCAGATCATCATCGCGCAAGGCTGTGAAGCCGGCGGGCATGTGCGCGGCAACTCTCCACTCGAAGAACTCCTTCCTCAGGTTCTTGCAGCCGTGGACTGTCCGGTGCTTGCAGCCGGAGGAATCGTCGACGGCCGCGATGTAGCCACCGTACTTACTCTCGGCGCCGAAGGCGCGGTACTCGGCACCGCCTTCATGGCGACTCACGAGTCTTTTGCACACGACTATCACAAACAGCGGCTGCTGGCGGCGAGCGGCGCCGATACCGTGCTCACAGATATCTTTCATATCAACTGGCCGCTGGGCGCGAAGGTCCGCGTGCTGTCCAATAGCGTCACGAACGGCGAGCGCGGCGATGCGCGTGCACCGGAGCGAACCGT
>Ga0182742_1000901_pt1 | contig 41691 bp, 46 predicted proteins | sample eDN5th37CBELigMG_FD_128880 | JGI IMG/M metagenome (GOLD analysis project Ga0182742, IMG submission 128880) | Enriched Miracle-Growth compost microbial communities from Emeryville, California, USA - eDNA 5th pass 37_C BE-Lig MG (version 2)... ... | reverse complement strand
TACTTTGTCACAGGGCTTCAACCTTAGGATCTCTCCACCAGTTGCCTGTCAGCTACGAGGCGACTTGGCTCTTACCTCGGTTGGACTTTCACCAACTAGCAATTAACGGCTTGCTGGGCGCGCCAGCCGCCAAAAACACATCGCGCGCCAGTTTATCCACTTCGTGACACGTAGAGCCTGGCTTGATCCCCGCCACCGCTTCCTCCAACGCCTGATGCACGCAATCAAAGATTTTCTGCAACGGCGACTCCAGCTCGCCAACGATGATCGTGCGGGTGATATCCGATCGATACCCCTTCCAGGTAGCGCCAAAGTCAATGACGATCAAATCATTTTCCTGGATCGTCCGGTCTGAGGGCTTGGCATGAGGAAGGGCAGAATGGGTGCCCGATGCGACGATGGTATCGAACGCAGGAGCTTCACTGCCGAGCCTTCTCATGAGGATTTCCAGTTCAATGGCGATTTCGCGTTCGCTCACACCGGGCCGGATGCTTGGCAGAAGCTTTTCCAAAGCATCCTCGGCAATTTTCAGAGACGCTTGGATGCAAGTTATCTCGCTCTCTTCTTTGACGGAACGAAGCCCGATGCAGACATCCACGAAAGGCACCCACTTAACACTGCGATTTCCTTCGCGCAAGGCTGTGATCTGGAAGTCCGTGATCTCCTTGGACTCGTAGCCGATTGTGGCAGCCCCCAGTCTTCCGATCGCTTCTGCCAAGGTCGAAAACGGGTCCAGTCCGTGCACGATGATCTCCCATCCCGGCGCTTCCTGCCTTGCTTGTTCCGAATAGCGTTGATCGGTGATAAGCACCGCTTTCGTCTGCGTAATCAAGAGATAGCCGTTGCTCCCGGTGAAGCCGGAAAAATAGTGGAGATTCTTGAGCGATTGGACGAAGAATGCATCAACGCCCTTTTCCCGGATAAACTTGCGGATTTTCTCCAGTCTTTTCATATCGAATCTTCCTTCTGTGAAAAGGTAGTAGATCTCCCTCCCAAACTCGATTCGGGAGGGAGACTTTCCTGCTTACTGAGTGACAGCCCAATCCTTCGCATTGAACGTAGGGCCGCGGAAATCAGGATCAAAACCAACCAATCGCTTGTTGGCCACATAAGGGGCTTCCTGCTCATAGAGAGGAATCCAGATTTCGTCCTCAGCCAGCTTTTTGCCCACTTCCCAGAAGAGGCCCTTCCGTTTTTCCATATCGACTTCGGCTACCTGCTGCTCCAAAAGCTGATCTACCTCGGGATCGGAATAGCTCACGAAATTGTAGCCGTTCGGCGGCATGTATTTGCTTCCGAAGTAGCTGCGATACTCATCCGGGTCGGCTTCTACACCGAAGCCGAGAATGTAGGCATGGTAGTCGTCAGCTGTTACCTTGCGCTGCGTACCGTCTGCATTTTTCGGCAGCAGCTTGGTGACCAGAGTAGGGAAATCAAGCGCGCGCAGCTCCATATTCACGCCAATCTTCTCAAAATACTGTTTGATCAGAGCAGCCGTTTTTTCCCGTTCGGTTTTCCCGGTCGGCACTTCCAGCGTAAACGTCAGCTCTTTGCCGCCCTTTTCATAGATGCCTTTTCCGTTCTTCGCATATCCCGCTTCCTGGAGCAGCGCTTCCGCTTTCGCCGGATCATACGGATACTGAGGCACATCTGGATTATGGGACCAGTGATTCATAGGGAAGACGTCGAACGAAACCTTGCCGTATTCCCCCAAAATCGAGCTTACAATCGACTGCTTGTCGATCGCGTAAGCCAAGGCTTGCCGCACTTTTTTGTCCTGGAAATGCTCATTCAGCGCATTGAAGCCGATGTAGTACATGCTCAATTGATTGGCGACCTTCAGCTCTGCGTAATCAAGGGATTGGATGCTCGGAATCTCGGCGATCGGCACCGGGGCCACATCCACCTCCCGATTAATGAAAGCAGCAAGCATGGTATTGGTATCGCCGAAGCGTGCGACGATTTTGTCGAGCTTGGGCGCTCCCTTGAAGTACTCTTTGTTGGCTTTCAGCTCAATGTACTGCCCCGATTCCCATTTGACGAACTGGAACGGACCGGTGCCGACAGGATTGCGGTTGAAGTCGTGCTTCGCCCACTCCTTCGGCGAGACGTCTTTCAAGAGATGCTCCGGCACGATCCCGATAAACAGTCCCGAGAGAAACGGCGCGAATTTTTCCGTTGTGGTAAAGGAAATCGTGTGATCATCGATGACTTTGATCCCCGTCACTTCCTGCGCTTTGCCCTCATGCACCTCTTCCGCTCCTACTACCGGAGACACCCGCCAGTAACCGCCTGCATCATACTCGGGCTTCGCCAGCGAAGAAAAGGTAAAGGCGACATCCTTCGCCGTGAAGGGGGTTCCATCATGCCACTTTACGTTCTTTTGCAGGTGAAAGGTATACGTTTTGCCGTCTTCGGACACATCCCACTTCTCAGCGAGGCTTCCGACCATTTTCAATTCCTTGTCCGGAATGACCAGGGAATCGAAAATCATGTGCGTGACAAACGTATCGGACGATGTGGCCCAGATATGAGGATTAAGATTGCCCGGCTCGCTTTCCGAAGCGATGGTCAGACTTCCGCCTTCTGTTGGCGCAGCAGTCTCAGTCGGACTGGAAGGAGTCTGCGGCTGCGGACTGGATGTGGAAGAGCAGCCGGTCACCACGGCCAAGGCAGCCGCAAGGAGAAGAGCTAGAAAAGATCCTTTTTTCACCTGAAATACCCCCTAATTTTTTGTCTTTGGATCAAGTGCATCGCGCAGACCGTCTCCGACCAGATTGATCGAGAGAATCGTCAGCAGAATGGCGATTCCCGGCGGCGCCCAAATCCACGGTTTAAATTGAAGCACCATGATCGACGTCGCATCCTGCAGCATGTTCCCCCAGCTCGGGATCGGCTGCTGTACGCCTACGCCCAAAAAGCTCAAGGCTGATTCCGTCAGGATGGCTTCCGCCGTTTGCAGCGTCGCCTGAACCGTGATCGGTGCCATGATATTGGGCAATACGTGTTTAAACACGATCACCAGATTGTTTTGTCCCAGCGCCCGAACCGCTTCGACATACTCCATCTCCCGGATCCGCAGCACCTCTCCCCGCACCAGCCGCGTCATCGTCGTCCAGCTGACCAGACCGATAATGATCATGACGTTGTAGATGCTCGGTGTCAGCATGGTAGAGACCGAGATCACGAGGAAGAGAACCGGAAAACAGATCACGATATCAGTAATGCGCATGATGATCGCGTCCACCCATTTTCCGTAGTACCCCGCCAGCAAGCCGAGGAGAACCCCGATGCAAGTAGAGATGGCGACTGCGACCAGCGCTACGCTCAAGGAAATCCGCCCTCCATAGATCAGCCGGCTGACGATATCCCGCCCCAGGCTGTCCGTCCCGAGCCAATGCTCCCCGGACGGAGGTGCCATTACATTCAGCATCCCTGCCTGATTTTTTACCGATGAGTAGGGATCATAGGGAGATATCAACGGTGCGAACACGGCGGCCAGTACGAGCAGACAGAGGATGACGGCCCCGACCATCGCCAATTTGTTCTTTTTGAATCGCTTCCAGGCTTCTGCGACGATGCTGTCTTTTTTCAGGGAAGAGATGGGCTCGGGTACGGCAGGGTTGCTTGCAAGATCTGCATGTTGGCTCATTTTCATCTCCCCTTACGAATATCGAATCCGCGGATCAGCCCACGCGTAGGAAATATCCGCGATCAGGTTCCCAAGCAGCACCAGAATCGAGGTGAACAGATTCAAGGCCATAATCACCGGATACTCGCGTCCTACGATAGCGGAGATCCCCAAGCTCCCCATGCCCGGCCAGTTAAAAATATGCTCCGTGATATAGGCGCCACCAAACAGGAACGGAATCGAAAGTCCAAAAATCGTGATAACGGGAATGAGTGCGTTGCGCAGGGCGTGCTTGAAGATGACCACCCGCTTGCTCAGACCTTTGGCATGTGCTGTCCGGATAAAATCCAGCGAGAAGACCTCCAGCAGGCTGGATCGGGTGAACCGCATGACGACGGCAACGGTGGGCAGCGCCAGAACCGCGGCCGGCAACATGATGTGTCTGGCATAGTCGATGAACAAAGCAATCCCGGTCAAGTCTTTTCCGATCGTTTTCATACCCGAGGTTGGGAACCACCCCAGTTTCAGCGCAAAAAGGAATATCAGGCCCAAGCCGAAGAAAAACGACGGGATCGAAATGCCCACCAGAGAAACGACCGTCAATACGTAATCAGGCGTTTTGTTGCGATGCAGAGCCGAATAGACGCCTAGTGGGATCCCGATGACAAAGCTGAGCAAAAATGCCGTACAGGTAAGGAGAAGCGTCGCAGGTAATCGCTCCATAATCAATTGCGTCACTGGCTGTCCCGTCTTGATCGTGTAGCCGAGATTTCCTTGCAAAATTTCTTTGAGCCAGTTGAAATACTGGTAGATGACCGGCTTGTTGAAGCCCAGCTCTTCTTGCACCTTTTGCATCTCGCTCAGCGGGATTTTCGGGTTGATCATGGTTTGCATGGGATTCCCCGGCGCCAGTTGCATGATGAAAAAGGTAAGCAGCGTAATCCCGATAATGATGGGAACGGCCTGCAGCAGCCGACGAATGATATAGCTAGCCACGTAAAATCACCGCCTTTTTCTATTTGTCTGTATTACTGCGCTGGAATCAGGATCAACTCATCCTGCCGTACGGAGAGATATTCGATGCCTGTTTCGGTGACGAGGACATTTTCCTCCACGATGAAAGTCGGCCCATCTTCCGGCAAAATGGTAGGCTCGAGGGTAAATACCATGCCAGGCTCTACTAGCCCATATGGCGCATTCCCGTAACGCTCCCATCTCGGGCCGAGCAATGTCCCTCCGTCATGGACATCCCGACCGATCTGATGACCGGTAGCGTGTGTGATCTCCGGCATCCCTCTTTTCAGCAGCAGATTGCGGGCGACCAGATCCACTTCATAGCCCTGGACTCCCGGCTTCAGGGCATTGCCTGCTGCTGTGATCGCCGCGTGCGCTGCGTCAAAGGCAGCCTGGATATGAGCGGGGGCCTTGGTTTCTCCCGGCTTGAGGAAGTAGACTGTCCGTGCGATATCGGAGACATAACCGTCGTAATCCACCGAAAAATCCATGATGAGCAAATCCCCGGGGGCTACTATGGCTTCTCCCGGCGGGCGGTGAGCGATCCGCTCTTTCATCACGATCGGCATGGACAAGGTGCGGTCTACGCCATTGACGACCTCCCGCTTTTCCAATTCCTTGACGAAAAGCTGTCCAATCTCGATTTCCGACATGCCTGCCCGCAACTGCCCAAAGACCGCGTCATAAATTTCCTGCGTAATGACGATCGCTTGCTTGATTCGATCGATCTCCATCGGCGTCTTGATGCTGCGCAGCTTTTCCAGGAACGATTCGGAAGAGACGAACTCGCCGGAAAAACAATCCTTCAGCACTTCCCGCAGCCAGCGGTAGCGCCCGGTCGTCAATCCGTCCGCCAAATTTTCCTTGCGCGAGTAATTCAGCGCGATCTTTTTAGGTTGATGCTTTGTCACGAAGGCTTGAAGGGTTTCTCCCAGTTCCGTGGGGTATTTGAACACCTGATCAAACAGATTGGACTCCTCGATGTCCTGCGCATCAATGCCGCTGCACATCGCGTATTTTTTGCCGTCCTTACTGATGAGAAATGCCGCCGGCCCTACCGACTTCACGCCTGTGATCAATGGCAGACACGGGTCGCTCCCCTCGCTGGTCAGAATCAGCCACAGGTCGATGCTGTTGTCCTGCAAATAGCGTACAGCTTGGTCCATTTTTTGCTGGTTGATGACATATTTCATCTCCATTCCCCCCTTACGAATCCAAACAGATTTGTCGCAACGTTTCGGCAATCACCTTCGTGCCAAACAACAGGGAGCTGACTGGAATCGCTTCATTATGGTTGTGCACCTTTCGCAACACGTCAGCGAAGGGCAGCTGCGGCAAAAGCGGGGAAAAACCGTACACATCCGACCCTCTTGCACCCAAAAAGCGTCCGTCAGTTCTGCCCAGTGCGAGTATCGGAAGTAGCGTGGCTTCCGGATCATGCTCGCGCAATTGAGAGGCACATGCATTTACGAGCTCCGAGTCCTCCAAGCTGCTCTCAAAGCCTGGTTCAAAGCTGTCGATCTGATAGCTGATGCCGAACTGCGTGCACCATTCCTCAAGCAACGCTTCCACCTTCGCCTGGCTGACATGGGGCAAAAGGCGGAATTCGATCTGTGCCTGGGCTTTGTAGGCAATGACATTGATCCGCTCTCCCCCTGCCACGGCATTGACGGTGACGCTGTTGCGCAGCACATAGCGGCGCAAATCTTGCAAAGCGGCATCCATTTCAGCAGTCCCGAGAATATCCAAAAATCGCTTGCCCACTCCCACAATCTCTTCCGGAAACGAATAGGCGGTAATGTGCTCGATCGCTCTGGCCAGTTTTTCGATGGCCTGCTCCTCTGGAGGACAAGAAGCATGGCCGCCTTGCCCAGTGGCAAACAGCGTCGCCTTGCAAACGCCTTTTTCACCTGCCGTGATGAGCATGTAGTCTTTGTCGCCAGCCGTCACATAGAAGCCGCCGCCTTCGTTTATCACCCATCCGGAAGGAAACCACTCGGGATGGTGCCGGACGAGGTATTCCATGCCTTTTCGGCTGCCCTGTTCTTCATCGGCTGTGGCGATCAGATAGACATCCCGGTTCAAAGCCTTGCCCTTGGAAGCCCGCTTCAACAGGATGAACGCCATCAGCTCCATCGTTACGAGATTTTTCGTATCCAGCGCTCCCCTTCCGTAGATCCAGCCGTCTTCTTCGACGGCGGCAAAAGGGGGATGAATCCACTGGTCCGGGCTTGCCGGCACCACATCCAAATGGCTGATCAGCAGCAGCGGGGGTTCTGGGCCGCCCTGTATTTTGGCGAGAAAATTGCCTCGTCCCGGCTCGCTTTCCACGATCTCGCTTTCTATTCCCTCAGCCCGAAGCACATCCGCGAGATAGCGCGCGCCTTCTGTCTCATTTCCTGCAGGAGCCGATGTGTTGATTCGGATCAGCTCTTTGAAGTGCTGCACCGTTTCCCTTTCCAAATCGTTTGTCCACTCGATCGAAGACATGGCATCCTCCTATGATCCGCAAGCGATGGTGACCAGCTCCAGCTGCCTTTTGCTCAACACTTTCGCTCCCTGCTCGGTAATCAGTACGTTCTCCTCTACGAGAATGCAGGGCAGACCATCGTCTTGAATCACTGTAGGCTCGATGGCGTAAATCTCTCCCACCTGTACCGTCCCTTCGACAGCTGGTCTCGGCGGTGTGCGTCGCGGCCCCAGGATGGTCCCTCCGTCATGCGTTTCTCTGCCGACCTGATGTCCGGTGGAATGGCGAATGGTCGGGTAGCCAGCCGCTTCGATCACCTGGCGCGCTGCGGCATCGACCTCCCAGCCCTTCACGCCCGGACGGATGAATTGAATCGCTTCTGTAATCGCCTCAATGGCGGTGTCAAATGCTCGCTGGATCTCTTCCGGTGCCTTGGTCTCTCCTGGCTTTAGCAGATACACCGTCCTGGCGATATCCGATACGTAGTCGTTGTACTTGAGCGAGAAATCGATGATCACGATATCTCCCGGAATCGTCTTGTGATCACCCGGCTTGCGGTGGGCCAGCCCATTCCGAACCGTACACACCAGCGGAGGATCATGCGGATTGCCCAAACCGTTCGAGAGGCCGCGCTTTTTCATCCCCTGCACGAACAGCTCGCCGATCTCGATTTCCGTCATGCCGCATTTGATTTGGGAGAATACTTCCTCGTAAATCTCGATGGTGTAATCCACCGCTTTTTGTATGCAGGCGATCTCTGCAGGAGATTTCACGCTGCGCAGCTCTTTTAGAATCGCTTCACTCGATACTTCCATTGCCTGCAAGCGCTCTTTGCCCACAAGCTCCTCCAGCCACAGGTACAAGCCAAGCGTCAAGCCGTCGCACAGATGATCGTGATGAGAAATATTGAGCGCCAGTTTTTGAGGGGACTGCTTTTCCAGCTCCTGCAAAAAGACTTCATCCAGGCTGGAGTAATAAGGAATTACCTCAGCGAACAATCCTGTTCCCTCGTAGTTTCCTTTATCGCTCACCGTGGCTATGACCTTATGCTGGCCATTGCGGTTGATAAAGATGGCTGCTGTATGAAACGAACGGATGCCAAACAGCAGCGGCATGCTTGGGTCTGAGCCTTCTCGCGTCAGCACGAGCCAGGAATCCACCCCCGCCTTTTCCAGCAGGGTTACGGCGTGATCCAACTTTTCTTTTGCGATCTGATAGGTTTGCTGTACCACCTGATTACTCCCCTCTCGTCATGTATTGGCCGATTGATTCGTATATAACCCTGATTCCAAAAAGCAGCGAGTCCAGCGGGATGCGCTCATTTACCCCATGCACCAGCGGAAGCACCTTTTCAAACGTGACATCGGGAAGCATGGGAGAGAAGCCGAATACACGGGATCGATAGGGCAAAAGATGGCGACCGTCGCTGCTGCCAGTGGCGATGAACGGCACTACCTTGCTGCCCTCGAGCTGCGCCCGTACACGCTGATCAAACACCTCGAACAACGGGCTTTCAAAATCCGTTTCGTACCCTTGGGAAAAGCTCTCGATCTGCCAGGAAACGGGCAGGTCTTCTGCCAATTGGGCCAGCTTCTCCTCCACCATCTCTCTTGTCACCCCTGGCAGCAGGCGGCAATCTATACAGATGACGGCCTCTCCTTGTGGCTGTCGGGCCAGCCTGCCCCCCTTCCAGATGGTCGGCGCCATCGTATTTTCGGTCATGGCCCGCAAGACATTTGCCATGAAGGGGCTGACAAACGGCTGAAGAAGACGTAATTTTTCTGCAATCGGCACTGAGATTGCCTCTTCTAGCCCACAGCTTTGCAGCAATTGGTCCAGGAGATAGACAGTGGTCTTCGGCGGTTCCGCCTCCCAGCGAAATTGCGTGATGCGCTGCACGAGCCGGGCTGCGGCATGCATGGGACGATTGTCCACGTAGTACGGCGTCGATTGACTGTTAGCCACGTGGAAGGTGATTTGGCAAATTCCCTTTTGCCCTGTTTCGCACAAGTAATGGGGAATATCATGGACCAGGATCGGAAAACCTCCCCCTTCGCTGATGACATGCTTGTTGCGAAAGATTTCGCCATGCGTCTTCAACAGTTCCAGGAGGCCATAGGTGCTGCCGCTTTCTTCGTCTGCTGTGGCGACGAGCAGAATGTCTTTTGCGAACGTGCGGTTCTCCCGCTTTAACAGGATGAGCGCCATCAGCTCCATGATGGTCAACTGCTTGGTGTCGATCGTTCCGCGTCCCCAGAGGACATCATCCACAATGGCGCCGGAAAAGGGCCCATGCTCCCAATCCTTTGCGTCAGCCCCGACCACATCCAGGTGAGAGAGCAGAATCAGAGAGCTGCTCGCTGGGGCTTCCAAGGCCTGCGCCACAGGCTGTTGGTAGGAGATAAGAAGATTGGCCCTCCCCTCTGCCGTTTCCTGGATCTCGGCATGCAGGCCGTTCTTGCGGGCGAGTTCTGCCAGATAACGAGCTGCTTCCAACTCATTGCCCGGGGGATTCGTCGTATCGATTTGGATCAGCTTCTGCAGGTAGCTGGCTGCTTCCGCTTTTATGAGGTTCCATTGGATGGACATGGAATCATTCCTTTGTTGGTGGTGGTGCTTGAGCCTGATTTTCATTTCGTTTCTCGAATGTTTGAATTTTTCACAATCTTACCACGAGGTGAAAAAAGGGATGGGTAAAATATTTTACATATATGAAAAGTCTTTTTAGGAGGCTTGTCCAAAAAATGGCAGTCTACTTTTCTCTCGTGGGGAAATATTCTTTCCTAACGCCCTTCCGCACCTAATAAATTGGTAATGATAATAACGAAGGAGGGATACATGGTGGATCAGGAAAAGGTAACGATCAAAATCAACGACAATGGTTCGATTCGCATTACCGGTCCTGTGGAATTAGTGGATGGAATCGGGGACAAGTATGAGGTAGGAGCATCGTTTTCACTCTGTCGCTGTGGTCAGTCCGAGAAAAAGCCTTTCTGTGATGGGACGCATAAGAAAATCGGGTTTGAGAGCTCGCCTCGGGCGAAATAGGCTTTTCGCGGATAATGGGGCAACATATCATGGTAAAGGAGGGATTATGATGGTTCATTCAGAAGAGCAGAATAAACGAAGCGAAACAAACGAGAGCTTGCAAGAAAGCAGTGACTACGCTGAGGCCTTAGAGCAGTCCGGCACTGCCGAGGCAAGTGATGAATTTGGACCTGACATCGGCATTCCTTCGAATTACGAAGCGAATCAGGTTGGGCAAAAGAAGAGTATGTCCGGGTTTGCAGTCAGTAGAGATATTGGAAGGCTATAAATCCTCGATTTTCGAGGATTTTTTTTGTATGCGTTTGCTATGATTTACGCAGTTTTGCCTATTCGAGTATTTCCATCGCCCGGCTTCCTCCCTTACGTACATGAGCAGGTATTTTCACTTTCATGTGCAATTTAAATCGTTACCAAACATGTAGTAGGTGATTCAAATGGCGAGAGTCCCGCCGATTATGATCTTCTTCCTGAATTTCGTGACAGGTATCCCTGCTGTTTTTGTATGTATCTTTTCGGGCTTGCTTTTCTTTGGATTGGGGCCAATTACATTATCACGCGTGAAGGAACCGCCGATGCTCCCTTATGAAACTCCGTCACAACCGATTGAGTCGCAACTAATGGGAATCTTGATTGTAATCTTGTACTGCTGTTTTATTATTTTTGGGAACAAGTGGCTGCTTTCTGACTCCCCGTATACATTTGAATATCGTTTGATTGCATACCTTGGTCTCTTCATCGGGATTTTTGTTGGTTTTAGCTTGGTTGGTTAGATTTTGTAAAAACCGATGTCTTTGTCTCTTTTTTGGGTACAGTTCACATAGACAAGGCCGCTCGTCCAAGATATTGAATTTTTGCTAATTACATACAAATATTGTAAAATGGGTAAAAACTCAATGGTGTATTTTCTTTCTCGCAGGATTGATTATCTGGCTCGTCTCCATGTTTAACCAAAACCAGGTATTTAAAAGTGTGGGACGAAAAGCCTTATATTTTGCTGCTGCCTCTTTTTGCCTCCAGCTTCTGATTGGTGTCCTTAATTTTGTTGTGTACACCAATATTAAATTAGCCTAGTACAGATTTGGCACCAGCGAAAAAAGAGAAAACCGTCAGGGCCAAAACCCTGACGGTTTTTCATGCTTCTTTGGGCAATACGATTCCACGGTAAAGCTGAACGGTGATGTAGTAGTAAATCGCATAGATCGCGAGGAAAATCAAGGTTGGCACCCAGATGTTCACGTAAGGGTCGAGCAGAATAAACGAAAACATCTGCATGCCTACCAGGACGTGAGTTAGACCTACCAAAGCCGGGAAGATGAAGACAAGGAACAGTTCCTTGTAAATGGAACCAACCAATAGCGAATGACGCACGCCGATTTTTCTCAGCATACTGTACCGGTCTTTGTCGCGTGTAGCGCCGGACAATATTTTGAACATCAGGCAACTCGCCATCATGGCCAGAAAAGCAATTCCCAAAAAGAATCCCATGAACATGGTGCCGCTCGTAAAGGCGTACACCGCTTCGTACGTGCTGTATTTGGTAGACAGATACACTTCTCGTTCTTCATCCTGATGCGCCGTTTTGATCCACTGTTCTTGCCGCTGATCCATGGCTTTTAGTTCTGGTTTGTATTTCAAATAATCATCTACTTGGGCAAGCAGCACCTGGTGTTCGCTTCCGGCAATTCCCTCATAGGTTGCCCGGTCCACGATTTGGACAGCTTTCCCTCTCAGCATATCATAGCTGATGATAATTTCGCTGGAAATGGCCTGATCCCATTCTGCCGGAACCGCCTCCAAGTTCGGATTCTCATCCGGACGGGCATACATGATGTACGCAGAATGAGGAAGCGGCTCTGTTACTCTTTTTGGCTTGTTATCGGACGAGTAATTCTCGATGCTGTTGGTCGAGATCAATGGCGGATGGGCAAGCAGATCATCCTTTGCGAAGTAGTACCCTTTCTCGTCCATCTTGTAGCGGTACGTATTCTGCTCGATCACCGTCATTTTGTTCAATGCCTGATAATCCTCTTCTGCCGGATCATGCAGGGTAATGTCGTAGACGTGCTGCGCACTGGAAATCAGATCTACGTTCTGCTGGAAAGCCAATCCCCCTGCCATCGCCCCGACGCCCAGTGCAATCAGCATCGCGACCGTGCCGAGCACTTTGGTCAGGTTGTTCACTCGAAAACGCAGCTGGGCAAAGGTAAATGCATTTAATTGGCGATCGTTGAGCTCCTGATTATTCTTCAATGCCTGTACAAAAACAGGCAGCAGCGAGATAAAAATCAGGTATGTTCCGATCGTCGTGGCAAAAGCTCCAACGATCAACCCAAGCACCTGGAGGGCCAAGATCTCAATGAGTGCAAAATAGCCTACAGCGATTAGGAACACTCCGATTAAAGCAACGATAATAGCGCCGATTCCTCTGCGTTTGATTCTATCGTTTTGCTGCTCGGCTCGAATGAGATCCAGTTCAGTTGCCCGTGCCAAGCGGATGACGTTGATGGTAGAAGTGATCAGGAACAACACCAGGAAAAATCCCCAGGTCATCCAGATCGCCGGCACGTAAAAAGGGTGATACCCCTCTGGAGAAATCTCCAATAGACTCATCAGCAATTTGCCGATCCCGCTGGACAAGACGACGCCAACGACAGTTCCAATACATAGAGAAGCAATCCCCATCATCAGTGTTTCCCAGAACAGGATCTGGCTGATCTTCCCTTTTTTTGCCCCTAGCACCATGTACATGCCGAGCTCTTTGCGGCGCAGCGACAGCAGGAAGGAGTTGGCGTAGATAATATAGAACACGGTGATGAACGCCAACAGGAATGCCCCAACGTTGAACACGATCTGAATGGATGAAATCACCGAGTTGCCTTTGGTGAAATCCGAATTGAGGGCAAGAGTTTGGAACATGTAGAAAATCGAGATGGAGATGACCAGGCCCACCAATAGAACCAGGTAATCCTTCATCATCTTTCTCATACTGGACAGTGATAGCTTGAAAAGCATAAAACGTACCTCCTAGTGCACATCTTGTGATGCACCCAGCTCGGCCAGTACATCCAGAATTTGTTTGAAAAAGGATTGACGGTCCCCAGTCCTTTGAAGCTCGCTATACAGCTTTCCGTCCTGAATGAACAGGATTCGCTTGCAATAGCTGGCGGAAAATGCGTCATGCGTAACCATCATAATGGTTACCTGGTGATTTTCGTTCAGGTCCGTCATCGTTTCAAGCAAGCTTTTGGCATTCTTGGAGTCCAACGCGCCAGTCGGCTCATCCGCCAGCAGAATGGCCGGATCATGCACCAACGCACGTGCAGCTGCGGCCCGTTGCTTTTGTCCCCCGGATATTTGCACCGGATACTTTTGCAAAATCTCATCGATCCCGAGTGTTTGTGCAACCTTGTTTACCTTGGTGCCGATCTCTTTGGAGGGTACACCCTGGAGAGATAGAGGCAGCGCGATGTTCTCATAAACCGTCAAGTTTTCCAGCAGGTTGAAGTCCTGAAAAATAAAGCCCAGCTTTTGCGAACGAAAATCTGCCAGTTGGTTCTGTTTCATCTGTGTAATGTTCGTTCCAGCGATTTCGATCAAGCCTTCCGTTGGACGATCCAGCGTGGAAATCACGTTTAGCAGGGTCGTTTTCCCTGAACCGGACGGCCCCATGATGCCGACGAACTCTCCTTTTCCGATCGTCAGCGATACGCCTTTCAAAGCATGCGACTGACTCTCCCCTTTTCTTCCGTATATTTTCTGAACGTTTTTTACATCTAGTACGGATGCACTCATTGATAATCCTCCATTTCATTTCGAAGCATTTGACTGTAGTTCTCGTAACGGCTCGTTATTACTGTAACGAAGTTCCAATTCAGTAGCCATTGATCTTCCTTACAGTTTGCTTTCGGTTTTGTAAGGAAAGAAAAATAGAAAAGCCATCAGGTGTAATCCTGACGGCTCGATATTACAATTACCGTTTTTTTCAAAAACAATAGGGGGTGCCGAATATGGGCTATACTTTCAAGAAGCTTACACACGATCTTTCCATTGGGCATGAAATTGAATTTATTTACGCAGATAGAAAGTTCTCTATTACCAATACTCCATCTGGATGGTGTTTGGCTGAATATTACAAGGATGAAATTCAAGTATATTCTTCTCACCTGGAGTTATTGCAGCATGGATCCATCGATGGCAAAGCACTTCGGAATATTTGGCCCCTTGTAGCTGTTGATGCCATTTTCTAGCTGTTACCTTACGCATAACCACCTTGCCGAGAATTCTCCCTAGTCAGATCACGAAGCCCTATTTCGCTTCGTTGCTGTTATCTGATGCAGCTTGTGAATTTTTATTGTGAACGGGACAATTGTCCATTGCTCGATTGCGAACCGTTGCATATGATACACAGACATGAATACAGGGAGTGATGACGGTGTATAAGGATAAAAGAGACTATCATTTTAAGAAAGCATCCGAATATCAAATGTTAGCTAAATTTTACGAGCATAAAGATCCTGCCAAACATATTTACTATTACAAAAAACATTTTTACCATGAAATGAAATTTGTTAAATACTCTGAGATGATGAAACACTCCCACGAGAGCTGTTCATAACTTTTACTCCCTACTAGGTGGGGAGTTTTTTTTATGCAGTTGAATTGAATGCTGCTATATCGTCTGTTACATTACTCTGGAGGTGATTGATTTGCGCGCAGCAACGACCTTCCAAGTGTTAAAAAATAAAGCCAAGAAATTAAAGTTAGAAGCATATGTCTTATACTTCGCCTATAAGGACTCCAGGGTTTCTTGGTATGCCAAGCTCTTCGCTATTCTCGTTGTTGCCTATGCTTTCAGCCCGATCGATTTCATCCCTGACTTTATCCCGATTCTGGGTTACCTAGATGACATTATTTTAGTTCCACTGGGTATTTGGGTCGCCCTGAAGCTTATACCGAACGAAGTGATACATGACTGCCGAGAAAAAGCTCAAGCACTTCTGGCGAAAGGTAAACCAAAGAACTGGATCATGGGTGCAATCTTCATTATCATTTGGATACTCCTGGGCGTATGGGTCAGTTGGTATCTCTATCAATGGCTTCTTGCATAATCCGACCTATTTGGGACTCGTATACCCACTTTCTTGTCCCGCTCCGATGTGATATGTTCTGACAAAGGAGTGGTTTTTGGTATGGAAAAGCCGGTATACAATAAATCTTTCTATTACACGGTGCCAGAAAGAAATGTCAGTTACATAAAAGACTCGCTAGACATTATGTACATCCCGTATTGGATCGAGCAATCTTCCGATACGTTGAAGCTCCAAGAAGGTGTATTTGCGTTTGTCTTCCCGGACGTACATGGACGTGTATACAACTACATCGTCGAGCTTTTTGACGGTCGTGGGCTACCCTACCCGGAGTAGCCCTTAGGTTTCCGCTCCCTGGAACAAATCAAAAAAACCTCACCGATCTAGATGAGGTCGAGGGAAGAAGTGAACTTCTATTTTCTTACGCGAACAACAGTCCCTTGATTAACTTCCAGCAGCTCGTCGACTTTTATTCTCACTAATGAATACGGTGAGCCTCCGCCCGTATATACAAAATCTAATTCGGTCACTTTTGGGTCAACTAAGAATAGCGAATTGTAACCGAAAGATGGAACCCCACCAGCTGGATAACCCGTTTTTTCCAAAACCTCTTTTTCTTCCGCCAATCGAGGTTTTTCTATCTGCAGTGCTTTCCCTACTCGTGATGTGCTAGCGCGGTCCTCCCCTTTCACGATGGCCACAATTAACCTTCCATTTCCGTCTATCATACAAATATTTTTCACAATTTCATGCACCGAGCCATTTACAGCTTCGGCAGCTTCTTCGACGGAATGACAAGACTTGTCCAGACTGAGATGTTCTGCTTTGATATTGTTCGAGGCTATATAATCTTTTAATTTCCATTCAAAGTTTTCCATTGTGCTCCCGCTTTCCCTTTGCTTATCTGCCTATGTAGGTTTAGTCAAAGAAACGAATTTGCTTTATCTGTGTGGTGAAACGGTCCTTTATCTTTCTCATCTTCCCTCTATGATCCGGCTGAAGAGTGATAGATAACTTCGAAGCGATTGTTTCTACGACATCTCCAACTTCCAAGTTATCCGTATCCAGATGATGTCGAAAAACTTCGTTCGATAATCCGTCTATACATCGATCAATCTGTCGCGCCGCCCAAGAATTTCTTCCTTCTCCTCTTGTGCGCAATCTTTTCAGCAAAACGTCCTTTGAAGCGCATAACGTGAAATGGTGAACAGCGACTCCTTCATTCCTTAGCTTGCCTACAATTTCACTGAAGTACTGAGGATGAACCAGGGTCATCGGTACAATAATGGTGCCGTTGTATTCACTGTTTATGTATTTCAACATCGAGTAATTCATCTCACGCCACATCGTATAATCTTGAAAATCACCTTTGGAAACTTCTTTTGGGATGTTCTTTCTGATAAAAAAGCCTGCATTTTCGGGGTCAAACACAAATGAATTTGGGAGTCTTCTGTTCAATTCAAACGATGTCTGCGTTTTCCCGGAACCAAACGCCCCATTTATCCAAATAATCACATAGTTCACCTCATAAGCATACAAGATCTTCCTATGATGAGAAGACGTTGCAAGGCTATAAATGTTTCGCAAAGGCTGCCCGATCATAAAATCTCGCTGCTATGCCTTAAGGAAAATTGGCGCCATTGATTATTAAATCTGGACGTCGTTCAGGCTGTTGTTCTTGTCAATCTTATTTACGTCTTTTTCGGTAGCATTACTAATCCTGTAATTGCATCCCAAAATGCAGCCCAATTACAAAGGAGCTAAAACATCAGCGTTATCTCGGTAACTTTGACTTCAAATTTTTGATAAAGTTCGTTACAACCCCAGTTATAACGAGCATTTACAAAAAACCACAAGAGATCAATTAGACTATGAAAAAAAATCTAAGCAAGCAAAGAAAGATAGAAATTTGCTGAAGGATAGGAATGGAAGGAGATCTGTTGTACCATATAAATAACGACTTCTTAAGGATAATCAGGGAGGAAAAAATGGCAGATGACAATGATATCGTAAAATGTGATCATTGTAATAAACATTTCTACTTATGGGAACTAGATAAATTAACCCCAAAACAGTGCTCCATTATCCGTGAAGAAGATCCTTTTTTTAGTATGCGAATATTGTACTGGCAAAATTCAAGCAATAGGAGAAGGTGTAGAGGAAGTAGAATATTGGAATGAATGGGTGACAAAGAAACGCTTAGCCAATGAGTAAACATAATGGGGCTGTCGAGAAAGTCGACAGCCTGAGCTTCTGGAAACCAGAAGCTTTTTTCTTTAGTTTTAGGTCAGAGACAAAAAACTGATGTTGCTGCCCTATTTAGGGCTTGCTGAACGAATAAAAAATTGAGAAACGACAAAGGTTTTGCTCCGTTTTCATCGAACTCATGTGCAAGGAAATCAACGATTTCCCTTTAAATTCCTTGCACATGGAGCGGATATGGATGTACATTGGAAAACCCGGAGTATGCCGATGTGCGCCACATCTTCGTTGGATAATTGTATACCGCCGCACTTTGCAAAAAATTCGGTCGTTTCGTCCGGCGCAAACCGGAGATCGCGCGCATCCAACCAGATCAGCCTATTTTCTGCTCGTAGTCTGGAAAGAGGAAGCGCTGGAGAATTTCGGCTTGCAAGATAGAGATGGACATGTAGTGGCAAACGTTCCAGCAGATAAGTGACGCCCTTCAAGATTGACGCTTCTTCGATATGATGAAAGTCATCCCAAACGAGCACCTTCGTTTGCGGAATGCGATGCAGCCCGTTGACGAGCGCAGCAATCAGCGACACACCCGATGGATCTTCCGCGGCATGACGAAGCACGTCCTGTTGGTCAAAAGACGGATACGCTTGTTTTAACGCTGCAATGGTATGTGCCCAGAAGCGCGTGCGATCATTATCCCCTTGATCAAGCGAGACCCAGGCGACGGGATTTTCCAGCGTCATCACCCATTCGCCGAGCAATGTCGTTTTGCCATACCCGGCTGGAGCTGTGATCAAAGTAAGCGTGCAATCCAACCCTTATGCAAACGCCGGGTGAGACGGGAACGCGCAACAAGCGAGCTTCGCGATCGAGGAATATGAAGTTTCGTGGCTATGATCATGGTTTGCCCCCTTCCCTTTGACTATAATCATCAGGAATGAACAACTTCCTTACCATTTTACAAAATCTTTTATTTTGGCGGGGCTATCCTTGGTTATACAACGTGGAAAAGTTATGTTGTTGACTATTCGAGCGATTTTTGTATAGTTACATATGTTCTTGATAACGATAAAAGGGATCCAAATCTTTGGTAGAATGGTGTTTGACTGAAACACATCACCCAAAGGGAGGAGCACCTTTCAGGTGAAGTCTGCCACTTCAGTCATCCTTCATATCTCCTGTTAAAGTTCTATCACAAGGATTGGCGGATCATAGTGGTAACAAACTGGGAAGAACCCGCAAAACTATTCATTCTACGTTTATATCATCGTCGTTGAAATGGATTTTAACATTTCAATCATTCTTTCAATAAAAATCGTAATGATAAAAGGACGATGATTCACGATACAAATCCATAATCCGTATCCAATAACAGATACAGCCCCAAAAACTGCTGCATCCCGATAAAGTCTCTTTCGAAGCAATCCCAACATCGGCAAACCTATCAAAGGCGCCAGCAGGATGTGAAGCATCAACATGTTCAATTCATCCTCCTTTTCGCTTCTCGAACGTGCGTTTGACCCATGTTGTCACTAGCAACAAAAAGGGGATCAGTAGAACAAAGAAACTGTCATATATGAATGTATATTTTTCATCCCATTCCTCGTTTTGGATCGGGTTTTCATAGATGGACAAGGCGGTCGCCGACAACAAAATCGTCAAACCCAGAAAATGAGGCCACCGGGTTTTTGGACGAAATACTTGACGCAGCGTTTCGGAAGCTCCGTAAACGAGTACCAACAGCTTGATAAAAATCAGAATCAGTAAAATAACGGAGATAATGGAATGGATGTTGACGATCACCTCTCCGATGGAAATTTCCTGCACGGTCGTATACACTGGAAAGATAAGTTGTGACGCCCTCTCCACTCCTAATAAACCGATAATCATAAACAAGGTCATGCTAAGAGAAAGGGAAGCGGTCATCAACCCAAGCAAAAAGGGGCGTGTTGCCCCCTGTTTGACCAGCGGAAACAATATCGTGAGCGCAATAGTTTCCATATAGGGAAAGCCCAAAAAGGAATGGTATTGCAAAATGGCACCCAGGTCGGAATGGAAAGCTGGCTGAAGTCTTCCCCAATCCCAGTTCACCATTGCCAGCAACAGAACAAACCAGAACGGGAAGAACAAAAACGGAGTGATGATTTGATTTAATCGTCCGATGGCTTCCGTCCCCTGAGCGACCGTGTAAAAGGCGACAAGCAAAAACATGACGTGAAAAACGGTTTTCGGCGTCTCCGGCATGATGGTTCCATTTAAAAAATCGCTTAAATTTCGAAGAGCCCATCCAGCCAAAATACAGAAATAAAGAAAATACAGGACGGAAACAAGCGTTCCCAGAGAACGTCCCCAAGCTTCCAGCGGGATTTGCACCAGACTTTTGCCCGGGTAATATCGGAAAAGAAAAATCCAGAACAGACCGACGAGTATGCCAAAACTTCCTGCCCACAAGGGCATGAGCCAGGCATCCTGTCCCGCCTGTACGACCAGCCGCCCGATCAGCACGAAAAGGGTGGTTCCGAGGATATAATTGATTGTCAGCAGATAAAACTGGAATCGGGAAATCATTGGCTTCATCCTGTTCCTCCATAAGGTTGACTCATGCTTCCCGTTCGGAGCAGCCGGGTATTTGCACGAATCTCAATTTGCGCATTTTTCGCCGCTTGGTCGATATCCGGATGATTTGGCGTTTGTTTGCGCAACAAGTCGTTGATGCTTAACAGATCCCAGCCACGCTCCCTTATCATTTGATAGAAAGCAAGCGACTCGTCTGCTATGATCTGATTCAGTCTGTTTTCAAGTCTCTCCACCTCGTTCCGAGACTTCGGGACGAACTCGATTGTATAGGCAGTGGAAAGTTCGAGGTCCAAGCGGATCCGAACGACAGGTTGATCGGATTTCCAGAAGACCTCACGTTTTATGCGAACCAGTCTCAATTCCACGGATACCTGTTTTCCTTCCACCTGAAACTGTCGCACGTGGCGACCTCGATCGCCATTTAGCAAATGGTACCAGACCAGCTGCGTATCATTCAGTTTGCCCGCCATGCGATAATCACGGAAAACCGCCCCGCCTCGGATGATAAAGTTGTTTTGATTGGCGTCGATATCCGCCGACCTTTCCCCGCTGTTGGAAGAAGGTGCCTCTGTCATTCCGGTGATCAACGGTAATACGATCGTATCCAACTTTTCCATCCGTTCAATCACATCACTGACCTTGATCTGTTTTCCCACCAGGAGCGAATTCCGGATCAGCAGGTCGACCCTGGAATCGATTGTGTCAGACGGCACCCGCTCCAGGGGAGTTAATGTTCTCATGACCTGAGATAACGGTCCGTCGACGATCAGCATCGGGACCGACGAGCGGCCGTTGGGTTGCATTTCGATAAAGTTGACAATATCGCGCATGTCTTGTTTGGCGGCCCGCTGGGAAACGAGCAGCACCTTGCAGTGGGCCATAAATAACTTGCGCGGCAACATTTTGTAAATCGTAGATTTGATTTCTCCAAAAGACGATCCACTGATTTCGTAAGTGTATACAGGGGCTTGTTCGCCTCCCGACGTACCTTTGGCGGAAGTGCCGCTGAGCGGGTTGATGATCTGGTAATACACGGTTATTTTGTCGCTCTCCGGATCGCTGTCCACCCCCATCATACTGACCAGCGCCAGTTCGTTCATCTCCGTCCTGTCCCAGCAAGCCGTAAGCAGGGCGGTAAACATCATCAGGATGAACAGACCCGCTGCATACCGGTTGGTCATGTTTGTTCCTCCAGATTACCTTTTTCTCTTCATATTCCGAATATATCCGGGCAGACCGTTCGGATCCAGCCAGGGCCGGGGCAGCCGCACCAACACATCTTTCCAATCGGTTCCTATGGACGGGGAAGCGGGAGTGAAGTAAGGAACGCCAAATGAATTAAGCGACACCAGATGGGCAACCAGAAACAGGGCACCGCATAAAATGCCAAAAAGGCCCATAAAGCCGGCCAACAGCACGAACGAAAAGCGAAGCAGGCGTTGTGACATGCCGAAGCTGTAAACCGGAACGACAAAATTGGTGATGCCGGTTATGGCTACGACAATGACAATCGCGGCGGAAATAAGACCGGCTTCCACCGCCGCCTGCCCCAGTACAATCGCCCCCACGATCGAAAGCGCCTGTCCGACCGCTCGCGGCATACGCAGCCCCGCTTCCCGGATAATTTCAAACACGACTTCCATTAACAACACTTCGAAGATGGCGGGGAAGGGAACCCCTTCCCGCTGGGCGGACAAACTGATCAGAAGTTGGGTCGGGATCAGTTCCTGGTGGAACGTCGTGGCCGCGACATACAAGGAAGGGACGAACACGGCCGTAAAAAAGGAAATCAACCGAATCCAGCGAATAAACGTGGCGATGTCCGCCCGCTGATAATAATCTTCAGGAGAACTGAAAAACTCGAAAAACGTCATGGGGGCAAGCAGGACGTTGGGCGTTCCGTCCACCATTACGGCCACTTTACCATCCAGCAACTGGGCAGCTACCATATCTGGGCGCTCGGTGTTGGTAAGCGTCGGAAAAGGAGACCAAATCCGGTCCTGGATGAATTCCTCCACATAAGCGCTTTCCAGCACACTGTCCGTCCGGATGGCTGACAATCTGCCGCGCACTTCCCGGACCAGCGATTCCGGGGCGAGGTTCTCCATGTACACCATAAGCAAAGTCGTCCCGGTTTGATTGCCGATGTTCATTTTATCAAACCGGAGGAATGGGTTGCGGATTCTTTTGCGGACAAGCCCCACATTGGTCAGAATGCTTTCCGTAAAGCCTTCGTGCGGCCCGCGAATGGTCGATTCCGACTTCGGTTCTTCAATGGAGCGTTGTTTGGATTCGGTCACATTGATGAGACAAACGCGCTCCCTTGAAAAATCGGTTAGTGCGCAATGGCCTGCCAGGAGAGCTTTTACGGCATGTTCCCGCAACTGTTCATATGGATCGGAAAAGGAAAATTCGCGCAAAAAACCGCTTTCGGCGGAAAGAGGCGCTTCCCCTTCGGAAAACGTATTTTCCGTGAACGATTTCAAAATATATTCGTCAATCGTTTTTTTATTGACCATCGATTCCAGATATACGCACTGCACGGTTTGTTCCCCTTGGACAAACAAGGATCGGCAGACCAAGTCCGGGGGTAACCCGAGGGCTGATTGAATGTCTCCGAAAAAATCATTCTTGATCGATTGATTTTGTTTTTTTCTTGCCATCGACGAACCTCCAGATTCTCACATCTCATCATTATCATTGTTTCCTATTGGGTGGATTCTTATTCCATTGGCAGTTATGCTGTTGCAAATTATCGTGAGGTGAAATCAAGCTTCAGGTTACGACATTACTAAGTTATTCGATCAGTGAGAATGTCTAGTATATGACCGCAACTGCTGCAGTCTTCTTGAACATACTTCCCGTACTTGCTGGCATGAAGGAAGAAGCAGGCTATTATAGATTCGCTCGCAGCATTCGCCAAAGTTGGATGATCTAACGTAAATACGACTCTCTTATTCATGATTTATAGATTATCGATTAGAAAAAAACTACGACTGACCAATTAACTAACAAGGATTTCCAGAACCTCTGTCGAAGTAGTAAAAGAGCTAATTGACGGAGGTCTTTCTCATGCCATTACCAAAAAATCGAATCGTCACCGGGCAAATCATTTATTTTCGTGCGGAAATCGAGACTTGCCCAGATTGCGGTAGAAAATTGAAACGTCATCATGCCGCGTGGAAGAAGAATATCTCCACGCTTCGCGGCGTGTTTCAGGTTTGGAACATGGCTTATCACAGCCCCCATGAAGAGTGCGGGAACTTATCGAGATACTTCAGATCTGCTCAGGCAGATGCTCTTTGCATGAAGCACACGTCATACGGATTTGACGTTCTTGCCCTCGTTGAAGAACTTCGCTTCAAGCGTCACTTAACAATCGCTGGAATCACTTAGGAGCTTAACGGACGTGGAGTAGCAACATCCGAGCGTAATTCAATGAGATTGTATGAGCGTTATTTAACGCTGCTTCGAGCTTCGGTTACAGAACAAATTCGTTTGGAACTTGAGCGCGTGGTGAAAGAGAACAAAGGCATCATGTTGTCCATGGGTGGCCGTTCAGCCGGAAAAAGGGAATGAAACCCTTTACGTCGTACGTGAAGGGTTCAGCGGAACCATTTTGGCCGCTCAAAACTTAAAAAAAGTGGTTCCGCTAGCGAACTCAAAACGCTTCTCCAGCCCATCAAAGATCTCGGATTCAGGCATTAAGAAAACGCTGCGTGGGATCCGCCTCTAGATTTGCCCGGTGTTCGGATTTTTGAAAATGCTCAAGCTATTCAGCAGTAGTCGCTGGAAAGAAGCTTGACTAAAAAAGGGGCTTGTGCTCCTGAAATGGGTTCTTCCGTCAAACGAAAACGAAGCACCGACGGATGACAGGTCGTCGAAGTTGGAACGACTATATCCTCCGAAGCGGTGAATTCGTTGTGTTGACGATGCACTAAAGCCCTGAAAATTACCTGCAGAACATCGAGCGCAAAGTCTGTGAGTTAATTGGTCAGTCGTAGTTTTTTTGTGCATAAACTATGGCTGTTTACGAGGCCGGATCAAACCATTGCAGTTTTTGTAAGCAGGTACTGTGTAGGGGAAAGGGATTCGTATAACACCGCATTCATGCATCGTGCTGGCGTCCTCGGTCGCAGAAGAGGATCGAGAAGTGGTTGCTGTAACAACTCACTGCGGTTGCTGCAACTGATAAAATCAAATTATGTACAAAAAGTAGAACTAATTTATAAAACAATATATTAAAAGAAATGGATATATGTGATGGTATTAAGAGCGCGGGAAGAAGAATTTGATTTGGGGAATTAGCTCGGATCTTGCATAAGCTCCGGCAAACCAAGCCACGCAAACAAAAAAACCGAAAATAATAAATCGTAAGAATTACCCATATCCGCACATGAGCAATTTAAATCGTTCACGAGTTCGAAAGGAGTACTTTCTGCGGTGCTCCTTTTTTTACCGATCTATTCATAATGCGAACTTTAATTTACTTCAGAGTTTCTACAAGCTCGTTCAAGCGATCCTCGGTTTGAGTAATGCCTTCCAGCAATCCCATGTCGAGAACGGCTTGGAGGATTCCTTTGAATCGAATACTGAACGACTGACCAATTTTATTTAAACTCTTAAATCAATGAATTCCATTGTCACTTCAGGTGCGGGCATAGCTTCATTTATATTACGCAATCCTCATCTAAGAAATAATCAGTATAGACAATTTTCTCGGGCTCCACAATTTCCTTATAAATTGTCTTGTTCCAGGATTCCATACTGATGGCTATTTTCACCAACTGTTAGAGGGATTCCCGCAATAATTCAATGATAGCAACCGGTTAGGTTCTGCTAATGCCTCGAGGGTTGTTACATCCATGTTGTGGTGGTTGAATAACTATGAGGTCTTCAAGACATAATAGGTTAGTCATCTTTACCCTTTATTTTAAGAGAACCCACACCAATAATTGCTCCCAATATCACTAAAATTATACTGGCTATTATTTCATATCCTTGCAATGCATCGATGTAATTGACGAGAAACCAACTTGATCCCCCACCCGTTAATCGGTTTATGATCCCTCCAACTCCCTGAAGCAATAGAAGTAAACTTGCACCGCTTGCAATCTCTTTCATAACGCTACATCTCCTTTTTACATAACGAATATCAAGATAGAACTCCCCTGATGCCAATATTGAATAAAATCGCCCCAATAACTGCCACTCCGACTAATACAGAAGACAACGGAGCTTTTACTAATTTTGATCGCAGTTGTTCAAGCTGATTCATTATCCAGTTTTTACATAGTATAAACACGATCAATAGTAAGATTGAAGGAAGTACCATAATCGCGTTATAGCCAAGTAAAATGCCAATGGACAAACCCGTATGAAACGCTAAACCATCCATTAGTAATATCGAGTAAAAATACGGTAAAGCTGTGGTAAACTCAATCGCAAAGACAATAATACCGAGTATGATCATCGCTCTTATAGACACTTGCGTAGGTAACCATTCCAAAAATCGGGATTCCATTTTTTTCTTAGGCTTATATAAACTAATGAGTACAAAGATGGCTCCAAGAATCGTATAAAACCAACTTGAAATTTGATTGTTCGCCATGCTTTCTATAAAACCAAGAATCGGCCCAACTCAAAGATAAACCAAGATACCCATTATAAAATAGCAAAATTGTGTCGAAAATAAAAAAAACGATCAATCGCGATGCTGTTTTTTCTTTTTGTATGAGAAGGATATAAGCTGTAATCGCCAATACCCCGGGGCTTAAAATATCAATGACAGCGCAGAGCACAATAATGAGGAGTGCTGTTGTGAAATCTATGTTGGCAGGAATTAATGATTCAATGATTTCAATCACCTAAACTTCTCCCCTCCTTTATTTATTTAACACACTGTGATAAAATAATAATAACACAGTGTGTTAAATAAAACAAGAGGTGATTTGAAGTGCCGAAAATTGTTGATCATGATCACAAAAGAAAGCTCATCGCTGAAACAGCTTGGAAAATTATTGAAACCGAAGGTATTGAAAAAGCATCTATCCGCAGAATCGCATCTGAGGCTGGAATGTCTGACGGAGCACTGAGACATTATTTCTCAAACCAAGATGAGTTACTATTATTTATCATGGATTATTTTCTTGCTCGCGGGAAAGAACGGTCGAAGAATAAATCATGGTCACAAGACCCTTTCATTGCGGTACAGGAAACGTTGTTAGAATTGGTTCCTGTAGATCGGGATAAACAAGCTGAAGCTGGCGTATGGCTGGTTTTCGTCATTCGTTCACTTACAAGTGCAGCTTTGAACACGAAAAAAGCTGAACTCATCGAAGGAGAATACATTTTAATGGAGGCACTGCTTGAAATCTTGATAAAGGCAGGCTATGTAAAAAAAGACATAGATATTGAATTAGAAAAATTAAGGCTTTCTGCAGTCATTGAAGGTTTATCCATACATGCTCTATTAAGACCGGATATATTCACCATTGAAAAAACGGAACAAATTATTACTCACCACTTAAAAGAACTTTGCAACCAATAAAAGAGCCAAATGTTATCATCTAAAACCTATTTGCGATTCATCGCGCGAACATGGCTCTTTTTTTGTAAATTAGTAGAATACTTCTTTTGAGATTAACAATCGATAAGAAATACCCGACCTGAAATGTTTTACAAAAGTTAGTTCGGGTTTCATGTTAACAACTCCTATTTTAAACGTACATCTCTAGCACATGCCGCCAAAATACCTCTAAAATGCGGTGGTGGACTATTTTTAGAATAAAAAATGCAATTTTACGAACTTTTATAAAACAAATGGAAACGTCCAATATGTCGTTAGACCTTTCCATGAGTCTCTCAAAACACTTATACAACAAAAAAACAATAGCATTATTGCGGTTTAAGAAATTTGAATGACATACGATGTGATCGTCTTAATTTTTGCATTTCTCCCAAAACCTCTGAAGTTATATACATCACAAAAAGCAAACCTTTGCTGATCATGGAATGCTAAAGTTCCATTTACTGCACCCGTGTTTCCGTGGGTGGTGATGTTGTGGATGTGTAATTGTTGAACTTTTTCTTCAAAGAACTACCGTCATTTTCTTAGCAATCTCAGATAATTTTTGGTTTTTTAAAAAGTCCTCCATTTTCTCTTCAGCCGATACCATCACCTTCTGAACTAAACACTCTGATCCATGATTCATTTCACAGTCGAATAAGGAGGCGGAGCCTTCAATGGCATGAATCACGTCGAGAAACGAGATTTCTTCCCAATTCCGTTTTAAGCGATATCCACCATTGGCTCCTGAAGTCGATTCAATCATTCCTGCCTTGACCAGCTTGGTAAGGATTTTGGATAAATACGTTGGAGAAACCTCTTGTCTCTCCGCCAATTGCTGTACGCCGATAAGTTTGTTCGGCGGGAATGCGGCAAGAAAGAGCATAGTATGAAGAGCATAGTTTGTCGCTTTTGAAAATTTCATAACGTGATGTTCACCTCAATTATGGACTTTATGTGCCCATAATAACTTTTTATGTTGGCTTATGTCAAATATCGCCTCCCTTATTACTCCTTTATTCGTTGTAACTGGCAACACTCCAAAACCTACGATTCCACTGAACCTTTACCATATGGAACAAAGAAAGTAAGAAGAAAACCACTCGCTGCAACGAGGGCTAGTGACCAAAACGCGGCTTGAATTCCTTGATGCATATTGATCGGAAAAGATAATGAGCTGTAATCTGCGGTAATTGTCACCAGGGGGATGAGCAGTGCCCCGCCCATTGACATGCCGAATGTACGTATGGCCGTGGTCATCGGCGAAGCGTAATTCATCATCGAATTCGGCAAGCTCGCCATGGCAAAACCAGTAATTGGGGTCATCATAAAACCGACCCCGGTCATAAGCAACGCATATAACCCTACCAACAGACCGTACGGAGCGTGAATCGATAGTGCTATCGTTAATAGGACCGTTACGGTGGCTATCCCGAAGAAGCCGATCCGGATCAAATAGCGACCGCCATAACGGTCGTAGATTTTACCCGAAACCACTCCGGACACCCCCATCAGCAATGCATCTGGGGGCAGCATTACCCCCGATTCTCTAGGCAGTAGTCCCCTGACATTTTGCGCATATATCGGGAGCAGCAGTTCCACCCCGGCCATCACAATGAACAGGACTACGCCTATAATCGATGCATAAGTAAATCTCGGGTAACGAAATACGTTGAAATCAAGCAAAGGGACGGCCAGTTTGAATTGGCGCTTCACAAACAGAAACGACACTGCGAATCCCACGATAAGGAAGGTCAGCGCAAGCTGAATCCCTTTTCCCTGATCGCTAAGGATGCTAAATCCATACAACAGACAACCGAAGCCCAAACTCGAATAGAGAATAGATCTCCAGTCCAATTTCGCTTTATGCGTATCCCAAACGTTTTCCAAGCAATAATAGGCGACAAACAGGTTCGCGATCGCTATGGGCGCCACCCCATAGAATAAGATTCTCCAAGAATGATTTTGAATCACGAAGCCGGAAATCGTCGGCCCCAGTGCAGGGGCGAGTCCCACAATGAGACTGGCCAGCCCCATCGCTGCCCCGAGTTTTTCCTTTGGGAACACTAGGATAATCGTATTCAGGAACACCGGTACCAACAATCCGGCGCCAATCCCCTGAATAATTCGTCCGCATAGGATCAATGTGAAGTCGACGGAGAAGCCGGCAATTAGCGTCCCTGTCGTAAACGCCCCAGCGGATGCGAAAAACAGGGTTCTCGTCGAGTATTTTCCGATCAGGAATACCGTCACAGGGATGACAATTCCAGAAACCAGAAGATAGACGGTGATCAGCCATTGTGCCCGATTGACCTGGATTCCAAGGTCAAGCATCATTTGTGGCAAAGTCGTGTTCAGCATGGTTGCATGAGTTGTGCCAAAAATTCGCGACGATTAGAGATGCGACAATGATTACAGGTTTTCTTTTCATAACGTTCCTCAATTTACTACGGTCACTCCAGTTTGTAGATATTACAGATATTTTTTATCCATTATATAGTTAAAAAATTACTTATAGGGAAATTCTTGGACACCGGTGTACATGCTCTGTTCCTTCAATTGAATAAGCACCTTGCCAAAACGCCCACCCTGCTGGATGACAACCTTATCCGTTGGATAGGTCCGTTCCAAATAATCGGCTATGATTTTCCTGTTCTGGTCGTCAGCAGGCAAACCGAAAATTCTCAGCCATTCCATAACCTTCTGGAGCGCCGTGTCTCTAGGTACCTCTGTAGATTTCATTTCCCGGGTTACGAGCGACTGATAGGAATACCCTTTGAGATACAGTAAATGGAGCAAATAAGCCATCTCCAACTGTTCCATTTTCATGGGCTGATCAGTGACCAACGGCCAAATCTCTTTCACCAGACTGTGCTCCCTGGAGCCGACAGACAGGCTGATATAGCAATACTGTCGTGCGCAGCTCAGCACTTTCTCCACACTGTCCCAATCGATAATAACCGGGCACATGGAGACAAATACGAAATCAAAGGCTTTTTCCCACCCCTTTGCTTGAATATCAATGTCTTCAAAAGGCTCAGCCACAATCTCTACATTCCCGTTCTTTAATCCCGTTATATTACTTTTCAATAGCTCAACTAATGGAAGACTAGGCTCCACAGAAGTAACACTAGCCCCTCTCTCCGCAAATGGCACTGTAAATCCGCCTGAGGCCGCTCCAATGTCTAATATGGAGGTATCTTTAAATGTCACACCCTGACTTTCCAGCCAATTCATAATCCGTTTTGTTCTTCGCCTGCCTTCTTCGCTAAACGCCTGCTCGTTAAATGACTTTGCCCTATGGTCAAAAGTATGTGCTGGATCAATTCCAGCTTTTTTCATTTTGCTAACCGCTGTATCTGGATCCTTCCTCCAAGCTGCTTCCCAAACGGCATCATTAAAAAAATCGTTCGTCATCATCCTCTTCATCCCTTTCTGTTATATGTAATCATTACACTTATGACTTTTGAAAAAAGTCCTTCTCTCTAAGGAACTTTTTCCCCAAGAGAAGGACATGTCCACTTAGAGCTAAACGAAATCTTCTTCTGTCAGCTCCATGTTGATGCCAATCGCCGCTTTACTTCCGCTTGCTGCGGCATAAATCAACTGGGAAGGCATTACGTAAGCTGCATCCCCGGCGGCATACACACCTGGAACCGAGCTTTTGCCCCACTCATTTGTGGCGATACCGCCAAACTCATTTACCTCATAACCAAGCGAACCCTGAAAAGACGCCTTCGGTTTCCATTCCGGTGTAATGAATCCTCCCGTTCTCTCGATTCGCGTGCCATCCGCAAATTCCACCTGCCGCAATTTCCCCTCATGACCGATAAACATCGTTACTGCTTGTTCAACCACTTCGATGTTTCTGGATTTCAACAGTTGTTTTTGATCGTTGTCCAGAACCGCATGCCCATTTGTACAAATCACAAGATCTTTACTCCAGGTATAGAGCAGCTTGGCCATATGAAACACTCCAGAGTTCTCGGAAACAACAATTAGCGGCTGATCTCGAAGCTCCCAACCATCGCAGTAGGGACAACTGAACAAACTTGTTCCATAACAATCACGCAAACCTGGAATATCCGGGAAAATCTCCCTAAGTCCAGTGGTGATCATTAATTTGCGTGCTTCAATCCGTTTTCCGGTTGACGCCACGACGACGAACCTGTGATCAGTCCGGTGAATCTCGGTTACCTCCCAAGGTAAAAGTTCAACGGAGGGATACCCCAGAACCTCCTCATATGCAATACGCCTAAACTCGGCTGGTGTCACACCGTCTCTTGTTATAAATCCATGAGAGGCATGTGTAACCGCATTTCGGGGCTGGCTGTTATCAAATAACGCAACACTGCGTCTGGCCCGCCCAAGTACCAGAGCCGCATTGAGTCCTGCCGGGCCTCCGCCGATAATAGCACAATCATAAGTCAAAAGAATCTCCCCCTTTTTTGTTGATTTATTTGGAGGCAACAAGCTGCTGCAGTTCACCTTTCGACAATATGCCTATTTCTTTATATAGAGGCTGCCCATCTTTGAATATAATGGTTGTCGGTATGCTCATAATCTGAAATTGTGAAGAGGTTACCGGATTTTCGTCTACATTAACTTTAACGACTTTAATGGAATCATTTGCTTCCTTTTCAAACTCCTCTAATACAGGTGCAAACATTCTGCATGGACCACACCAAGGAGCCCAAAAATTCACTACTGTTATACCTTCCGTTTGCACCATCTCTTTAAAAGTAGAATCTTTCGCATGTTGAATAGCCATCGTGATCTTCCTTTCAATTAAATATACTATGGATATATAATATCTTTAATTTGTCATAAGATGGGTCTTGTAATCTTGTCCGGCGTTGTTGCCACTAAAAAATAGAACATCACCTCAAACGCATAATCAGTTGCTTGTGAATTTTCATAGCACTCCTCCATTTCAAATTAAAGACTTCATGTATCTATGATAACTTTTTTTGTATAAGATGCAAGTCAATCTCATGAAAATTTAGCCAAACCAAGGCCAGTTGCATTCTTTTGGCCTGTGATCGAGCCAACAACAGCGGACAGGCTAGGGTCTTTTGCATCCTAGTCTGCCGCTGTTGCTCTTATCGGATCGGTATTAGTTTTCGTCAAAATTGATCGGCGCAATGCCTTCCGCTCGCCACACCGTGCCTCTTTTCTCGTACTCGAATAACTGTTCTACAGCATTCGCGATTTGAGGACCTAACTCACGATCAACCAAATACAAGGCCACATCAAGACCCGAAGTCACGCCTCCCCCGCTTACGAAGCGAGGACCATCTTCAACGACTCTTGCTTCAATCGGAATTGCACCGAGAGCTCCTAACGCTTCCATGCCTATTTGATTGGTAACGGCATGTCTATCTTTCAACAAACCTCCCATCGCAGGCAGCAGTGTACCACCGCATACTGTAGCTACAATAACTTCCTCATTGTTAAAAGCTTGTTTCAATTTCTCCGACAAGCCCGTCATCATGGCCTTCTTTAATATATTTGGAATGGCATCTTCCGAATTTCCCGCTGGCTTGCCCGAAGCCCCGGGCACCAAAATGATTCCAGGACGCTTGGGGTCTAATGCAGCTTGCGCTTCGAGAGCGGGCCCGTTCAGACCGCTCGGGACAGAACGCTTGCCTTCTGCGGAAACCAATTCCACAGTAACCGCTCCGTTTGAAAACATTCCCGCAGCAGCGAATACTTCGTATGGTGCTAATGCGTCCAGCAGATCGAAACCATCGAACAAGACGATTTGAACATGCATCCTTTTGTCTTTGAATGGATCATTATTTTCTTTTGAATTCGCACTTGCTGCAGAGGTAACTAGACATAGAACTAGTACAAACGACATGAGTACTCCCATAATTTTTTTCATCCTACCACTGCCTTTCTGGATCGATTGATATTTCTGATAATGATGTTAGGAATGATCAACAGCAGCACAATAGAGCCGTAAACGCCAATTGTATAGCTGGTAGCGTAAATGAGACCAAATCCCTGATAAAAAAGGGAGGTGATGAGATGAATTGTCATGTTCGTAAAACAAAAGGCGTAACTTCGGATCATCCAGTTCCGGTGCCGAATGATGCGTTTCTTTTTGATTTGTACAAGCGCCGTAATGGCGATAAACAGCCATATTAGATTAAGAGCGTTGAACACCATACTGCTTATTTTTCCTCCGGTAGCATAAGGAGCCATATATCCGGAAGTAAGCACGACAAGAAGGACGGATACTAAATAAACGTAGCCGTTTATACGGTGGAGCTTGCGGCTTTTTTCAAAGACGCGGTTGGAGAAGTTCAGCACCCCCGTCGCCATGGCGATGCAGGCAAACGCAACATGAACGTGCATAACGTTGATCCAGACTGGAAGATTTAGTTCGCGCTTCAGGCCGATTTTATGGCTTAAAAACGCCTTGGCTCCAGGATCGATAATAAAATTGGCCACCAAAGCGTAAAGGATAAATAGAATACTGATGCAGGCCAAAAGTCCGTATGATATTTTCCACTCCTTCATGCGATCCATCCCCTCATTTTAATTGCCAATTCGCATTTATGGGTTAGGTAACACGCTTGCCTGTTAATTTGGATGCAGGCAGTATGCCGGCCCTGGCGAATCCAATCATGTCATCTCCACGCACGATAACTTCGAATTTTAGATTTAACCGCATAGGTTTCGTGACGCGCAGCGACCAGGTAAGCTTATTGTCCTGAAGTAAGGGGTTTATAAACTCGACCGTTTCATCCCCTTGTGTGGCCTGGCCTTGGATCAACCCATTCCTTATGGAAATGGAGAGCTTGACCTCCAGTTTCCCAACAGGCGTAGCAATTGTCGTATCCCAATCCCCGTCGAATTCAGATTCTCCGGGTAATTTGATTTCCGAGGTATCATAAATCATCCCCGTATTGTTCGTTTCTTCGTCGGTCTCTGCCTTGTGAGAGCTAGGCGCCCTTCCTTCTTCCCGCCAGACCGTTCCTCTCCGTTCATATTCGAACAGCTGCTCTACCGCGTGCGCGATACGCGGTCCAAGCTCGCGTTCCACCAGATACAGCGCTGCATCGAGTCCCGAAGTAACGCCGCCGCTAGTAACCAGATTGCCGCTATCCACTACGCGTGCCGGGACGGGAATGGCTCCGGTTGCTCCAAGTACATTCATGCCCAGATGATGCGTTACCGCCGGTCTGCCCTCCAAGAGCCCTCCCATGGCCAGTAACAGGGAACCGCCGCAAACCGTGGCAACGATGATGTCTTTTTGCCCGAGTGCTCGCTCAATCAATCCAGCCAATTCCGTATTCAATGCCCGAGACAGAATGGCTGGGGGCGAATTCGGCCCATCTCCTTCGACGTCACCCGACGCGCCAGGTACGAGAATGATGCCCGTACGTTCCGGGTTCAGTCTGCCGCTCGCTTCAATTTTTAACCCGTTGATGCCGCTGGTGACGATTCTCGGCCCTTCAGCGGTAACGAATTCTACGCTTAACGCGTTTTCAGCATACATTGCCGCGGCACAAAAAACCTCGTAAGGCGCAATGGCATCCAGAAGGTCAAAGCCATCAAAAAGCACGACTTGAACCGTTAACATCCATAAACCTCCTCATATTCAAAGTCAGTCGATTGATCCTCGAACCTGCGGATCGTATTAGGGAAAAGTTTATGTCAACCTCCTTCATCCGTTTTTTGCGTTGAACGGGCCCTGACTCGTGATATTTGCTGTCCGACTCGACAAGAAGTATCGTAACAAACGAGTATCTCAAATGAAGTTGGATAAAGGTCACAAAACAATAAACAAATCATCACAAATTAGGTGGTTCTGTTTGTTGCATGGGGTTAAATGATAAACTAGTTTTCAAAGGTGGGATATTCATGAGTGAAATCAGTACCATACTGGTTGTTGACGATGATCAAAGCATTGTCGAACTATTGAGCGACTTTTTAGAGTATGAAAATTTTCGCGTTATAACCGCTTGCGATTCTGTTCAAGCTTGGACATTGTTTGAGCAGAATTCCATTCATTGTATTGTGCTTGACATCATGATGCCGGGTCAAAACGGGTTTGAGTTATGCCGCCGGATTCGGGAGAAGAGTAATGTTCCGATCCTTTTCTTGAGCGCACGCAGCGACGATGTAGACAAGATTCGCGGCTTGACGCTCGGCGGCGATGATTATATCGTCAAAACCGCTTCACCCGGCGAGATCGTAGCCAGGATAAAAGCTGTACTACGGCGTTCTGTTTCCCAACTGCAAATGAGTGAGAGAATCTTGGATTTTGGCCGCCTCAAGCTAAATCTATCCACAAGAGAAGTATTCGTGGATGGGAAGAGTGTAGTGCTCACCCCGAGGGAATATGAATTATTGCGATTATTTGCCGAACACCCCAGGCATGTTTTTGCATATGAACAGATACTTTCGAAATTTTGGAACGGGGTAGGCGACAGGCATACGATTCGGGTGCACATCGGCCGACTTCGCGAGAAAATTGAATCCGATCCGAACCATCCTCAATACCTAGTCAACGTATGGGGAATAGGGTATCGCTTCGAGGGAGGTTAAGATGAGAACACTTCGTATTCGTTCGTTTACTATACTGCTTTTCTTTTTCTTAATGTTAGTGCCGTGGATCTTTTATGTGACAACACACTTCATAGAGACAAAAACGCTCAGCTTCGCAAAAAACGGAGCTCAAGCCGAGATTCTGCAAGGACAATGGATCGAGAAGATCGTACAGCTGATCGAAACCAATTCGGACAAATGGAGGGATCCGAATTGGCAAAACCAATTGCATCATGAGTTGCAACAAGCGAAAATGGAAGCGGCTATTCTATCTGCATCAGATCAAGAAATTTACCGTTCTAATCCGCAGAGCCATGGCATATTGCCTTCTACCGAACGGTTCTCCATTATAGAGGACGGTCATTTACTTGGAAAGGTCATTATTTATCTTCCGAAGTCAAATGGGGTTCGGATCATTTCGATATTTGCCGGGCTATTGTTAGCTTTTTTTATTGTCGGTGTTGAAATGCGAAGGTTTCTTCTTAAGCCTCTCGAAAAGATGAGTTTTGCAGCTAGAAAAATCGCTGCAGGAGATTGGGGCGTGGAGTTGCCTAGATCCAGGATCACCGAAATCTCTGAAGTACGCGATGCATTCGAAGTGATGGTGAATGGAATACAAAAAGCTTTTCAAAAACAAGCGGAATTGGAAGAAGCACGCCGATTCGTGATCGCAGCAGTTGCGCATGATTTGCGGACTCCACTCTTCGTATTAAGAGGATATTTGGATGGTCTGGAGCAGGGCATTGCCCAATCTCCGGATAAAATAACCAAGTATTTGGCGGTTTGTAAGGAAAAATCGGCGCAATTGGACCGGTTGGTAGAGGACCTTTTCACATTTACAAAGATGGAGCATGTGGAGATGAATCTTAACAAGCAAACGATTGATTTTAAACTCATCATCCTGAAATCGATTGACAGTTTAAGTCCGCTAGCTCGCCAAAAGAACCTCTCGATCTCGACCCATACTGTAGATGACTGCTTCATTAGCGGTGATATGCATTTATTGGAACGAGCGATGAACAATTTGTTGGATAATGCCGTCAGACACACACCCTCGTTTGGTGAAATTGTTGTTCAATGTTATAAAGAAGGTAACAAAATAAAGTTTATGATCCGTGATACAGGCCCGGGCTTCCGCCAATAAGTATTTACTGGGATGCTTTCAGCCCTATCACGCTTGTATCGATAATGCTATTCATTCCGCAGCAGGACCACAACTACGCGAAGATTGCAGCACGATCATGCGAATACAAGGCGAGACAGAGGCAACAGGTGGGGCTAAGATCACAAGGGGCTATAACTTACCGTCAGATTATGTGCTTCATACGGTAGGTCCCATTGTACCTAAAGAAACTAAATTAACAGATAAACATCGTGTCGAGCTGGCTGGAGAGCGTAAAAAGTTTTGTGTAAATAGTTAAACTTCCCATTAAGGAGATGATCATTTATGCAAGACAAAAGAGATCTTACGATTAAAGAATTGGCTAAGGATTGCCGCACGATTGAGGATGTCCACATGATGCTGAAGGACCTGTTTCGTGACACGATCCAGCAGTTGTTTGAAGCTGAAATGGATGAGCATTTGGGCTACAACAAGCATAGCTCTGAAGGTGATCATACTGGAAACAGTCGAAACGGCTACAGCAAAAAGACGGTAAAAACCAAATTTGGCAATACTGAACTCCGTGTGCCTCGCGATCGCAACGGCGAATTTGAACCTCATATTGTAAAAAAACACGAGACTACCGTGAATGGCTTAGAGGACCAAATCATTGCTCTCTATGCGAAAGGGATGTCTACGCGAGACATTGAGGAGCACATGAAGGATCTATATGGAATTGAAGTATCAGCAGCGATGGTCAGTAAAGTAACGGATAAGATCATGCCAATGGTAGCGGAATGGCAATGTAGACCACTTGACCGCGTTTACCCCATTGTATTTCTTGATGCCATTCACTTTAAAGTTCGCCAAGATAATCGGATCATCAATAAAGCAGCATACAGCGTTCTAGGAATTACTATGTCTGGACATAAGGATATTTTGGGTATCTGGATTGGCGAGCACGAGAGTGCTAGCTTTTGGCTAAATGTGTGTACGGAGTTGAAAAGTCGTGGAGTCGAAGATATCCTGATTGCGTGTAAGGACGGGCTTTCCGGGTTTTCAGAGGCCATTAACGCCGCGTTTCCGAGAACGCAGATTCAGCTATGCGTCATCCATCAGATACGGAATTCCATGAAATATGTACCGTTCAAGGAAGAGAAACTAGTCTTGGCGGACCTAAAGAAAGTCTATCAAGCTCTTACGTTAGAAGAAGCCGAAGTTGCCTTCTCTGCCTTTAAAGAGAGGTGGGAGAAGAAGTATCCGATTATTATCCGTTCCTGGGAAAATAACTGGATTGAGTTGACCGCTTATTTTACCTATCCTCCAGAGATTCGCAAGATGATCTACACCACGAGTGTGATTGAGGGATATCACCGTCAACTCCGCAAGGTAACAAAAACGAAAACCGCCTATCCGTCTGATGATGCTCTGCGTAAAATCATCTATCTTGCGACGATTGAGGCTTCGAGGAAGTGGACTATGCCAGTCAGGAGTTGGAAAGAATGTATATCGCAGCTTGCCATCCATTTTGGGGATCGGTTGCAAGCGGAACTGTCCGCCTAATCCAACTGTTGAGCCGGCTTGACATGGAGCCTCTGCGGGCATGATTTCTTGCGATTGGGCGATGCCAGTATACCATGCATCGCATGGCGAACCAGCCTATCATGCCCGCCCCTCCATGTAAAGCCTATGATGTAACTCTTCATTTCTTAAAAACCCATTTACACAAAATAATTTACATTCCCGCTGGCTGCTTGTTATCGCGCTTGTTTGGAACTAGCGGCTAAGATCCCGGATATAAAGAGTATTACATTTTGTGCGATCTCAACAGGGGTTTTTGGATTCCCCAAGCCTGAAGCTGCAAAAGTAGCTGTTCAAACGGTGAATGATTGGCGGCTTCTTGTCTGGATTTGAAGTAGGTCAGGCGGCATTTCAATCATTGCTTCGAGTATCCTTCTTGTAAGAGCTACCTTTCGATCGAGCGGCTGGTAAGGATCCGTTGCAGAGGACATAAAGATATTAATAGATTTGTTTCTGCGACGTAGTCTGACCACCTCAGCCAGATAGTTTTCTGCTGCGTTCGTTTTAATATCCACCCATTCTCCCCATGGAATATCCTTAAACCGTTGAATCGGCATTTCCCTTACGTAGCAATACGTGCAAAAAAAGGCACAGCCACTGTACGGATTCAACGAATGGGTAAATCCGACATCCAGATAACCTTTCACTTCGCTAAGAATGTTCTTAGACAGGATATCTTTGATCTCTATATTCATTTAACTGGGTACCTTTCCGGAAGATCAGGACTTGAACACGCGCAAATATTCCGAACGTAAGAGCCGCCAGTTCACGAATCAGTCGCTCATCAATCCCCGGCTGAAAGGAGAAGTCGAATTCGTTCAGCGTGCGCCGAAAAGGAAGGTGGGACAGCTTCATGCGAACCTCTACGTTTCGGCGCTGGCGCTCTTGTATCTCAGCGTCCAGCAATTCAATGAGAAAAGAGAGATACGTACTTTGGCTACGACTGGCGGCTTCCAGCTTGGCATCGAGCGATTGGGCCGCTTGGCCCAATCCGAGCTCCTCCAAACGGTGACGGGCTTGTTCCAGCTCGATCATACGCCCACCTCTACAAGATGCTCATACACGTCCAACGGACGCACTTCCACGTCTTGAACAGGAATCTGAACGCCTTGCGGCTTTGGATAAGCATATCCCTGAGCCGTACTCAGATTCGCGTATTGGCCCTCACACATGACGAGCATTCGGGATCGGTACTGCTTCTCGTGCCGAGCGATGAGCTGCTTCTCACAGTAAATTTCGATGAATCCGTTTATGTCTCGCACCCTTACTTCACGTCCGCTATACTGCCATGGAACGCCATAACGAACGCCGTCGTAGCTTACAAATCCGTCACGGCTTACCTTCCGCGGTTCAAATCGGTACTTTGCCCAGCGTTCCGGAGACGGAAGCATACCGAGCTTCTCTTGTGCCAAGCGATCGATCGGTCTTTCTCCAGTTGTACCGTGGATCCGACGGTTTTGCTCATCACACCACTGTCTGGCTTGGCGATTTAGGTCACCAAGATCGGTGAATGATCGCCCTGGCATGAAGCTTTGCTCAATGAACTGAACACTTCGTTCGACCTTTCCTTTCGTTTGGGGACGACGAACGCGACAGACCTTGGGAATCAAGCCGATTGCAGCAGCAAAATCTTCAAACAACGGATGCCATCTCGGCTTACGATCATCGCCCATGCCTAGAATCACGGTCTTCATTTGGTCGGTCAGCATGGTCTTCGGGACACCACCGAAGTATTCCAATCCGTTCATCAGGCAGCGTAAGAAACTGTGGATATCACAACGCTTTGTAAATTCGATGTACATGGCTCGAGAGTAACCTAACACCATCGCAAAAACGGGGATTTTACGCACTTCACCGTTTAAATCGATGTACTCGCAAATCTTCCAATCCACTTGGGCTTGGTACCCGGCTTCTGTCTCATAGCGTTGCACCGCAGGTGCATGCTTTGGAGGCCGACGGGGCTTCACATAGTCCTTGATGATCGTAATACAAGAGACGCAGCAGAACTTCACAATTAAAAATCCCCTTTTCCAGGCATTGATCCAGCAAGGATTTGAACGGATCGAGCTTGGAAACTCTCTTCTTTCGTGAACGAGGTTCCGGAATTCCGTCTGCACGGAGGTATTTTCGAATGGTATTACGAGAATAGCCCGTTTCTCTTGTGCTTTCGCGGATACTCTTGCCGCTCGCTTGAAGTTCGTGTAATCTGATCACAGTCCCACTCCTTAGCATATATCTCCCCTCTGAAGCTACTTTGGTCGGTAATTTCAGAGAGAGGTATTCTACAGGGGTGGGTCATTTTCATTCCGGCGAACCTGGGTCAATTATATCCCGGCGGTGACACTTGGGAACATTTTTGTGGTTTGAAAACCGTTCAGCAAACCCTACGGTATATCTTATATTATTATAACATATTAACGCAGTGAATAGATAAAGATTCTTGACAAAATAAAAACTGCCGACAGGTACTTTGTCGACAGTCTGAACCACCCGTTGGACGGGGGGTTATGATTTGTTGACTTCCAACATCCGAAGCAGAATCACCGTCGCTTCTGCGCGGGTTGCGATTTCGTTTGCTACAAAACGGTTTCCTCCCCGCCCATCGACAATGCCAAGTTTGCAGATCGCTTCGACTGCACCTTTCGCCCATTGTGGAATCACTTCATCATCGGCAAAGCCGGTTGACATGCCGGGATTCGTCTGCAATGTAAGGGACCGGGCGATCATCGCCGCCATCTCTGCACGCGTGATGCGGTTGTTCGGCCGGAAACTGCCATCATCGTATCCATCGATAATTCTCGCCTCTACCGCCTGTGCAACGGCTTGTTTTGCCCATTCGCCGATTTGTTCGTTGTCGGCAAACGTAAGTGCTGTACCTTCACTTTTCAGTTTCAGAGCGCCTGCCAGCATCACGGTAAACTCGGCGCGAGTGACCGGATTGTTCGGTTTAAATGTGCCGTCTGGATAACCGCTAACGAAGCCTTTCTCTACAGCACGCAGGATGTAGTTCTTTGCCCAATGTCCGGCGATATCGGAAAATTCAATGGCCGGTTCGGACGGTTGTGGCGTTTCGCGGTAAATGGTCAACGTATAGTTTTTCTCCGCATCATTTTCTGCTCGTACCGTTAATACGAACGTATTTTTGCCTTCCTCCAGATCGACTTTCGCCCTGTCGGCCATGACTTTATCCTGTAGAATGACTTTGGCTGCGGAGTGCGCTTCTTTTACTACAAGCTCCACTTGTTCGGATGTTGTACGTGCCGTATATGCCGTTGTTCCAGAAGCAAATGAAGGGCTTAGATTCAATGGTTTGCCTCCCGCCCATACTTGCAGATCCGCAAGATCCGCATTGTTGGACAACCCGCGACCTCCGCCACCACCACCGGAACCGCTGTTACCTCCTGATGCTCTTGGGGTCGCTGTCGCTACATTGGAGAAATCACTGGTTCCTTCTGCAGAGACAGCCTTCACTGCGAATACATACGTTTTTCCGTTCGTTAATCCGGTGACGATGTAGGAGTTCATTGCAATATTCGATTGAACGAGCCTCCAGTTCGCCGGATCGACCGGAGCTGATGCGCCTTCTGCTTGGTAAACCGCGTAAGTCACGCTGCCTGTTTCCGTGACCGCATCCCACTCCAATGTAACGGAACGATTAGCTGCCGAAGCTGTCAGATTCGCAGGTGCAGGTATCGTTTCAATCGTATACTGTTCCTCCATTAGTTCGCTGTCGAGCATGCCGGACTTTATAGCAATTGCCTTGATCGTCATCTCCGAAGCAACTTCGATTGGTGCGGTATATTCCATACTGCTGCGGCTCGGCGTGCTGCCGTCCGTCGTGTAGTAAAT
>Ga0182742_1000900_pt1 | contig 41703 bp, 45 predicted proteins | sample eDN5th37CBELigMG_FD_128880 | JGI IMG/M metagenome (GOLD analysis project Ga0182742, IMG submission 128880) | Enriched Miracle-Growth compost microbial communities from Emeryville, California, USA - eDNA 5th pass 37_C BE-Lig MG (version 2)... ... | reverse complement strand
GCGACTAACTCAATACGAATTTTATCAGCGATCATCGCAATGAATTCTGAGTTAGTAGGTTTTGACTTCAAGTGATGAACTGTGTAGCCAAACATTTGTGAAATGGATTCATAATTTCCACGGTTCCAAGCCACTTCAATAGCATGACGAATCGCACGTTCAACGCGGGATGGAGTCGTTCCAAATTTTTTAGCAATTTCCGGATATAAAATTTTTGTCACAGATCCAAGCAATTCAATATCATAATAAACCATTTGAATTGCTTCTCTTAAATAAGAATATCCTTTAATGTGAGCTGGAACTCCAATTTCTTTAATAATTGCAGTAATTGTTGTATCCAGTTGACGTTGATTCACCTTACCAGTTGGCTCTGGCTGTAGAATACTTTGACGTTTTACCGTTTCGGGTTTTTGTCCAGCACAATGTAATATTTTTTGCACGAGTTGGTCAAATTCAAATGGTTTTAACATGAAATAAGAAGCGCCATATGTTACAGCTTGCTTCATAACATCTTCTTGTCCAAAAGCAGTTAACATAATGACTTGTGTATTTGCAAAACGATCATCTCCATACATCGCTTCTAAAACCGCTAAACCATCTAAATGTGGCATAATAATATCTAATAGTAGTACATCTGGATGAAAATCTTCTAACATTTTTAGGCATAGTTTTCCATTTGGTGCTGTGGCAACGATATCAATATCGGGATGATTCTCAAAAAACTGTTCTAAAGTTCTTACTAAATCTCTGTTATCGTCAGCAATCGCTACTCTTACTTTCGTCAAAAAAATTCCCCCTATGGTCTAATTCTACTAAAAAATACCCCTTTATTTAAGAAGTCACAGTTTTTTTCACTTGACGATTCTTATTTCGACAACAGTTATTTAAAAACCTTTTTACATTTTGAAAATGATTAACTAGACCGATAAATTCACTACCCGTCGACAAAATTTCCGATAAATTATCAAAATCAAAATATTATGTAAATCATTTTTTCACTAAATAAACAATAAAACGACTATACAATTCGTTTTTGTATAGTCGTTTTATCCCATTATGGAGTTTGTTTTAACATTTCAACGACAGTAATTGCTGCTCCTTTAGACGGTTGTTCGACAAACATATGTGTAACCGCCCCAACAAATTTATTATCTTGGATAATTGGACTACCACTCATCCCTTGTAAAATGCCACCTGTTTTATCTAATAATTCTTTATCTGTTACAACAAATTGTAAAATATTTTCTTCACATTTAATTATCTCTATATCAAAATTTTCTACTTTGGATCCTTCTATTGCAGTGTAGATTTCTGCTTTACCTAACTTAATATCCTTCGCATGCATAATTTCTATTGGTTGTCGTAAACTTTGATTATTAGTTTCCCATTGCCCAAAAATACCGTATAAATCATTCGATTTAATACTTCCTAGACGGATATTATTATTGTTTATGACAGAAATTTTATATCCGGGATGGCCTGGACTACTCTTTTTTATTTGCTCGATTGATGCTAAAAAAATGGATCCTTCAGTAAATTTCGGTGGTGCATTTAATACCCCATCAATAATTTGATGACCTAATGCTCCATATTGTTTAGATTCTGGATCAATATATGTTAACGTTCCGATACCATCCGTTTCATCTTTCAAAAAAGGTAAAATATTACTCGCTTCTTCCTTCGTTAAGGATAAATTACGTTTTTCATCCTTCTTTTGAACCGATAAGGTTAAATCGCTTTCAGTTAATTCTTCTTTTAAAGTACTTACAGAATTAATTTTTCGGCCGTTTAATTCTGTAATGAAATCACCCTTTTTCAGCCATTCCCCACTCGGTAATAGAACATCATGAGCAACATAGACAAATGGTAATTGTAACTGTATTCCAATAGATTCACCCATCGGAATGAGCTTTTTCGCTTCCGCATAAACAGTATGTGACATAAAAAAAGTGATGAGTAAAATTATTGTAAACAGTTTACGCATATGTCTCATAGTCCACCTCCTCTAAAGTTTGTAACATTACTATGTGTCAGAAACCATTCATTAATGAGAGGTAAATATTTGTCGTTAAATACTTATAATAAAAATAAAAAATTGCCGACCAATACATAATTATATTGTCGACAATTTTATGAATTTATATTTTCACTTTTGATTCTTTTTTTCGATCTTCTGCTAAATTTAATAATTCTTTTGCATGTTGCAATGTTAAATCTGTTATTTCAGCACCACTCATCATCCGGCTAATTTCTTCAGCACGTTCTTCGATGCCAATATTGGATACTGTTGTAAAAGTTCGATTATCTTCTATATCTTTTCTTATTAAATAATGTTGATCTGCCATCGCTGCAACTTGTGGTAAATGGGTAATACATAATACTTGAGAATGGCGAGAAATTGCAGATATTTTTTCAGCAATCGCTTGAGCAACTCGACCACTAACTCCAGTGTCAACCTCGTCAAATATAATAGAAGTAACTCCTTCACTTGAAGAGAAAATGGTTTTTAAAGCAAGCATTATTCGCGATAACTCTCCACCAGATGCAATTTTTGGTAAAGATTTTGGCGGTTCTCCGACATTGGTAGAAATATAAAAAGTAACTGAATCTTTCCCATTTAGGTCGAATTGTTTTAGAATATCAAAATTAACAATAAATTTTGCTTTCTCCATATGCAGGTCACGAAGTTGTTCCATTATGGCATTGCTTAAGTTTAAAGCAGAGCTTTTTCTTAACTTTGACAATTCATTAGCATATAAATCGAGCTTTTTTTCCATTTCTTGAAGCTGTTCTTCAGCTAATCTTACCGCTTCATCACGGTTCAATAATAGCCCTAATTCTTCTTTAATTTTTTCAAGGTACGACAAGATTTCTTCAACTGTCGAACCGTATTTTCTTTTCATATTTTGGTATTGCGTTAATCGATATTCAACCTCATTTAATCTTTCAGGATTAAATTCGAGGTCATCAAGTATATTTTTAATTTGATACGATGCGTCTTGAAGTGAATAAAAAGAAGAAGAGACAATTTCTTGAATTTCTTTAAATTGAGCGTCAAGGTCCGCTATATCATCTAATGCACCCATTGATTTGCCAATTAGGTCCAAACCATTCATATCTCCTGAAATCGCTTCGTAGGCAATGCTTGCACGTTCAAAAATTTTATGAAAATTTGAAAGTCGACGTCGTTCATCAAGTAATTCGTCTTCTTCCCCTATTTTTAACTTTGCATCTTCGATTTCTTTAATTTGAAATTGATAAAGGTCTATTTTTTGAATGGAACGTTTTTCATCATTACTTAACTGAATTAATTCTTTGTTTAATTCTTTGTAAGCTTGATAAGTTTCTAAGTACTTTTCTTTAACAGCTGAAATCGTACTTGATGCAAAATAATCGAGTAAATGGATATGTTGCTTTTCATCCATTAGTTCTTGGTTTTCATGTTGACCATGTATATCAACTAATTTACTACCAATTTCCCGAAGAATTGATAAAGGAACGAGTTTACCATTAATACGGCAAACACTTTTTCCTTTTTCATTTATATCTCGTTGCAGAATGACTGAATCTTCCTCAATCTCAATGCCAACTTCTTGTAGTTTTTCATAAATTGCATGATGATTATTTGTAATTTGAAATAACCCCGAAAGTTCTGCTTTATTTGCTCCATGTCGAACAAATTCGGAAGAAGCTCGTCCACCGGCTAGTTGATGAACAGCATCGATAATGATTGATTTACCAGCACCTGTTTCACCGGTTAAAACGGTTAAACCTTCTAAAAAACTAACAGTCAGATCTTCAATAATAGCAAAGTTGCGTATATTAAGCTCTCTTAACAAAAATAATCACCTCAAACTATAGCATTGCTAATAAACGATCCTTAATTATCTCTCGATCATTTTCTGAACGACAAATAATTAATATTGTATCATCACCAGAAATTGTACCTATTATTTCTTTCCAATCCAAGTGATCTATTAACACTGCAATTGCATTTCCATTACCAGGTAGAGCTTTCAAAACTAATAAGTGAGAAGCACCATCAATACTAATAAAAGCATCTGAAAGTGATCTTTGTAATTTTTGTAGTGGGTTAAATCTTTGATCAGCTGGTAAACTGTATTTATAACGACCATCTTGCATTGGTACTTTCACTAAATGTAATTCTTTAATATCTCTTGAAACAGTGGCTTGTGTAATGTTATAGCCAGCTTGTCTTAGGCGATCTACAATTTCATCTTGTGTTTCAATATTTTCATTGGTAATAATCTCACGAATTCTCATATGACGTTGACCTTTGTTCATTTAGCACCTCTTATGAATATATATGTATATTTATACTAACATTTTGTGTAATTTTTTCAAGTCACTTATAATAACATTCTAAAAAATACATTTTTTATGCAAAAAGAATGTCCCAATAGTTTACTTTGCTAAACTTTGGGACCTCATTATAGAAATGATATATTAACTATAGCTTTTTCATTGTGTAACTTTATTTAAATTCCTGGTGTGCTTGGTCTACGATGGATTTGAAGTCAGTAAAAGATGATACTTGTTCATTGTCCTTAGGGTTCACTAAATGGAATAGGAATTCAATGTTCCCTTCACCACCTGTAATAGGTGAATAGGAAGCTTCTTTTACTACAAATCCTAGTTCAGTTGCTACTTTCGCAGTATGTTCTAATACTTCAAGATGGATTTTCGGATCTCGAACAATCCCCTTTTTACCCACATTTTCTTTACCCGCTTCAAATTGTGGCTTCACTAGCGCCATTACATCTCCACCAGGTAATAAAATTGTTTTCAATACTGGTAATATTAACGATAATGAAATAAATGAAACGTCAATTGTAGCAAAGTCAGGCAGACCATTGATAAAATCTTCAGGTTTCGAATATCTGAAATTTGTTTTTTCCATCACGGTAACACGTTCGTCAGACCGAATTTTCCATGCCAATTGATTTGTTCCTACATCAAGCGCATAACAATGTTTGGCACCATTCTGTAATGCACAATCAGTAAAACCACCTGTTGATGAACCAATGTCTAACATGATTTTACCTTCAACAGACATGTCGAAAAGGTCTAATGCCTTTTCTAACTTTAAGCCACCGCGACTTACATATTTCAGTTGATTTCCTTTCACTTGAAGAGGTGCATCCACAGGTATTTTTTCTCCTGCTTTATCGATTCGTGTTTCATTCGAATAAACGAGTCCAGCCATTATTGAGCGCTTCGCTTTTTCACGAGTTTCACACAATCCTCTTTCTACTAACAGAACGTCTACACGTTCTTTTAACTGTTTTGTCATACTGTTTTCGTTCCTAATCGATTATTCGTTTGAACTAAAGTCTCAATACGATTAATCACTTCTTCTTTTGTTATGTTAATTTCATTTAACAATAAATCTACACTACCTTGCTCTACAAATTGGTCTGGAATACCAATACGTTCAATCTTATTTTGATAGTGGTGGTCACTCGCAAATTCTAAAACAGCGCTTCCAAATCCACCTTGCAATACAGATTCTTCTACTGTTAAAATCGGTGTTTTGGATGACATAATTTCATGAAGCATTTCTTCATCCATTGGTTTGATAAAACGAGCATTTACCACTTTTACATCGATACCCTTTTCAGCTAATTCATCAACTGCAGCCATTACCATAGGAATTGTTGTACCAAAAGTTAGAACTGTTGCATTTCCACCTTCACGCAATACTTCCCAACTACCGATTGGAATAGATTTCATTTCTGGATCTAAAGGTACTCCATATCCATTTCCTCGTGGGTAACGCAATGCGATAGGGCCATCATTGTATTCGATAGCTGTTTTAACCATATGCTGACCTTCATTTTCATCTTTAGGCATCATTAACACCATATTTGGAATATGTCGTAAGAATGAAATATCGAAAACTCCTTGATGTGTTTCTCCATCTGCACCGACTAATCCCGAGCGATCAATACCAATAAACACATTCAAGTTTTGTCTAGCAACATCATGTAATACTTGGTCATATGCACGTTGTAAAAACGTTGAATATATTGCTAAGTATGGTTTCATCCCTTGTGTTGCCAAACCTGCAGCCATTGTCACCGCATGCTGTTCAGCAATACCAACATCAAAGAAACGATCAGGGAAATCCCTTTGAATCCCTTCCATTTTGGAACCAACTGGCATCGCTGGTGTAATAGCTACTATTCGCTCATCTGTTTCCATTAATTTTCGTACAGATTCTGATACTAAGCTACTCCATGCTGGACCTTTTATCTGACTCTTAACAAAATCCCCTGTTTCCATTTTATATGGACCTGTGCCATGCCATGTACCAATCGTATCTTCTTCGGCAGGTTTATAGCCCTTACCTTTTTTCGTAATGACATGAACGAGTACTGGGCCTTTTACGTTTTTTGCATATTCTAATGTTTTTTCGAGTGAATCAATATCGTGCCCATCAATTGGACCTAGATATTTAAAGCCCATTTCTTCAAAAAAGACACCAGAGACAACAAGATATTTTAAACTATCCTTAACTCGTTCAGCGGTACTCGCAAGTTTCCCACCAAGTACAGGGATTTTTTTCATTAAGGATTCGAGGTCTTCTTTAGCTTTTGAATATTCTTTTGCCGTACGTAATCTTCCTAAAATATTGTGAAGTGCACCTACATTTGGGGCAATCGACATTTCGTTATCATTTAGAATAACGATCATACGAGTTTTTTCATGACCAATATGATTTAACGCTTCTAAGGCCATCCCACCAGTTAAAGCGCCATCACCAATAATAGGTACTACATAGGAATCTTCCTTTTTTATATCTCTTGCAACAGCCATCCCCATTGCTGCAGATAGTGAGGTAGAACTGTGACCAGTTTCCCATTCATCATGTTCGCTTTCATTGCGCTTTGGAAACCCACTAAGACCTTTATATTGACGCAATGTATCGAATTGGCTTGCTCGACCCGTTAAAATTTTATGAACATAAGATTGATGGCCAACATCCCAAATAAATTTATCATTTGGAGTATTAAATGCTCTGTGTAACGCAATCGTTAATTCAACTACACCAAGATTAGGTCCAATATGACCACCAGTAATTGAACATTTTTTTATAAGAAAAGCGCGTATATCACTCGCTAAATTTTCCAATTCTTTTTTATTTAATTTTTTTATAAAGGATGGACTAGTAATTGTATTTAAATCCATCTCTCACACACCTTTTCATCAAATTATTATCAGCAAATTGTTTTTCTTATTATATCAGTGTTTGAGATTATGCAAAAGCAATACATTTAGATTATTTATTACGACGCACAATGTACTCAGTAAGTTCTTTTAATATCGAAGTATCACCTTTTAATTTTTCTAATAAAGTATTTGCTATTTCATAATGTTCATTTAATTTCGTTTTTGCACCATCTATCGTTAAAATACTAGGATATGTACTTTTATTACTAGCAACGTCTTTACCAGCAGTTTTCCCTAGTTCTTCAGATGTCCCCTCGATGTCTAAAATATCATCTTGGATTTGGAAAGCTAGTCCAATATGATGTGCATATTCTACTAAAATTTTTCTTTCTTCTTCACTTGCACCAGATAAAACTGCCCCAGATTCTATACTAAAGCGTAGCAGTGCACCAGTTTTATTCACATGTACTTGTTCAAGTTCTTCAAGATTTAATGTACGCGTCTCGCCATCGATATCCAAAACTTGTCCACCGACCATTCCTTCTGCACCGGCTGCAATACTTAGTAAATTGATTAATTCAACTTTTTTGTCAGGCGATACATTTTGCATTCTTGCTATAACACCAAAACTTAAAGTATTTAATGCGTCACCTGCAAGCGTTGCAAGTGCTTCACCATAAACAACATGATTTGTTGGTTTTCCTCGTCTTAAATCATCATTATCCATGCTTGGTAAATCATCGTGAATTAGTGAATAGGTATGAATCATTTCAATAGCAGATGCTACAGTATAAGCTTCATGTTGTTTATTGTTAAACAATTGACAAACTGCTAGTACAAATAGTGGTCTAATTCTTTTACCACCTGCTTTTAATGAATAAAGCATTGATTCTTTTAATTGGTTAGGTGCAATGATTTTTTCTACTAACGAATATAATTCATCATCAATTTGTAGTAAATGTTCATCTATAAACCCTTTTAATGTATTTGTCATTCTGCATTCCCTCGGTCACTTGTCTGTTCAAACGGTTGTTTTTCACCATTTTCGTTTACTACTGATATTAACTGTTGTTCAGCATTTTGTAATTTAACATGACAAAAATGAGATAATTCCATGCCTTTTTTATATAAATCTATCGCTTCTTCTAAGGGAACTTCGCCTTGCTCTAATTTTTGTACGATACCTTCTAATTCTGCCATTGCTTCAGCAAATGTCTGTTGTTTCGTCATTATTTGCTGCCTCCTTGGTTTATTTGGGTATTAACTATTTTTGCCTTTGCTTCACCATCTTGAAATTGTACAGTAATTTCATCATCAATCGATAGTTGTGAGACAGATTTTATTACTTCTTGATCCTTGAATGTAACGCTAAACCCTCTATCCATAATTGTTAACGGGTTTAAAGCTTCTAGTGTTCGAATTGTAGAAAAGTAGGATTCTTTTTTTGTTGTTAATAATTTGAAAGCAGATTTCGTTAGCATATTCGTTGTTTGGTCTAATAGTTTTCCATAATATTGTATAGCATTTTTAGGAGAAAACATTTTGATAGTACCATCTAATTTTTGTAAGTCATGTCTTTTTTTCATTAAAAACACTTGTGCAGATCGATTTAACTGCATATCAAGATTAATCATCTTCTCTGTAAACGGTCTATAAAGTCTATCAGGTGTCGCTAAAGGATACGAATTTTGCAGTTTCTTTAACCGATTACGCTCTAATGCTAATGTAGAAGTCATTACCTGGTGTAAATAGGATTTACTTCTTAGAATTTGTTGATACAATTCTTTCTGATCTGGAACTGAAAGCTCAGCAGCTGCAGTAGGCGTTGGAGCACGCAAATCCGCAACATAATCGGCAATTGTCGTATCTGTTTCATGTCCAACTGCACTGATAATTGGAATACGACTTTCAAATATTGCACGAGCAACAATTTCCTCATTAAATGCCCATAAATCTTCTATGGAACCCCCACCACGACCAACAATTAGGACATCACACATGTTTTGCACATTGGCTAATTGTATATTTTTCACGATATTTGGTGCAGCTTGAACACCTTGAACGAGCGTAGGGTAAACAATGATTTCACATAGCGGGTATCTCCTAGAGATGGTGGTACAAATATCTCGAATAGCGGCACCTGTAGTGGCTGTTAAAACACCCACAGTTTTCGGAAACTTCGGTATTGGTTGCTTAAAATTTGGATTAAACAGCCCTTCCCGTTGTAGCTTCTCTTTTAATTGATTGAACGCAACGAACAATCCACCTATTCCGTCTGGTTCCATACTTTGTGCATAAAGTTGATAATTTCCGGAAGATTCGTAAACAGAAACATCCCCACGTATAAACACTTGCATTCCCTCTTCGGGCTTAAATTTCAACTTATTTGCTTGTGTACGAAACATCGTCGCTGAAATACGTGTTTCATCATCTTTTAAAGTAAAATAGATGTGTCCTGAAGTATGTATTTTTACATTTGAAAGTTCTCCCTTCACATAAACATCGCGTAAATGTGGATCTGCATCGAACTTTCTTTTAATGTATTTTGTTAGCGCTTTAACTGTTAAATATGAAGACGTAGTCATATGTATACGACACCTTTTCAATAATTAATTACAATAGAAAAGCTGTTTCTCATCAGAAAAACAGCTTCTGTACTTCTATTTTACATGGTTTAGGATTATTTGTCCTGTTGTAAAGTATTTTCAGCAGATTGTACAGTGTTATAAAGTAACATTGTAATCGTCATAGGACCAACTCCACCTGGTACAGGAGTAATATGAGATGCAATAGGTTCTACATCTGCGAAATGAACATCACCAACTAATTTGTTGTTTTCATCACGATTGATACCAACGTCAATCACAACAGCTCCAGGTTTAATATGTTCTTTTGTAATAAAATTTGGTCTTCCAACAGCGGCAATTAAAATATCCGCTTGTTTTGTAATGGAAGGTAAATCTTTTGTTCTTGAATGAGTATATGTAACAGTTGCATCTTTTTGAAGCAACAATTGGCCCATCGGTTTACCAACAATATGGCTTCGACCAACAACAACCGCATGCTTTCCTGCTAATTCTATTCCAGTATATTCAAGTAGTTTCATTACACCAAATGGAGTACAAGGAAGGAATGTATCTTGTCCAAGCATCATTTTCCCAACACTAACTGGAGAAAATCCATCAACGTCTTTTTCAGTTGAAATGGTTGCAATGACATGATCTTCATTAATATGCTTAGGAAGTGGTAATTGAACTAAGATCCCATGGATATCTTGACGTTCATTTAGTTGTTGGATTTGACTTAATAATTCATTTTCTGTAGTTTCTTCAGGTAGCTTTATGAGTTCAGAGTAGATTCCAATTGCTTCACAAGATTTTTGTTTATTTCTAACATATGTTTGAGATGCTGGGTTTTCGCCAACTAAAATGACTGCGAGTCCTGCAGTAACACCTTGTTCTTTTAACTTCTCAACTCGTTTTGCAGTTGATTGTCTAATTTGTTGACCTATTACTTTTCCATCAATAATGCTTGCCATATTTATTCCCTCCTGAAAAAACTTGTTTGTTAAACAAAGGATTTTTATTCAACAAATTTCGAAAGAACACCATTAACAAATTTACTTGACTTGTCATCACCATATGTTTTACAAAGCTCGATTGCTTCGTTTAATACTACGTTATTTGGTGTTTCTTCCATATATAATAATTCATAAACCGCTAATCGCAATACAGTTCTTTCAATTTTTGGAAGTCTGTATAATGACCAGTTCTCTAACTTTCCTTCAAGCGCTTCATCAATTTCTTGTTTCTTTTCAGTTGCCCCACGAACTAGTGATTCAAAAAATGAATCTGATTTTTCTCCGTCAAGCACATGACCAATCGCTTCATCTAAAGTTAGTTCTGCAGTATTATCTAACTGAAACAATACTTGCATAGCTTTACTTCGCGCTTCATGTCGTTTCATTGTATAAATCTCCTTCTTAAGTAACATTAAGTCCTATAATAACATATTTTAACGATTCATATACAGGTTCATACAAGTTTTCATTATTCAAAAAAATGGTGCAGTTCACATCTATTATATAAGCCAAAATAGATTGACCTATCTCGTTTTCTCATTTACCATATACTGGAGAAACGAGGTGTCGATTTTGATAAAATCAATCTTAATTTATTTCCTAGCATCTATTATTGGCTTCTTTTTAGCTAATTATTTTAGTTGGCCAAAATGGATTGTATTGATCTTTATGTTTATTGCATTTGTCTATATGCTATGTGAGATGCTCAACATAATGTATGGAACAAAAGATATGAAGAAAGTAGAGAGGTTTTTAAAAAGTAAATTAAAAGAACCTATCTATGCTTTTGTTTATGCACAAGCAATTAAATCAAAAGATGAACAATTAAGAATAATTGAAGAAATTCTTAAAAAATATCCTCAAAAATACATACATCATAATTATCGTTTTGTGCGTGATATGTTAAACAATGATTATTTAAACGCATTAAATGAAGCGGAACAGATTGGTAAAGAACCCTTTATGAGTTATAGTAAAGCTCTAGTTTTTGCTACTCAAAATAATAGAGAGCAAGCTCTTTCTTTCCATCTATCTAAATTATGGATGCGTGAAGCAATTCATGCAACACTCGCTAAAGCTGAAGAGAATCACAACGATTACATAAAACATAAAGAAAAAGCAATTGAAGCAGCTAGAGGAATTCAACGTTTTGGGTTAATTCATTCACTATAAAAAGTAAAAAATCACTGGAACAATATTATTTCCCAGTGATTTTTTACTTTTTATTTAAAAACTTGTGCAGCTTTTACTGCTTTTTTCCAGCCACCATAAAGCTTTGTACTTTCTGCTAACTCCATTGAAGGTTCAAACTTTCTTTCTAAGTTCCAGTGTTCTGCAATGGCTTCTTTACTTTCCCAAAAACCAACCGCAATCCCCGCTAAATAAGCTGCACCTAATGCTGTTGTTTCATTTATTGCTGGCCTTTCAACTGGGACATTTAGAATATCCGATTGGAACTGCATTAAAAAATTATTTTTTACTGCTCCACCATCGACTCTTAATGATTTAAGAGAAATGTTTGAGTCCGCCTCCATTGCAGATAGAACATCTTTCGTTTGATAAGCTAATGATTCCAATGTTGCACGTATAAAGTGTTCTTTTGTCGTTCCTCTCGTTAACCCAAAAACCGCGCCGCGCACTTCACTATCCCAATATGGCGTGCCTAGCCCTACAAAAGCTGGAACAACATAAACACCCTCACTACTTCCGATTCTTTGTGCATAATTTTCACTTTCATTAGAATGACGAAGCATTCGTAAACCGTCTCGTAACCATTGAATTGCTGAACCCGCAACAAAAATACTACCTTCTAATGCGTATTGAACTTTACCATCGATTCCCCATGCAATAGTAGTTAGCAACCCATGATTTGAACGAACTGCATTCTCACCAGTGTTCATTAACATAAAACACCCTGTACCATAGGTGTTTTTCACCATACCCGAATCAAAACATGCCTGACCAAATAATGCAGCCTGTTGGTCGCCTGCAATACCAGCAATTGGAACACTCGTACCAAAAAAGTGATTACTTGAAACATGACCGTAAATTTCAGAAGATGGTCTCACATTTGGCAACATTGATCGTGGAACGCCTAATATGTTTAATAATTCTTCGTCCCATTTTAAATCATAAATATTATACATTAACGTTCGAGACGCATTCGAATAATCTGTAACATGAACCTGACCTTCTGTTAACTTCCAGATAATCCAAGTGTCAATTGTTCCAAATAACAATTCATCTCTTTCAGCTTTTTCTCTAGCACCTTCAACATGATCTAAAATCCATTTCACTTTTGTTCCAGAAAAATAAGCGTCGATTAATAAACCAGTTTTCTCCTTAAATACATTCTCATAACCTTTTTCTATTAATTCATTACATATATCTGTTGTTTGTCTTGACTGCCAGACGATTGCATTATAGATTGGCTCACCAGTCGTTTTATCCCATACAACAGTCGTTTCACGTTGATTCGTGATACCAATACCAGCAACTTGTTCTGGACGAATGTTTTTTTCTGAAAGTACACTTGCAATAACAGAAAGGATCGAACTCCAAATTTCTTTTGCATTATGTTCCACCCATCCTGATTTAGGGAAGTATTGTTTAAATTCACGTTGTGCGATATGTACTACATTACCCGCCCCATTAAAAAGGATTGCTCTAGAACTTGTAGTACCTTGATCTAATGAAAGAATAAATTTCTCCATTTTTTTCATTCCCCCTTTAAATTAATCATTTATGTATAACTAACTATTCCTAAAAAGGTTTTGTTATTCCAAGTATATTGTAATCTAACAAAGAAATATTTTATATCTTTATGTAAATGTATTGACATAGTTAAAATCCCCATGTATAATTTAGAGACAGTTAAAACATTAATTATCCAAGAATTCACATGTTACAAAAAGTATCGGTGAACGTTCGGTACTTTTTGTAATGTGTGAATTTTTTTAGATAAGGTCTTAACTAATAATTTTTTGGAGGTCTCTCAAATGACTCAAGGTACAGTAAAATGGTTTAATTCAGAAAAAGGTTTTGGATTTATCGAAGTTGAAGGTGGAAACGATGTATTCGTACACTTCTCTGCTATCCAAGGCGAAGGTTTCAAATCTTTAGAAGAAGGTCAAAAAGTTGAATTCTCAGTTGAAGAAGGAAACCGCGGACCACAAGCTACTAACGTAGTTAAACTTTAATTCTTCTCCTGAATAACTAAAAATCGAAGGCCGACTGAAGGTTTTACCTTTAGTCGGCTTTTTTCATTTTCTCAAAATATTGTCCCCTACCTCATTTATCCTCAAGAAAATAAAAATCCCCTCTTCAATATGAAGGAGGATTTAAAAATAATTGTTATGCTTCTAATTCTTTTGTTGAATCAAACTGAATTGCTGTGATATGAATATTGATTTCATTTGTATCAATAGAAGTCATATTATAAATTGCTTGTCTTATAGTAGTTTGGACATCTTTCGCAACCTTTGGTATAGAGTATCCATATTTTACAGAACAGTATACATCAATGATGATTTCCCCATCATCTGATAATGTAGCTTTTATTCCTTTTGAATGTACTTTTTTACCAAATTTTTCAGCAACTCCAGAAGCGAAATTTCCACGTGTTGCAGCTACGCCTTCTACCTCTGTTGTAGCGATGCCTGCAATTACTTCAATTACTTCAGGTGCTACTTCTATTTGACCAAGCTCTTCCTTACCAAAAGGAGTTGGTTGTACGAATGTTTTTGTTACTTTGTCAGCCATATTCTTTACCTCTCTTTCTTAGGTAAAAACTTAAATGTTCTTTACCAGCACACTTTAACTTTCTTAATTATACAACATTTTGAACAGCGGTGCTCGAATTTCACTTAAGTACTAATAAATTACATAAAAAAGGTGTAGATATTGTCATGATAACAATATCTACACTTTTACGCATTATTTCGCGATCGCTTCTTTTTGTATATTTAATACATCATTTTCTTCTAAGAACTTTGTATTAAATTTACCAGATTGGAACACTTCATTGTTCATTAAAGCTTCGTGGAATGGAATTGTTGTATGAATACCAGGGCCTTCTACAACAAACTCACTTAACGCACGATTCATACGCGCGATTGCTTCTTCACGTGTATCCGCATGAACAATTAGTTTTGCAACCATAGAATCGTAATATGGTGGAATTGTATACCCTGCGTACACTGCAGAGTCTATACGAACTCCGTATCCGCCTGGTGTAATATAACTGTCAACAGTACCAGCAGATGGCATGAAGTTTTTGTATGCATTTTCTGCATTAATACGACATTCAATAGCCCAACCATTGATTTTAATGTCTTCCTGAACAAATGGTAATTTCTCGCCAGAAGCAATCTTTAGTTGTTGTTGAACTAAATCAACACCAGTAATCATTTCTGTTACTGGGTGCTCTACTTGAATACGAGTGTTCATCTCCATGAAATAGAATTTATCTGCTTGATAATCATAAATAAATTCGATTGTACCAGCACCTTCGTAATTACATGCCTCAGCTGCTTTTACTGCAGCTGCACCCATTTCTGCACGACGTTCTGGTGATAAAGCTGGAGATGGTGCCTCTTCAACAAGCTTTTGCATGCGTCGTTGAACAGTACAATCACGTTCACCTAAGTGCACCACATTCCCGAAGGAATCAGCTAATACTTGAATTTCACAGTGACGGAAATATTCAATAAATTTCTCCAAATACACTCCAGGATTACCGAATGCTGCGGCTGCCTCTTTTTGTGTAATTTCGATGCCTTTTACAAGGTCTTCCTCAGTGCGAGCAACACGGATCCCTTTACCGCCACCGCCAGCAGTAGCTTTAATAATTACAGGATAACCAATTTCAGCAGCCCATTTTTTCCCTGTTTCAATATCAGGGACAATACCAGTACCAGGAACAAGCGGAACACCAGCTTCTTCCATTGTACTTCTCGCTACGTCTTTGATACCCATTATTTTAATAGAATCAGAAGATGGACCAATAAATTTTACGCCTGCTTTTTCACACGCTTCCGCAAAATCAGCATTTTCAGCTAAGAACCCATATCCAGGATGAATTCCATCAACATTCGTTTTTTCTGCGACGCTTAATACAGCAGGAAAACTTAAATAAGAATCCTTAGATAATTTTGGTCCAATACAATACGCTTCATCAGCTAACTTGACATGAAGTGCATCTTTATCGGCTTCTGAATAAACCGCAACACTTTGAATACCAAGTTCTTTACATGCACGAATAATACGTACAGCAATTTCACCACGGTTTGCTATTAGTACTTTTTTTAACATATGAGTCACCCCTTACTCAGGTTTCACTAGGAATAGTGGTTGACCATATTCAACTAATTGGCCGTCTTTAACTAGCACTTCAACAATTTCGCCTTTAATTTCAGCTTCAATTTCATTAAATAATTTCATCGCTTCTACGATACAAACGATTGATTCATCAGTTACTTTGTCCCCAACTTTTACATACGCTGGAGAATCTGGTGATGGTGCTTGATAGAAAGTACCCACCATTGGAGAAGTAATTTTGTGTAATGATTCATTACTGTTAGAAGTTGATTTTGGTGCTTCTGCAGGAACAGTAGTAGCAACTTGAACTGGTTCTGGAGTAGGTTGTGCAACTGGTTGCGCAACAGCTTGTACTACTTCAGCAACTACTTCTTTTTTCGGTGTAACTACTTCCGTTACAACTCCATTAGATTTCTTTAATTTAATTTTTGCTCCATCGTTTTCATATACAAATTCTTCAATCGATGATGCATCGACTAATTTAATGATTTCACGTAATTCTTGAACTTTGAACACAATAACACCCCTCACAAAATTATTAATACATATACCATTTTATATAATTTCAGTATATTTTGAAACAGATATTTTATATTTTGTGTAGATAACGTAAAAAAACAGTGCTTTTGCCGTTGACAAGAGAGCACTGCTTTTCTTTATGTTATATATTATTGCTTATTAATAATAACTTGATTGAAAACCGACAGAAACATTTGTAATGTTCATATCTTCAACTTCTTTTCTAACTGTATAAATAATGTCATTTGCTTGTTTTGTTGATAGTTCGTCCGATAATACAGTAACTTGTACTTTATCATTTTCTACTCGAACAAATGCATCTGAATAGCCTAATGATTTAATTAACATTTCAAGCATTGCTTCAGATGATTCTTGTTTGATCAATTGGTTCATCTCGTTAAATGCTTCGTTTTTCTCTTCATTTGTAAATTCATTTGACGCAATTTTATCCGTTAATTGTGCACGTAATTGACTACGTTCAGTGTCAACTTGGATTCTAAGATCATCAAATAAATAGCTTTCAGTAGAAGTGCTAGTATTTGTCATTTGATTTACACCAGTTAAAGTTGTTTCTTCAAGTGGATCGTCTGTGAATACCGTTGTTAAATTCACATCGCGATTCCCTTCAAATAGATAGTAAACTGAAATGACAGCTGCTAAGCTAAATAAAGTTAGTAGCCATACTGTTCGTCTTTTTACTTTCATTCTACATCTCCTTTTCTCTCCATAGGTACAATCATGATTCTGTGAGTAGGCAATTGCATTACTCTACTAATGGTTTCCAATAGTTGGTTTTTAATAGCTGGGTTTGAAGCCCCTTCCGATACGATGAGCATGCCTGATACAATTTTTTCACTTTTACCTGAAGTAAAATAGTCATCTATTAAACTATTTGCTCCAGACGTATTTCCGTCATAATGTAAATACACCTTGACTTGTCCAACGCCTTCAATTTGCTTTAATGTTTGCTCAAGTTTTCCCTCTATTGAGGTCGTATCAATTTGCTCGCTGTTCGGATCATTAAACGTTAAAGAAATGTACGCAATGAACGCAATCAGAGCTATTGGAATTAGTATTAAATTGGTCTTTGTCCATTTCTTTTCCACTTCACGTCCCTTTGCGGCCTCCTTTCTGTAACGTTTCAACACATTGTATGTTGTGTGATGCTCGTCTATGCTTTATAGATTTAGGAAATCTAATAAAGTCGTTAAAAAAATTATTAATGTTGCTAATTTGATATAAATTATTAATTCTGTTTCTTCCAAAAGTAGTAGTAAACATTTGCCAACCAATATTATTACAACTAGTTTTATCAAAACGTTTTACCCACCCCTAGTTGAGTCATAACCATTAGAATCAGCCAAATGAATACAAATGCAATACCTAACAAAAAGGCAACGGCACATAAAACTAATAATGACTTTCCTACATCATCTACCAGCCCACTAACCGTACTACTTGAAAACGGTTCTATAATTGCAGCTAATAGTTTAAAAGTCATGGCATGTATTAGAAGTTTACCCGCGGGATAAAATGCCGCTACCCAAAATGCTGTCATAGCACTTAAACCCGCTACAGTTGTTGCAGTAGATTGATATTTATTAAAGATAGAAAAACCTTGTACAATTAATGATCCAACAATAGGAATTGTCTGTTCTATAACTTTTTTCACTGGGTCTGCGATGGCTTTGTCGATTGTAAAAAATGCGACCCCTGTGAAAGATAAAACAGTCATTATTGCTATTACAGTAGCTGTAATCATTGTCATTACGGATCCTCTTATTAAATCTGAGGCTTTCCCAAATGACATTTCACCAATAAACCTTGTACAAAAATCAAATATTAGAGCAACAGTTACGGCAGGAATTAAAATTCTCTCGCATAATAAAATGAGGAGTTCAAAGATAAAAAATATAATTGGGCTCCATGCGATAAATGAAAATACAGAGTTTAATATGACTAACAAAGACATAATTATTGGATATAGTGCTAGAAAGAAGTTAGAAAATATACCTGCTAATTGCTTCATTAATGAAAAAGCATCCATGACAGTTTGTCCCAATGTTAAAACAAGAACAACAATAAATAACGTATCGCCCCACTTTTTAAACTTTGGAACATAGGCTTCAATTGTTAAGAAAATTACTGTATACGTGATGATTAACAAGATAGATTGACCAGCGATTTTCAGAGGATCTAAGAAAATATTCAGTATTTCATTCATTGTTCAAGCCCCTTATTGAAGCTTTTCTAATATTGAGGAAAACTTTGATAAAACAGTTGCAAATTCGGTTAGCCAATAGGTTAACAAAACGATTCTTACAGCAATCATGACAAGTTCTCCAATTGATTCGTATTCCTGTTCCTCAAAAATTGAATGGATTAATGAACCAAGTTGATAGAACAGTGCCGAATACACTAGTTGAGCAACATATGGTACCGAGCTTACATAAGAAAGGAGTTTTTCTATAAATGGAATAACAAGCATCGAAAAAAGGAAATGTAATAGTATGAAGAAAAAAATGATTGCTATTAAAGTGTGTATTTTTTTGAATGAGTCTTTTAACAGTAATAGAACCAAAAGTAGAATTACGGCGTAAAATATAAAAATCATATGCTACCTAATTTAAATTCAGCCATTGGAAGAAAACTAAAATATCCCCAAAAAATAGCCGTAAGAATCGTAAAAGTTCTGCAGTTAAATACAAATATGCAATAAAATATAAGAAAAATGAAAATTCCTTTTTGCCGAATTGCTCTAATAAGACATGAAGTAGTGCGAGAATTAACCCTACCCCAGCTACTCGCAAAACGTCCTGTAATTCCATCTTGACGCCTCCTCGTGTAACGCAGTATATGAGCTTGTATCACTAATTAGACCAGCTATTTAAAGAAAAAAAGGACAAACCTAAAGTAAGTAAAACTCTATCCGAATTAACACTATTATCAAAACTAATATATTTACTTGGGCAAATAAAAAATGACTCAAATTTATAAAAAATTTGAGTCATTCGTATGAGTTCAATATATCAGAAAAATACTAGAAAAAAATTAATGCTCCTAAATGGAGATTATGCACGAGAAACATAACTACCATCAGTAGTGTTAATGATTAATTTATCTCCTTCGTTTACGAAGAATGGTACGTTTACAACTAAGCCAGTTTCAAGTGTTGCTGGTTTAGATCCACCAGTAGCAGTATCACCTTTAATACCTGGTTCTGTTTCTTTAACTTCTAATACAACTGTGTTTGGTAATTCAATACCTAACATTTCACCTTGATAACTTTGAATATATACTTCCATGTTTTCAAGAAGATATTTTAATTCGTCTTGAATTTGGTTAGCTGCTAATTCAGTTTGCTCATATGATTCCATATCCATAAATACATGTGAGTCACCTTGAGCATATAAATATTGCATTTTACGGTTATCAATTTGTGCTTTTTCTACTTTTTCACCTGCACGGAATGTTTTTTCTTGTACGTTTCCGTTACGTAAGTTACGTAATTTTGAACGAACAAAAGCTGCACCTTTCCCAGGTTTAACGTGTTGGAAGTCCATTACACGGTATAATTGGCCGTCGATTAATACTGTTAGACCAGTGCGGAAATCGTTTACTGAAATCATGAATATTCCTCCATTATAAGATAATTAGTTCCTTTTTCGAATGAGTTAGAACTTCAATTCCTGTTTCGGTAATTAGTATATCGTCTTCAATACGTACGCCACCAATACCTGGTAAATATACACCAGGTTCAATAGTTACTACCATATTTGGAACTAATACTGTGTCAGAGCGGAAAGAAAGCCCCGGTCCTTCATGGACTTCTAATCCAATACCATGACCTGTTGAATGTCCAAATGCTTCACCTAAACCTTTTGAATGTAAAAAGTCACGTGCAATCGCATCTGCTTCTTTACCAGTCATGTTAGGACCTACTTTTTCTAATGCAAGTAATTGTGACTCTAAAACTGCTTCGTACATGTCCACTAATTGTTGTGATGGAGTACCAACAGCAATTGTACGAGTTATATCAGACACATATCCATTATAGTATGCACCATAATCCAGGGTTACAAAATCACCTTTTTCTATCACCTTATCTGACGCTACGCCATGTGGTAATGCACTACGCAAACCACTTGCAACGATCGTATCAAAAGATGTAGATGTAGCACCTTGTTTTCTCATGAAAAAATCTAGTTCATTCGATACCTCAAGCTCAGTCATTCCTGGCTTGATGACATTTAAAATATGTGTAAATGCTTTATCTGCAATTTCACATGCAACCTTAATAATATTAATCTCTTCATTTGTCTTAATCAAGCGAATTTTTTCAATTAACCCAGAAAGAGGTACTAAATCAGCTTTGATTTTTGATTTATAGTCCTCATATAAACCAAAAGTTACTGAATCTTTTTCAAATCCTAGAGTTTTGATGCCCATCTCGCTCACTTGACTTGCAATTTCTTCTACGATTAATTTTTCATGTTTTACAATACGAAAATCTTTAATTTGTTTTTTAGCTTGTTCTGTATAACGGAAGTCTGTGATAAAGACTGCATCATTTTGCGAAACAATCGCTACACCTGCTGTCCCAGTAAATCCTGTAATATAACGTCGGTTATATTCGTTTGTAACTAATATTGCATCAATATTTTGTTCCACTAAAGCTTGACGTAATTTTTCTAATTTTGTCATTTTATTTCCCCCTATTCGTTCCCTATAAATTTTCTTAAAGCTAAATCATATCCCAGTGTTCCAAGTCCACAAATTTGACCTACACACTCTGCAGCTAATAGAGATGTATGTCTGAATGATTCTCGCTTATGTATATTTGAGATGTGGACTTCAATTACTGGAACTTGAACTCCAGCAATTGCATCACGAATAGCGATACTAGTGTGCGTATAGGCACCAGGATTAAATACGATGCCATCTACACCAGTATCTTCTGCTTCATGAATCCAATCAATGAGTACACCTTCGTGATTTGATTGTTTGAAATCAAGAATTACATTAAATTCATCTGAAAGTTTTTGAAGTCTTTCTTTAATATCATCTAATGTTTCACTTCCGTATATTTCGGGCTCTCGTTTACCTAACCGGTTCAGATTAGGTCCGTTTAATACTAAGATCTTCATCTCATTCCCCCAGCAAAGCCATAATTTACTATTTTATTTTATCATAGTGTCCTTATACGGCAACTCATTTCGTTTCTCATTTAAATTTGCCTGGAAATGGAAGCTTGCTGTCTCAAATACGAATCGAGCAGTTACAATAACTGTGATAATGAAAGGTATTGATAATTTAGTGAATGAATTTAATTCTGCCGGTAATTCATATATAAACCATTCCACAATTAATGCAATGATACCTCCGATAATAAAAGATGTTACAAATGCAGGTACTAAAGGAACGTACTGCATAACTAAATAAAAAATCAAAATAATAATAAAAAGAATAATCCCTAAAAATATCCATTGTATAGAGCCATGACTATGTTGAAGAATATGGAATCGCTCTGTATAGTCTAATGGCTTCCATAAAATGAACTTAAAATATGATAGTATACTCAATGATAAAGTTAGAAATATTGCTGCTGCAAGACTTGTGTAAATTGCTACTCTAAACATAGAATCACCTCATTTTTTCTTTTAGTTTCACCAAAAGGTTAATTTCATATGCTTAGACGTAGTGCTTTTTATGAAAATTTAGTACAATGTAGTAGTTACTATTTTTAGATTCTAATAGAGAGTGGTGTACATATTGAGTAAACAAGCACCTGTATACGGAGGACAAGCACTGCTAGAAGGTGTTATGTTCGGAGGAAAAGATCATACAGTTACTGCAATACGCCGTAACGATGATTCGATTGAATACTATTATGCAAAAAAAGAAAAAAAACCTTTACTTCAAAAACTTAAGAAAATTCCTTTTTTAAGAGGTAACATAGCATTAATTGAATCAGCAGCTGTTGGTGCAAAACATATGCAATTTTCCGGAGATCGTTATGATGTTACACCTGGTGAAGAAGAGGAAAATAAACAAGAAACTTCTAAACTGCAAATGATTTTAGGGGTTGCCGTTATCGGTGTACTATCTTTCTTATTTGGTAAATTTGTTTTCACATTAGTTCCGGTGTTTCTAGCAGAATTATTTAAGACATGGGTACCTGGTAAGACAGGTCAAATATTATTAGAAACATTGATAAAACTAGTTTTACTTTTTGTTTATCTATACTTTATCTCTATGACACCCATCATAAAACGCGTTTTCCAATATCATGGCGCTGAACATAAAGTGATTAATTGTTATGAAAATGGTCTTGACTTATCAGTGGAAAATGTACAAAAGCAATCTCGCTTACATTACCGCTGCGGATCAAGTTTTATCCTGTTTACAGTAATTGTTGGTATGTTTGTTTACTTCTTTTTCCCAACAGATCCACTTTGGTTACGTGTAATTATTCGTGTATTATTAATCCCTGTTGTTATCGGGATTTCATTTGAAGTATTACAATGGACAAATGCATTAAGAGAAATTCCAGTTTTAAAATATTTAGGCTACCCAGGTTTATGGTTACAATTATTAACAACAAAAGAACCAAAAGACGAGATGGTTGAAGTCTCAATTGCATCCTTTAAGAAATTACATGAAGTTGAAAAAAATCCTGAAATTGCATTAGAGTTACACCATGATTAAATCATTGAGAGAGTTTGATATCTAATCAAACTCTCTTTTTATATTCTCACGAAAAAGAGTTTCCATTTAGCAATAAAATTCTCATGCAATTCAATTGTTTTATGACATAATTTGTAGAAAAAATAAGGCGATGGCATGAAGTTGTGACTCCATGTCATCGCCTATTTCTATCTTATAATCCGCACTTTAATTGAGCTCCACAGCTTGTACAAGTATTACAGCCACCTAATTCTTCGACTGTACCTTGACGACAAACAGGACAAGTATTACCTACTTCAGACCCAATTGTTACGTTTGTTGTTTGAAGTGGAGCAATTGTGTCTACTAAGACAACAGGTTGCTTTTCTTTCACTTCTTCTTCTTTAAGCTCATCAAATGATAATTGCTCATCATGTGAAGACTCTGCTTTTAATGTTAGAACTTGTGTATCGCGGCTTCCATCTACGTAGACTGTTCCACCTTTAGCTCCACCTTTATAAAGACGTTCATAAACTTGTTGAACTTGTTCAACAGTATAGCCTTTTGGTGCATTTACAGTTTTTGAAATGGACGAGTCAACCCAACGTTGAATAACACATTGAACATCTGCATGTGCTTCTGGAGTCAATTCCATTGATGAGATAAACCAATTTGGCAAATTGTTTTCGTCTGCTTCTGGGTGATTATTTAAGTATTCCTGAACGATTTCAGCTTTTACTTCAATAAACTTACCAAGACGACCTGAACGATAATATACAAATGAGAAGTAAGGTTCAAGACCAGTAGCAACTCCTACCATTGTACCTGTAGATCCAGTAGGTGCCACAGTTAATAGGTGTGAGTTACGAATTCCATTCTCAAGAATACCTTGTCGAACATGTTCAGGCATTTTACTCATATAACCTGTGTTAATAAAGGCTTGTCTTAATCGATTTGTTTCTTCTTCCGTTTGACCTTGTAAGAATGGGAAGCTTCCACGTTCTTTACCTAGTTCAATAGATGTTTCATAAGCTGTTACAGCAATCGTTTCAAAGATTTTATCGACAAGCTCGTTACCTTCTTCTGAGCCATATTCTTTCTCACAATAAATAAGTAAGTCTGCTAGCCCCATAACGCCAAGTCCTACACGACGTTCACCCAACGCTTGTTTACGGTTTTGCTCTAAAAAGTATGGTGTAGCTTCAATAACGTTATCTTGCATACGTACACCAACACGAACTGTTTCTTTTAGAGCATCAAAATCAACTGATTTTTGTTCTTTAATAGCAAATTGTGCTAAGTTTACAGCTGCTAAGTTACACACTGAAAACGGAGCAAGTGGTTGTTCACCACATGGGTTTGTTGCTACTACCTTTTGCCCGTAGGCACGAGCATTTGTCATATCGTTGGCATTATCAATGAAGAAAATCCCTGGCTCTGCAGCATATGTTGCACATATGTTGATTAAGTTCCATAGTTCACGTGCACGTATAGTACGGTATGTGCGAACACGGTAGCCTAACTCTTCCCATTCTCTTACATCCCCTACTTCATGCCATTTTTCGTTATAAATAGCCATTTCTTCAGGTAAATAATTTGCAACATCTGGGAAACGAAGTTCGTAATCTTCGTCATTTTCAACAGCTGCCATAAATTCTTTAGTCAATGTGACTGATATATTTGCACCAGTTAAGAACTCTGGATTGTGTACACTGTATGTTCCACCATCTCGAAGTTTTTGTTCAGCATCTTTTATGATTGCCTCGTTAAAACCACCAAGACCAGGGAAGTTTTTATAGTTTGCAATCCCTTGATACATTGCTTCTTCTTGAGCAGTGAAAGGTTTGAATTTTAATTTTTCTTGTGCTAGACGAGAGATAAGCTCATCATTCGTATTTTCAATTAAATAGCGCAAGATACGTGGATTTTGCATTTTAGAAATAATGAATTCTACGATGTCAGGGTGCCAATCTGCTAGCATGATCATTTGAGCGCCGCGTCTAGAACCACCTTGTTCTACAAGATGTGTCAATTTAGCAATGTCATCAAGCCATGATACTGAGCCACTAGATTTACCATTTACACCGCGCGCTAGAGTGTTTCGTGGACGTAGTGTAGAACCATTCGTTCCGACTCCACCACCACGACTCATGATTTCCATAACTTGTTTACGGTGATCACTTATTCCTTCACGACTATCAGGAACAAATGGCATAACATAACAGTTAAAGAACGTTACGTCAGTTTGTGAGCCTGCACCATAAAGTACACGACCTGCCGGTACAAACTTTAAGGAAACTAGTTGTTCATAAAATTTATTAAACCATTTTTCTCGGTTTTCTACATTTTCTTCAACAGCTGCTAACCCTGTGGCATTTCGTTTTGCAATTTGTTCATAAAACACTTCTAGAGGCTTCTCAATAACGTCAAGAGACCGTTCAATAATACCTGATTCTTGTTCTTTTGGATTATCTAGAACATGACGGTATTCTTCTTCAATTAAGATTTCAGCTTTTTTCGTTTCAAAGTCAATAGAGCGGATAAATCCTAATCCACGAGCTGGAAACTTAGGATCTTCTTTGATTGTTAAAACTACAAAATCTCCAGTTTTTAACGTTTTCTTTTCCGTATCCTTAAACGAATAACGGTCAATCATGACTAGTCTCGATACACCTTTATGTGTAATATGCATGTCTGGTGTAATTGAATGTACTTGGGGAAATTTCTCGATGTCTTTGTTTAGTTGATCTACGAGGATGGTTGCAACTTTTGCATCTACCAATACCATCAGGCAGCCTCCCTTTTCTAAATTTCTACATCTAGTATAGTTACTCTATTTTCATCATCACAACACAATATATTGTGTTTTTAAATAATATTAATATACTAGATGTAGTAATGTGTTTTCACTTAGAAAAGATTACCTCATAAAATTTTTCAATGCAAGGGGTTGATTTTTTTTAAAGTTATAGAAACCAATAATATACAAGGATTGGAAACAATTAAAAAATTTTTGTAAAACTTTCATACGAAAAAGTAATATAATTATTTTCTATAATTCCATTCATCCGTCATATACTTTTGTTCCTCTAAATCTCTAACATATCTCTTTTGATCCTCTGTTAATTCATAATGGACTAATTCAATATTTAAAGAATCTTGGAATCCTTTTTTAAATGCATCAATACACTGTGGAACGGTAATTCTACGATCCGTAAGTCGATTAATTGCTACTGCTTTCTCTGGTAATTTTAAACGCATCTTCTCTTTTGCTTCATCTGAAGAAAATTTAAATAGAGAGAGTAATTTCTCTTCGTCTAAGTCAAGTAATATCGCACCGTGTTGTAAAATGACACCTTTTTGTCGAGTTTGAGCACTCCCAGCTACTTTCTTTCCTTCGACAACTAATTCATACCAACTAGGTGCATCAAAACAAACTTCACTTTTTGGTTTCTTCAAATCGAGTAATTTTTCCTCAGAATCTGGAATACTAAAATAAGCATTTAATCCTAAATTTTGAAAACCTAATAATAATCCTTCACTTAATACACGATAAGCTTCAGTAACTGTTGCAGGCATGTCCGGATAATCTTCTGATACGATAATACTATAAGTTAATTCACTATCATGTAAAACAGCACGTCCTCCAGTTGGACGGCGAACAAAGCCAAGATTTTGTTGCTTGATCGCATTCATATCAATTGCCTTTTCTGCACTTTGAAAATAACCAATAGATAAAGTAGCTGGATTCCATTCATAAAAACGAATTACCGGTGGAATTTCACCCTTACTATGAAATTCTAAAAGCGCTTCATCTAAAGCCATATTATAGGAAGGTCTACATGGACCAGAATTAATAAAATACCAAGTTGTTTTCATTCCTTCAGCTCCTCACAATGTAATCTATTTTAACAAACTGATTGGACTATCGCTACTTTCTCTTTTATAATGGAATAAGAGATAGAAAGGAGAAGTTGGTAGTGCCAGTACTTTATACTATTGCGATTATATTAGTTCTTATCATTGTGTACATTCTAGTGAATAGTTTACGCTTAAAAAAGGCCGTAACTAACTTAACACAAGAACAATTTATTCAAGGGTATCGAAAAGCCCAACTTATTGATGTTCGTGAAACAAAGGAATTTGATGCAGGTCATATTCTAGGTGCAAGAAATATTCCTTCGACACAACTTCGTCAACGTCACAAAGAAATCCGTCCTGATCTACCAGTATACTTATACTGCCAAAATTCTGGACGTAGTGCCCGTGCTGCATTATTTTTAAAGAAAAAGGGCTATAATCAAATTTATCAGTTACAAGGTGGATTCAAGACTTGGACTGGTAAAGTGAAAACGAAAGCGTAGCTAATACTCTATATTAAAAAGCGCAGGAGGCTTGTATTATTAATTAATACAAGTCTCTTTTACTTATGAATAACTACCATTTCGTACAATGTTAATTTAGAATTCCTTCTATTAACTATCTATCAATTTCTTACTATATAATAGGATATTCACTTATTAATAATTTGATATAAAATGAAAGGGCCGTTTTGAAAGTATAACTTTCAAGACGCGCCCTTTTCCTTAATTTTATGCTTTTTGGTAACGTAAAACAGGAGTTCTAGCAGCACGTGTTTCATCTAGACGACTTACAACGGTTGTATGAGGTGCTTCTTGAACGATTGAAGGATTTTCTTCAGTTTCTTTAGCAATTTGAATCATAGCATCACAAAATGCGTCTAACGTTTCTTTTGATTCTGTTTCTGTTGGTTCAATCATCATGCCTTCCTCAACATTAAGTGGGAAGTAAATTGTTGGTGGATGGTAACCAAAATCTAGTAATCGTTTTGCAATATCTAATGTACGTACACCAAGTTTCTTTTGACGGCGTCCAGATAATACAAATTCATGTTTGCAATGACGATTGTATGGAAGATCAAAGTATGGTTCTAATCGACGCATCATATAGTTTGCATTTAACACAGCATTCTCAGTTACTGCTTTTAGCCCATCTGGACCCATAGAACGAATATAAGTATAGGCACGAACATTAATACCAAAATTACCGTAGTATGGCTTCACACGTCCAATTGATTGTGGTCGATTGTAGTCAAAATGGAATGTGCCATCTTCTTTCTTCACTAATACTGGTTTTGGTAAGAATGGAATTAAATCTGCTTTTACACCTACAGGGCCAGAGCCAGGACCTCCACCACCATGAGGACCAGTAAACGTTTTGTGTAAGTTTAAGTGAACACAGTCAAATCCCATATCTCCAGGACGTGCTTTTGACATAACAGCGTTTAAGTTAGCACCATCATAGTACACTTTCCCACCAACACTATGAATAATGTCCGCCATTTCAATAATATTTTCTTCAAATAATCCTAATGTGTTTGGATTTGTAAGCATAAGAGCTGCAGTATCTTCACCTACTACACGGCGCAAATCTTCTAAATCTACTAATCCATCTTCATTGGATTTTACTGTAATTGTTTCAAATCCTGCTACTGTAGCAGAAGCTGGGTTTGTTCCATGTGCAGAGTCTGGAACGATTACTTTATTTCGGTGACCTTCCCCATTTGCTTCATGGAATGCGCGAATCATCATTAATGCAGTCCATTCACCATGTGCACCAGCTGCAGGTTGTAAAGTTACTTCATCCATCCCCGTAATTTCAACTAGTGAAGATTGTAAATTATAAAGTAACTCCATAGCCCCTTGAACTGTCGATTCATCTTGTAACGGGTGAATGTTTGCAAATCCAGATAAACGAGCTACATTTTCGTTAATCTTCGGATTGTATTTCATTGTACATGAACCAAGTGGATAAAATCCTGAGTCTACTCCATGGTTACGACGAGATAAAGCAGTATAATGACGCATAATATCAAGTTCTGAAACTTCCGGAAGTTCAGCCGCTTCTTCACGAACAAAGCCCTCTGGTAAAAGATCTGCTAGGTCAAAGTCTGGTACGTCTAATTCAGGTAAACTATAACCAATACGACCTTCCTTTGATAACTCAAAAATAAGAGATTGGTTTTCGTTATGCATTGTAAGCCCCCATTTCTGCAACTAAGCTTTCGATTTCCTCTTTTGTACGTAATTCAGTAACGGCGATTAACACATGATTATCTAATTCTGGATAGACAGAACCTAGGTCAAAACCACCAATAATCCCTTTTTCTAAAAGCTTATTATTTATTTCACTGACAGGACGATTCGTTTTTACTACGATTTCATTAAAGTGTGCACCTTGGAATGGAACCGTAAATCCAGCAGCTTCAAATGCATTTTTTGCAAAACGAGTTTTCACGATATTTTGTTTTGCCATTTCTTTTACACCCTGTTTTCCAAGTGCTGTCATCGTTACTGATGCAGCAAGTGCAAGTAGTGCTTGATTTGAACATATATTTGATGTCGCTTTTTCACGGCGAATATGTTGTTCACGAGCTTGTAAAGTTAAAACGTATCCTCGACGACCATTTTGGTCAACAGTTTCACCGACTAAACGACCAGGTACTTTACGCATTAGTTTCGTAGTTGTTGCAAAATAACCACAGTATGGTCCACCAAAACTTTCGGGTATACCAAATACTTGAGCATCTCCAACAGTAATATCAGCCCCTAATTTTCCTGGAGGTGTTAATACACCTAATGCCAATGGATTAGAAGAGACGATAAATAACCCTTTTACTTCATGTGTTAGGTCACCAATTGTTTTAACATCTTCTACTTGACCGAAGAAGTTAGGATATTGTACCATTACTGCCGCTGTATTTTCATCTAATAATGTTTTTAGTGCTTCGATGTCTGTTACGCCATCTTTAGTAGGTATTGTTACGATTTCAATTGATTGGCCATATGCATAAGTTGCAACTACATCACGGTATTCAGGATGAATAGCATTAGAGACTAATAATTTTTTACGTTTTGTATGTCCTGCTGCTAACATTCCAGCTTCAGCTAATGACGTACCACCATCGTACATAGATGAGTTGGCTAGATCCATACCTGTTAATTCGGCAATCATTGTTTGAAACTCAAAAATTGCTTGTAACTCACCTTGTGAGATTTCTGGTTGGTATGGTGTATAGGCAGTATAAAATTCAGATCTAGAAATCACGTGGTCTACGATAATAGGTTTATAGTGATTATAAATACCAGCACCCAAGAACGATACATTTGTATCTGTATCACTATTTTTAGAAGCAAGTTGTTTTAATTCTTTTAATAAAGCAGACTCTGATTTTGCCTCTGGAATATTTAATGAACCTTTAAAACGAACTTTTTCAGGAATATCTGAAAATAATTCATCAATACTTTCGATTCCAATCGTCTCTAACATTTCTTTTTTATCAGTTTCCGTCATTGGAAGATATCGATGTTTCATGTTTTTGAATACCCTCTTTTCCTTTTATTTTGAGCGTTTATAAAAAGGTGTTGCTACAACTTTTGATTTCAATTTTTTATTTCGTATTTCAATTTCTAATTCAGTCTCTAGTTCTGAATAGTTAGAGTCAATCAATGCATAACCGACATTACGTTTTGTAGATGGTAGTTGTGTACCTGTTGTAATTTCACCAATCTCTACTCCATCTTTATATACTTTATAACCGTGACGAGGAATTCCTTTATCAATCATTTCAACCCCAACGATTTTACGTGGCAATCCAGATTCCTTTTGAGCAATTAGAGCTTTTTTTCCGTTAAAATCAATTGTCTTTTGCAACTTCACAGCAAAGCCAATCCCAGCTTCTAGTGGAGAAATATCCTTTGATAACTCTTGACCATAAAGTGGTAGACCAGCTTCAAATCTAAGAGTGTCACGAGCACCTAACCCTGCTGGAACAACGCCTTGCTCTTTTCCAGCATCTAAAATTTTGTTCCACAAATCAATAATTGCATTCGGAGCACCATACAGCTCAAAACCATCTTCGCCAGTGTATCCGCTGCGAGAAACCAGTACACTATTTCCTGCAACATCAACGTTATCTTTAAATTTAAACGATTTTATCTTAGAGAGATTAGTTTCTGTAAGGGTTTGAAGAACTTGTTCAGCTAGTGGTCCTTGTAATGCGATTTGTGCAACCTCATTTGATTGGTTTGTTATTGCAACTTCACCTTCTGATTGACTTAACATCCATTCAAAATCTTTTTCGATATTAGCTGCATTAACACATAATAAATATCTATCTTCACCTAGGAAGTAGACGATTAGGTCATCAACGACACCGCCATTTTCGTAGCACATAGCATTGTATTGCGCGCCACCAACTGGAATTTTTGAAATATCATTTGATAACAGCTTTTGTAAGTAATTTAGCGCATCTTTTCCTTCTACAAAAATTTCACCCATGTGTGAAACATCAAATAATCCAGCGCGATGACGAACAGCATCATGTTCTTCTTTAATAGATGAGAATTGTACAGGTAATTCCCAACCACCAAAATCGATCGTTTTCCCACCATATTTAGCATACTCTTCAAATAATGGTGTTCGCTTTAATTTGGCTTCCATAATATCTCCCCTTTTCACTAATTACTTCGAATTTTATTTGAGGGACCACAAAAAAAGGACAGAAGAATCCCTCAGTATTTGAGGAATCCTCTGTCCTTGCACCTGAAAGTTACACCTATAAAACTCATTTATAAATTAATAGGCTTTCCCCTTTGGTGGCTGTTTTTTTATTCAACTGTAATTTGATTTAATTCAATATTCATTCAATTTAGAGCAAATAATAACAGCACTCTCCAGAGACGCGTCCTGTACGAGTCTTTTTGCCTGAGAGATTCATAGATTACTCTACTTGCTCCTTCGGCGACGTTTATCAAAGTTTCTTCTTCAGGACTCACAAAGCATAATCATAATATTATATAAGTAGATATCCATTGGAAGAATTATGCAAATAATACAAGCATAATTATGTTCACGTTCTCTCCACGTACATTCATCCGCACAATATTTAATATTCAATGTACAATACTGCTTCTAGTCTATATCCTAACATTACCCAAAGTAAAAAGACAATATTTTTTTAAAACAGCATTAAAATCCGAACGTTTATAATATATCAATTAGTTTCATTCGCCTTTAAGTCGATTCACTTGGAAAGCAACATATTCTACAATTTGTTTTATACTTCTATTTTCGGTTAATACTCTTATATGCCCAGCCAAGCGATAAAATTTCCTTCGATGAAAGTACAACTGCTCTAGCTCAAGTTTTGTTGATTTTTGTGCGATTGGTCGATTTTTATCATTTTTAATTCTTTTATAAATATCTTCGAAATTAGCGTCTAGAAAGAATACTAATCCTGATTTACGCATAATTTTACGATTCTCATCATTGACTGCAACACCACCGCCTGTAGAGATGATACAAGCTTCGTCACGAAAGTTACGCAAAAAATCAGTTTCAATTTTTCTAAAATAATCCTCACCATATTTTTCAAAAATTTCAGGAATCGACATCCCCTGCTGTCTCACAATTTCACGATCCATATCGTAATAAGGAATTTTCAGGAAATAGCTTAATCTTCGTCCAATCACACTTTTCCCACAACCCATAAATCCGACTAAATATATTTTCCGCATATTTCCACCTACTTTGCTACAAAAGACTTATTTACTATTTATTTCTGCTAGTAAGCTTATCGTAGCACGAACATTGACGAATTCCAATGAATTATAAATTTTTATTTGGGATTGAAATGACTGTATGTAATAGCCAATAAATGTAAGAGAAACAAACAATAGTATAATTGCTAGCAAAAAACTACTACCCTTTTCATTCTTGATGTATTTGAACAAAAAACGTTCTCTCCTTTACTAATCCGCTTGGGAATTTAACAGTCATACTTAACATTTGTTCAAGCAATTCAAATTTTAAATTCTGAATACCAATCAGCATTTGAACATTTCCGGCAAAATCTACTTGTTTTCGAATAACGTCTCGTAATTGACCAATTTGGACACTATCTTTAACATTGAAATATGTAATCTCAATTTTATCGTCATACCCAGATACTTTTATATCTTTTACATTTTCTAAATAACTTTGAAAGTCATTTACAAATAGCTCCCATTTTATCTGTTCATCTGTTAAAAAAGTATCATTTTGTTTTTGAATCCAAATAAAAACCATGATCAATAATTGTGAAAAAAGTATAAACACTACCAAGTGATAAAGTGCATCAAGTAATGTATATCCATTTTTTATAAGACCCCTTCTTCCGTAAAACACTTATTTTCATCCTTTTCAAATAATTCATAACTGACGCATAGCTTTCTTCCATCAAATGACCAATGATATATGGTATTATCAATTGTCTCAGTACCGGAGTTCGACCCTGCATATACTATTTGTTTGGCAGCATTATAGGCAACCTGTGATGAATGTAAATCAATTTCTTTCAAAAATAATGATTGTTGCTGCTTAAAACTAAGCGGTATTAATGAGCCAGTTAGAGTAAGAATGATGACCAAAGTTAATAAAGTTTCAACAAATGAAATCCCTTTATTGTCCATTTATTCTTAACCTCCCTTTCTCAATATTTACAATAATTTCTCGCTCACCATAAGGTGTGAAGAACTTAATTCGCCCAAAGTCAGCAATATCACCTTGATTATTAAATGTAATTCTTTTTAAATTACTTCCTAAAATATCTAGTCGAATCCCTTCAGGGAACTTCTTCTCAATTTCAGGATAATAATAATCATTTTGTACATACCCTTTGTACGTATTATCTGAATTAAACACGATTGTAGTATGAATCCCCTTTTGCATTGCCAATGTTTGCATCCTTTGAATATCTATTGAAACCTGTACGATAAATTGATCAATTGCACTTCTTTCAAATGTTTTTAATGAGATTTGGGACGTTATCGAAGAAACGATCACCAGGATTAATAATACAAATAGCATTTCTATTAGAGTAAAACCCCTCTGATCTTTCAATAAATGTCTCAACCTTCTACACCACTACCCTCATTTTCAGTTATCCCTTCCTTAGTAACAGCACTTACTTCACCATTCGCATCAATAATAACCGGCTGTCCATTAGGGCAAGAATTTTCGCCATCTCTTAAATACTTTTCTCTAACTAAGTCGTCTATTGTTGGAAAACGATTATGATCGATTTTGTATGCCTCCACTTGACCTTGCACCATTGTCACAAAAGCATCACACCCTTTTTCATCTATAGAGGCAAAATGTTTTGTTACATTTGGGATTGTAATAATAATTAATACTGAAATAATTAATAGAACAATTAACATCTCAACTAGAGTAAATCCCCTTTGATTTTTAACCATCGATAACCTCTCCTTTATTAAATAATTTCGATTATGTTATACATTGGAAGTAGAATACTTAAATAAGCAGCAATTATGGATAATGCAATGATGATAAAAAATAGTGGTTGTACGAAAGTAATTGCAGTTTTTAAAAGTGATTGTTGTTTTTCATCTAATAAATCGCTATATATGATCATTTCTCTTCCTAGATACCCACTTTTTTCTCCATGCCTAATAAATTCTTGAAATTTAGGAAAGAAATATCCAGAAGTTTGTACTGCAATTGATAAGGAGTCACCAAAAATAATTCTTTTTTCAATGTTCACAGCTACAAATTCTAAATATTTGTTTAAACGCTGTTCTTTTAAGATTTCTAATGTCTGTTGTAACGAAAACCCACCAATAAGCAAACTTCCTATTATTCTAGAAAACTGCTTTGTTAAGTGCATTTTAAAAAAGTACCTAATAATCGGCATGGTTGTAAATATTTTCATTTGATAAGTAATTGATTGCTTTTTAATCAATAAAAAAATGAGGATAACTAGTATCGTAATGATGAGCAGGCTTAATATTGTTATTTCGGGGAAATATACGATTATATTAGAAACAGCAAAAGTTGAATCGCTACTAGGTGTACGTGAATTGACAATTTGTTCTATGTTCGGCATAAAGTAAGTTCTAAATCCTACGAAAATTGATATTAAAAAGAGGATCAAAAATACTGGATAAATAAGAATCTTACTTAGCTTCTTTTTCATTTTTTCATGAAAATCCATTTGTTTACCAATCATTCGTAATGTTTTAGCCAAATCACCATTCGCTTCAGCTATTTGAATAGAGATTAAATAATGCTCGGGGATAGAAAAACTTTTAAAAATAGTTATTATGTTTTCACCATTACGCAATTTTTCTTCAACTATCCTGTGCCAATATTGATGATTATCTACATGGTAAGGCAATAACATATGAATCGAATCAGAAAATGTATATCCTTCACTTAGTAAGGTGCTTATACGATCCAATAATGAAGGAAGCTGTTTTATTTTTTCCTTTTTTCTAGGTACATATCGATTAAATACTTTTTGAAGCAAATTGTTTTTCCACCCCAATTGTTTGCAGTTGATATAATAACGTTTCAACCTTCGGTAATTGATAAGCTTCACCACGCATCGTTGTTAATATTGCTTCATAGAGAAAACTATCACTCAAAATTTCATATAAAGCTTTTCGTCTATCTTGTTCCACTTGAACTAAACATTGAGCTACAATTCCCACTAATGCTTGTCTGATTTCTTCTATTGTAATCCCCAAATCCATTAATCGATAAATACAGTTTACAGAGTCTTTCGCATGGATGGTAGAAAGCACTAAGTGTCCAGTTAATGCAGCTTCAATTGCAATCTTCGCCGTTTCGTGATCTCTAATTTCTCCTATCATAATTACATCAGGTGAATGTCTTAAAATTGCTTTTAAACCAGCAGCATAAGTAACCCCTGCCCGTTCATTGACCTGAATTTGAAGTAAATGTTCCTGACTATTTTCGACGGGATCCTCCAACGAAATAACATGACGTGATAATGTCTGGCTGCTATAGTTAATCAACGAGTACATGGATGTCGTTTTCCCAGAACCTGTAGCACCGCAAAATAATAACAATCCTTGTCTATTTGAGATTAGGTTAATTAATTTATCAGCTGACTTTTGGTTATAACAAAGAGTGGATATTGGATGAGTTGCATTTTGCAACATTAAACGAATCACGAGGCTTTCCTTCTGAAAGACTGAAGGCAATGTAGAAACACGAAAAGAGTAACTCTTTTGTTGGATTTCCTTTTGAAAAGAGCCACTTTGTGGTTTTCTCTTTTCACTTATATCTAACGATGAAAGAAATTTAAAATAAGAAATCATTCTTGTCCCTAAATCTAAAGTAATATCACCAGCGTTAAATAACTTTCCGTACTTACGAAAATGAATAGAATAATTATTGCTAGTCGGAACAACGTGAATATCAGATGCACCAAACATAATCGCTTTGACAAGAAGCTGTTCACTCCTATTTTCGATTACCAGTTCAACATTCACATTTCAACACCTCTCCTGATTGATATTTTTGACCGCTAATATTTAGCAATAGTATAAATAGAATTTATTAAAAGGAAAATGCTTTTTCGTAATATATTTTTTTAACGAAGATAAAGTATATCAAACAATAATTTCCCTACTAAAAACTTATAAAATCCAACTATTTTCACTCAAATTTCTTATTTGAAAATATTTCTATAATTGAAATATATTATTCAAATTATCTATCATTTCATTTTGAGAAAAGCTAAAATAGAAATAGTATAGCTTATGAAATTGAGGTGATCTAGAAATGAATAATTTAAAAGTAATGAGCACACTAGCTGATGAAACACGTTATCATATTTATCAATACATGTTACAACATCAAAAGCAATTTACAGTGCAAGATATTGCAGATGAATTTAACATACATCCAAATGTTTCACGGCTTCATTTGACTAAATTAAGTGAAATAGGGATTGTTCAAGCAGAATACGCTAAATCTGGTAAAGGCGGACGTCCTGGAAGAGTTTATCATGCAACCAAAGATGGGATTGTGATTAGTTTTCCAAAAAGGGATCATGACAGATTGTTAAAATGGTCGCTTGAGTTTATTTCATCAGTTGGAGATTCTGCAATCGAAAGTCTAAAATCCATTAGTTATCAAGATGGTGTTAATGAAATGGCTTCCTTAGTTGGAAACATAAAACACTCATTAACTTTTGAGGAAAAAATAAACTTACTCTCAAAAGTTTCCTACCAAATTGGTTATGTTCCAACAGTTATTGAAAATGATGAAACAAAACAAGTAATTTTCTCAATTTATAACTGTCCATTTACGAATCAATTAGAAGGTAATGCACAGATTGTTTGTTCTTGCCATGAATCCTATTTAAAAGGGCATATTGATGTATTATTCCCAAACAGTCAATTCCTTCAAACTGATAGTATGTTGAATAGTTGTTCGAACTGCCAATATAAAATAAGTATAAAAGTTTCACAATAATATTATAATTTCCACTTGATTGTCACAAACTATTAAAAGTATGAGTTTACATTATTGTTCAAAATCATTTATAATAAAACGTGAGATAATTGTGTCGCATGGCAAAAGGAGGGGATTCTTCATGGCTAACATGTATAAAGTTATGGCTTGGTTTACAGGTATATTTGCCGTTTTCTTCTATCTCGGAGGTATGAACGAGGTTTCGCTATTATTCATAGGTAATACAGGATTATTTTTATTATTAGGCTTCTTAAACCTTTCTGAAAGAATGTACATGTACATTTTTGGCGCGTACTTAACTGTCTTCTGGGCAGGATTTACGTACTATACAACGTTCATTCACGTACCTGGTGCAGGTCATCATTAATTTCAAATTAAAAACACCGTTGCTTCAATGCAAACGGTGTTTTTTTCATTTCCTCATCATGTTAAAATCCGTTCAAAAAAGGATTCATCTCCATCTCAGCTTCAGGCGTTGTATAAGAGCCATGTCCAGGATATATAATTGTATCTTCAGGAAGAGTTAATAATTTATTATGGATGGATTTTAACAAAGTTTCTTGAGACCCACCAAGTAAATCAGTTCTTCCAATACTTCGTTCAAATAACGTATCACCTACAATTGCAAAACCATCTTGTTCAAAAATATATGAAATACTTCCTGGTGAGTGCCCAGGAGTAAATATTGCGTTAAATTCAAATTCGCCTATAATAAATTTTTGTTCTTTGCGAATAATATGCTCTTCTTCGGGTAAATTAACGATATAATTTGGTAGTTCAGCATATCGTCCTGAACCATTCTTCATAGGATCTTTTAGCCAGCTAACCTCCTTTTCATGAACATATAACGGCAATTCAAAAATTTCTCGAATGGCATCTACTGCCCCTATATGATCAAAGTGAGTATGGGTTAGGAAAATCCCTAATGGTTTATATTGATTAACACGTATTTCCTTAATTATTTTTGTTGCTTCTTCCCCTGGGTCAAATATAAGACATTCTTTTTTCTTATTACTGACAATGTAGCAATTCGTTTGAATAGGTCCTAATGAATATACTTTTACATTTAACAACGTGATCACCTCATAAATAGTATACTGTTCTCTACGAAAAATAACATCAAGTGTTCAAACAAACGTCAAGATTTATTCTCGACAAAACTATCTGGTTGCTTTACAATAAAGAAGGAATATTGTTTACCGACATTCATTTTCTGATGTCGAAAGGAGTGTCTAGTTTAATGAACTTATTAATGGTTATTTTCGCTTTAATCGCAATTTTATCTCTAGTAAGCGCGTTCAAATCAATTCGTAACAAGAATGTCCTTGCGCTACTTTTCGGTGTCGCTTCATTTGCGATTTTTGGATGGTTTGTAGTAATGACTGTTCTAAATCAAGGCTATCCACCAACACATCATTAATTTATGGAATGAAGAACGTCTCAAATTTTTGGGTCGTTCTTTTTTCTTTTGTATTTTTAAGAATGAATATTAAAAGCGGCTAGTCATTAGGCTAGCCGCTTACTGTTTTATTGAGATGCATCTGCATCTTGTATTAAATTACCTGTATCTTCATCATAAAAGCGTAATAAATCACCATTAATAATTTTATCAGAGTAACTTAGCTCATTTTGAGCTCGATCTATATACGGTTGACAAGCTGCCATATCAACTTCTTCTCCAGTTGGACGTTCGTAACAAGTCTCTGTAGTATAGATCAGTTTATCTGTTACAAAAGTACCATCGCGGAAAATTACAAACTCTTCATGTTCATCGGAGAATAAATCAGCACCAAATTGCATGTCATTCGATGTATCGATACCAAGTAAGTGTAGGATTGTTGGTCTTAAATCAATTTGGCCTGCTGTTTCTTCTACTACGCCTCCATCCCCAGATCCAGGGATATGGATAAATAATGGGACAGATTGTAATAATGCAGTGTCGTAAGGTGTAATTTCTTCTTTATCTAAATACATAGCCATCGCTTTGTTATGGTTTTCAGATATTCCATAATGATCACCATACATGATGATAATTGAATTATCATACAAACCTTTTTCTTTTAATTGCTCAAAGAATACTTTTAATGATTCATCTAAATAGCGAACAGTTTGAAAATATCGATTTAATGTTCCAGAGTTAGAAGTGTACTCAGGAATCATTTGATCTTCTTCATCTAAATAAAATGGATAGTGATTTGTTAAAGTAATCATTCTTGAATAAAACGGTTGCGGCATTTCTGTCATAAGTTCTGCTGATTGCTCTAAGAATGGCGTATCCTTAAGTCCCCAGTTAACTGAGTTTTCATCTGATACTGAATATGAATTCACATCATAGAATTTTTCTATATTTAACGATTTATACATCATATCACGATTCCAGAAAGAGTCGTTATTTGAGTGCATAACGTTTGTAAAATAGCCATTTTCCCCAAGTTTTTCAGCCATTGAATTATAAGTATTACCTGCGTGGGTAAAGAAAACAGCTCCACGACCTAATCCATATAAAGAGTTTTCAACTAAAAACTCAGCATCACTCGTTTTACCAAGACTTGTTTGATGATAAAAATCGCTAAAATAATACGTATCTGGATCGTTTGTTAAAGAATTTAAGAACGGGGTTACTACTTCACCATTCATTTCACTATTAATTACAAAGTTTTGCAATGATTCTAATTGAACTATTATCACATTACGACCTGCGTACTTCCCAAACATCTCTTCATTAGCAGGTGCTTGATTCGCTTGAACATAGTTATTCACTTCAACTAGCTCACTACCAGTAGCAAGTGCACGTTGGGCAGATGATTTTGACTGAATATAAAAATCATACAAATGATAATTATATGTGCCTATATTTTTCACGAGTATTTCTCGGTCAAAGCTTCGAGTTAATAGTTGCGGTCTTTCTGCCTCTGCTAATCCTAAATTTAAGAATGTTATAGCTAATGCAACAACAAAGTATGCCCGGCGAACATTTTTTCGGAGTGTCACTTTATGTTCTATATTCGGGACAATAAACATAGCCATGATTAATACAATAACATCTATAAAGAATAAAAAGTCATACCAATTTACAATCTCTGAAATGGATGATCCCAGCTGTCCCATATTTTCGGTTTGGGAAAGTACTGGTAAGGTAATAAAGTCATTATAGAAACGATAAAATGCTACGTTTGCATAAAGTACAATTGACATTAAGATACTTACAATAATTAAATAACTATTTTTCACTTTTTGAGAATTAAAGAACAAGGAAATTCCATATGCGAATAACAAGAAGCTTAACGGATTAATAATAAGAATAAACTCCTGCATCGGATTTTCAATATCGATTTCAAAACTTGTATGATAGGTGATTGCGGTTTTAATCCAAGTAGCAAGAATGGCTATTAATAATATGGCATGTTTCGGCCACTTAATGGACTTCATTTGCTAATCATCCTTTCTAATTTTAAGTAAATATTTTCCATTTTAAATAAATAATTCCCATTAAATTTACATTCAATTGGAAAGACAAAATTTATCATAATATTTATTTTCCTTTAATGCAATAGGATAATCAGTACACGGAATTTACAGAAAATTAATGTAAACTTATGAATTTTTACAGTTTTTCCACCTTTATCTAAACGATATCAATTAGTAAAAGGTTCCAATAATCTGGTACAATTCAAACCTGACTCCAATAATCTCAAATACACCATCTCACAAAAAAGAAAACAGTGAATTTTCCACTGTTTTCTACTATAATAACCAAAAAAATGAAATTCCAAATTATCTAATATTAAATTTATTTATTTTTTGGCTTAAGTTTAGTTGCTTCTTGACGAAGGATTAAAATTGCAGTTTGAAAGTCTTTTACATCTAGCACTTGTGATTTATAAAGTTCTCGTATTTCATCCTCCATTAAAACTAAATCCCCTATTCGATCCCCTGTATAGATGAATGTGCCATATCGTTTTAGTAAATCATATATGTCAATCATTGATTTCATTGAGAAGACTCCTTTCGATACACCAAACAATCAATTCTTCTTTTTTCAGTTAAAATTAGAT
>Ga0182742_1000899_pt1 | contig 41742 bp, 31 predicted proteins | sample eDN5th37CBELigMG_FD_128880 | JGI IMG/M metagenome (GOLD analysis project Ga0182742, IMG submission 128880) | Enriched Miracle-Growth compost microbial communities from Emeryville, California, USA - eDNA 5th pass 37_C BE-Lig MG (version 2)... ... | reverse complement strand
GGATGAAAATAATACTGAAGATAAAGAAAAGCAACTGAAGATCGGGTTGACCGTTCCAACTTTGGGGAATCCATTCTTCGTAGCCATGTCCAAAGGAGCTGAAGAAGTTGCTGCTAAGTATGATGCTGAAGTCATTACAGTGAGTGCCGATCATGATCTGGCAAAGCAAACGGCTCAAATTGAAGACTTTATTACAAAGAAAGTGGATCTTATTTTATTAAGTCCATTTGATTCAGCTGGAATTGCAGGTGCAGTTAGTCAAGCAAAAGCAGCAGGAATTCCGGTTGTTGCTCTTGACGGTTTTGCAGAAGGTGGAATCGATACAGTGGTGATGTCAGATAATGTTCAAGCGGGGAGATTAGCTGCTGAGTACCTAGTAGAGCAATTGAATGAAAAAGGAAATATTGTCATTATTGATGGACCTCCTGTATCAGCGGTTACAGACCGAATTAAGGGCTTTAATGAAGTGATAAGCAAATATCCTGACATTAAAGTGGTTGCTAACCAAAACGGTGAAGGTAACCGTGAGAAGGCGCTAACTGTAATGGAAGGAATATTATCTGCAAATAAGAAAATTGATGCTGTTTTCACGATCAACGACGAAGAAGCGGTTGGAGTACAAATTGCTCAAGAACAAGCTGGTAGAGAAGATGAGTTCTTCCTCGTAAGTGTTGATGGTGCTCCAGCTGCTGTTGATGCACTAAATAAAGGTGGTAGCTTTGCCGGAACTTCAGCACAGTTCCCTAATCAAATGGTAATTGATGGTGTAGCTTTAGCATTAAAAATAATAGATGGAGAGAAAGTTGACTCAGAAGTTCTTATCCCTACAGAATTCATTACCCAAGAAAATGTTGATTCATATAGTGGGTGGTAATCCATACCCCTCGGAATGAAAAGATAAACATAGTGCTCAATCTCGAGCACTATGTTTACACCAAATGTAAAGTAAGGAGGGGCAGGAATGAACGTAACGAAAGAGCAACAAACGAAGCATCAATCTATAAATATACAACCTATTATGAGTATGAAGGACGTATCAAAGCAGTTTTCTGGTGTGAAGGTGTTACATAATGTTGAAATTGATCTTTTTAAAGGGGAAGTTCATGCATTAATGGGTGAGAATGGTGCAGGGAAATCTACTTTAATGAAAATAATGGCAGGTGTGTACCAACCGGATGGTGGATCGATCGTCTATAAAGGTGAAGAAGTGCGGTGGAATCATCCCATGGATGCTAGAAGTAAAGGCATTAGTGTGATTCATCAAGAGATAAGCTTATCTCCCAACTTATCGATTGGAGAAAATATATTAATGGGTACCAGTTTAAAGAAAAATAGAATGGGTTTGATAAGCTGGAATGATATTTATGAGAAGGCAGAGAAAATTTTAACATCGATTGGTTCTACATTGGATCCTCGAGCAGATGTTAGTTCATTAAGTGTCGCTCAACAACAAATGGTAGAAATAGCTCGTGCACTATCACTTAACTCAGAAATATTAATCATGGATGAACCAACCGCCTCTTTAACAGACAAAGAAATAGAGAAGCTTTTTACAATCATAGATGAATTAAAAAGAAAAGGTGTTGCGATTGTTTATATTTCCCACCGAATGGATGAAATTTTTAAAATTTCCAATCGTTTTACCGTACTTCGAGACGGTCGATTGGTCACAAGCGGTCCAATATCTGAAACAAATCCTACGCACCTAGTAAAACTTATGGTAGGACGAGAATTAAATGAGCTGTTTGTAAGAGAGAGAAAGGAAAATAATATAGGAACGAAGAATCAACCAGTACTCGAGTTGAAAGGTGTCTCAGACAAAAAGATCGTGAAAAATGTCTCTTTGAAAATTTATCCTGGGGAAATTGTTGGTTTAGCAGGACTTGTTGGAGCTGGTCGAACAGAGCTTGTAAGAACCATCTTTGGATTATCAGAATTGTCTGAGGGCGAAATCATCATAGAAGGTAACTTGGTTCAAATAAAAAATCCAATTGATGCAATAAAGCTAGGAATAGCCCATGTACCTGAAAGCAGGAAAGAACAGGGTTTATTACCCAATCTATCTGTTAAAGAAAATATCATGATGGTACAGTTTCCTATGTACCGTAAATTTAAGTTCTTGCAGTACAAGAAAATCAACCGTGAAGCGGATCGTTATATTGAGGAACTTGGAGTCAGAACGGCATCTAAAGAACATAACGTAATGGGCCTTAGCGGTGGAAATCAGCAAAAAGTCGTTATTGCAAAATGGCTTTCTATTGGTCCAAAAGTATTGTTACTCGACGAGCCAACACGTGGGGTAGATATAGGTGCGAAAACAGAGATTCATAAAATTATTAATCAACTAGCTGAGAAAGGGCTTGCTGTATTGATGATTTCTTCTGAATTACCCGAAATTCTTGGAGTGAGTGATCGCATATTAGTAATGCACGAAGGTAAATTAATAGTTGAACTGTCTCATGAGGAAGCAACACAGGAAAAAATCATGTACTATGCTACAGGAGAGGTTAAATGATGAATATAAATGTACAATCTACTAATCCAACAGTAGTGACGTTCAAGGATCGTTCCAAACAAATATTTAATCAGCTGGGCATGTTAATCATTCTTGCTTTGTTAATCGTAGTTATGAGTGTAATAGCACCAAATTTCACAGATTCAAGTAATATATTAAACGTATTGAAGCAAAGCTCGATTACAGCAATCCTGGCTGCTGGAATGACGGTAGTGATTCTAACAGGTGGGATAGATTTATCAGTTGGTTCGACTCTCGCTTTAAGCGGAGTTATATCTGTTTTACTATCAAACGCAGGAGCTCCTGTCGGTTTAGCGATGTTAGTTGGCGCTGGTGTTGGATATGTGGCTGGGGCGATTAACGGTTATTTAACAGCAGTACCCAAGCTTCCGGCGTTTATCGTCACACTTGGTAGTATGACCTATTTAAGAGGATTGGCTTATGTCATTACAGGTGGTTATCCCGTAGTTTTAGCATCAGAGAAGTTCAAGTTTATTGGAGCGGGTGAAATATTTGGAATACCTACTCCGATCTATATCATGGCCATAGTTTATCTCATCATGTTTGTCGTATTGAAATACACGATGTTTGGACGCCATGTCTATGCGATTGGCGGCAACGAAGAGGCTGCCCATCTAACAGGAATTAAAGTGAATCGTACATTAATTAATGTCTACTCGATCAGTGGTTTGCTTGCAGGTATTAGTGGAGTGGTGATGGCAGGGCGCTTATTCTCTGGACAGCCGATGGTGGGTATCGCGTTTGAACTGGATGCGATTGCAGCAGTCGTTCTTGGTGGTACTAGTTTTGTAGGAGGACGAGGAAGAATACAAGGAACCATCATTGGCGTGTTAATTGTGGCTGTACTAACAAATGGGATGACCTTGCTTAACGTAGATTATTATTGGCAACAAGTCGTAAAAGGGATAGTCATTGTCATTGCTGTTCTGCTTGATCGAATGCGCAGTAAAAATTAATAGAAAAGTGGAAATTTGAAAGCACATGAGAGCGAATTGTATTCTCATGTGCTTTCAAGTTTTGATTAATATTTAGAATGGATACTGTCTGTTTGTTGTTTGAATAGATACCCATTTCGTTACTGTGAATTCTTCGACCACCCATGGATTTCCGAATCGACCTAATCCACTAGCTTTATTTCCTCCGAATGGAATATTTGGAGCATCATTTACGGTTTGGTCATTAATATGTGTCATCCCGCTATCAATTTGGAGGGCTAATTCTTCTCCCCGGGCTAAGTCCTTTGTAAATATGGCTGAACTTAGTCCATAATCAGTATCGTTAGCGATTTCAATGGCCTCACTATCTGTTTGTGCCTTAATAATAGTAGCAATAGGAGCAAATAACTCGGTTTGTGCCAATTTACTAGAATTATTGACATTCGTGAAAACAAATGGAGTAAGGACGTTACCCACTCGTTTCCCTTCTAAAGCAACAGTTGCTCCTTCAAGTTTCGCTTCTTCAATGTATTGAAGGGCTTTTTCCAATTGGCGCTCGTTAACCAATGGCCCAATAACTGTCTTTGGATCACTTGGATCTCCAAACGGAAGTTCTCTCGCTCTAGCTACAAATTTATCAACAAACTCATCATATTTATCTTCATGAACAATGATTCGGTTAATAATCATACAAATTTGTCCTTGGTGAATAAACTTTCCAAAGATAGCAGCATTCACAGCTTGTTCGACATCGGCATCTGACAGGACAACAAATGGACTGTTTCCACCTAATTCAAGAGCTACACGTTTTAAATTTTGTCCTGCGATGGCACCAATACGTCTTCCGACAGCAGAAGAGCCAGTAAAGCTTATTAGCTTGGATTGAGGGTTGGTTAACATCTCATCTCCAATTTCTTCAATATCAGACAAAATCACATTTAAAACACCTTTTGGCAGCCCGGCATATTCAAATGCTTTTGCAATGATGATCCCGCCTGAAAGTCCCACTTGGATATCTGGCTTATGAACAACGCTATTTCCTAAAGCAATTGCTGGAGCAATCGTTCTCATAGAAAGATTCATTGGAAAATTAAAAGGTGAAATAGAAGAAATAACTCCCAGTGGGAGACGGTAAATATGATGTAATTTCTCAGGTGATCCAGGTACTTCTTTTAATTTATAAATTTCATCAGCATATTTTATGGATTCCTCTAAAAATTCTAGGGTAAGATGTAACTCCACATTGGCCTTTAAAAAAGTACCACCCGTTTCTCGTACGATGATAGAAACTATTTCTTCACGATTCATAGTTAAATATTCTGCAGCCTTATGTAGAACCGCTCTTCTATCTTCAACGGTAGACTTGGCCCATTCTTTTTGAGCTCTTTGGGCATGATTGAATGCTTCAGTTAGCTGTTCTTTGGTAGCAAGATGTACTGAGGTAATCGCAGAATGATCATATGGATTTAAAATATCATAGGTTCGTTCACTTTTTCCTTCCGTCCATTCGCCGTTAATATAACTCTTGTTTAATACCTGTGTTGATTGCATGTTTAGTCTCCTCTCACCATTTGATAACGCTTACAATGATTTTTGTAATAGGAATTCGATTATTAATGTGAGTATATTAGATTCTTCTGATGTTGAAAAGAAGGTTGTTGCTATATATTAAACGATTAAAAAATTTTTTTTATGAAGTCTTGGACATCACTTTGTTTAATCATCCACTATTTTGGTCATAAAGAATAAAAAAGTGGATGTGATGACAATGGAAGAACATGAAGGGAATTTTGCTAAAGGATTTACGTGGGCTATGGTGATTAGTCTTCCGATATGGATAGGTATTATTGGTGTTATTAAATTCATTTCAAAGTAATGATTGTTGTGTTTAAGATTCATTAGATTCGGGTAAAGTCCAACACGTTAATCTAGGATAGGAGCGGTACATATGACGTTAATATCTAAGATACTTTATAGTTGGCACAATTTTCGAATGAATTATCATTTTTTATTAGTGGAAAGCTGTTTGGATGATGACTTGAGAAGTAAGCTAATAGAAAAATTTGAATATCATAAAGAAAAGGTAAATCAGGTAAAAAACAACCCCCATTCAGCTAAATGAATGGGGGTTAGTATTTATTTAAGCACTAATCTTAACTGCTTTACCTTCTTTACGCTTCTTTGCGTATTCAGCAGTAGCTGTATAAAGTACGTCAGATGATGAATTAAGAGCCGTTTCACAAGAGTCCTGTACCACACCGATGATGAAACCAACTGCAACTACTTGCATGGCCACATCATTAGAAATTCCAAATAAGCTACAAGCTAAAGGAATAAGCAGGAGTGAACCACCAGCAACACCTGAGGCACCCGCAGCAGAGACAGCTGCTAAAACACTAAGGATTAGGGCAGTACCAATATCAACTTGAATACCTAGGGTGTGAACAGCTGCTAGAGTCAGAACAGAAATCGTAATCGCTGCACCAGCCATGTTAATCGTTGCCCCTAGAGGGATAGAGACAGAATAGGTGTCCTTATCTAGATCTAGTTTTTCGCATAATGTCATATTAACTGGAATATTTGCTGCTGAACTACGAGTAAAGAAGGCCGTAATTCCACTTTCTTTTAAGCATTTAAATACTAATGGATAAGGGTTTGTACGAATGTTTACATAAACGATGATTGGATTCACCACAAGAGCAACAAAGAACATACAACCTACTAGTACAAGAAGTAGTTTTCCATAGTCTAATAATGCAGATAATCCGTTTGTTACGATTGCATCATACACAAGACCCATAATTCCAATTGGTGCTAAGCTGATTACCCATTTAACAAGTTGAGAAATCGCATTTGAAAAGCTTTCTAACAGGTTTTTAGTTGAGTCATTAGCACTGCGAAGGGCGATTCCAAGAAGGATAGCCCAAGTGAGAATACCAATATAATTTGCATTGATTAGAGCATTTACTGGATTATCAACAATATTAAATAATAATGTTCTAAGGACTTCAACAATTCCTCCAGGAGGAGTTAGGTCATCAGCTCCGGATGTAAGAGTTAAACTAACCGGGAAGATAAAGCTTGCCACAACCGCAACAAGTCCTGCTAAAAAGGTACTGGCTGCATATAACCCGATAATAGATTTCATATTGGTTGGTTGACCAGTTCTGTGCTTAGAAATGGCGTGCATAACTAGGAAAAGAACTAACACTGGGGCAACAGCCTTTAGTGCTCCTACGAATAATGAACCGAAAATAGATACCCATTTTGTTGCATCCGGAATCGCTAAAGCAAAGATGATTCCGATAATCATGCCTACGAGGATACGTTTAACAAGGCTCACTTCATTCCACTTAAGAAATAGATTTTTCATTTGACCCTCCAAGTTTATAATTTAAAAATAAAGACTGAAAACAAAGCTATTTTGCTTTGTTGCGTTAATATCAGATAGTTTAACACGAATATTATAAATTGTGAAACAAATTATTATATTGAAATATTCGAATTTTTGTTTAATTTACTTATATTATGGCAATGCAGAAAAATTAAATGTTCAGAAAATTATATAAATATTGAATTGAGGATAATAAACGATAATAATCTGTGTTACAAGAACGTCTCCGCTCATACACTTTTCTTAATAGTATTTCTAAGGAGATGAAGTGTATGAATCATGAGATGCAGAAGGCACTTTTACTTGCTGATGCTATAAAGGGTTTTATTCAATTTGTTGAAAAACATAAAAACAGTTTCATGGTCGAGTCAGATAAAATGTATCAAGTAAAACTATTTATGAACGAATATAAATTTAATATTATTGCGGATGAACTTCATAGAATCAACCAGTTTGAATGGGATGAAAAGTACACATTCTATTTAGTTGATAGTTTTCAAAAAGGAATCACCACAATTGATGAGTATGTACAACATAACTACAATGATTTGTTTATATTGACAGCCAGACTGTATACACTTAAGAATCTTAGCCATTCTTTTCAGTTCAATAGGTCTATTAAATAATCTTAGGAAAAATGAGAAAGTGTTTGGTTAAACCGAAGTATGTGTTAAAATGAAATTCCTTGGCAGGGGCATTATTTTGTATATTTGAATATGTGAGGAGCAGGGGGCTTAATGTATAGTCCCCTGCTTTCTTTTTTTTATGAAAGAAACTGGATCGAAGTTCTTTAAGTCAAATTATTAATATTAGGAGAGTTTCACAATTCTACTACTATAAAAAAGTTTATAAATCATAGTTTCTCCACAAAAATGACGAAAATGATCTTGTTTTTTAGTTTATGGTGTAGGTATTTTTAAAAATACCCATCAATTATAATCTAATTACAGATATTTCTGAACATTCTTGAATATTCTTTCTCCGCTTATTTTGACTCCATTCTATAAAGCTTCTTGGTTGTTTCTCTCTTATGTTTTGAAAGCGGATACAAAAGGTTTTTTAGTGGAGGTGAAAGGTTTATTTTTATTAATTAATGACACAAATTGTTACGAACTAATTTTTACTTTCAGGGTTTAGGAGATTCGGAATGTTGCAATTAAACATGGTTAAAAGGGGGATTAAAAATGAAAAAGTTTTGGAAATCTATTTGTTCGTTTAGTTTGATGTTAATTTTAGTCATAGCTTTGTCTGCTTGTAACACGGAAACTTCTAGTAGTAATGATAAAAATGATGGTGACGGTGATAAAGAGGTTATAAAAATTGGAGCTATTTTTGCCGAAACCGGTCCTGCTTCTACTTTAGGAAAAACTCAGGCGAATTATGTGAAGCTCATCCAGCAACAATTAGATGAAGCAGGATCTATAAATGGAAAGAAAATTGAAATTATTATGCAAGACTATGAAACCGACGATACAAAAGCTGTGATTGCTGCAGACAAATTAATTTCAGAAGGGGTAGTTGCGGTTGTTGGTGCCACTCAAGCTAGTACCTCGATGGCAATCTTACCCAAAATCTCTAGCGAGGGAATACCATTAATGACTGTCGCTCCTGTTAATCCTGAAGCGAAGGATATTTATCAAATGGCACCAAGTAACTTAACGAATGCTAACTTAATAATTGAATTCTTAAAAGAAAATAATATTTCAAAAGTAGCCTGGATTAATGCTCGTGATGGGTTTGGAGTAGAAGGTCTCCCTTCCTTTGAAAAGGTAGCAAAAGAAAATGACATAAAAATCGTGGCACATGAGGAATTTGATGCAACTGCTACGGATATGACGGTTCAATTAACAAATATTCGGAAAGAGAATCCAGAGGCAGTAATCGTTTGGTCAAGAACACCAGGTGCTGGAATCGTAGCACGTAATTTTAAAGCACTCGGGTTTGATATTCCTATGATTCAATCTTCTGCCTCTGCTAATAAAGGGTTCTTAGACCAAGTGAAAGATAATAATGAAAATATCTACGTAATTGGCAGTAAATTAAGTGTTGTTGATCAATTACCAAATGGAGAGCAAAAAGACAGATTAGAAAAGTTCCGTGAAGATTATCGTGCAATGTTTAATAGTGATCCTGATAATTTTACCGCACATGCTGCGGATGGGTTTCATCTATTAATTGAGGCGATTAAAGCAGGAAATACCACCTCTGAAGATATTCATAATTACTTAAAGAAAGAAGTCAATAAGTATTCTGGGTTAACGGGTTCATTTGAATTACAATCCGATTATGTAGGACCTTACGAAGATGGATTTTCAGTTCTTGGTATTGAGAATAATGAATGGAAGTATTATGAGTAGAATTAGTTCCATCGTTGTTTTTTTAAGAGTATCTAGATGGTAAGAATAAAAAGGACCAATGGCAGAAACATAGGCTCTGCCATTGGTATTACGAAAGGAGTACCTCCATGGAATTACTCATGCAATATATCGTAACGGGGCTTACAGTTGGAAGTATCTATGCTTTATTAGCGATCGGTTTTGTGACTATCTATAACATTACCGGCATATTAAACTTTGCCCAGGGTGAATTTGCGATGATTGGTGCGCTGACTTGTATTACTTTTGCGAATGCAGGACTACCAATATCTGCATCTATTATTTTAGCTATCCTTATCTCAGCTACCATAGGGTTAATAGTGGAACGTACGGCTATTCGACATGCTAGAAATACAACAGTCATTATCTTAATCATTATTACAATAGGAGTTTCCACCTTCTTAAAGGGGATGGGATTAATTATATGGGGGACCAATCCAAAGCAACTTGCTCCCTTAATTAAAATGGAACCCATTCATTTTATGGGTGCTGTTATTAACCCTCAAAGTATTTTTATTTTCATCGTTTTATTGATTCTGCTAGCTGTATTATACGTATTCTTTGAAAAAACTTATATCGGTTCCGCATTAAGAGCATGTGAAAAGAATCCCCGAGCAGCGAAACTTATGGGGATCAATACAAGTACCATGTCAGCCTTGGCTTTCACTTTGGCTGCCGCATTAGGGGCTATTGCTGGAATTTTGATTACCCCTATTACTGACGCAACGTATGAAATGGGATTTCTAATTGGTGTTAAAGGATTTGTTGGGATGGTCATTGGTGGTATGCATAGTATTCCAGGGGCTGTAGCAGGCGCTTTAATTGTCGGTTTGTTGGAAACCTTTTCTGGAGGTTTTATCTCCACGTTTTATAGTGATGCGATAACATTTCTCGTACTGATCCTTGTTTTATTTTTTAAACCGAATGGAATATTTGCAAGAGCTTCAGGTGAGAGAGTTTAGTAGGGGGGGAATATAGATGTCGAAGCTGGAAAAAATCTTGTATGGAAATCGATTGAAACCTATCCTATTTTTAGTGGGACTAATTTTGATTTTACCTCTCGTAGTAAAATCTCCGTATATTTTTACCATTTTAATCTTAATAGGAATCTATTCGATCGTCTCTCTAGGTTTATGTCTGTTAATTGGTTATGCAGGACAAATATCCCTCGGGCATGCAGCCTTCTTTGGAATAGGAGCTTACACGTCGGGTGTGTTAACTACTAGTTTTGAGCTTTCACCCTGGATAGCACTTACTATAGGAATGGTTACTACTTTTTTTATCGCTTATATAATTGGAATACCTATTTTAAAATTGAAAGGTCATTTTTTAGCTCTTGCAACACTTGGAATTAACATCATATTTTATATTTTAATTTTAGGTCTTAATCAGTTAACAGGTGGAGCCGCAGGTTTAATAGGGATACCCTCCTTGTCTTTATTTGGAGTACCGCTTACAGATAAATTATTTTTCTACTTCTTTGTTTGGACGGCTGCTGTTCTTGTTCTATTATTATCACTAAATATCGTCCGCTCTCATGTAGGGAGAGTGTTAAGAAGCATTCATGATAGCGAAATAGCAACAGAGACACTTGGAGTGAAGGTGGAGAATTATAAAGTTGCTATTTTTGCATTAAGTGCTGCTTTTGCATCGCTAGCAGGAAGTATGTATGCACACTATATTACCTTTGTTGCTCCACCTACATTTTATATAACAAAATCAATCTTGTTTTTAATTATGGTAATGGTTGGAGGGGCAAGCTCCGTTTGGGGTGCGATTCTAGGAACAACAGTTATTATGTTTTTGAATGAGATCATTCGCTTTGTAGGACACACTTATTTTGGTATTAGTGGAGAAGTGGAGATTGTTGTTTACGGCTTAATTATTATTTTAATTATGATGTTCTTACCAAAAGGGCTGATACATGTTATTTCAAAACCGATTCAAAAGCTTAAGCCCAAAAAGAAAGTAAGTGTAAAGGCTCATAAAGATATGATTTCTCAAAAAGGAGTTTAATAGGTCATGTCAAAACTACTTGAAGTAAGGGGATTAACAAAACGATTTGGTGGAGTTACAGCGGTCTCTGATATCAGTTATGATGTAGGGGCTGGAGAAATCGTAGCAGTCATTGGACCAAACGGTGCAGGCAAAACAACTTTATTTAATATGATTTCTTGTTTTCTTTCTCCGACAAATGGAGAAGTATACTTCAAAGGTAATAAATTGACAGGACAAAAGATTCCCCAACTAGCTCACTTAGGGATATCTAGGACATTCCAGAATTTACAAATATTTCACAACTTGACTGTACTTGAAAATGTAATGATGGGTGCTCATGTCAAGTTGAAAACCAATGTGGTGAATGCTGCCTTCCGACTCCCAAGGATTTTAAAGGATGAAAGAATTGCCTATGACCTAGCGTTAGATGCGATTCATTTAGTTGGCCTAGAAGAATTAATGTTCGAACAGGCAGGCCAGTTATCATATGGCCTTCAAAAGCAGTTGGAGTTTGCAAGAGCCATTGTTTATAAACCAGATTTAATTATGTTAGATGAACCAATGGCAGGTTTGAATGATTACGAAACCAATAGAATGGCAGATTATATTAAAAAATTAAAATCAGAAGGTAGTTCCTTTTTATTTGTTGAACATAAAATGGCGACGGTGATGGAGCTTGCAGATCGTATAATTGTCCTTGACTTTGGAAAGAAGATTGCGGAAGGAACTCCTGACGAAATACAACAAAATGCAAAGGTAATTGCTGCCTATCTAGGAGAGGAGGTTGTCTAATGCTGAAGGTTGATGGCGTAAGTACCCATATTGGGAAAATAAAAATTCTCCATGAGATCAATTTTGAGGTGGAAAAAGGACAAATTGTCTCAATCATCGGTGCAAACGGTGCTGGGAAAAGTACGCTGCTAAATACGCTTGCTGGACTTTATCGGCCAACATCTGGAACGATTACTCTTGAGAATAAAGTTATAAGCGGCTATCCAGCTAATAAGGTAGTTGAAAAAGGCTTAAGTCTCGTTCCGGAAGGCAGACAAATCTTTACTAACCTAACTGTAAAGGAAAATTTATTGCTTGGAATGTTTTCAAAATATTATAAGGAGAATAAGCTAGCAGAAGAAAATTTAACGAAAATACTTGATATGTTCCCTGGTTTAAAGAAACATTTGAAAAACCTTGGTGGAAATTTAAGTGGTGGAGAACAGCAAATGTTAGCCATTGGTAGGGGATTAATGTCAAATCCTAAAATCATCCTTCTAGATGAACCTTCCATGGGGCTTGCACCGAAAATAGTAAATGAAATACTTGGTACATTAATGATCATTAAAGAGGATTTAGGAACAATGGTCATATTAGTAGAACAAAATGTGAAAGCTGCACTTAAAGTGTGTGACCATGCCTATGTCATTGATCAGGGAAGAATGATTATTAATGGAACAAGAGACGAAATAAGCTCTAATCCTCAGGTGATCTCAGCTTATCTTGGCATTAAATCAGCTGGTACATAAAACGACAAATAGAAGATAAATAAAATAGATAGAAAAGTTTCAGCTATTAATCCCAAAGAGTAATCTATGGGATTTTACTGTTTACTAAAAAAAGAGTATAGTATTTTTAATTAGTAAATTTTGAATATTTTTTGTTTTCAAAAATCAGATTCAAAAACGAGGGGAATGAGCTATGCCAAATACAGTAAAAGATCACCTTATGAAAAAATTAGAAAATCATTTACGATCGACTGCCAGACAACTAGTAAAGTTTGATACGGAAGAGGAAGTACTACAATATTTGACGGCTTCGTTTCAAAGTGAGCTTTATTGTGATTTTGTAGGGGTTATCTTAAATCAAACAGGAAACTTTGTGACTAAAGCTTGGAGTGGAAACGTACCAGAACTAACCAACTATTTTCCCCTTGAACAAAAGTATTGCTCCAGCAGACTTCTCCGACAAAGCCTAACAAATGAAAACGCTGATCCTCCTGAAACCTGTAATTTATCTAGAGTACTTAAAGAGGCAAAAATAAAAACATGGTTTACTGTTCCTTTATATGAAAGCGATTCCAATTTAGGTTTTTGTATCATTGGATTCCTAAACTATGTTCCACTTTTAGAAATGGAGGCACCTTTTGAAGAATTCGGTAAAGATATTGCTGTGGCAATGGAAATGGCTAGGGAAAAGAAATCACAGTTAAAAAAGATCGAAGGGATTGAATGGATTGGCAAAAACCTTTCTCTTAATGCTCCTATTGAAAAGCACATTGAAGAGTTAACATTAAGGGCTGGAAAAGGAACAAATGCTGATTTGGCTTGTATTTATTTATATGACGAAAAGGAAAATTGTTTTATATTCCAACCGCCTTCCTATGGAGAGAAACAACATCCTGATTCAATTATGATTGAAGATAATTATATGCTGAATAAATATTTTCCATTTCTCGAGAAGCCAGGAGGCACTCAACTAACCATCCCTTTAATCATAGAATTACGTACAATTGGAGTATTGCATATCGAAAACAATAAAGAAGATGTATTTACAGAAAATGACTTGAGACTATTAGAGCTATTGTCTAATCATGTAGCGACCATGTTAGAAAATGCACGACTATTTAACAGTGAAAAGGAGCATAAAAATCGCCTCCAATTCCTTTTAGATTTCCAACAAGCGCTTGTAAAAGAAACAATAGAAGTGGATGGTTTTGATGGCATTACCTCAATGCTTTCGAATCTATTTCAAAATCCAGTGATTTTATTTGATCGTTTTTTGCAGCCAATTTCAGTCCATATGAATAATAGACTCAATCAGGATCAGCTTCTCGATCAACTTACCGAAATTGTACAAAGAGAAAAGGGAAAATTAAAAAGTCCAGATTACTTTTTAATTAAGGATTCAGGTGATCCCTCTGCCTTTTTTTCGTTCTTGATGGTACATGGGGGAGGAAGTTTACTAGGTTATCTTGCCGTACGCAGATTGGGCGAAGAAATGGACGAGATTGATCGTTTAACAATGGAACTTGCTCGTAATATATATTCACTACAATTTATTAAGCAAAAAATCGTACTAGATGCAAAAGAACAGACAAAAGATAGTTTTATTAGTAAATTATTATCTAAACAAATAGAAGATAAAGAGGGAATTTTACAGTTTGCAAATGTTTTTCAATGGGACCTATTTCAAAGCCATCAACTATGCGTTTTGTCTATCATTTTGGATGAAGATGAAGTAAAAGGATCCAACCTTTTTGAACAACAGTCAAAAAGGAACCTTGTATGGGATTATATTAAATCACATTTACCAGAAAAAGATTATGCCATCATAACGGCAACCCATGAGGAGAAAAATGTGTTAATAATTCCATGTGAAAATGAAGGGACACAATCGAAAAAATATTGGCAATTACTTTATACGAAGATCAACAAGTGGGTGGGGGAAACCAATATAAGGTGCAAAGTGTTTATGGGGATTGGAGGAATGACTAGTAACATACAAGACTACTTTTTAAGTTATCAGCAAGCCATTCAGGCACTAAATATTGTCAATAGTCGCTTACGTCAAAAAGGTTATATGCTATTTGATGAACTTGGTTCATATGCGATCCTTCATCACTTAAACTACTCCATGGAAGTTGCCCTGTTTGTAAGTAATCAACTTGGACGGCTTCTATCTTATTCAGAAGGGAAAAATACCGATCTTTGCAATACTCTTCATACGTTTCTACAAAATAATGGGAATGTTAAAAATACAGCTGAAGAGCTTTATATACATAGAAGTTCTTTGCTATATCGCCTTGAAAGAATAGAATCTCTATTAGATGTTCAGTTAAGTGATGCAGAAGTGAGATTTAATTTAATGCTAGCTTTAAAACTTCATGATATGTACGGCCAAGAAATAGAGAGAAACCTCTTATTAAGATGAAAGTAGCAATCTTAAAAAATGGCCAATTATCTTTAAATAAGATTTTTGGCCATTTTTCTAATTATTTATTTTCTTTTCCTTTTAAATGTGAATCTAAAAAGTCAATGATAAGATTAACAATTTTTGGCTGAGCCCAAACATCTCCACCGTGACCAGCACCCTTTACAACATAACGAGTTGAATCTACCCCTTTATTTATTAATGCTTCATGGAGAATTTGTGTTTGATTCGGTGAAACTAGCGTGTCTTGATCGCCATGCATTAGCAGGAAAGGAGGGTCATCATTTGTTACATAAGTAATTGGATTTGATTTTGCAGCCTTGTCAGGATGGTCAAGAATGGAACCGCCCGGTCCAAATACTGCTGCCCCATTAACCCACATAGCTTCAGGTGCTGAAGGAGACTTATGAATTTCTTGCACTTCTTTCGAATAACCTTCCCCTACTTTTGTTAAATCTGAAAGTCCATACAAATCTATAACGGCATTGACTTTACTGCTTACATCGAGGAAATCACCCTTGTCATACTCTTTTATATTATTTGTTGTACCTGCTAATGCAGCAAGATATCCTCCCGCAGAAGAACCCATGACAGCAATTTGATTAGGATCGATTCCATACTTTGCAGAGTTGGCACGTAAATAGCGAATAGCAGACTTAACATCTTCGAGTGGTGCTGGGAAAGTACTCTGAGGAGTTACCCTATATTCAATACTAGTTACAACATAACCTGCTTCAGAAATATCCATTCTTTGCTGCAAATAGTTGTCTTTGTTAGCTGCCATAAACCCTCCACCAGTAATAAATACAACTGCTGGGAGTAGATCTTTACTATTAGGTTTTAAAATATCCATTTTTAATGGATAGTTTGGATATCCAAAAATAGATGGTTGAGAATAAACAACATCAGAAATCAAGCTAACAGATAATTTTTGAATGGGTACCTCTAGCTGTTTACTGGTGCTGTTTAAGGCACCTGCAATAACTGAAGTAGAAAGAAGAAGTGTTAATAAAACCGTAATGAAAAAGGTCCTTTTCTTAAATTTCATTAGTAATACCCCCTAGTTATTAAATCTATCATTAAAACGCTTTCGATTTTGGTGAATTTAATAACATCCTCCTTTCCTTATGAAGAAATTGTAGATCGTTATAGGATTAGGAACTTTATGCTAAATATAAGTGTATTTATCTTGAAAAATAAGCTCATTAAAGAGGGAAAAAAAAGTAGTTTTTCGTATAAATTGATAGTTGACATTATAGTATTACGGGCTACACCAAAAAAATCTATAAGTCTTATAAGAAGATAATTTCTTTACTATAATACGACGAAAAATCATAAGTATTTTCCTACATAGTGTAGGTACAAGGAAACATTCATTATTAGTTATAATGAATTTACAGAAATTATTAAAAATTCAAAAAAGGAGTTGCGACAATGACCACTCAAACAATCGGTGTTGTAGGAGCTGGATCCATGGGGACGGGTATTGCAAACCTAGCTGCAATTAATGGATTCAATGTTGTATTAAGAGATATTGAGGAGCAATTTTTAGAAAACGCTTTAAATCGAATGAGTAAGTTTATGGATAAAAGTGTTTCAAGAGGAAAATTAACAGAAGAACAGAAACAAGAAGCATTAAGTCGTATACAAACAACCACTCAATTAGAGGATTTGAGGGATGTTGATATCGTAATTGAAGCGGTTATCGAGGATTTAACATTAAAAAAGGAAGTATTCTCAAGCCTCGATCAGATTGTCCGTGAAGGTGTCATTATCGCGACAAACACATCCTCTATGTCAATCACTGAGATTGCTTCGGCAACCACTCGTCCTGAACGAGTAGCAGGAATGCATTTTTTTAATCCTGCACAAATCATGAAGCTAGTAGAAGTGGTACGTGGATATAAGACTAGTGATGAAACGGTAGAAGAATTGAAAGCGCTATCTATAAAGCTAGCAAAAGAACCAGTTGAAGTTAAAAAAGACTCACCAGGATTTATTGTTAATCGTATTATGCTTCCACAGTTTATCGAAGCGATCAAACTAGTTCAAGAGGGAGTGGCCTCTTATGAAGATATTGATAAAGCAGTGAAACTGGGATTGAATTACCCAATGGGCCCTTTTGAGCTTCAAGATTTTGCTGGAGTAGATATTGGTTACCATGTAATGGAGTATTTTAAAAAAGAGTTTAATAACAACTTTTATGCACCGCCACTTCTTTTAAAGGAAATTATTCGAGCAGGAAGATATGGGAAGAAAACAGGTGCAGGATTTTACGAATATGAATAATGATTGGAGGAAAAGCGAATGAGTTATGAATTTTTATTATGTGAGATTAACAAAAATGTGGCTGTTGTTACAATTAACCGCCCACCTGTAAATCCCTTGAATACAAAAGTTTTTCAAGAATTAAATACTATATTTGGTGAGCTTGAGGCAAATGATGAGGTGCGGGCAATTATCCTTACTGGAAGTGGAGAAAAAGCATTTGTTGCAGGTGCTGATATCAATGAAATGGCTAACCTTGGCCTTGTTGGAATTAATAAGATGAACAAAATTTCAAGAACGGTTTTCTCAAAAGTTGAAAATTTAACAAAGCCTGTTATTGCAGCAATAAATGGTCTAGCTCTTGGTGGGGGATTAGAACTAGCACTTGCTTGCGATTTACGGATTAGTTCAAGTAAAGCTAAGTTTGCATTCCCTGAAGTAGGACTTGGTATTATACCTGGCGGGGGCGGCACACAGCGTTTGCAAAAAATGGTTGGCCAGGGAGTAGCGAAGGAACTTCTTTACTTTGGCGAGATGTTTGATGCCTACCGTGCCTTAGAATTAAATATGGTTAACAAAGTAGTCCCTCTTGAAGATTTACTTGATACAGCACAGGAATGGGCTCTAAAGTTAGCCCAAAAACCACCAGTGGCTCTACAAATGTTAAAATTAGCCGTTAATACTGGAGGGAACACGGATCTAGAATCTGGCTTAATTATTGAAAGTGCTTGTTTTGCAAACGCCTTCTCTACAGAGGATCGAAAGGAAGGGTTACAAGCATTTATAGAAAAGAGAAAACCAATTTTTGCAGGAAAGTAGGGAAAGTTTTTATCAAATGAAGTATCCATAAACAATATGGGTACTTCATTAAATAAAAATGTTTTTTTCGAGGGGTGATGAAAAGAGTGGGAAAAGATCGAAATCTATTTTCGGTATATGGAATTTTGGAGTCTTCATCAAAAAATTATGGTCAAAATGAAGCATTATTTGATTTGAAAAGAGCAGTTACTTACTCACAGTTAAAAAGTGATGTTGATAAATTCGCAGTGGCTTTAACGAAACGAGGGATAAATAAGGGGGACCGAGTTGCAGTATCCTTACCCAATTGGTACGAAACAGTTGTTATTTTTTTTGCTGTAGCAAAAATTGGTGCTATCCTTGTCCCGTTTAATCCTAAATATAAAGCTCATGAAGTGAACCATATACTAACCAATTCTGAGCCAAAAGTAATTATTGTCTCTGAAGAATTTAACCATAATTTTGGGTTGAAAGAGGTACTGTTTTTAGTAGAAGAGGTTATTACTGTCCGTTTTTGTTGGGAAGGACTCTTATCCTTTCACGAAATCATGGACGAGGAATCTGTCTATCTGGACGAAGTACCAATAGATGTAGATCAGGACGTATTTTGCATTTTATATACCTCTGGTACGACGGGTGTTCCAAAAGGCGTCATGGTTACTCATCGTAGTGTCGTACAATCTGCTAATACAATGGGTGTGGAACTCTTTTTTTCTGAAAAAGATGTACTAATTCTTCCTGCTCCTTTATTTCATATATTTGGTATGGCAGTTAATTTGTTTTGCGCTGCCTTCACAGGTTCTCGTATCGTGTTATTGGAGAAGTTCCAACCAACTGAAATGCTACGTTTAATTGAACAGGAAAAAGTAACGATTTTAAATGGCGTACCTACCATGTTTATTAAACTACTAGAAGTGGAAAACTTCGATCAATATAATTTGTCTACGCTACGAACTGGAGTTGTAGGAGCATCCCCGATTCCGCCATCAAAGGTGAAAGAAATTCGGTATCGCATGGGAATTAACCTTTGCCAATCATTTGGAATTACTGAGACGGTTACCGTTACAATGACTCCTTACGATGATAACGAAAAGAATATTACAGAAACCCTAGGAAAGCCAATTCCTGGAGTAGAGTTAAAAATTGTTGATAGTAATCGTAACGCGTTAGCTCCTGGAGAAAAAGGGGAAATCGCGATTAAGAGTTTTGGCACAATGAAGGGATATTATAAAATGCCAGAGCATACAGCAGCAGTGATCGATCATGACAATTGGTACTATACTGGTGACCTTGGCACTCTTAATGATCAAGGCTATTTAACATTTGTCGGTAGAAAAAAAGAAATGATTATTCGGGGTGGACTTAATATTTACCCACAAGAAATTGAGTCTGTACTCGCAAGGCATCCCAAAACAGTAGAGTCTGCTGTAGTAGGTTTGCCTGATGAGACCCTAGGAGAATTAGTGTGTGCGGTTGTTCAATTGAAAAGTGGCGAAGAGTGTACAGAGGGTGAAATCATCAATTATATAAAGAACCATATTGCCTTATATAAGGTCCCTCAAAAAGTAACTTTCACAAGTAAATTCCCGGTAACAGCAAGTGGGAAAATTCAAAAAATAAGGCTTCGCGAAGAAATAAGTCATACTAATCCTACTATTCAAAGTTAAAGGAGGTAAAAAAAATGAAATCGGAATATCATTTTCAAGTACGTTGGGGAGATACGGACGCGGCAGGTATCGTTTATTATCCAAATTTCTTTAAATGGATGGATGAAGCAACACATGCTTTTTTTACAAAAATAGGTTATCCTTCTTCAAAGCTTTTTGCAGAACAGCAAATTGGGGTACCTCTGTTAGAGGCGAATTGTGCATTCAAGAGCCCCCTCGTGTTTGAAGACCATATTGTTGTACAAAGCTCCATTGAAGAGTTGCATAACAAAGTCTTTAAAATTAAGCATGTTTTTATAAAAGAAGGCCAAATCGTTGCCGAAGGTTATGGAGTCCGTGCATGGGCCTCTTTTGCTGGTAAACCAAAAGCCCAAACTATCCCAGACTATATTCGTGAAAAGATGGTATCTCAAGTCAAAGCAATGGAGGGATAGTTAAATGCTTATTGAAAAAAGACAAAATCATCCATTTTTATATACTGGTAGATTACTAGGGGACATTCTTACACCAGAGGACTTTCATGATGAACATCAAATGCTAGCAGATTTGGCAAGTAAATTTGTCATGAACGAGGTTTATCCAAAGTTGGAAAAAATTGAAAATCAGGAGTTTGAGGAAACCGTCTCATTAATGAAAAAAACTGGTGAACTAGGTCTTATACGTGCAGATATCCCTGAGGAGGATGGTGGTCTTGGATTAGGGAAGGTTAGTGCAACCATTATTTCTGAAAAGATGGCACTTGGTCGTTCGTTTGCCATTACTTTTGGAGGTCAAACCGGGATTGGAGCATTACCTATTGCTTATTTTGGAACGAATACCCAAAAAGATACGTATCTTCCAGAAATCTTGAGTGGGGACAAAATTACTGCATATGCTTTGACAGAACCATCTTCAGGAACAGATGCAATGAGTGTGAAAACAATAGCCGTCTTATCTCAGTGTGGAAATTATTATGTATTAAATGGTGAAAAACAATGGATTACAAATTCTGCGTTCGCTGATATTTTTATCGTGTATGCGAAAGTGGATGGGACCAAGTTTACCGCCTTTATTGTTGAAAAGAGCTTTAAAGGTGTGTCTACAAGTGCAGAAGAAAAGAAGATGGGGCTTAAAGGTTCTTCTACTCGATCACTTATTTTAGAAAATGTACGGGTTCCTATTGAAAATGTTATTGGAGAAGTAGGTAGGGGACATAAAATTGCTTTTAATGTATTGAACATTGGCCGTCATAAGATTTCTGCAACATCACTCGGTACAGCTAAACGAGCTATTGAACTGGGAGTAAAATATGCCAACCAACGAATGCAATTTGGTCAGTGTCTTTCTGCCTTTAATCTAATTAAGAATAAAGTGGCTGATATGGTAATTAAAACGTATGTCAATGAAAGTGCTATCTATAGAACAGCGGGAATGATGGAAGAAGGCTTCGATTATATGAAAAAAACTGGGGATGATTTTGCTACTACAATTGCACCTTATGCAGTAGAGTGTTCCATTAATAAAGTCATGTCTACAGAAGCTTTAGATGAAATTGTTGATGAAGCGGTTCAGATTCACGGTGGTTACGGTTATATGAGAGAGTATGAAATTGAAACCCTGTATCGTGACTCTAGAATTAATCGAATCTTTGAGGGAACAAATGAAATTAATAGACTACTCATTGCCACCACTGTCTTTAAAAACCATGCAGATTTATCTGAAGGCGAAGAGTGGAAAAATGGGTTACTTCAACATGAAAGACAGATTCTTCAACTAATAAAAAAATTATTTCATGCTGCTATTCAGTCTATAAATAAGAATAGCCTTAGTAATTTTCAAATAGAGCAAGAAATTGCCGCATTACTTGCTGATATGGTTATTACTATTTACGCTATTGAAAGCGCTATTTTAAGAACGGAAAAATTAATCATGAGATGGGGGGAGGAAAAAAACAGGCAGAAGCTTGATTGTACTAAAGTATATACTCATGAAGCTTCACAACAGATTGCACTCAGGGCATTAAACATGATTAACCATTTTGGTGATGAAGAAATCTTCTCACGATTTGCTAGTCGATTGATTATGAGCAGTTCAGAAAATAATGTGTTAATCAAACGAAGAATTGCTGATGTTGTATTAGAGAAAGAACGTTATTATTGTTAATTTGATCGCTTTCATCTGAGCGTTTTATAAGGAGTGGGGGAAACATGAGCAATATTGTTTTGGTGGATGGGGCACGAACGGCATTTACAGAAATTTCAGGTACCTTTAGAGGGATTTCAGCTACCGATTTAGGGGTGGAAGCTGCACGAGGAGCGATTCTAAAAGCGAATATTAATCCCGAAGATATTAATCACGTCGTCTTTGCAAATGTTCAACAATCAAGTAAGGATGCACATATTTTAGCTCGTCATATTGGTTTAAAGGCTGGTCTACCTGTAGATGTTCCAGCTTTAACAATCAATCGCTTATGCGGTAGCGGTGTTGAAGCAATTATCACAGCAGCAAGGTATATTTTGACGAGTGAAGCAAATGCGGTACTTGCTGGTGGAACAGAAAGTATGAGTAATGTTCCTCATGTTATTCCAGGGATGAGGTGGGGTAGTCCGCTTGGTGGACCTGCTATTGAAGACTGGGTATGGGACGGATTATACGATACCGTCGGTGACTGCACGATGGCTGATACAGCAGAAAATTTAGCCGAAAAATATGGCATTTCTCGTCATGAGGCTGACATTCATGCACTTACCAGTCATGAACGGGCTCTAGCCGCAATAGAAAGGGGATATATGGCAGAGGAAATTGTTCCAGTTGAAGTAAAAGAAAGGAAAGCAAGTAAAATCGTTAATCAGGATGAACATGTCCGAAAAACCAGCCTGGAGAAGCTTGCGAAGTTAAAGCCTCGTTTTAGAGAGAATGGAATTGTTACTCCGGGAAATGCAAGTGGGATGGTCGATGGGGCAGCATCAGTTATTATCACTTCTAGTGGGTTTGCCGCTGAAAAAGGATTAAAGCCAATCGCAAGACTAGTATCGTGGGCAGTGGTGGGAGTTGACCCAAAATATATGGGGATAGGACCGGTTCCGGCGATTCAAAGTGCATTGCAAAAAGCAAACCTTACACTGAAGGATTTGGACTTAATCGAAATCAATGAGGCATTCTCGGCACAGTATCTTGCTTGTCAAAAAGAGCTGGGGTTTGATCCTGAAATTGGAAACGTAAATGGTGGTGCGATTGCTCTAGGACACCCACTAGCGGCAAGTGGGACGAGAATTACTCTTTCTCTAGCTTATGAGTTACAAAGACGTGGTGGAAAATATGGTGCATCTGCTGTCTGCATAGGTGGGGGACAAGGAATCGCTACGATTTGGGAGAGGTTATAAAAATATTTAATCTGAAAAGAAGTAAATGTAATCGCACGGTGAGCTTTCACTAGTGCGATTATTTTTATACATAGAAAAGGGAATAAAAAAATTAATTAGCTGCAATATGGAAGCGGCTTCCTGTGGAGTTTGTTGCTGAAAATAATGGCTATGCAGAGAGGCGGTGTCTTCTTTTTTATTTTGAAAATTCTTTTTAAAAAACCGTTGAAACGTTTCAATTAAGATGTTATGATGAATTTATGAAAACGCTTTAATTGTTTTGGGGGTATTATTAGTGCCAAGTATAAAAGATGTTGCAGACTTAGCAGGAGTTGGGGTTGGCACTGTTTCACGTGTCATAAATAAGAATCCCACTGTAAAGCCTGAAACAAGGGAAAAAGTAAATGCAGCTATTAAAAAATTGAACTACATACCAAATGAAGTAGCACGAAACTTTAAGATGCAAAAATCAACGATGGTGGCGTTATTGCTCCCAAGTATATGGCATCCGTTTTTTTCAGAGTTCGCTTATTACATTGAAGACGCACTTGATAAAGAGGGATATAAGTTAATGCTTTGTAATAGCGGGGGGAGACCGGATAAAGAAATCTACTATCTTGATATGCTTAATCAAAACAAAGTAGCTGGAATTATTGGGATTACCTACAATGAGATTGAAGATAGTGTAAGTACGGATATTCCGATCATCAGCTTGGACCGACATTTCGGGAAAAAGATTACATGTGTCACTTCAGATAACTATACCGGTGGTCGAATGGCCGTAAAGGAGCTTGTAAAGGCGGGGGTAACCAAGGTTGCCTATCTTGGAATTACTAGTTCTGTATATAGTGAAGTTTTGCTTCGCAAGAAAGGATTTATGGACGAAGCGGAGGCACAAGGAATTGAATACGTGACTTACGAAGAGCACGATGCTGTTTATGATGATGACACCTTCTTTTATGATTTCTTTAGCAAAAAAGAACACGAAGATGTAAATGGCATTTTTGCCAATACTGATCTGCTTGCAGCTAAATATATAGATAAAGCAAAACAAAAGGGAATTCTTATTCCTAAGGATGTAAAAGTGATCGGTTATGACGGCATTCAAGATAATAAGCTGTTTCGTCCATTTTTATCAACGATACGGCAACCAGTCGAAGAAATGGCAAGGATGTCTGTGGAGCTCCTATTAAGAAAGATTGAAGGAGAAACGTTAGACCAAGATATTTATCGAGTTCCGGTTATGTATAGAGAAGGAGAAACAACGTAAGTTTTTTTAGTCTTTAGAATGAAACGTTTCAAAAAGGTTGTACTCAACTCCCTATTAAGCTTAAAGGGGTTGGGGATTACTTTACTAACAAATTGAAACGTTTCAAAAATAATTATGAGATGCATAAAAAATTTTAAAACAGATTGGAAACGTTTCAACGGAGAGATTCATCTCAAAAAAACACATGTAAGTGGGGGATAGCATGGAAATAGCTAGAAAGGTAGATCCAGTAATCAACTCAACTACCACAGTGAAAAAAGGATTGAAGCTCAAAAAAATCTTAACAAATTATCAGCTTTATTTATTTCTTTTACCCGCATTAATCTATTTTATAGTTTTCCATTATGTACCTATGTATGGAGTGTTGATTGCATTTAAAGATTTTGTGGCTACAAAAGGGATTATGGGAAGTCCATGGGTTGGATTTAAACATTTTGAGAGGTTTTTTGATTCCTACCAATTTTGGTCGTTGATAAAAAATACTCTTGGACTGAGTGTTACACAACTAGTCGTTGGATTTCCTCTTCCGATTTTCCTCGCTCTTATGTTAAACCAAATGAGAAGTGAGAAATCGAAACGGTTTGTCCAAACAGTCGTTTATGCACCGCATTTTATTTCCGTTGTTGTTTTAGCCGGTATGATATATGTGTTCTTTTCCAATAACGGATTGATCAATAATATGATCCTAATGTTCGGTGGAGATCCTATCTCCTTTATGGCAAAACCTGAATGGTTTAAACCATTATATATTGCATCTGGAGTATGGCAGGAGACAGGCTGGGCTGCCATCATCTATCTAGCAGCTCTTGCAGGAGTAAGTCCTGAGTTACATGAAGCAGCGGTTATGGACGGTGCAAATAAGTGGCAGCGAATCTTCCATGTGGATATACCAGCTATCATGCCTACTGCAGTTATTTTATTAATCTTGTCAGTGGGAAGCATTATGAACATTGGTTTTGAAAAGGCTTACTTATTACAGACACCGATGAATCAGCCGTCGGCAGAAATCATTCCTACTTATGTATACAAAATGGGTTTACAGCAAGCTCAATATAGCTTTGCTGCTGCGGTTGGCTTATTTAATGCAGTGATTAATTTGATTTTACTAGTAGCTGTAAACAAGTTCGCAAAGAGATTATCAGGTACAGGATTATGGTAGGGGGTGCCAAAGATGAGTTTACTAACATTAAAGAATAAAAAGATTACTAGAAGATCGAAGGAAGATCGAGTGTTTGATGCCATTAACGTGTTCCTAGTGGCGCTCATTGTAATATTGGTTATTTATCCTTTGTACTTTATTGTTATTGCTTCCTTTAGTGATCCTAATATGATTTACGAAGGTAAGGTGTGGTTGCTACCAAAGAAAATCACTTTTGAAGGATACGAACGAATTTTCAGAGATAGCAAGATTTGGTTGGGGTATAAAAACTCTCTCATTTATACAGTGGTTGGGACGATTGTAAATGTATCGTTCACATTAATGGCTGCTTATGCTTTATCAAGAAAGGATTTATATGGAAGAAATGTGATCATGTTCTTGTTCCTAATGACGATGTTTTTCTCAGGTGGATTAATTCCAACGTATTTAGTTGTAAAAAATTTAGGACTGTTGAACACCATGTGGGCACTTATTTTACCAAAGGCAATAGCTGTGTGGAATGTGATTGTAGCAAAAACATATTTCGAGAGTTCCATACCCAATGAACTTTTAGAGGCTGCCAAAATGGATGGATGTTCCGACGCGAAGTTTTTTTGGAAAATAGTCTTACCTTTGTCCAAACCGATTGTTGCAGTCATGGTGTTATTTTACGCGGTCGGACATTGGAACTCTTACTTTGATGCACTCATCTACTTGAATAACGAAAACTTATATCCACTGCAGCTCATTTTACGAAATATATTAATTCAAAATGAGGCGTCTACCATGATGATAAGCGACCTAGAGTCATTAGCTGCGAAGCAAAGAGTTTCTGAGTTAATCAAGTATGGTGTCATAATTGTTGCTTCTGTTCCGTTACTAATCGTCTATCCTTTTGTTCAAAAGTATTTTGTAAAGGGTGTAATGATTGGCGGAATTAAAGGTTAATACAAAAAAATGATCAAAAATGAGGGGGAAAAGAAATGCTTAAATCAATGAGAAAAAGAATGAAGAAGAGTAAAGCGTCAACGATTTTGGTATTAGGACTAACAGCGACACTTGCGTTGACGGGTTGCACAAACAATGATTCAGCTAGCTCTGATAGTGCAGAAAAAGTTGCCTTTAACAAAACAGGTTTACCTATTGTTGACAAACAAGTAACGCTAAACATCGTTTCATCAAAGGCAGCATTAGCACCTGACTATTCCGAAATGGTCATTTTTGATCGACTTCAAGAAGCAACAAACGTCAAAATTAAATGGAATAATATCCCTGGCGATGGATATCAGGAAAAGAAAAATTTAATGCTGGCAAGTGGTGACCTGCCAGATGCGTTCTACTCATCAGGATTTAGTGATCATGACCTTGTACAATATGGTCAAAACGGTACGATTATCCCATTAGAGGATTTAATAGATAAATATGCACCAAATTTAAAGAAACTATTTGAGCAAAGACCAGACTTGAAAAAAGTGGTTACTGCTCCTGATGGACATATTTATTCCTTGCCTCGTGCAGAGGAAATGGATCTAATTGGTATGCCTAATATAATGTTTATAAATAAAGTATGGCTAGATAAACTAGGCCTCGATATGCCTACCACTCTTGAAGAATACCATGATGTGTTAAAAGCTTTTAAGGAAAAGGATCCAAATGGAAACGGAAAGCAAGACGAAATTGGTTTGACTTTCTGGTATAACGGCTGGTGTGGGAATGAAGGAGACTTGATTGGTTTATTTGGATTACCAGATTCACCTTTTGAAGCGGACCATCGTGTTGTAAGAAATGGAAAAGTGATATACGCTGCTGTTCAGCCGGAATTTAAAGAGGCGATCAATTACTATAATGGATGGGTCAAAGAAGGATTAATTGATTCTGAAGTAGTGACGCAAAAGACAGAACAAATATTTGCTAAAGGAAAAACAGAAGATCCAACTCTAGGGTCATTCATTTGGTGGGAGAGTACGGAAGTAGTGGGAACGGATCGAGTAGATGACTATGTTGTGTTACCACCATTAAAAGGGAAAGACGGGAATATTGTCATTGGCCGATCCAACTATTCTGAGTATGGAAGGGATGCATTTGTGATTACATCTGCCAATAAGAATCCTGAAGTTACGATGCGTTGGGTTGATGAATTGTATGAACCGAAAATGTCTGCACAAATCAACTGGGGTCCGATTGGCGAGATATATGAAGAAGATGCAAATGGAATGTTAGTAAATAAAGAGCTTCCAGAGGGAGTAGCGATGGGTGAGCTGCGTCAGAAAGTGGCACCAGGTGGTCCATTTGTCGTTTTAAAGGAACACTTCGGTAGTGTGGTAGATATGGAGCCAAGAGCGAAGGAAAGGCTAGAAATTCTTGATGAGTATTATAGACCGCATATGGTATCAGAGAATTACCCGTCTATCTTCTTTAGTCCAGAGGAGCTTGAGGTCATTAACACCATTGAGCCAGAAATTAAAACATTTGTAAAACAAAAAGAGGCTCAGTGGTTAGTTGATGGTGGCATTGAGGATGAATGGGATGACTATGTACAGCAATTAAAAGATATGGGACTTGATCAATTAATGGAAGTGTACCAGACGGGTCTGGATCGCTATAACAAGCAATAAGCCCTATAAAGCCAGACAGTGTTTTCGTCTGGCTTTTCAATTCATACCAAAGATTGAACTGAAAGATTTCGAATGAGAGGCAGGCCAATACTATGAATAACGTCTTAGAAAAGCAACAGTATTATACAGAGAAATATCGTCCACAATATCACTTCTCACCCGAGAAGAATTGGATGAACGATCCGAATGGCATGGTGTTTTATGAAGGAGAGTATCATTTGTTTTATCAATACCACCCACACGGAACGACATGGGGACCCATGCATTGGGGGCATGCAGTAAGTAAAGATCTCGTGTATTGGGAACATCTGCCGATTGGTTTGGCTCCAGATGATCATGGGATGATTTTTTCGGGTAGTGCAATTGTTGATTGGAACGATTCAAGTGGTTTTTTTGAGGGGAAATCAGGGTTAGTAGCGATATTTACTCACGCGGACACATACCCAGAAACCAATCGTGCGAGACAAAGGCAGAGTCTTGCCTATAGTAAGGATCATGGTCGAACCTGGATAAAGTATGTGGGCAATCCAGTCCTTCAGGAAGAATATATTTCCGATTTCCGAGATCCGAAGGTATTCTGGCATGGTGAAACGAACCGATGGGTTATGGTCGTTGCATCTGGACAATCGATCCGAATATATACTTCTAGAAATATAACATCTTGGGAGTTTGCTAGTGAATTTGGAGAAGCAGAGGGCTCTCACCAGGGAGTTTGGGAGTGTCCTGATCTTTTTGAATTGCCTGTTGATAAGGATCCAAATCAGAAAAAGTGGGTGTTATTCGTTAGTATTGGTGATGATCCCAGCTTACCAGAAGGTTCTCGAACACAATATTTTACAGGGGAGTTTGATGGAAAGACCTTTGTGAATGATAACTCTCCAGAAACGGTCTTGTGGATTGACCATGGCCGTGATAACTATGCGGGTGTTAGCTGGTCAGATGTTCCCAACAAAGATGGTAGAAGAATATATATTGGATGGATGAGCAATTGGCGTTATGCAAATGTCACTCCAACTAAGGAATGGCGCAGTGCGTTGACACTTCCAAGAGTAGTAGAATTACAGTCAACAGAAGAAGGAATTCGACTTGTTCAGAAACCTGTACAGGAAATGCAATGTTTACGGGTGGACCATAAATCTTTTCAAAAGGAAGAGGTAAAGCCAGGGGCAAATCTCTTAGAAAATGTAAAAAGTAATACATTTGAAATCATTGCAGAATTTGAACTGACAAAGGCAACAGAATTTGGATTCAAGGTATGTAAGGGAGCAAATGAAGAAACGATTGTCGGATACGATGTGAAAAATCAAAGGGTTTTTGTGGATCGAAGCCATTCAGGAGAGGCTGCTTTTCATAACGCTTTCGCTGGCAAACACGAAAGTAAGCTTGTACCTGAAAACAACAAAATTACTTTACACATCTTTGTAGATCAGTCGTCAGTAGAGCTGTTTGGAAATCAAGGACAAGTGGTTATCACAGATTTAATTTTTCCAAGCGAAGAACATAAGGAAATAGAACTGTATGTAAAAGAGGGAGATGTAATTTTACAATCGCTAGAGTTTTATACATTAAAATCTACTTGGCGATAATTTAAGAAATCGGGAGATTAAAGCAATGCTGCTTCTCTCCCCTTTTTCTTGCAACCAGTTGAAGACACCACGGATGGACAGAAAGTGAAAATACTTTTCTAAAAAGGTGATGTCATGATTAGAAAACTAAAGTGGAAAAAGGTTTTCTCAGTGCTTTTAATTTTAGTACTTATGTATCAATCATTTATACCATTTTCAGTGCCTGTTCACTCAGCTTCCCTACCAGTAGTGAAAGATGAAATCTACCGTCCAGGGTATCATTTTACTCCAGAGAAAAATTGGATGAACGATCCTAATGGTATGGTTTATTACAATGGGGAGTATCATTTGTTTTATCAGCATAATCCTACTGATAAAGTATGGGGGCCGATGTATTGGGGTCATGCAATTAGTAAAGATCTCGTAAACTGGGAGCACTATCCAATATCGGTTTATCCAGATGAAAATGGGTTTGCATGGTCTGGGAGTGCGGTGGTGGATTATGAAAATACATCTGGTTTAGGAACAAAAGAAAATCCACCCATGGTTGCTCTATATACGAGTGAACTTGGCGGCGATAATCAACATGTGAGTGTTTCTTATAGTGGAGATAGCGGAAGAACATGGTCCACGCTTGAACAAAATCCAATCATCTCCATGCCGAATGAGTTAAAAGCAAGTAATGGAGGATCAGGTGTGTTCCGAGATCCAAAGGTATTTTGGCATGAACAAACGAAGCAATGGATGTTTGTCATCACTAGTGGAAAGCGGATCGATATTTACTCATCAACTAATCTATTAGACTGGAAAAAGGTAAGCGAATTTTCAGATCCTAAAGCAGCAGAACTTGGTCTTTGGGAATGTCCAGATTTATTCGAGTTGCCCCTGTATGATACGAATGGAAACCAAACAGGTTCGAAATGGTTGCTAACGGTAAGTATAAACCCAACACCAACGGGTGGAACAGGGATGCACTATTATGTGGGGGAATTTAATGGTACAACATTTACTCCAGATGACAACTCCAAACCTTTAAATTGGGCAGATTACGGGGCCGATTTTTACGCAGCAGTTACATGGAGTAACACTGTTGAGCAGCCAGAAGATGGTCGAAGAATCTGGTTAGGCTGGATGAATAATCCTGCACAATACGCAGGGCAAATTCCAACTTCCACCTGGAGAGGTGCCACAACCGTGCCGCGTGAGCTTTCATTAGTGGAAACAAATGAAGGGGTTAGATTAAAGCAGCAACCAGTCAAGGAATTAATTAGTTTACGAGATACAGCGAATGAAGTGAAAATCGCGAATCAAAAATTTTCAACTAAGAATGTATTAGAAAATGTAACCGCTGACATGTTTGAGCTTGAAGCTGAGTTTAACCTGAATGAAACATCAGCATCTGAGTTTGGATTTCAAGTACGTAAAGGGGACAATGAAGGAACTACCATTTCCTATCAAGTGGCAGACGGAAAATTATCAGTAAACCGGACACAATCAGGAGAGACCGATTTTCATAAGGATTTTCCTTCCATTCAGTATACGAATCTAACAGTAAATGATGGAATCTTACACGTAAAACTGTTAGTTGACCGTTCTTCGGTTGAGGTGTTTGCAGAAGAAGGAACCGCCGTGTTTACGAATCAAATCTTCCCGAGTGAAACAAGCAAAAAAATTGAATTATATGCAAAAGACGGAGAGGTATCATTACGTTCCTTATCCTTCTATCCATTAAAAGAAGCATCATTTACGAAATTTGTAGAAGACGTGGATGTAGAAAACCTTCCAAATACGATTGAAAATCCTAATTTTGAAACAGGTGATTTAACTGGCTGGACAACAACGGGCTCGGCGTTTAGGGCACCTGTCTCCGATGTGAAAAGCTTTTGGGGTGGGCCATTTGAGCATGAAGGTATCTATCATTCATGGGGATTCCTCGGAGCGAAGAGTGATGATAAATCAGATTTACGAACCGGTGTAATGAAGTCTAGCAATTTTGTGCTGGAAGGAAATGGAGTTATTGACTTTTTAGTAGGTGGAGGTCAGGACCTAAATACCCTGTATGTAGCACTAGTAAATGCTTCAACCGGTGAAGAGCTGATGAAGGTGACAGGAGCAAATACAGAAAAATACCGGCGAGTCAAGTGGGATGCTTCCGAGTACTTGGGAGAAGCACTCTTTATAAAAGTAGTAGATTATCATTCTGGTGGTTTTGGTCATATCAATGTGGATGATTTTCATGTTTTTAACGAAGACGTAGGAAAGCAAGACGATCTCATTAACCCTGGCTTTGAAACAGGAGATTTAACTGGATGGACAGCAGAAGGAAATGCATTCAATGGAACGGTAACTGACCAAGCCACTTATTGGGATACACAAATTCCGTTTGAACATCAAGGGAAGTATCATCTATGGGGCTTTAACGGTGCGGATCCCAATGGAGCGGATCAAAGAACTGGAACCCTCACTTCTAATACCTTTGAACTATCAGGAAATGGTGACGTCTCTTTCCTAGTAGGAGGGGGAGATGAGATGGATGGGGAGAAAAAGTACGATTTATATGTTGCCTTGGTTCGTGCTTCCGATGGAAAAGAGTTGTTCAAAGCAACAGGACCTGAATCAGAGTCATATAAACGTGTTACCTGGAAGGCTTCGGAATATGTAGGTGAAAAAGTATATATCAAAGTGGTCGATCAACATATAGGAGGGTTTGGACATCTGAATGTGGATGATTTTCAAGTGAAAGGTCGCGGGATGTTAAGTCACTGGAGTTTTGATGAACAAAAGGGCCATACCGCTCTTGAATCAGTCAAAAACGAACAGCTAAAGGTAGAATATGTTTTTAATGAAGCAAAGTATAAGCCTTCTACCGATCCGCTTTGGAGAAAAGGGGTCGTGGGTCAGGCACTTCTATTTGATGGCTATTCCACTTATATCAATCAACCTATTAAAAAGGCAGCACAGCCAAGTGATGCATTGACAATAGAAGCATGGGTAGCACCACGATCGTATGAATGGGGAGATCTTGGTCAGCTGTCAGCGATTGTTAATCAGCACAATAAAGCTCAAGGCGAAGGCTATATTTTAGGAATGGGTCGACATGGAAAATGGTCATTCCAAGCCGGGATGAATGGCGAATGGAAAGAAGTGTGGGCAAAAGAAGACAAACCGCTTGAAAAAGATCAGTGGTCCTATATTGTAGCCACTTTTGACCAAGATGAAAAAAAGATGAAGTTATTCTTAAATGGTGACCTGGTTGGGGAAGTAGATACTCCTAGAAATGCCACGATTACAGCGACTGAGAATAATCTTTTAATTGGTAAGCATAATTCAGCCGCCGTATTAAGCTCGTTTACAGCAAATATGTTTAACGGGATGATTGATGATCTGAAAATCTACAATAAAGCATTATCTGAAGAGGAGATTAAAAGCCACTATCAACAAGTGATTACAAGCCATGAAAATGAACAGTTACCTCTTCCAGATTTATCTTTTGACCGCAGTGTGTATGATGGGGATCGCTATCGCCCACAATATCATTTTCTCTCACCAGGTCACTGGATGAATGAACCGCATGCTCCGTTTTTTTATAACGGAAAATATCATCTCTTCTATCAGCATAATCCTCAAGGACCTTATTGGCATCAAATCCATTGGGGTCACGCGGTAAGTGATGATATGGTTCATTGGGAAGATGCGCCAGTTGCGTTAGCTCCATCAGGTGTGTCACCAGACGGAGTATGGTCTGGCTCTGCAAGCTTTGATGAAAATGGAGAGCCGGTGTTATTTTTTACAGCGGGAGATGACAGTAAAACACCGAACCAAATGACAGGTTTGGCGAAACCGATGGATGTCCAAGATCCAATGCTGAAGATGTGGGATATGTTAGAACATCCGGTTACAGTTCAAGCACCTGATCTTCCAGCAGAGGAAGGGAAGGTAATGTATGGTCAGTTCCGTGATCCATTTGTCTGGCAAGATGGTGATACTTGGTATCAAATTGTTGGTTCGGGTATTGAGAATGTTGGTGGATCCGCACTCCTTTACACTTCAAAAGACCTGGAAAATTGGGAGTATAACGGTCCATTCTTTACAGGGAATTCCAAAGCCTATCCAAAAACTGGAGATGTATGGGAATTACCAGTGTTTTTACCTATTGGGAAGGATGCAAACGGAGAACAAAAGTATGCGTTTTTTATCAATCCTTGGTTTAAGAGCTATAGTGAACATAACGTAAAATACGTGTTCCATTGGGTGGGCTCATGGGATAAAGAAAAGAATAAATTTATCCCAGACCATGAGGAGCCGAAACTATTTGATTACGGTGTTCATTTTACTGGACCAAGTGGAATGATTGATGATAAAGGACGTTCGATCCTATTTAGTATTGCTCAAGACCGAAGAACGGACCAGGAGCATTATGATGCAGGTTGGGCACATAACGCTGGTTTACCATTAGAATTGTCTCTATTAAAGAATGGAGAGCTTGGTGTTGAGCCGATTAAAGAATTAGAAACACTCCGAGGCAAACAACTGATTAATATTAGAAATTCGAGTCTATCAAAGGCAAATAAGAAGCTTGAGAAAGTGAAAGGAGATATGTTAGAAATCATCCTTGAAATTAAAGCAAAATCGGATGAGAAATATGGTATTAAAGTTCGTCAATCAGGAGATTCATCAGAAGAAGTCAACCTCTATTTTGACGAAACAAACGAGCAATTTGGAGTAGACGCTAGCAAAATGAGTGTAGACCCTGATGTTGCGAAAACTAGCAGTTCTGGAACTCTTTCCACAGAAGGAGAAAATGTGAAGCTTCATATTTTCCTAGACCGATCGATGATTGAAACGTATGCGAATGGGCAAAAAAGCATTACCACAAGAGCCTACCCAACAAAAGCGGATGCATTAGGACTTGAACTTTGGAGTAAGAACGGAAAGGCAAATATTGTCTCAATGAAAGTATATGAGATGGGATCTGCCTATAGTGACACAGTCGTACCAGCGTATTATGGGGATGATACCCCTAAAGAGGAAATTCCACATGGCGAATTAATGAATCATGACTTTCAAACAGGAGATTTAACCGGATGGACGATTGTAGAAGGAAATACTTTCACAAATGACCATGTGACCAATAAGAACGATTGGGGATGGGGTGGTCCTTTCGGTCAGGCAACAACTTCGACTGACCCCAATAAATTTCATCTATGGGGATTTCATCCTGATCACGGGGGAGATGCGGCAACGGGTGTGTTGAAATCTGCAGACTTTGTCCTCGGAGGAGATGGTCAAATTGACTTCTTAACTTCAGGTGGAGCAGATGAACAGCTTCTATATGTAGCACTTGTTGACGCAGAAACGAACGAAATATTAATGAAAGCAACTGGCCATAACGGCGAAGCCTACAGAAGAGTTAGATGGGACGTTTCAGAGTTTATCGGTAGAAAGCTGTATATTCAAGTTGTTGATAAACATACAGGAGGATGGGGGCATATTAATCTAGATGATTTGAATGTTCCAGTGGAGCTGGAGGGGAAGTAGTGGTTTTTATGGCCACCAGAGCTCAATAATAAGATTTCGCTCTAAATAGATAGAAAGGAGGAAGTTCGTTGGAACTTCCTCCTTTCTATTGCTCTCTATTTCGTTTTACTCGGCCAAATCAACCCAATAATCACGCCAATAAAAGCGGGCAGCATCCACCCAAGGCCAATTTGATATAGTGGTAAATAATTTACATAAAAAGTTTTAACACTCTCAAACAATCCTACAGTCGCTCCAGGTAAATAGGTTGCTAATGTGCTATACCCATCAATGATACTGACAAAGAATGTGAGTAGCATCGAAGCAGCGAAAACGCTTTGTTTGCCTTTAAATAGCGGTGAAAATAAAGCCAATAAAATTAGAACAATCGCTAACGGATATAGGAACATTAATACTGGGATAGCAAACAAAATGATATTGTTCAAACCGAAATTAGCAATGGCAAAAGAAACGATACATAACATAAGCACAAACCAACGGTAACTTACTTTTGGAAATACATTATGGAAAAATTCACTACACGCCGTAATAAGTCCAATACTCGTTTTTAAACAAGCGAGAACAATAATAATCGCTAATAAAATATTACCGAATGATCCGAAGTAATGCTGAGAAACGGCAGCAAATATCTCCCCGCCATTCGTAAACGTTCCAACTGCGGTTATACTAGATGCACCCATATACGTAATAAGACCATAAATGAGCGTCATAAGTCCCATCGCAAATACACCTGACTGCCAAGTCGCTTTAGCAATGGCTTTTGTTTCGGTAATTCCCTGACTCTTAATCGCGTTGATAACAACAATTCCAAAGGCAAGGGAGGCAAGGGCATCCATCGTGTTATAGCCTTCTTTAAAGCCAGTCATAAAGGCTAAGTTTTTATACTCACCAGTTGGTTCACCAAAGTTACCCATCGGCTTCAAAATCGCAGTCACAATTAAAATAAATAAAAATAGTAAAAAGGCCGGTGTTAAATACTTTCCAACGTAGTCCATAATCTTTGCTGGGTTTAAAGAGAAATAATAAACAATAGCAAAAAATACAAGGCTAAATAGTCCGAGCCATAAACTTGCTGAATCTGGATTGATATACGGTTCGAAGCCAACAACGAATGGTACTGTTGCCGTTCGTGGGATCGCGAAGAACGGTCCAATCGTTAAGTAAAGGGCCATCGCAAATACGACACCAAAAAGTGGATGCACCCGACTTGCTAAATCACGAAGGCCTGTACTTCCTGATAATCCAATTGCAAGAATACCTAAAAAGGGGAGGCCAATGGCTGTGACTAAAAATCCAATAAGTGCTGGCCAAAAGTTTGTACCTGCAAGTTGGCCTAATTGGATCGGAAAAATTAAATTTCCTGCACCAAAGTAAAGACCGAATAGCATTGTACCGATCAATGCATAAGTGGAAAACGGTATTTTCTGTTGCATGTTGAAACTCCTTCTAGATGTTTTTTTGATTAAACTACTATACTACAAACATATTTTAGTAGTCACAATAAATTCGAATATATAGATTTATTGTTATATTGTCAATCTGGCTATTCAATAAACTATCTTTGCCTGAAGGAAAGTGAGATATTGTAAGCGAATTTAAAGAGGAAATAAAAGAAATTGTCAAAGTGGATGGAAGGGTGATATTGATGTGGTATCAAAATAAATTAACGGAACTACTAGGATTGGATTATCCGATCATTCAAGCACCTATGGCAGGTGGTGTTACGACTTCCAGGTTTGTCTCTACGGTGTCAAACGCAGGGGCCTTAGGGATGATTGGTGCTGGATATATGCAGCCCGATGAATTACGTCTTCAGATAAGGGAAATAAAATCTTTAACTACCAGAACATTTGGGGTTAACTTATTTATACCAGAACAACCCGAGATATCAGAAGAAGGTATTAATGAAGCAAACGAACTCTTACAACCTCTTAGAAACACATTTGGGATAAAAGGTGAATTACCTACATACGAAAACGGCTCTACATTTGAAGAAAAAGTAAAAATAATCATTGAAGAAAAGGTGCCTGTGTGCTCTTTTACTTTTGGTATCCCTTCAGAGGATGTAATAAGAGAATTAAAGAAACATAAGATCATTGTCATTGGAACAGCTACAACTGTGAATGAAGCTGTAATCAATGAAAATATGGGGATGGATGCTGTTGTAGTTCAAGGAAGTGAAGCAGGTGGGCATCGGGGAACTTTCATAAAAGATGCGCAAGAAAGTCTAATAGGCTTAATGGCTTTAGTGCCTCAGGTTGTGGATCGTGTCAGTATTCCCGTCATTGCTTCCGGCGGAGTGATGGATGGTAGAGGTTTGATAGCTTCTTTGTTTTTAGGCTCAAAAGCAGTTCAAATGGGGACAGCTTTCCTCACTACGATAGAGAGTGGAGCACATGAAGAGCACAAAAATGCTATTCTACAAGCAACCGAAGACGAGACGATGTTAACTACCGTATTTTCAGGAAAACCTGCTAGAGGAATTAATAACCAGTTTATGAAAGAGCTGAAGCACAGTGAACACTTAATAGCAGCTTATCCCATCCAACATTACTTAACTAGTCCTATTAGAAAAGAAGCTGCAAGACAAAATAATCCTGAGTTTATGTCTCTTTGGTCGGGTCAAGGGGTTAGGATGAGTCAACGGCAAACTGTTCATGAACTCATCAATGGTATTGTTTCTAAGGTCGATCAATTGTTGAAAGAATTTTGAGTGTGAAAAAGCCATTTAGCTATATATCAGCTAGAATGGCTTTTTCACTTAACACTTAATTTAACTGATCAGCAGGACCGAAGAATTCAAAATGAATCTTATCAGAAGAAATGCCTAACTCTTTTAATGTGTTATTTACTGTTTTCATGAATGGAATCGGACCACAGAAGTAGAAAGAAGCGTTTTTATCTTTAACGATGGAATCAATCCATGGCAGATCCATATATCCTTCTTTAGTATACTCTTTATTTAATAAATCCTTTTCGGTTGGCTTTTCATAGCAAAGATAATACTCGATATTCTCCGATTGATTAGAAAGTTCTTTAACATGCTCATGCATAGCATGGGTCGTTCCGTTAATTGCGGCGTGAATAAATGTGACTTTTCGATTTGGCTGTTGAGTAGCAATTGTATTTAGCATACTGATCATCGGTGTTATACCAACACCACCGCTCAAGAATACAACAGGTTCGGTAGATTCTACATCTAGAACAAAGTCACCGGCAGGGGCTGTCACTTCTAGAGTATCTCCTTCTTGGATGGTATCGTGTAAGTAAGTAGATACTTTCCCGTTTGGGATATGTTCAGAAGAAGAGGTTTCTTTTTTTACACTAATACGGTAGTACTCTTTTTCAGGGCTATCAGATAAGCTATACTGGCGAATATGAGTGTACTCTTCTCCGGCAATTTTTACACGAATGCTAATATACTGGCCAGGAGTAAAAGTAGGAATTCCCTTACCATCTTTCGGCTGTAAGTAGAAAGAGGTGATTACTTCACTTTCTTTTATTTTTTTAGCAACAGTGAAGTCTCTGAAATCATTCCAGCCACCAGATTGAGATACTGTTTCCTCATACATTTCTTTCTCTACTTGAATAAATACATCAGCAATGACACCATACGCTTTCCCCCAAGCATCAATAATGTCATCGGTCGCAACTTCACCAAGTACATCTTTTATTGCCAATAATAAATGTTTACCGACGATTGGATAATGCTCAGCTTTGACTAGTAAACTTCTATGTTTATGGGCAATTTGTCTTACAACTGGTAGTATGGCTTCTAAATTATCAATATATGCTGCGGCAGCATAGACCGTATTCGCCAATGCTTTAGGCTGTCTTCCTTGTTTTTGATTGGCATGGTTGAAGATATTTAACAACTCGGGATGGTTTGTAAACATCATTTCGTAGAATCTCTTAGTAATGGCTTCTCCATGTTGTGCTAGGACAGGAACAGTAGATTTAATAATTTCAATCGTTTTCGTATCTAATGGACTTGTGGCTGTTGTCATGCTAATCTCCCCTTAATAATATTCCCACGGTGTTAAAGATATATTTTAAATACATGTTTATTTTAGACGTTGGTGATTAATTAAAGCAATATTTTAAATACATGTTTAACAGAATGTTCACATTTATGATGTGAAAAGATGCTTTATGTTATATTTAAATTACTGAAATGTAATTGAGAACAAGGGTGATTACCATGCAATTAACCACATATACAGACTATACATTACGTGTGCTGATCTATCTGGGAATGCAGACGAACGGTGAAAAATCAAATATTAAAGAAATTTCAAGTTTTTATAACATCTCTAATAACCATTTAAGTAAAGTGGTGTATGAATTAGGAAAGCTCGGGATGATTGAAACCGTTAGGGGAAGAAATGGAGGTATCAAGCTAGCAAAAGAGCCAACTCAAATCAATATTGGTGCGATTGTTCGTCATACAGAGAGCCCTATTAATTTGGTTGAATGCTTTGACGAGACGAGAAACACTTGCAAATTAAGTCCGGCTTGTAAATTAAAATTTGTATTGAATGAGGCACTAAACTCCTATATGAAAGTTTTAGACGGATATACATTAGAAGATTTGCTGCAAAATAGGGAAGAATTAAAGACGCTATTTTAATGAAAGTAAAAAAGGTTGCTTTGGCAACCTTTTTTTATTTTCATTATATTAAAAAACGATCTTAGAACCTTCAAAAACAGCAATAAGGAGGGTATGCCGCAAAAATACTCTGCAAGGGGAGGGAGCTGCGGTTACTCAGCTTGATCATATTAATATATTTAGTCCTGATGTGGATGCAGATAGTTTGTTTTATCGAAAGTACCTCGGTTTCAAATTAAGTGAACAAGCGGTAACAGAAACAAGGAAACAAGCAACGGATTGGCTATATGTGACCAAATAAGATGTATGTTCTTAATTCAGTAACGAGAAAAAGATAATAAGCGGAGATTTTTCGGATAAATGCAGAATGGAGCTCGTTTCGGGGAAAATAGGGGAAGGTTTTCCGCTTATGCAAAGAAATCTCTCCTATTTTCGAAGTTTTTGAGCCTATAGGCGGAATGTCTCCGTTTATTTTAGCTTGTTTTAATATCAAATGACTAATTAAACGGAAATTCTCCGTCTATTTATCAGTTCGGGTGCTTATCCTGATCCCCAACCGATAAGTGCGGACCCTCTTGACCTATATTTGGTAATCAGCAGGTTTTTATTGACCAGCCTATTTAGTCAAGGAAATTGGTACTAAATAAAGAAAAGACGTATTCATACGTCTTTTCTTGTGTCTTTTATTAGAAAGCACCAGAAAACGGACCCCTTACTTTCTGTGTGGCGGTTTTTTTTAATCTAGTAAAGATTGTATCCCTTTTGTAGTTGCCGCCTGTGGAGGCCAAACACAAAGATCGAAAGGAAAATCAGAACCTGGGACGACTCGATCTTCACCAACTGTTTCCACTAGAAAATCAATACTTGCTGGATTCCATAAGACGGTATCATACCAGAAGCGTTTTAAGTACTCTGATGGCTTTCCTTGAAGGTTGGAGGACACTGCTCCCCATTGTTCATATCCTTTATCAAGTCTGCCGATTTGATAAGGAAGGAACCCTCCGCCATGAGCAAATAACATTTTTATGTTAGGATATTTGTCGATCATACCGCTTAATAGAATGTCTGTTGCACACACGGTTGTTTCCCATGGGACGCCAATTAGATTCGGCATCATCCATTTTTTTAATCGTGGATCTTCACTTAGCAATGGATGGATGAAGAGAATCGCTTTCAACCGGTTTGCTTCTTCAAAAAATGGAATGAAAAAGTCGTCTGAAAGCATATTTCCAGCTGCTGAGGGTCCAATGATTGCCCCTTTAAGTCCTAGATTCATTGCATCATGTAAAATTTGTGCAGCTCGCTCAGGATGGCTAAGAGGAACGGTGCCAAGAGCGGATAAGTGTCCTTTCGATTGTGTAACGAATCGTGACAAAGATTGATTGTAAACTTGGGAAATGTCTGTGGTGATGTCATGTGGGAAGTCATACATAAAAAGCTGTGGTATAGGTGAAATCAAGGAGTGAGAAACACCAGCTTCTTTTTGGTTTTGAAGATATAAGTCTGCGTCAATAAACGATGGTTTTAATTCAAAGCCCCATTTTTCATTAACAACTAAAAAATCATCTTTATTTTCTTCCTTCTTAATCCATTTTGCATTGACAATATCTTTATTGTCTTTTAACCATGCGAGAACATCATGTGGGATAAAATGAGTGTGAAAATCATGCATATTGAGATTCTCCTTTATTATTTTAATAGAATTTTACCAATAACCCATACGGTTTGATATTTCCGTGGCGGCTTGAATCACTTTCTTTGTGTAGCCTGG
>Ga0182742_1000898_pt1 | contig 41754 bp, 36 predicted proteins | sample eDN5th37CBELigMG_FD_128880 | JGI IMG/M metagenome (GOLD analysis project Ga0182742, IMG submission 128880) | Enriched Miracle-Growth compost microbial communities from Emeryville, California, USA - eDNA 5th pass 37_C BE-Lig MG (version 2)... ... | reverse complement strand
GTAGCGCCAATCATTGCAATGTGTTGTCCCGGTTTCGCATTGAAATGGATGTCGGACAGCACCTCGTCTTCAGCGTTCGATCCGTAGCCGAAGGAAACATGCTCGAAAGTGACTTCCCCGCGAATTGAGTTTGCACTTACCGCCGTACCTTTTGCGCTGATTTCCGAATTCGTGTGTAACACCTCTTGCACCCGGTCCGCCGACACCTTCGCGCTGGAGATTCGAACTAGGAGCATAGCGACAGAGGAGAGAGAGAATAAGACCTGTGTGACATAATTAATGAATGCGACAAGCTTCCCTACTTCGAACGAACCGTCGATAGCGTTCTTGCCGCCGATCATCAGAACGACTACGATGCTAACGTTTAAGATTGTCGTTAATACGGGCATGTTCACAGCGACTAAGCGCTGCGCTTTGATGGAGACGGAAGTATAATCTTCGTTGGCAGTTCCGAATCGGTTATTTTCATAATCCGCCCGGACGAACGCCTTCGATACCCGGATTCCCGCGAAGTTTTCCTGCAGCACGGTGTTGACCCGGTCCATCTTCTGCTGAACCTTCGAAAACAATGGCAATGTGGATCGAATAATCAGAAACATCACGATGAACAGCAGCGGAACGGCAATGGCTAAGATCAAGGCAAGCTTCGGACTGATCACGACGGCCATTACGATGCTGCCGAGCGCAAGAAACGGGGAGCGGACGAAGATGCGAAGGAGCATCTGTACCATCGTCTGGAGCTGCACGATATCGTTGGTTAATCTTGTGATTAACGAGCCTGTTTTCAATTCATCCAAATTTTTGAAGGAGAAGGTTTGCACCTTCTTATACAGATCCTTGCGCAAATCTTCTCCGAACCGCTGCGAAGCGATGGAGGCGTACACCCCGCAGCCGACGCCGCCGGCAAGACCGATGATGGCCGTCCCGAGCATAAGCAATCCGTAATTGCGGATATGAAGGAGATCGCCTTGCATGACACCGCTATCAATAATGCTCGCCATCAGCAGCGGTTGCAGCAAGTCCATGCCGACCTCGACCAACATGAGCAGAGGCGCTAATACGGCGGCCGCCCAGTGTGGACGTAAGTAATTGAATAGTTTAAACATATAGCACCTCTATGAATTACAGTAGGAATGATATACTAAGAAAATTATCACAAGAAATAGAATTAGAAAAGAAAAAGTATGCGGGTGCAGCGGGATAAGAACTCCTTCCTGCGCCAATAATTGTAAGAGTTCAACCAGGACGATGAAGGCAGGGAAGAAGAATGAGTGAGAAGCGGTATTTTGTTGCTGTGCCGTTACCGGATGAGGTGAAGCGAAAGTTGTTTCAGTTTTGCGATCGCCGCAAGAAGATGTTCCCTTTTCGCAAATGGGTGTATGAGGAAGATTATCATATTACCTTGAAATATTTAGGCGCTTGCTCCCCGACAACGCTTGAACATGTGAAGGAACGCCTGAAGGATGCCGTGAGCGAGCGGAATCCGTTCCGGTTGGCCGTAGCCGGATGGGGGCACTTCGGACGAAGCGAATCGCCTCGAATTCTATGGGCCGGTGTAGATGGGGATATGGCAGCGCTGCGTGCCTTACAGCAGAAGGTAGAGTCGTTGATGTCAGAGGAAGGCTTCGAGAAAGAAAACCGTCCATACCGGCCGCATGTGACGTTAGCGAAAAATTTTCAAGAAGGGCACTTTTCCAGTACGTCGATGGCCGATGATTGGGAACAGGAGATGAACGCAATGTCTTGGGACGTAACATCCATCGTCCTGTACCGAACGGAGCTCCAGCGGGTTCCTATGTACGTGCAAGAAGGTGAGTATTCGCTGCAGCACCGCAGCTAAGCGCCGCATATGTCCGTTAACGCATCGCTGCGATGCTTCGGTGTAACGGACACGGCGGACGCTTAGAGCGCAAACATACGGGTTCCGAATCTGTAACGGACGTGGGGGAAGCTTAGCCATGCTTTCGCGAAGAAAATCGCCCTTGTACACCGCCCAAGATGCGCGTATGTCCGCTAGAATACAGAACATGCTTAAAACCGCCGCTAAGCGCCGCATATGACCGTTAGCGCAACGCCACCGGATCGCTTAGCTGCAATTAACCGCCTTGCTGCTGCTCCAACCGGCGGACCCGCTGCTGCAGGCGATCTACCTCACGTTCCAATCGTTCTACGCGCTCCTCTAAACGGCGTCCAGGCCCCGGTGACGGTCCAGGTCCCGGGCTCGGGCTCGGTCCAGGTCCAGGCGGGAATGGAAGGTAGGGAGGAGTTCCGCCGGGACTGCCGGCGCCAACAGGTATACGAAGTGTCTGCCCTACGTAGATGTAGTAGCTTGCCAAATTATTCGCTTGCATTAACGCACTCACCGAAACGCCGTATCGGGCAGCGATGCTGAACAGCGTATCGCCGGCTTGCACTGTGTAATACATGGATATCTCAGCCTCCAATTGAATTCTTCTCCCCACATGGTATGTGCCTAATGGGCCAATCGCCCTCCGCAATCGCCCATTTTACGAAGAGGATTTGCCTGTCCGGCAAGCAACATAGGCGTTCGCCGAATATATTGCATCAAATATAAGGCGGGGGGAGAGTTCAAGTTGCGGATTCATGCAGTGCAAAGAGGAGACACCCTATGGAGTATAGCAAGTCGGTACGGCACGCCGATGAATCAAGTGATCCTAGCGAACGAATTGGATCGACCCGATGCGCTGGCAACGGGACAATCGCTCGTCATTCCGGAGTGGAACAAGGAATACGTGATCCAGCCGGGAGACACGTTGTGGGCCATTGCCGCGCGGTTCGGCGTGACCGTTGCAGACCTGGTCCAAACCAACCAAATTGCGGATCCATCGGTCATCTTTGTCGGACAAATGCTCAAATTTCCGTATTTGTCGCATACCGTTGTGCCGGGAGAGACGCTTTGGATGATCGCGCAGCGCTATAGTATTTCCGTGCAGGACATCCTGCAAGCGAATCCAATTCCAAATCCTGCACTCGTGTACCCTGGTCAAGTGCTGCGCGTTCCCGCCCCAGCGCGGCCAACCATCGATGTGAATGCATATACGGTAAACATGGATGAAGCAGCGAGACAGGAAGTGCTTCGTTTGAGCCCGTATCTCACCTATTTGACGCCGTTCATGTACTCCATTCGGCAGGACGGAGGCTTGACAACGCTGAATGACGCCGCGCTCAACAACGCAGCGATCGCCGGCAGGGTTGCGCCGCTGCTGGTCCTGACAAACTTCGCGGACGGCATCTTTGATTCGGAGATTACCGCCGCCGTTCTCCGAAATCCTCAGTTACAAGAGACGTTAATCACAAACCTGCTGAATACGATGGAAAGCAAGAATTATACAGGGGTCAACTTCGATCTTGAGTATATTTATCCGGAGGACCGTGAGAATTACAATGCTTTTCTCCGCAGAACCGTTGCCAGACTTCGTCCCGCGGGCTACACGGTCTCCACGGCAGTAGCTCCTAAGGTAAATGCCGATCAAGGCGGCCTGCTATATGCGGCTCATGACTATGAAGCACACGGTCAAATTGTTGATTTTGTCATTGTGATGACCTACGAATGGGGATGGGCGGGAGGAGAGCCTTGGGCGGTCGCGCCGATCACTGAAGTAAGGCGTGTGCTCGACTATGCTGTTACTGCCATTCCTCCTAATAAAATCATGATGGGGATTCCGTTGTACGGAAGGGATTGGAATATCCCGTGGGAAGAAGAAACCTTCGCCGCGACAATCAGTCCGGCCGACGCCGTTCGGCTTGCAGTAAGGTATGGTGCCAATATCCAATACGATGAACAGTACCAAGCCCCTTTCTTCCGTTACACCGATGAATCCGGGCAGCAGCATGAGGTATGGTTTGAAGACGCCCGCAGCATTCAGAGCAAATTCGATACAGCGAAGGAATACGGCCTCATGGGGGTCAGCTATTGGGTGTTGGGCAATCCTTTCCCGCAAAACTGGCATGTACAACAAAATAACTTTATGGTAAGAAAGAGATGATCATTATTGCGGTAATGTATCTCCCGAGCAAGCGCAGGAAAACCCATGAAACGACATGAAGAAATAGGCATGTAATAAAGAGCTGCAGTCGAGCAATGGTTGCTCTGCTGCAGCTCGTTCTTATTCCTACAACAATTCTTTCCTAAGCTGTTCGCCGCTCTTCGGTGACAGGTAAGCAAAGGGGATGTCGAACACTGTCTTTGCACCGGCAACCCCTTCAGCAGCAAATCTGGAGACGGCCCGGGCGCAAGCCACAAGCACACTTCCTGTAAATTCCGGATTGCTGTCCAGCTTCAAGCCGAATTCGATCGTTTGCTTCGTGTTTTGGCCGGTAACCCCGCTTCTCAGAACGTAACCGCCATGCGGCATCGCAGCGTGGTTGCGCTTTAATTCTTCTTCGCTGATGAAATGTACGATCGTCTCATATTCGGCGAAGTAATTGGGCATCGTCTTAATTTCTTGCTCAATCCGCGCCAAATCCTCGCCTGGCTCCGCCACAACAAAGCACTCGCGCAGATGGGTTTCGCCGGATACGAATTCCGGCGCTTCGCCCGCTCTAACCTTCTGTAACGCTTCTTCTTTCGGGATGGTATATTGAATTCCGTTCTTTACGCCTTTCACCCGACGAATCGCATCCGAATGGCCTTGGCTTACACCTTTGCCCCAGAATGTATAAGTTTTGCCAACAGGAAGTACAGTCTCGCCAAGCAGACGATTCAACGAGAACAGTCCTGGGTCCCAACCCGTGGAAATGACACTGACATGTCCGCTCTTCTTCGCGGCAGCGTCCACAGCGTCAAAATATTCAGGAATCTTCGCATGAGTATCAAAGCTGTCCACCGTGTTGAACATCGAAGCGAAATGCGGGCCCTGCTCGGGCAAGTCCGTTGCGGAGCCTCCGCAGAGGATCAAGACATCAATCTTGTTCACAAATTTTTCAGCTTCGGAAACGTGATACATATTCTTGCTGGATCCAACGGAATCAGGCTGACGTCTTGTAAAGATTGCCGTCAACTCCATGTCGGCGTTTTGCCGAATGGCTGCTTCTACGCCGCGGCCTAAATTTCCGTAACCTACGATACCTACTTTGATCATTTGTATAGTCACCTCACGGATAACTATACAATATTTCACTATTTCTTCACAACTGACAGAAGGAACTCGTAGCCGTCTGACACGGCAGCTACGTTCGCCGGCAATTCCACATCCTTAACAAACAACGAATCGCCGATATGTAGTTTGCTTACATCTATAACAATTTCGGAAGGGACGTCGTTCGGCAAAGCCTCCACTTCAATAAAGGACTTCTGAACTTGCATAATGCCGCCATCCTTCACGCCTGCCGCATTTCCCTGAATCCTGATGGGAATTTTGGTGCGGACGGCCTCATGTTGCTGTACCTCCAAGAAGTCCACGTGGATCAGCTCACGGGTTACCGGATCGTATTGCGTGTTCTCCAGCAGCACCTTAACCGTTGGGCCTTCTTCAAATTTCAACTCAATCAAACCGGATAAGCCGTTCCGAATCCACTTATTCATCTGCACCGTAGACACATGAACCATCTTGTTCCCGGTTCCTTTCCCAAAGACAATGGCCGGCACACGCCCGGATTGGCGAAGTCTCCGAAGTCCCGATGTATTTTTATGCTTTCGCATTGCTGCTTGTAAGATCGCTGTCATTTTTATCGTGCTCCTCTTTTTTAAAAAATTAACTTACCGAATCGATGACGATCGAATCCGTTAATTTCCCCCTCGCGGGGTGACGAAGAGAAACATCGCATCACCTCCAAAAGATAACCATTAAATGTAAAATTTATATAAATAGACAGAAAGACACTCCCTCCCCAATGGGTGGAATGTCTTGTTAACGTCACCTTATCATACAAAGTTCTCTTTGTCTATGATACTGTCTTGCCGTCTTTTTCAGTATAATAGTATAGATTTAGCTAAGAGACGGAGAGGACAACGAGTGGACGGACGAATATTAGCAAGCAGTCTCACAGCGCTACAGGGACATGATCTTCGGATGGTATATGCACTGTTGTGCAGGACCAATATCGGACATCTTCTGACATCCAAGACGAAGGATCTGTTCTCGAAAGAGGAGCAGGATCACTTTACTAAGCATTTGGCAGAAGAGGTAAGAAAGCTCTCGCAGATCGAGGATTGTCAACTTCAGGTTGATCTATTTCTTGAAATTACAAAGCTATTACGTTTAAGAGGCACGAAATACACGCTCCAAAGGGAAATTGAAGATCAGTGCACGCTCATCGTGAATGAAGTGTACGCGCAATTCCTGAAACAAGACAAGCAGTTCAAGGCCTTCGCTGAAGCCGCGACAGCGTCGACGAAGCTGCAGCAGATGATTCAATTTCAGATGAGTAAAATATTTTCCCAGCTTGACGACAGCTTTCAGCATTTCTCGATTGAAGACCAGGAGAAATTCGCGGCTCAAGTGGCGGAATATATCAGCAGCCTGCCTGAGGAAAAACAATCGAAGATTAAAGAAAAGCTAGGGATCAATGATCTTACGAACGAGATGGTTCGCAAAGCCATTGCGGCAAGCGGGACAAGCATCGTATTCGCGATCATTGTGGAGGTCAGCGGCTTTGCCTTTTATACAACAGCCACTTCCTTGGTTGCGGGCTTCGCCGGTCTGTTCGGCCTGACGCTGCCGTTCGGCTTCTATACCGGGTTAACGTCTACCATCGCCGTACTGGCGAACCCGCTGTTTTTCATTCCGCTGCTGTTGGGCGGAGGCGTGCTTCTTGTAAACTATCAAAACAAATCTTTAAAGACGAAATTGCTGCCGATCATTATGATGCAAATTGCTCTTCCTTACATGAGCAGCGGCGGAGAGCTTGTTCGGTTTGATCTCTTCATACAAGAGTGGGAATGGCGTTTCCGCGAGTATTGTCGTCTTCATGACAGAATCGAGAACAACAAGCAAGAGCAGCAGTCAATGACGGTTCAAATTCGGCGGGCTGAAGCGAAAATTGAAGAATACAAAGAACAAGTTGATGCCGGGTTGCGGAAAATCAGGATGATCAAAAATCGGATAAAAGCGGTCCTCGCGGAGTCGAACTTGGATCTGCTGGCCGTTTCTCCATCTTTCACCTTACATAAGAATCAATACCAGAGAACCGAAGCAAAAATTCTAGAACTGCAGGATACGAATCGTAATCGGCCAGTCGAATCCGGATTTTTCAATATGCTTGGCGCCAAATTCAAGCAATTGTCAACCTCGCTGGATATCCGCGCTGAAGAGAAGAAGCTGGATACATTGCTAGAACTCATGGTTACCGATGTATTAGAGTCGGAAAGTATATTCCAGAACGGGGAACGCAATCAGATCAAGCAGATCGAGCAGCATCTGGCAATCATCAACGCTTCTAAGAGTAAAGAGGAAGCCGAGAAGAAGCGCCTGGAAGAGATTCTAAGGGGTTTACGGCAAGAGCACCATGCGTTCTCTCAGCAATTCACCCGAATGCAGAAGGAGAATTATGGGCTGGCGGATTTACTTACTTCGTAGATACGGATTGGAGTGCAGCGGGTGTGGCGATAAAAAACCGAAGATTTTGGGATTATTGGAAAAAAGAAATGTACGATGAGGCGCTGCAATGTGCGATCGAAGAAGAGAAGGAGCCGAAAAATCGGCTGCAAACACTGCTGTTCGGACCGCCGGAACAGTTGAAGCAGACGGCGGCCGTGACTGGGGTAAGTATCGGCGAATTGATATACGACTATATCATGATTGATCCTGTGGTCGTTCGCGGCTTGGATTTTGCGAGGTCGGAGGATTTGTCGTCGCTGTTCTCTTTAAGCCAATTCTCGAGCCGGATCGATACGGACCGCTTAACCGGAGATATGGCGCAGCTGCAAGGGTATGTAGCGGAGCAGATGATTGCCGCGGAGCTGCAAGCCAAGGGGCATGATGTCGAATTTCCCGATACGTCCAACAATCCGGGTTGGGATCTGCTTGTGGACGGACAGCCGTTCCAAGTGAAAAGCCTTGCCGATCCGGCCGGGGTCAGGGAGCATCTAGCCGCATATCCGGACATACCGGTGTACGTAAATGAGGAGCTTACCCCGTATTTTGAGGGACATCCCAATGTATATGTATCGGGCATTTCAAGAGAAGAAGTGCTGGAAGCTACACGCACGACGATGACCCACGCGGAGGATTTGCTGGATTTTGAGATTCCTTGGATCGCGGCTGCTGTCAGTTCAGTGTACAATGCAAAGCGTGTATGGAAGGATGAGCTCTCGATCCAACAAGCAGTGTTCCATATCGCAAGCGACACTTCTTCTAAAGTGCTGCTTGGCGCATTAGGCCAGAAGGCTGGGGTCATCGCGGGGACGATGCTGTTTGGCCCGGCAGGCGGCATTGCGGGCGCGATGTTCGGCGCGTATGCCGGGGCCAGCCAAGGAGCAAGGCTGTCTACCGGAGTGAAACGGCTATTTTCCAAAAAACAAGAACAGGACCTCATTGAAGCATTAGAGAAACTAGTGATGAAGGTAGACAAGCAAATCAATAGAAAGCTTGAAATTAAGCAACGCAAGCTGGAGCGGTTGGCAAGTGAGCTAGAGGATACCGCCGCGAATCGAAGTATATGGCTTGAAGCACAAATCAGAGCCCGGAAAGAATGGCAATACGCGAGAAACAAGCAGCAGGAGCTCCAAGCTCTCATGGAATCCATTCGCCATTCGCATGGGGACCCGCGGGAAGCTCTTCCGCGCGCGTTGTCGGTGATTGCAAGAACGGGAGTGCATCCGATTCACTTCCAAGATGAACTGAAGCGCTTGCAGCTTGCAAGCAAGGAATATGCAAAGAAGGTGTAATTAAGATGGATGAGCCGTTGATCCCCCAGTGGATCGTAACCGTTCACGAGTATGACGATGCTGTGAGTCGTCTCCAGCAGGAATACAACTTCATCAGCCGGTTTCTTTCCGCCCAAGATGCCCAAGAACCGCCGCTGTTGTATCTGTGGTACTGCATTCAAGTCGATTCGGAGCGGGAAGCGCAATATTGGCAGGAAGTCAGGAGGAAGGTGCAATCCGTGGTGAGCCAAACCTTCGCGGGCGTCCAGCTTCGAGTTCTTGTCGTGCCGTATATATCCACATCCCTTGAAGATCTTACGGCGGCTTTCGCGCCGTATATACATAAAATCTCTGTCATTCATCCGCTGGACCGGCTGGGCCAGGTGGTCGGCACAGGAGATCCTGCCGTTGCGCATGCGTTCTTTATCGAGGCGATCAAGCAATGGGAGGATCGATACGTAAGCCTGTATCCGGACGACTTCGCATACACCGCCGTCGATACACCGGCTCTATTCGTAGAGAAAAGTTGGCATTCGGTATTTCGCCAGCTTGTGTTGAATTATGATTATCGGGATGCTCTTCAAGCGTTGAACGAGAGAATCCGGCTGCAGGGCGAGGAAGAGGAGCTGACACTTGTAAAGCATGCGCTTAAAATGCTCGTCGATCGGTTGAATTTTGCCTTTCGCCAGGCGTCTGTGCATCTGAAGCCGTTGGAGGCCATTCCGCATCCGCTTATTGCTCAAACTAAAGAAATTCTCAATCGGCTGCTGCTTGCGGAAGGGAACCGCGACGGAGATTTGGAGCGCATTGCCGAGCTATACAGGCATCTCGACTTATATCTCGAAATGGATCAGCTGCACTCCTTCTTCATTCGGTTCTACCGGGCGAGGGAAGCGGTGCTGCAATTTATTTACCGCTACGGCGGGGATGCCGTCCGTGAGGCGCCGACGTCTCCCCATGTGATCCACCAGCTGATCGAGCAGATTGAAGAGGATTACGCCAAAGAAGAGCTGTACCGCTATGTGGCTGCTTATTTCTACGCCAAAAGCAAGAACGTCACGGACACCTTGCAGCTGCGGAATGTTTCTATCGTCGGGCATGGGCGGAGAGGATTCCGCGATAAATCGGTATGGGAAAAATATACGGGATACGGCGGACATCCGATGTATAAATCGAAGTTGAAGTTTGAGCGCGACAGCGCGTTGGTGTTACGGGATTTAGGGACGGATAGCGACGAACATTTTTCGGAATGGAATCAATGGATTTTAACGCAAGTGAGCAAAGGGGTACACAAGTATGAGCAAGAGGCTGCTGCTGCAAATAGCGGAACAGACACAACAAGAGCGGACCTTGATCCCTGGTGAATTTGATATTCTCCAGATCTCTTATTTCCCTGAGGAAAATGTCAAGGCCATGCTGGTGCGGATCAGTGACGTTCTAAACGGGGTGCAGGCAGAGAATTACCAAGATATTTATATATCGACGCATTACGCGAAATACGGGAAGCTGTATCACGCGGTGAGTCATGAATGTATGCGCAGATTTGCCAACCAGTTAACGTTCATCGATTCGGACCGGTCGACTAGGGTATCCTACTTGGACATGGAACCGTTTCTTCAGAAGGAGCGTTTGTTTCAGATTTGCCGGGATTTGATATTGTCGGGGAACTACAGTGCGGCAGGCAAAGTGCTGCAGACGCGTCCCATGGGAACAGAAATGTCTAGATTGCTGTCGCTCGCCGACGCGCTGATTCGGTTTACTCCGGAGCAAGCGAAGCCGGAATTTAATTTGCTCGCGGATGTGCTGGAACGGTATCACGCGGATCAGGAGGCTGTCGCCTTCTGCCGGGGAATGCAAAAGCTATGTGAACAAGATGCAGGCAGTGTCATTACCTATTTGTATAATATCTCGGAATTTTATTATGAACAGGAGCAGCTGGTAGAGTTCTTCGTCTATTACTATCGACTCGTAGAAGAGTGGGTATTGTACGCCATGGGATGGGACGTCGGCTATGGCAATGAGCTGCGGCTTGCTAAGGGGAGAGAGTTTAGCTTGCCGCTTCCAAGGGAACGGATTCAAACCTATCTGCATCATTACATCCGAGTGCTGCGGAACGAGCGGTACCGTCTGGCACGGAAATACAGGTCGCAAATCGACCGTACGAATTGGAAGAACCTTCCGCTCTCGGAGCAAGACCGCGCATATATTGAAATCTGCATGTTTCTCACGGAGGACCGCTTTAACGAACTGCTGGAGCTAAGGCATGAAGGGGTGAGCGGACACGGCTTTGAAGATTTCACCTTGAAAGAATGCATCGAATTATGCGGAGGGATTCCGCCGCTCGAGAAGTTGGATCCGATGCTTGCGAGATGGGGCGTCAAGCCGGAGCATAATATCATTCAGCTGTTGAATCACGCGTTGTTATCTGTGTTGGATGAAGCATTGCAATAAAGTATTTATTGTTCTATTGGGCAAGCTAAGGAAGAATAGAAGCGAAAGGGGAGCTAGCCCATGAAGCAGTATGGTCAAGGTCCGGATCAGCGGTACGAGAATGCGGTGGAGCCGACCCATAACGGAAATTATGCTTGGAACGGCCAGCCGATCCCTTCCATCCCGCCAAACCAGCAGCAACATCAGCAATTTATGCCGCAAGCGAGAAATCAAGGGACGCAGACGTTTCAAAGCGGTGGAGGGATGCCGATTCCCGGTTCTTCTGGAAACCCGTTAGCGCCGTACGGCCAGCGCAACACCGGAATCAATGGAGCCGATGCGAGGAATGTCGGATTCCAAGGAGGCTACACAGGTTATGGTCCCAATGGACAGCCTGTACAATACGGCACATTCATGAGAGATGGCACCCAGTACGGTGCCGGCCCCCATACGATTGACCCGAACAAATACAGTATCCGCGCCGTTCATTATGAGAACGGGGGAATCAGCGCCGTACAATTCCAAGACGGTACTGTCGTCGATATTGCACACGCGATTGCGATGGCGGAAGCGGGATTGATCGAAGACGTCAACACGGGCAAAAATCGGGAAGGGCAGAAGACGCTTCGTTCTTACCCCGACGGAGATCCAAGCAATAACTTATCGAACCTGCCTCGTTTCTAACGGATAAGCAGCTCATCATTAGCCTAATCACCTGCTGTACAATGGCGGGGGATTAGGCTATTCTTGTAACACATGAAACAAACGGGGTGTGATTGCAGTTATGACTAACCGACTGATCCTTACCGGGGGTTTCGCTGTTCTGCCGTCGAGCACCGTTAAGGCTGATCTTATTCTAGAGTCAGGACGTATTACAGATATTATTACGGATCGAACCATTCAACCCGGTGCCGACGACCGTGTACTGGATGTTACCGGAGCCTGGATCCTCCCAGGGCTCATCGATATCCATTGCGATACGATCGAGAAGGAGATTGAACCGCGGCCCAATACGTTATTTCCGCTGGAGATGGCATTCCTCCAATTCGAACGGAAGCTTGCGGGGCATGGAATCACGACGATGCTCCATTCTCTCTCCCTAGGCGTCGGCTTAAGTATCCGAGGTGAGCATCTCGTATCCGAAGTGATCGAGCTCATTCGGAAATACCGGGGAACCGGTGCGATGATTCGCCACGGAGTTCATCTGAGGTATGAGATTTCTCATCTGACCGGTATTCCGCTTGCGGAGCAATTGATTTCGGAAGGAGCCATCGACTACTTCTCGTTGATGGACCATGCGCCCGGACAAGGCCAATACCGGCGGGAAGGCGCGTTCGAACGATATGTCATGAAAAACCAAGGCGTCGATCTTGAGGAAGTGTCCAGAATTGTCAAGGAGCTTCAAGAGCGAAGAAGTCAGATCGATTGGGATAAATTAATGGCTTTGACCGGTCAAGCGCGCGTACGCGGCATCCCTGTCGCGTCTCACGATGACGATTCGAAAGAAGCGGTAGAGCGGTCAAAGGCGTTCGGAGCGGCCGTTTCCGAATTTCCTCTGGAGCTTGAAGCTGCTGCGTACGCCAGAAGCTTAGGCATGGGTGTCTGTGTTGGAGCGCCTAACATCGTTCGGGGCGGATCCCATGATGGGAATATGAGCGCGGAGGAAGCGGTGAAGAAGGGTGCAGCTGACTTACTGTGCTCGGATTATCATCCCGCTTCTCTGCTTCATGCGATCTTCCTTCTAGAGCAGCGAGGGATTCCGCTTGCTGGAGCGGCCGCTCTTGCAACGATCAATCCCGCAAGGATGCTGGGGCGGGAGAACGAGATCGGTTCAGTAGAGATCGGGAAGAAGGCCGACCTGATCGTAGTGCGTAAGCACCATCATATTCCCCTTGTGCAGCACACGATTGTAGACGGAATACCGATCTATTCGGTACATACGCCATAAGTGAGGGAAGATTTATTTCTTCCCCTCATCTTTCCCCATGTATTCTTCCACCGTGTTATTAAAGCCCATGGCACCTTCTACACCTAACCGATCGTGAATGAAATCGGCCGCTTCCGCGATTTCATCATACAGATCGTCGTCATCCTTCTGCTTGCGATGATTCATGAGTGAGTACCTCCATCCGTTGATGGAGGATAGTTTGCGCAGATGAGAGGAGTTTATCCGCGGCGCCGCGACGGTTTCCGGCGTCTTCGAGACGAACAACCGGCAACGGACAACTTAGATCTCGGAATGAAATGTAAAGATCTCATGACGATGGGAACCTCATCGACAAGCTTCTTTAAGATATGAATTTGTTTTCCGTATTTGGCGTAATCATATTTTTGCTTATCGGGTCTTAAAAACTCACTTGGCAGTTCGCTAGGCAGTATATATCCGTATGTCAATCCTTGGTGTTGTCCTACAAATGTGACCGGCGAATCCCCAAAATACGCTTTCCAATCCTTCCCGGTCAACGTTGAAATATCGAGCGTGAAGATCGGATCGTACACTTTGTCCTTGTATCGGAACCGGAAGGATAAGAAGGCTTCTTTCGCGGTCCCCCGGACATTACGATCGACTGCGACATAGCTCTTCCACCAACTTGGGAACAAGATCGCGAAGCCGTACCTCCGATTCCGGTAGATCAGCTGTTTGGTCAGCATTGGTTTTCTGCTCAAGATGGTCACCAGCCTTCCATGGGTTAATCCATTGTATGTTTGGTAGGCAGGGAGGGTGTTCCTTCGGTTGTACGCTTAGCCGGCTGAAGGTAATCTTCGCATCCGGAACGCGTTCATCGCCGTTTCACCTAGCTCCTCTAGAATGGTGTAATTCGCCCAAGCCCCTGCAACCGCGCCGATGCCAGGAACCATCTGGAGCATCTTTCGAAAATCCAGAGCATCCCGGTATTCCTTCTGGAACAGATCCCAATCCATGGATTGATAGAACCGAGTTTCTGAGGGCCACTGCCTTTTCTCGGTCTCCCACCGTTTGAGCCGTTTCAGAAGCCTCCTTCGCTGTTCCTTGCTTGAGAAGGCGAGCTGGAAAATATTCAGGATATAAATCCGTTCCGCAAAATGATTCGTATCAAACCCGTAAATATGGGCGAGCTCAAACAAAAATTTCATCTTGATCGCGATCAATGCGGGAAAGTCGACGGCATTCAGCAGAAGCCCGCCGGCACCGGTGCCCGCGCCCTCCGCCGCAGCAATCTTCTTGTACAAGGACAATGTTTTCCGCGCGATGTGATCGGCTTCTTCAAGGGAAATACGCAGTACATCCCGCTTCGGAGTATATTCCGCCCCGAAGAGAGCCGTGCGGACAATCGTCTTCACTGCAGCCGTGATAGCGTTGTGCACCTTCGCTGGAATAATGTGATTGATCCGTTCCCCGATCCGCTTCGAAGTGCTCTCCAGCCAACCAGGCGCTTCTGTAAACCGCTGTTCCCAGATCGCCAGCTCAATGCTCACTTTATCTTCATATTTCAATGGAACGCTCTCCTTATTAGGGGATCTCATGCCATTATAACGTATGAAACTTTCCATTCATGAATGTCGTACTTTGGAATCTATGAAATTTCATCTATAAGTATGGTAAAATATTAAGAGAAATTTGGTCTTAACGAAAGGAAGCAGCTATGAATAACACATACTATGAACTAGAATCTCGGTTAGAGTCCAGGCAAGAACGTAATTCGAAGCAAAACACAAATACAGCGAACCCATCCAACAGACGGATTGGCATTACCGTTGTGGTACTTTTATGGATTGTCGCAGCGGCAGGCGCCTTCTTCCTTGCATACTATTACATTAGCGATATACAGAAACAATTGACACAAATCCAACTTACGAACCAAGCCCGTACCGAAGAACTGAACCAACAGCTGACACAGCTCCAAACCGCTCTGCAATCGAATGCAGAGCAAGCCGAAATATTGAAGCAGCAATTCACCGCCGTAGAAAGCGACTTGCAAGCCGTCAAGGAACAATTATCGCTGGCGGGCGATTCGCTCAGCACATCGGCTGAGTCGAAGCAATTGTTAAGCGAACGGATCACGGAGTTGAGCAAGGAGCTGTCTGAACTGCGCGTCTCCATTAAGAAGCTGGAGGAAGCGGCTCGTGTCTACTAGAACATGGCTTCCGCTCGGATTAGCAATCAGCCTGATGAGCGGTGTGATCGCTGCGTTCTATGTCCATTATCCGGAATTGGAAGCTGCGTATGAGCCTGCTCAAGCCATTTATACGGAAATGGAAGAGCCTCTTTCTGTCATCCAGCAGCAGACGGCGAATATCTCAGACGCGTTCGGTTTTCTTGGGGAATCGGCAAGCCAATCTTCGGCACAGCTTCAATCGATTCACGAAATCTTAACGGAGCTTGCGGAAACAGCGGCGCAAGAGGCTGCATTCGATGCCGCACAACATGATGCAATTAACGAATTGGTGAATATAAGCAAACAGCAGAACGAGGAAACAGGAGATGTTCTCTCCGAAGTATTGTCCAACATGCTGGGGAAACCGATCGGGCAGACGTATGGCGACCGCTCCGTCGTGAAAGTTTACTCTCTGCAGGAAGCCGGGTACCGGGGGTACTTGGCGAAGGTGAAGCTGAAGGATCCCAGCGCTGTGAAACTGGTGCTATCCCATGACAAAATTGGGGACAAAGGGGAGACAACGAGCTCCGCAGCGAAGCGTACAGGAGCCGTGCTAGCCGTTAACGCCGGCGGATTTGCCAAGAAAAGCGACGGACTCTTGTATCCGATGGGCGTTACCGTCGTTGACGGAGAGATTGTAACCTTCTACCAGACGGGGCTAAGTTTTATCGGCTTCAACAAAGACGGAAAACTGGTCGGCGGTGAAATCAATTCCAGAGAAGACGTAGAGGAATTAGAGGTTGAATCCGGAGCGACCTTCGTACCGACATTGCTGAAGGACGGAAAGAAGCTTTCGATTCCCGCCAAGTGGAAGAATAAGAGAGAACCCCGCACGATGATCGGTCATTTTTCGAACGGCGACTTGTTGTTTATCGTCATTGACGGCAGGCAGAAAGGGTACAGCAACGGAGTTACTCTAGAAGAAGCCCAAGAGAAATTGCTCGAGTGGAATGTAAGAGACGCATATAATTTGGACGGTGGCGGTTCGAGCACATTCGTGTATGACGGAGAAGTGCTGAACAGCCCGTCGGACGGCCAAGAACGGAAAGTCATTTCATACTTTGTCGTAATGCCGTAATGTTTCTCACCGATCATTTCCCGGCTTTATCAATCTTGTAAAACTATCGTATAATAGGTTAGCAAACTAATATTTTAATATTTTAATCTATAAATTATAGTGTTACACTTGAATCAGCTTTGAAAATTGCAGGGTAGAGGGACGGTAAAGAAATGAGCAATAATAAAACAGACGTTATCTTGATTGGCGCCGGAATTATGAGTGCCACCTTAGGGTCTCTGCTGAAGGAATTAGTACCGGACTGGGAAATTACCGTATTGGAGAAGGGTGCATCCGCCGCAGAAGAAAGCTCCAACGAATGGAATAATGCAGGAACGGGTCATGCTGCATTATGCGAGCTGAACTATACTCCGGAGAAGCCGGATGGATCCATTGATATTAATAAAGCTGTCAAAATTAACGAACAGTTCCAAGTTTCGAAGCAATTCTGGTCTTATCTCGTAGAGAACAAGCTGATTCGGAACCCAGAGGAATTCATTATGCCGTTGCCCCATATGAGTATGGTACAAGGGGCCAAGGACGTATCTTTCTTGAAGAAACGGTATGAAGCCTTGTCTGCTAATCCACTCTTTCAGGGGATGGAGTATTCGGAGGACCCCGAAAAACTGAAGGAATGGATTCCGCTCATTATGAATGGCCGCACTTCGAATGAGCCGATAGCGGCTACGAAGATTGATACCGGAACGGACGTCAACTTCGGCGCTTTAACCCGGATGTTGTTTGAACATCTTAAGAAGAAGAACGTGAACATCCAGTACAAGCGCCAAGTGAATGATATTAGACGCACGAGCGACGGTTCGTGGGAACTGAAGGTTCGGAACCTCGAGAACGGAAGCGTTGAACGTCTTACCGCTAAATTTGTGTTCCTTGGAGCCGGCGGCGGAAGCTTGCACTTGCTGCAGAAAACCGGTATTCCGGAAGGAAAGGGAATCGGCGGTTTCCCCGTCAGCGGATTGTTCATGGTTTGCAATAAGCCTGAGATTGTCGCACAGCACCACGCCAAGGTGTACGGAAAGGCAAAGGTCGGTGCACCGCCAATGTCGGTTCCGCATCTTGATACAAGATTCATTAATAATAAGAAAGCATTATTGTTCGGTCCGTTTGCCGGCTTCTCGCCGAAGTTTTTGAAGAACGGATCCGTCTTTGACTTAATTACATCCGTCAAACCGCATAATGTTTTCACCATGCTCGCAGCAGGCATGAAAAACATGGCATTGACCAAATATTTGATCCAACAAGTGTTATTATCTAAAGAACAACGTATGGAAGAACTGCGTGAGTTTATCCCGAACGCGAAGAGCGAGGATTGGGATATGATCGTTGCAGGCCAGCGTGTTCAAGTGATTAAAGATACGGAAGCCGGAGGGAAGGGAACCCTTCAATTCGGTACGGAAGTCGTCTGCGCCGCGGATGGGTCGGTCGCAGCGCTGCTGGGCGCATCTCCGGGAGCTTCTACGGCCGTGTCCGTCATGCTTGAGGTTATTAACAAGTGCTTCCCGCAGCATATGAAAGCATGGGAGCCGAAAATTAAAGAAATGATTCCGTCCTACGGGGTTTCCTTAATGAAACAACCTGAACTCATTCCTCAAATTCAACAATCGACCGCACGGGCTCTTCGTTTAACAGGCGAAAAACAAGCTTCAACAGTATAATAAGCAACGAATTGGAATCGAAGCATAGATTGCTCATTGTTTGAGCGATCTGTGCTTCTTTTTTTATTGTGATTTCCATATTGATTCTTTATTTGTTAATGGGTAAAATGACATAGGACTTTCGCAAAATTTGGTGTGGACTAAGGGCGGTATCTCATTGAAAACAATTGTTGCTTTTTTTGCATCTTTTCTTACTTTTATCATGATCATGACACCAAGTACTTATGCAAAAGCGGAAGATTTTTATGTCTATGCGAACGGTTTCGCTCTTGAATATCCGAATCACCAGCCGTATTCTTACCGGAACCAAATCTACTTGCCGCTTAGAGACACTCTAGAGCAATTGAACTACAGCGTATCTTACGATCGTTCTAAAAACACCTTTGCTATTGAACAAAATAGGGTGATCGTTGCATTACTTCAAAAAAAAGATCTTGCCGAGAAGTCGGGAACTACATATATGAAAGCTCGCGCTCTTGCCGATTTGCTAGGTTATTCCTTAGATTGGAATCAAAACACCAGGCGTCTCTCATTAAGTAATGATGGAATCCTCTACCGCACCGCAAGGGATCCGCTTCCGATCTTAATGTATCATCACTTTCACGAAGAACTAGATACTACTACAGTAGTGGCGCCGTCAAAATTCGAGAAACAGCTCCAAACGCTGCAAGAAAATGGATACATGACTCTATCATCGCAAGAAGCTTATAATTATTTGAAAGGGAAGCAGATCTTCCCGGAGAAACCGGTTTATATTACGTTCGACGATGGTTATGAAAGCAATTATTCCGAGGCATTCCCGCTATTACAGAAGTACAATTCCAAAGCTGCCATATTTGCGGTTACTTCTCAGTTACGAGAGGATGCGAACCGCAATTACGGCCAGTATATGTTGAAGTTATCCTGGAACCAAGTGACAGAGCTAGCCGAATCCGGTTTGGTAGATATACATAGCCATACACATGATATGCACCACAAGTCAACGGTTCAAGGCAAGTCCACGGAACAAGGCATGATTGCGGGACCGATCTTGATAGACGGCAAATATGAAACGAAGGACCAATATGCTGCCCGTGTTACTGCTGATTTGGACCTATCAAAGGAGTTATTAGAGAAGCTTACCGGCCAAGACCCCTTCGTATTTTGTTATCCATTCGGCAGTTACAGCAGTTCTAGTGAACAGTTGTTGAAAAAAGCCGGATTTCTGATGTCGATCACAACAAAAACAGGCATTAATAAATTGCTCAAACATGAGAATGATACGTTCGGACTCATGAGGGTGAATATTACGAACGAAGATATAGGGGAAGCTCTCATTGATAAAATAACAGAAAAAACACGATGAACAACCGGCATGGAGCCTCGCGAACAGGAGGCACCTTTGTTTTTTGTGATTCACTGTATTTACAAAATATTGCCTTTTACTTAAGATAAATAAGTACGTACATAATATTTTGCGAATTGACGGGTGGTGTCGTTTTTGGGGAAAACAATCGTGGTTGTTCTCGATGGACTTCGTTATGATGTGATGAGATCCGCGATGGGGTATATCAACCATCTCGTGGAGAAGAAGCAAGCTGCACTTTATAAAGTAAAATCCGAACTGCCGAGTTTATCCAGGCCATTGTACGAAGTATTGCTCACCGGTACGCCCAGTTATATGAACGGGATTACAGCGAACAGCGTTGTTCGACTGTCTCATTATGAAAGTATCTTTCACTTGGCGAGAAAACAAGGATTAACGACTGCGGCAGCAGCCTTCTGCTGGGTCAGCGAATTATACAACCAAGCGCCGTACAATCCTTTCACGGATCGGATTCAGCATGATCTGACGAAACCGATTCAACATGGCATGTTCTATTCTGAAGATCAATACCCTGATTCCCACCTGTTTGCAGATGCTGAATATTTGAGGAGAACCTATGACCCGGACTTTCTTTATATCCATCCGATGAATATTGACGATATCGGACATAAATTCACTTCCGATTCGATGCAATACCGCCGCCAAGCGTTGATCGCGGACAATATCCTAGCCGTACTGATGCCCGGTTGGATAGATTCCGGTTACAACATCCTCGTCACAGCCGACCACGGTATGAACGAGCATGGCCTTCATGGCGGCACGGGCGACGGGGAACGGGATGTCGGGATGATCGCGATCGGGCCACGGTTCCAACCGGGTGAGTACACTGACGAATATTTGCCTCAGCTCGCGGTAGCGCCTTTGATCTGCAGTTTATTAGAGATTCCGAAATCGAAAGAGATGGTGGATATTCCTGTACCGGGTTTCCGTTAATCGGGTAGGGAGGGATACTAGAAAGGGAGGGGCTGACGAAGCCCCTCCCTTAGTTATCGTGGTTACCAAGCATAAGCTCTCGGTGCCGCACCACCCGGTCCCGGGAATAGTTCATCCAGCCGTTGCAGCACGGATTCATCCAATGTGATCTCCGTTACACGAAGCGCTTGCTCCAGCTGTTCTAACGTGCGCGGCCCGATGATCGGTGCAGCCATCGCAGGGCGGGTTAATGTCCAGGCGAGCGCTACATTAGCCTCGGATTCGCCAAGTTCCCGACATAACGCTGAAAACGCCTCAAGCGTAGGGCGCAACCGTTCAATTCGTTCCGCTTGCTTCGAGGTCCTTGTTCCCCGGTTTGCAGTTAAAGCCGATCCGCCGAAAATGCCTCCGTCTAACGGGCTCCAGGCAATGACGCCAATCCCTAGATCCTCAGCGGCGGGCAACACCTCGAGCTCCGGCAGACGGCAAAGAAGGCTGAATTTATGCTGCTCGGAAACGAGTCCGAAGAAATTTCTCTTCTTTGCTTCATATTGCGCCTTCACTAAGTCCCATCCGGCAAAGTTACTGGAGCCCGCATAACCAATCTTTCCTTGATATACAGCAACTTCAAAGCTTTCCCAAAGTTCATCCCAATGAACGGAACGATCGATGTGATGCATCTGATACAATTCAATATGATCGGTCTGTAACCTGCGAAGAGATCCTTCCAAGTGGCGCCTAAACTTGTATGATGATAAACCTGCCTCTCCATTCGGACCATCCAGAAGGTCGGACATGTGCCCATAAAATTTCGTTGCAAGCACAGTTTTTTCGCGCCGGCCGCCGCCTTGCGCAAACCATCTCCCTATAATTTCCTCCGTTCGACCCGAGTTATCCCCCCAGCCGTACACATTCGCGGTGTCAAAAAAATTAATTCCTGCATCGAGTGCCGCATCCATAATCCGAAATGCTTCCTTCTCATCCGTATCAACACCAAAGTTCATCGTACCTAAACAAAGGCGGCTGACTTTTAATCCGGAACGGCCTAACTTGATATACTTCAAGGTACCAATACCTCCTCATACATTTTTGTAAGGTTTTACCTATTCTATCATACAATTCTTTTATAGTGTCTAGTACCGTGGAATCAACTGCGGGTACATGTCAAAATTTCGATACGTTTGATAAAAAAAAGTAATGCCAGATGGTAAACTATTCTTTATGATAGATTACGATAGCGATAACACTTGTGATTAGAAGGTGTCCTACAATGAGAACAAGAATATTCGGAAGCAGTGCAACGGAAGCTGCTTTCCCTCTTGGCGGAATCGGTACAGGCAATGTTTCTATCGGAAGCAGAGGGGAGTTCCGTGACTGGGAAATTTTCAACCGTCCAGCGAAAGGTTTGTCCTTGCCTAATACTTTCTTCGCAATCTGGGCTCGTCCTGAAAATCAGACTCCCAAAGCAAAAGTGCTTGAAGGAAAGCTGCGGCCGCCTTATTCCAGAACACACGGTTTTCATCCCTATACCGCTGCAGGCCTGCCCCGAATGGAAGATACTGTGATGGAAGGCAGCTATCCATTCGTTTGGCTCCGTTATAAGGATCCGGAATTTCCTTTACACATCTCCTTAGAAGCATACACACCGCTCATTCCTTTAAATTACAAAGATTCTTCAATTCCAGGGGCTGTTCTTACTTATAAGGTCGCGAATCCGCTCCCGATTCCGGTCGAGGTAACGCTCGCGGGCTCTGTTACAAATCCTATTGGGGGAATCCAATACGGACAATACGGTCAACTTACTTCCCCACATATGGCGCGCAATGTTAACGATTACCGCGATCAACCGTCTTTACGGGGATTGTATATGCATTCGGAGCATCACCTCCCGAACAGCTTGCATTATGGAAATCTGGTTTTGGCGACTACGTGGGAATCCGTAACATATAAGCGGGCTTGGTTCCGCGGCTCCGCATACGAACAGCTTCAAGAATTCTGGGAAGACTTCGCATCTGACGGAACACTTGACGACCTCGGGTACACCACGTCCACGGAGCGATATCAGACGGATACTGGTACTTTAGGGGTCAAACATTGCCTGCAGCCAGGGGAAACCGTTGAGTTCGTCTTCTATCTTACATGGTATTTCCCGAATCGAATCAACGGGTGGAACGAAGAGATCAGAATCAAGCGGGAAGGTAAGGAGACGATTAAAAACTACTATGCTCTGGACTATTCGGACGCTTGGGACATTGCCCTCTACCTTGCGTCGGAACATCGAAGGCTCCGTACGGAGACGGAACGCTTCGTAACGGCGGTAAATGAAAGTACGCTGCCACAGGAAGTAATTGAGGCTGCCATGAGCAATATTGCAACGCTGCGGAGTACGAGCTGCTTTCGGTTAGAAAACGGGAAGTTTCTAGGCTACGAAGGCTGCTTTGTGGATGCCGGATGTTGTGAGGGGAATTGTACACATGTATGGAATTACGCCCAAACGGTCGCTTACCTGTTCCCCGAATTGGAGCGCTCGATGCGGAGAACGGAATTTTTGGAGGAAGTCGATGAAGACGGCAGAATGAACTTCCGCGCCTTCCGAATGTTTGAATCCCAATGGAATATGTGGGGGTATGACCAAACTCCTCCTGCCGCGGATGGACAATTAGGTTCCATTATGCGGGTTTACCGGGAGTGGAAACTATCGGGCGACGATGCGTTCTTGCACGAGCTGTGGCCGTCCGTGAAGAAAGCGCTCAACTTCGCCTTTATGTATTGGGATGAGGACAACGATCTGATTCTTGAAGGAAAGCAGCATGTGACTTATGATATCGATTTTTACGGACCGAACCCATTAACCGGAGTAATGTTGTTGGGGGCTTTAAAGGCGGCAACAGAGATGGCTTCTTATGTAGGGGATGAATCGGTTGAAAAATACCGCAGCGCGTTGAAGGAAAGCTCTGAAGCGCTTCACCACAAGCTTTGGAACGGGGAGTATTACGAACAAGCCTGGGAAGACGTGAATGGAACCAAATATCAATTCGGCCGAGGTTGTCTTTCCGATCAAATGTTGGGACAGCAATTCGCACATCTTTACGGATTAGGCTATTTATTACCCTCTGACGCAGTGAAGCAAACCGTTCTCTCCATCTATCGTTACAACTTCCGGCGCAGCTTTGCCGACCAAGCGAATTGTCAGCGGACTTATGCATTAAACGATGAATCGGGACTCGTTCTTTGCAGTTGGCCGCTCGGCGGGCGTCCGAAATTTCCGTTTATTTACTCCGATGAAGTATGGAGCGGGGTGGAATATCATGTGGCGGCACACCTCATTATGGAGGGTTTCATCGAAGAAGGGACAGAGATAGTCCGTGCGGTACGGGAACGGTATGACGGCGTCCGCAGAAATCCGTGGAATGAGACGGAATGCGGCAACCACTACGTTCGATCCATGGCGAGTTGGGGGCTTATCTTAGCGTTCAGCGGATTTCAGGCGGATTTAGTAAAGAAACGAATGTCTTTCCATCCCGTCAACGAAACGGATGAGTTTAAAACATTCTGGAGCACCGGATCAGCGTGGGGGACATACAAGCAGTGGCGAACGGAGGACGGAGAGTTAGATTTTGAGGTAAAGGTCCTTTACGGAAATGCCCAAGGCATGACGGTCATAGCATGCGGAAAGGAAAAGCAATTGTAGGATGAATGTATGAAAATCGTAAATTCTTACTACCGATAAATGTTGGAGGTCTTGTTATGGCCGGAATTCATCTTCATCCGCATGACATCATTGATGAAGGGACGGATCAAATCTTCCGGTTCCTCGGCGAGATGGGGGATATAGACTATATCTTTCCTCAAGTGAACACCATCTTTGAACGAAATCCGTATCCGGCGGGGAAGCTTCCGCATAATCCTGTGAACGAATATGTGATGGGACGCGGCACGATGCATGTTTCCTTGGACACGAAGCAGATCTATTCTCGTCTTTACCAGAAGGTCGATCCTTCCATTCAAGAGAAGGATCCTATGGAAATCCTGCAAAGGTCCGTCGATCATGATCGATATCAAGTCATTCCATGGTTGAACCTGTTGAATGGCGATTTTCAAGGTGTTGAAGCGAACGCTGTCGTTGATTTCCGGCAACAAGTTGCAGAGCATTGGCTATGCCCGAATGGTCCGGATGTTGTTCCCATGTGGTCCCGTATGTTATCCGCATTAGCTGATCGCTACGGTTACGCCACCTTCATGATCGATCGGATCCGTTATCCGGACTGGGCGGGAAAAGAAGTAAAACCGCAGGGAATTTTCAGCTGTTTCTGCTCGAATTGTGTGCGAAAGATGGAAGAGCAGGGGATTCATACTCAGCAACTTGTTGAAGAGATGAACGTGGTATCCGAGCTTCTTCGCGCTCAACAATTCCAACAAGCAGTATATATGATGCAATCTTCTGATCGTTTCAAGCAATGGATTGCATTCAGGCAAGACAGTGTTTCAAGCTTCGTAGAACGATTGAAAGAACAAACCGCTCGGTTACATCCCAACATTACGTTTTGGCTTGATTTATGGCCGCCGTCTTATGCGTGGCTGCTTGGACAGGATTATTCGAGGTTAACGAAATCCGCTGACAAACTAAAGCACTTTCCTTACCATAAGCTCGGCGGCGGGGCGGATGTGCAAGGATTTATTGAATATTTCGCGAAAACCCCGGAACAACAAGAAGAGGCATTTCGTGCTTTTCGTAGTTTCTTTCACTTGGATTACGATATCACTTATGCATCCTTCAAGGAGAAGGGGTACCCGATCCAATTCGTTACGCGTGAGAATGATAAGGTAAGAGAGCTTGCTCAACCAGGGACAGAGATATATAGCGGGATTCAAATGTGGAATATTAGCTCGGCAGATCTGATTGAAGCAGTGACAGCAGCGAAGGCAAGTAAAGCGGATCATCCTTTGTATTATTGCTACGGTTGGGCAGAGGAAGAGCATTTTTCCGCAATTGGGCAATGGAATCGACAATTAGCTTAGGGTATAAACCCTAGGCTTTTTTATTTTTCCGCATTTTTAAACAAAAATTAAACGGCCGCTTCTCGCCCTTTTAAACTTCAGAAGTTAGCATATTATCTAACGGATATGGAGTCCGATTTATATGTTTATTTGAGGAGAAATGACATAAAAAAAGAAAGATTTGGCTGTTTTTTTAAATCCATTCTTAGGCTGGCAACCCTCGCCATCCCGCAGCAGTTCTTGCCGATCGCGGAAGAAGGGACATATTCGAAAGAGAATCTGCGAACGACGAAAGCGATCTCTGCGTGGAAGGCCTACAATCGAAACATCGTCGATGAAGCGAAATAGCTTCCGTCAACCATTGAAATCACGAAAAACATGCAATTCTCTAAGGATTTACCGGTGATGATTTTTACAACGAAGTCAGACAAAGTAACCTCCGACGGCAAAAATAACGAATCCTTTTATCAAAGCCAGTTGGCGGATCTTCACACGAAACAGCTTGTCGTGTTAGAAGGGCATCATTACCTGCACTGGACACAATCGAAGGAGATAAGCAAATATACGCAGGAATTTGTACGTTCCTTCGAACAAGATCGCATTTCTACGCAAAGAACCTCCATCGAAAAAATCCGAGGAGGTTCTCTCGCCAATCTCAACTCACCACATTGGTCTCCGTTTGTTTCAGGTAAGATATCCAGTAAGCGCAAGCTACAAATACAGCGCCTCCGATAAAATTTCCAAGCCATACGGGGATGAAATTCATTACATAATCATTCCATGTATAATAACCTTCAAAGATCGCAGCAGGAATTAAAAACATATTTGCTACTACATGTTGAAAGCCAATGGCCACAAAGGTCATCGTAGGAAACCATATACCGAGAATTTTCCCGCTTATGCTGTCTGCACCATACGATAACCATACAGCTAAGGAAACCAGCCAGTTGCATCCTATCCCTGAAATAAAGGCTTGTAAGAAGTTCTCGTCTATTTTATGACCTGCCATCTCAATCACTTTCTCCAAGTACGGGCCGCTTGCCGTCAATCCGACAACGTGTCCGAAGAAATAAGCAACAAATAATGCACTGATAAAATTACTGACTGTGATTAGGAACAGATTTCTTAGCAGCTGAGTTGTTGAGATTCGCTTAGAGAACTTAGCTAGGGAAAGGCACATCATATTTCCGGTGAGGAGCTCTCCGCCGGCCAGAAGCACCAGAATAAGACCGATCGGAAACAGAGCACCTCCTATAAAACTATTAATACTACTCCATTCCGGCGGAGCGGCTGCAATTACGCGAATATCAAGCAGAAATCCGAAAGCAATAAATGCCCCCGCCAAAAAACCAAGTACCAATACAGACAATAACGGCAGTTTCACTTTTTTTACGCCATATTCTACAGTAATTTCTGCAATTTGCTTTGGCTTATAGTATCCCATATATACCTGCTCCCTTTTGCTACAACAGGCTGATCGTTAACTGCATTATACCTGAGTAGCCTTTCGTCCTAAGTAACAATGATCACAAATAAAAGCTGGCCCCTGTTGTATTACAGAAGCCAGCTACTGGTTAGCTATGATTTTGTCGGTAAATTAATATGTTTGCTGAGGGGTGAATTGACCAATACCCTTTAATTCGTAGTCAAAAAATTGAAGAATTAATTCATTTGCAGTTTCAATACAGTAATATGGATCAATGCTGGCTTTTCCGCCTTGCAACATATTTGCAAGAATCGGTGATAAAAGCGGTAAATCGGTAAAACTTAAATGCTTAGCCCCTTGAAAATGAACCGTGTATGCATTCTTGAAATGTTCATTATCAAGGTTGTTGGCTGCATAAGCGGAGTTTCTTCCTAACTGCTCCCAAACATCGTCAGAATAGATATTAAAAAGCGGTGTCGTGAAATCTTCGTCGCGTGTTACGAAATCATCAATATCCTTCTTATAAACAAGATCGCTAAAGAACGGGGCATCAATATTTACAACCGCATCGATATCATTCCGCTCTCTGGCTAGCCAAACACTTGCTGCTCCGCCCATAGAGTGCCCGAATACAGCGATTTTTTTCGGATCAATCTGTTGATAAACAGGATCATTGCCGCTTTTGACTTTTGTCAGTATCGTATCAATGACAAAATTCATATCGTCTGTTCGCAGCTTCATCCATTTTTGAATGATTTCATACACTTCTTCCATCGTGTAGATCCCATCCTTATTAACATTGCTAAGTTCAAGGTTAAACTCTTGATTGATGATTGCGACGGTTCCATCGTCTGATTTGGTATATAGGGAATGGTACGGATGATCAATGGAAACAACTACATAGCCATGGCTTGCAAGCTCAGTATAGGTTGACGTATTGCTTCTCTTCATTCCATTGGCTCCATGCGAGAACACCAGGAGGGGGAACGTTCCATCTGCATTCCTGGGATACCAATATTCCACATTGACAAATCGGTTTTGTCCCTGGCCTGTAAATTCCTCAATACGATTTTGATCAATATAGGTGTAAGCAGCAGTTGCAACGTCGTATTCACCGGTCACTTTCGGCGATGGATGCTGCGGAAAAACAATTGCAGGCAATAGTACCAATACGAATGCGAAGATGATCATAAGAGATTTCCACACAATTTTGGAAGCTTTATATTTTGGTGCATTTGATTTGTTACGAATTAGAGATACAGTCCCTTTTACCGCTAATAAGAAAAGCAGCACACCGAGTAGTACCCAGCGAAAACTCCAGACAATTACAGATGAAAGGGTGAGTATTAGAAAAGCACTAAAAACTGCAATTCGAATCCAGTTTTTTAATTTGATATGGTTTTGCTTCGTTGCGATACAGTAGATTGCAAAACCAACCTCCCAAATGAGCGTGATGAATAATAATAGACTGCCCATTGTTACAACTCCTTCTTTTCGAATCCATTTTTTGATGAACACATCGTAATCAAAAGCCGAAAAGAAGTCTATAGAAAAACAATAAGTTGCTTCCACAGGCCAATAAGATGCAAAAAAACGGTAAGAATTTAATCTTACCGCAAAAAAAACTGTTACAAATCGTTCTTCAATGCCTTTAATTTTTCGTTAATTTTTTGGGCTTCTTTTTTATCGTGCCGCCATGTTAACAGACGAACGATGAAATAAATTACGGCAATTTGCAGTGCAAGAACGATTACCTCTATTGTACTATTCACAATTTGAAAGATAATACTAAGGGCAATGAGCAGCAATTCCAATGTAATAAAATGAATAGTCCGTCTGATCCGCATGTTCTTCTCACTGATTTCGTTAGGAGAATACAATATAATTCCTGTCAGTGCTCCTAAAAATGAAAAACCCATAATGATATAAATCGAATTCAAATCAAAAGGGATATTTGGAGTGTAGAGCTGCCGTAATATCGTTAGGATCATGATGATGGATGCGAAGATGATCAAGCCATTCTTAATGATCCTTTGTAAAAATTCGGAAAGTTTCATAGGGATTCCACCTTTCACAATCCAAGCATTTTTTTCAGGACGGGCACATACTGCCTAGAAATAATCGTACGTTCCCCGTTATCAAGCACTGCCTCGAAGCGTCCGCTGAAGAATGGGTGAACAGAAGAAATTTTAGTTATATTTAGAATCGTAGATTTGGATGCACGAAAACAGTTTTTCACTTTGCATAATTCCTCTAATTCATAGAGCTTCTGTTTTACTTCATATACTTGATCTTTGCAATAAAGAAAAACCTTTCCGTCAACGGCCTCAAAATAATAAATGTCTCGAAGCTGAATACGATGAACGGTATCATGCAGATACCCGAGTATAACAAGAGGTTCCGCTTGCAGATTGCGTACGATTTCCTCTATTTCTTCATCTATCTCATGACATCTAATAAGGATTTCTTCCGGCAATTTTTTGTCTATTTCTTCTATTGAGATATTCATTGGATCACCCGTGTAAATTTTACTGTCCAATCCATTCTACAATATTCAGACGCGCATGTCGTGATTTATTGAAGAACGTTGACTCTCGGAATTGTATTTTCTTGTAATTACTACAGATGTTTATTATACTAGAATATCGACAAAATTATCCTTTTCTAGAATGGAAACACATACAATAGAGGCGATAAGAAGAATAGGGGGATTGGGGGCGAAGTATGAGAAAACGGTTGCTGCTTATCATTCTTGTGATCGTTCTTAGTGCATGCCAAGCCAAGCCGGATCTCAGCAACAACATAGGCGCTGAACCTACGGAGTCCAATCATACAGAAACTCAAAGTAATGATACGGTTGGTGAAACCGCTTACCAAACGAAGGAACAGAAAGGGGAGGAAGTCGTGGAACCCGTGAACTTCAGAAAACAAGCACTTAACGGCGCTTCGATCGAAATTGATCCGAATTGGCCATATTACCAAAACCGTTCTGTGCAAAGCATTGCGGACGAAATTCAATTGGCAGGGTACAAGACGGTTTACTACTGTCTTGTTAACGAGAATTTCGTGAATGGAGATTTAATTAACGCCTTCCATGATCGGGGCATCGCCGTATGGTTGCTTGTATTCGGCAACGGTTCTTATTCAACGCAAAATTTCCCCGACGGCTGGCAGAAATGGCAGATGGAGTTGGTTGAGCCATCGGATGTCGCAGGATTTGTTTTTTTGTCGCAATTTAGTAAAGAGTATGTGGACTGGAAGAAGAAATCACTGGCCCGCTTGGTCAAAGAATATCCTTTCGATGGGGTAGCGATTCTCGAATCGTTCTTTCCGGAATGGGATGGGCTCGTGACGAAGGTGTATGGAGATATCGGTCCGAACGCCCAGGAAGCCTTCAGAGAGAAATACGGGACAGAAATCCCAGACTTTAAGGACCCAAGCGCACCAAACTATTACGCGAATAACCGTACATTATATGAACAATGGATTGAGTTCAGAGTCAATGGCGTTAATGATTTCCTAGATGAAATCTTTAACGGGGAAGGCGGTGTTCGTGAGGCAAATCCTGATATCCTCGTAGGAACATGGAGCCTGGGAATTGATGCGGGGCCTTCCTCGGTCGAGAAGCTGCGGGAATATCAAGGGCTTGACGCGGCGGCGATGGTGCAGCAAGTGAAGCCGGACATCCATTTCTTCCAGACGCACTGGCCGGACTGGATCAAGCCGGAATCCGAGCTTCCTGCGGACTATATGAAGGCTTACAAGCCGTTCTACGATCAAGTGAGGGAAGCGGCTCCCGAACTTCCGATCGGTTTGCAAGCAGACAATGGCTCTGTGGAATCCATGATCAAATCAACGAAGTGGCAGCAACAGCTTAATATAGAAGCGCAACGCCACGGTTACGCCGCATGGACTACCTATGAATACCATATCGGCGGATATATATACAATGAGAAGCCGGTCCCGATGCGGGCACAAAGGCAAGAGGACGGTACCGTGATTATTTCCTTCAATAAGCGAATTGATGACAGCTCTGGGGAAAAGCTTGAAAACTATTCTGTATTTCAGAATGGCGAGCTTCTCGATGCGGGAATCACAAAGGCTCAAGTAGACGGCAACCGTGTTATCCTCACGGCGGAAGCCTTCCCCATCGATTCTTTCGAGATCTCCGTTAGGGGCGTGAAGGATACCCCGAAATTATGGCTATACAAAAATTATCCTGCCAACGAGGTTCCGGAAGGCAGCAAGATCCAAGTCAAATAAAATGATGCAATACCTTCGGGCAGTATGGCACTCGTTCCCGAGTTCTATATTGCCTTTAAGTATGACTAACGGGAAACAGGGGCGTTGACGCAGGATGAGGTTTTTCTCTGGCAAGGCATTGAATGCGGTGTTTTTGCGTTTTGCGGAAGATAAAGAAGAGTACCGCAAAGTGCTCGTGTTATGCATATATTTATTGTTTGTTACGTCTGCGTCCACTGTAGGACGTACAGCGGCGGATGCGTTGTTTCTGTCACAATTTGATTCATCCCTTTTATCCAAGATGTATCTTCCCCAATCGGTTGCCTTGATTCTGATCGGAATTGTTTACCAACGGATAAGCAATCGCATACGGACTGATCGTTTCATCTATTGGATGATTCCATCGTTATCGCTCCTTGTTATCATATCGAGAATCACAGTTGGAATGGGGCAGACATGGGTGCTTCCTGTCATCTATGTAGCATACGACGTGTTTAACTTCCTCATGGTCGTTTGTTTTTGGCAGTTCGCCACTTATATTCTCGATCAGCGTAAGGTGAAGCGGACGATCGGACTCGTCGGAAGCGGCGGCATTATCGGCGGGATCATTAGCGGGTTCGGGCTTAAGATGGTTGTTCCCTGGGTGGGGACAGCGAATTTAATTTTTATTTATGCGGCGCTGCAGCTGCTTGCCTTGGCCGCGGCGTTCACCCTTGTCCGGATGTGCGGCAATCCTGCAATCCTATTTGCGATGACAAGCAAGGCAACGAAAGTGTCCTCATCTTCAAAAGCAAAGAACCGGAATGTGAAAGAAAAAGAAGGATTGTTTCAATCCGTACCTCATCTCAAGTATGTAGCGGTTATGTCAGCCGCGTTAATTCTAGCACTTACTCTTATCGATTATCAGTTTAAGGTGATCCTGCAAGGCGAATTACAGAATGAAGCTTTGGCGGGATTCATGGGAAGCTTCTACGGAATCGCAGGACTTCTGGCTTTAGGGGTACAGATTTTCGTGGCGGGCAAGCTGCTAACCAGGTTCGGTGTAACGACGTCAATCCTCGTTTTTCCGATCGTACTATTGACAGGAAGTATTGGTGTACTGTTATTTCCAGTACTGGCCATGTCTGTTCTTGTGAAGGGCAGCGATAAAGTGGTAGGGGATACGATAAATTCTTCGGTAAACCAGCTTATTATGTTTCCGATCCCGCCTCAGTGGAGAAACAAAGCGAAAGGTTTTCTAGATGGCATTGTGCGAAATGGATCCAAGGGTCTGGCTGCGATGGGCCTAATGATCCTGGCTCCCTTGTTATCCGCGCAGGAGTTTAGTTATGTCGTGATAGGACTGCTTATCGTGTGCATTGCAGCGGCAATCAAGGTCAAGGGAGCGTATTTGAGTACACTGCTTGCGACCTTACAAACAAACACTGCCAAATTTAACGATGCCGAGCTTGATGTGATGGATCCTGCAAGTGTGCAATTACTTGAGGAAACGTTGAGTAGCCCCGACAAACAGCAGGTGCTTTATGCATTCCGTATTTTTCGCGGCATGAGCGGTTACAATCTATTGCCTCATATTCCAAGACTGCTTCGTCATCCATCCCAAGAAGTTGTGATCGAGGCACTGCTGCACATTGAGAATTCGAAAATGGAAGGGTTGGAAATGGAGCTGCTCGCTCTATTCGCCTCATCGGATAGCCGGGTCAAATCCCAAGCTATTCTGGCATTGGCCGCATTTGCCAAGGAAGAACATCTCGAGCAAATTACATTATTCTTAGAAGATACGGATATTGGAATCCGAGCTGGAGCGATCGCCGGGCTTGTTAAGTATTACGGGATTGAAGGGAAGTTCCGAGCTGTTGGCGACTTAAAGCAGCTGTTGGAAAGTGTGGATGATGAAGAGAGGATGGCTGTTGCGGAGCTGTTTGGCAGCATTGGCATCAAACAGTTTTACAAGCCGTTAATCCCACTCCTGCAGGATTCATCCCCTCGAGTTCGCAAGCAAGCACTTCGATCGGTGGGCATCCTGCAAGTTCCGGAATTAATCGAGTATATCGTGCCAATGCTTCAAACGGGATTCACCCGCAATGACGCCATTGAGGCGCTTTCCAGGTATGATGAATCAAAGCTAATACCTAATCTTGTTCAATATTTCAGACGGGAGCCATCACCTATACACCTGCCGAAAGTATTTGAACGAATCGCATCGCCTGCAGCTTTTGACAAATTAATCGAGGTGTACCCTTCATCCGGTTATGAAATGAAGAACAAGCTGCTGGAAGCGCTGAACCGTATGCTCCGAAGCGTCAAGGTAACAGAGAAGCAAAAAAACATCATCAGAGAGCTTGTGCTGCAAGAGATAAATTACTATTGGAAACTCACCGAGCATTTGACAGGTCTTTCTGCCGTGCAGCGCTACGCAGAAGTGGCGGAAGTCGGCGCACAGATTAGGTCGGGTGTTATTTGGCGAGTATTTCAATTCCTTTCTCTACTATACGATTCCGCTACGATACGGGTGGTTTACGCAAACTGGACGGATGGGGATGCACGCCAGCAGGCTAATGCTATGGAGGTTTTGGATCAGCTAACCCATGGACCGATTCGAATGGAATTGTCCAAAATGATGGGAGCGGCTGGCATGGGTATGAATGCGGTAAGGTCGGAACCTCAGCTGGAGCAACAATTACGATGGCTGAATCGGCAGGACGACTTATGGCTGCGTCAAGTGATCGGATATGCTTTACACCCGGATGAATTTGCGGAACGGAGCGAGCTTATGAAACACATCCAATTATTGAAGCACGTACCCATGTTTCAAGAGCTGACGAGCCGGGAGCTTTCCGAATTGGCCAAGAAACTAACACGGGCGGAAGTAAGCCGTGGAGAGTACATATTTAAGAGTGGTGTTTCAGGGAACTTCCTGTATTTGATCAGAAGCGGCTGCGTCGGGATATACCGCAATGGGATCAAAATCGCAGAGAGGAAGGCGGGAGAGGCTTTCGGCCAGTCAGGGATCCTGATTCATAAAGAGAACTTGGCTGACGCGAAGGCAGAGGAGGACACTTCACTATTATTACTGGATTCAGAGCAATTCTACGAGGTCATGTTCGACCGCTCTACCATAGCCATCGAAATCATGAAGCAATTGTCGCGCAGGTTAAGAACGATGCTATCCCGGCAAAAAGATACTGCGGCTGCTGGAACCGGTAATACCCAGAGAATCCCGTCGGACGTTCAAGATCAAACAAACCTTGCAGAGGTTGCTGCGGCAGCGGTTCAATCGATGAACGGGAATGAACGTCCGGATTCACTTCTTCGGCGTGTACTGATCTTGCAAAAAATCGATATCTTTAGTCACTTAGCCGATGAAGACATCGTTAGATTGGCCCAAATGGTAGATGAAGTAGAGTACGCTGCCGGTGAAATGATTTGCCAAGCGGGCGATTATGGAGATACGCTATACGGCATTATTGAAGGAACTGTTCGTATCCATCAAGGTGAGGTTACGGTTGCCCATCTCAATGAAGGTGATTATTTTGGAGAGATGGCCATCATCGATAGTGGACCACGATCGGCCGATTGTACGGCAATGACTCCGACCGTTCTGCTTCAGCTCCATAAAGAGCAAGTATTTTCATTGTGTTTTCAAAACATGGATGTACTGCGAAGCATGATCCAGGTGATGGGAGACCGATTGAAGGGAATGGAAAAGCATTAATTCATTGAATATATTAATTATTTAACATATTATATTAGGTATTATTTCCTACTTAGGAGTGTGCAGCATGTTTTTAAAAACGCTAAACGTTCAAGAGAAGAAAGCCTTTTTGGAATTGGCGCATGTGGTCGCTGTTTCGAACGGGATTATTAACGAAGTCGAAAATAAGATGATCGAAGCTTATGCTGAGGAAATGGGGATCGGTGTACATATAGAAGACCTAGATGGTCTCACTTTGGAGAGCATCATACCTGTATTTACCAATGAAGAAACACGCAGAATTGCCTTTGTTGAAGCCATTGCGATTGCGTTATCGGATGGGGATTACGAGCTGGCGGAGCAAGAAACCATTGATAACATCAGAAAATTATTCGGATTTTCCGTAGATTATTACGAAGCTGCTAAAGCGTGGATTAAACAATCCATCGAGCTCTATCAGGAAGGGCAAAACCTAATCTATGGATCCCGCGTTTCCTTGTAACCAATGCGGCTTATGCTGCCAGCATATTGAAGGCATTGAAGCGTTACATCACCTGGATAACGGCCATGGGCGCTGTATTCATCTGCAAGACGGCAGATGTGTGATTTACATGAACAGGCCTGAAGTATGCAGGGTTGATGAGATGTATATGAAGTATTTCGCCATGGAAATCAGCTGGGAATCTTTCATTCTAGAGAATTTGAAAGTATGCAAACAGCTTCAGGAATCACACGGAGTGCCGGAAGAAAAACAAGTAAAGCTCGACGCAGCAACATAGGAGGATACAATATGCCACTCCCCTTTCTCATTGGAGCCGCCGTGATCGGTGCAGGCAGCCTGATCGGCGCGGCAGCGAAATCCGTAAACCGCGATTATGAAGAAGAACTGCATTCGATTAACCAGAAGATAAATGACTTGGCAGAAGAAACGGAAGAGAGCTTTCTCAAAACCAAGAAGGATACCGAATACAAGCTTGACCGGTTAGCCTTCTTAAAACAAGATATTTACGAGAACTCTCTTAAAGAATTTGCAAGGGCATTTAAGAAAATAAAGAACGTCAAATTAAGCAAGAGTGGAAATCTTAAAGAAAAGCTGCATTCATTAGAAACCATTACGATGGATTATTCCTCTAACGCAACCGTGAGCTATATTCAATCGGAAAAGGAAGCCGCGATCAAGGGAGCGATCTTGGGCGGTTTATTCGGCGGAACGTATTTGGTAACCGGCTTAATTAAAGGCGTTAAACTTCAATACGCGATAGAAGAGGCACAAGCGAACTACTCCAAGATGAAGGTCGAAGCGGAGAAGGTAAAAGCAAAAGAAGCAAATTTAAAGAAAATCGCCAGACAGGCAAACGAGATGTATTCGGTGCTCAAGGCGCTCGACCGGTTATTCATATTAGCGATTAATGAGATGAAAAATAATATTAACACCGCTGGAACTGATTTTTCTCATTTTACTGAAGAACAGAGACAGCAACTATATGTTACTGTACAATTGGCCGAATCGGTGAAAAAGCTGTTAGACGCCCGTGTGATCTCCTCTCAGGGAACCCCGGAGATTGATTCTAAGAAAGCCGTTACGGAAGCGAAGACTCTCATACATTTGAAGGGGTAAACCATGGCGCAGAATAACAGCGAGGAGCAGCTTGAACATTTTCTAGAGGGCTATTACAATGTCGGGATTGGTGCGGCTTCACGGCAAAACATCAATAGTTACGGCGACGTTATCAAACAAAATATCGATATGTTTGAAAAACTTCGCTATGGCAATCTGCAAGGCAGTCCGTTGCAGAAGCATGGGGATGCGGCGGAAGTTTTGCTCGTAAAGGATATTAACAAACAAAAAATCGTATCCGGTTCATCGGAAAGAGCGAAGATGTCCGCTTCAAAGACGGATGAAATTACGGATATCTTTATTCAAGATGAGCTAGGTACGATTGTTGAACAAGGACAAGTCAAATATTATAAAACTCCGGAAGATACAGCTAAAGCCTTAAGCAATCCTAAATATAGTCAAAACAATGCCAAATATGCACCACCGGAACAAGTGGACAAGATCATCCAGCACTCAAAAGAACACTATAGCAAACTTCGAAGCCAAGCCCTGGAACTGAAACGACAAGGGAGAATGGACAAATACCGCGCAAAATTAGAGGAAGCGAAGGCTTATAAGCATACTGCGGAGACCGTGAAACCAGGCACGCGAAGCTATAACGAAGCGCAAAATGCCGCGAAAGGACGGGATTCCCGTTACAGTGTCGCGGCTAAGGAAATGCTGCGGGACTCCCACGAAGCGGGGCTTAAAGGTGCAAAAGTTTCAGCTCAATTGACGGCCGGAGTATCCGGAGCACAGAACCTCTATAGAGTCGTGAAAGGGGATAAGGAGCTCGGCAAGGCAATCGTCGACACCGCGGTTGATACGGCCAAAGGGGCTGCTATGGGATACGCCATTAACACGTCTGGCGCCATCGTTAAAGCAGGGTCCCAAAAGCTCGGCGAGAAACTCGGTTCAGAGGTTCTTCAGGCTTTCTCTAAGAGTGCGCGCGGCCCGGCCTTATTCGTAACATCGACCATCGAAGTAGGGAAATCTGTACAGAAATATTTGGATGGCGATTTGGGAGCTAAGGAGCTCTTCATTGAATTAGGGGAGAAAGGCACCGGAATTTTATGCGCGGAAGTAGGCACCGTCGTTGGTGAAGCAGCCGGTGTTGCTGCAGGAGCTTCCATTGGTGCCTTAGTTGGAACATTTATTCTTCCGGGACTGGGTACCGCTGCCGGTGCTGCTGCCGGGACGGCAATCGGCGCTGTCATTGGGCCGATAGTAGGCAGCATGGTCGGCTATATGGTGGGAACCCAAATTTATCAATCTGTTCGAAAGTTGATGTCATCCTTCGACGGCGAGAAGTATCAAAGGCTGAAGATGATTTATGAACAAGCATATGAACGGATGAAACAAGAGCGGGAAACGATGGAGCGGCTGGTGGAGCAATACTTCTCTGATCGGGAACAACAATTCAAACTTGCATTCAAACAAATTGAACATGCCGCTTTATCGAATGATGTAGAAGGGATCAGCAAGCAACTGTCCAACATCGTAGGAGCTTTCGGCGAGAAGCTGCAATTCAAAAATTTCCAAGAGTTTAACGATTTTATGCTTGATAATAATACGGTATTAAAGTTATAGCTAGTTAAATATGTAAGAAATAGAGCGAATTATTGGGGTTACCGCAAGGTCACTCTCATTTTTTCCGTGTCTAAGGTGGGGTGATTATATGTCCAAAGAAGTAGAGTACATTAAAGCATTCGTTGGGGGTTATTTTGGGTCTTCCATCTGTTTTGAAGCGGATCTTAATAAGCAGATCATTTCATGCGAAGTAAATATGGGAGCAACTCACCAAGGGGTTAGAATTCTGTGATTTTGACAACTGGGGTACGGAGTATCGCGATGATGGTGTACTAGATGGAACTCAATGGGATGTAGTAGTCAGATACAAAGATGGGGTAACTGTTGTGAAAAGTGGCGCAAATGCTTTCCCCAGCCGTTGGGATGATTTCTGTAAACTGCTAACGAGGATATCTGGTCAGGAATTCAGATAATATTAATGATAAATCTTTAGGAGGCGCCTCTTGATAGAGGTCCTCCCAGATAAATTCTATGATAAACGATTGATAGCCGCTTCCATTGTTTTATCGGTGAGCTGTGCATACAGCTCTGTTGTATCCGTACTAGCGTGACCTAGCTGCTTCTGCGTTTTATAAATATCATTCTTTAAATAATAGCTCGTCGCAAAAGAATGCCGGAGCTTGTGCACCGATAACATCGGTTTGCCGAAGGCGGCAGCATATTTGCTCACCATTTGTTGAATAGCTCGTTTGGACATCCGTTTGGCTTGGGAGGCACCTCTTGGGATGGCCAAAAACAATGCTTTTTCCGTTCGGTCATGAGGGTAAACGGCAGAACGAACTTGCAGATATTGAACCAGCGATTCTCTACCGGTTTCCGTAAAGAATACACTCTGTTTAAACCCTGGATCCTTGCTGCCTTTACGGTAAATGTGCGCAATTTTCTTCGTTACATCAATGTCATCCATATCCAGGTTAACAACCTCGGAAACGCGCATGCCGGAGGATAATATGAGGGTGATAATCGCAGTATCCCTAATCCGATTCATTTGATAATAATGGAGCGCTTGCGGATTATCAGAGATTTGAGTGATATAATCGCTCGCAACGAAGGCGCAGAAGTCATGAATCTCAGTGTCGTCTTCAAGAATCTTACCGTGCAACCGGCTTGCCATCAGCTTTGCATTGGTGAGCCGCTGCGTTTTTAGTTTTGCCATAACATTTCGTTTTAAAAGGGGATAGTGGTCGTCATCCTCAGCAATCTGGCTTAAATAATGGAACAATGATTTGAGGGAAGCGAGTTTCCGCTCACGTGTCACCAAGCTGTTTTGGTTTCGAAGCTGCAGATGAAGCTTGTATGTATCGATATTTTGCAAATGAAGCTGTTCTAGATCTGACAAGGTGATCTGATCCATAGAAAGGGCGGAGGAGAGACCTTCCTGAATCATCCAGTGAAAAAACATCTCGAAATCCCGCGTATATTCCAAGAGGGTAGAAGGGGAGAGATCGGCAAGTTTGTGCTGGATATATTGCTCGACATACCAAGGAAACAAGGGGAGACGTTGCTCTAATAAGTGCAAGTCTTGAGCTTTGATGACGTTCATAACGAAACACCTCCAAATATTTATTTAATCTCATTAATTATTATAATAAGAACAAGTGTTCTTGTAAAGATCGAGATTTAATTCCGTTAATTATGTGCACAAAAAACGTATTTTGTGCGTAAGATGGTCAAAAGAAACGCTGCCCGAAACCGGGCAACGGACTTTTAGGTAAGCAGCGCAACAATCGCTTTTTTCTTTTGCTCCAGATCGATGTGCGTGTAAATGGACGTCGTTGCGAGGGATTCATGCCCAAGCAGTTCCTGCAGTGTGCGGATACCGATCTTTTTCGCTTGTCGTCTGCAGCAGATGGTGCAGGGAATAGCGATGCGGCAGCAATCCTGCTTTACCTAGTTCCCATTTAAAAATGCGGTGCAGGCCCCACGGATCGATCGCATGTCCGTACCGGTTTGCAAACACCGGCTCTTTCGGGTGGAGAGCGGCCTCGGAATGACGATGCCATGGAGGGGCAGCAGCCGTTCTTTTTTGCTTTTCCGTGCACCAAGAGCGTGCCGGCTGCAAGATCGATTTGCTCCCAGACCAGATCCACGAGCTCTTGCCGGCGCATCCCGGTCGTGGCGAGCAGCTTAAAGATCAGCTCATTGCGAAGCGCCAACGGATGCACTTGCCGCTCTAACGAATGAAACAACCGGCCGAGTTCTTGCTGCGATAAATACCTCGGCAGCCGTTTATCGGCCTTTGGATTGGCAACACCGGCCATAAAATCCACGTCAATCCAACGTCCGAATCGTACACTTTTTTCACAAACTGCACGAAACAGCCTAAATCGAATGCGTTACCGCGAAGTATTGGTACGCCTCACTTTCTAATTTGTTTACATAATATATATTATCGGACGCATATTCTATGAGGAATTTTCGCCAGACAGTCCCGTTATCATTGTTCATTTCGATTGCTTTGTTAAAGCCGATACCTGGTACCACGAACCAAGTGACGTTAAACCTTCGTTATGGTTACAAGGACTTACTCAAGGTATTTTGAAAGAGTGGTTTCCGATGCGTCATCTGCCTTTACATATCGAGTTACCGCCGACCAAGTGGAGATGTGGAGGGGGAAATTTTTCGCTTACATCCCATGAAGCTTACCGATCCGTTATGAGAAATGAAACATACGAGGCAATGTTTAGAATGGTACACCATCTTTGCCACACCCCTTTAATGTTAAAAGAAATAAAAACACCCGCCCCCATGTAAGGGACGAGTGTGGATACCCGTGTTACCACCCTAATTAATTATAGGTTCATTTCCTTGTTTTGTAAACTCCCATTCAGTCATGCCCCTGATTTGGGCTCCTCCGAAATTCGCTCGGTATGCCGCAACAGGGAACCGTTCACAAGACAACCTTCATTCGGATATTACAATTGGGAAATCCTTCTCAACCTGCACTCGATCCATCAGACCTAATGTTATCAATAAACATTTAGAACCACGGATACGAATGGGATTCATCGCTTTGCAATTACAATAAAAAAGCGACGGATCGGCTCCATCGCAATGCGAACTATTTAGTAGCTATGTGAATCTCAATTAGACCATTAGGATAATATTTTTCATAATCAAAAGTATAAGCTCTCTTCAAATCCCCCTTCTCTTCTCGCTCCCAGATCTCCTTCCAAGTGTGAAGTATTCCATGTTCAACTGACGTATCGACTTCAAAAATCTCATATGTACTAGTGTTAGGAATTTCAATTGTGGAGCCGTTACCAGCACTTTCAATTGCTACACTTAATGTATAATCCCCTTTATAATCACTTTCATAATCATAATACCAGCCATATATAACCCCATCCTGGTTTTTTAAAGTAATGAGTGCCTCATTCCACAGCTCTGTAATCTTTTGCATGATAGCTTCGTCTTTAAAATTATTCGTTCTAATACTTTTCATAATCGTTAAGTTCATTAAAAGTTATACCTGGCGATTTTACGCCATGCCCTTTCATTTAAAGTAAACCTCAACATCCTGAGGCTCCATCGGTTTAAAATATTTGTAGCCTTGTACTAATTTGCAATCTTGTTGTTTGAGGAAATCAACATGTTCGTCTGTTTCAACACCTTCAGCAAGCACATCCAAATTCAAGCTGTTAGCTAATGCAATGACCGCTCTAACTACAGCCATGTTCTTGGCATCGAAATTCCTTAGAAAAGCTCTATCTATTTTTAATTTATTAATTGGAAGTTTACTTAAATAACTAAGAGAGCTGTATCCGGAACCAAAATCATCGATACTTACTCGAACCCCAATGCCT
>Ga0182742_1000897_pt1 | contig 41814 bp, 35 predicted proteins | sample eDN5th37CBELigMG_FD_128880 | JGI IMG/M metagenome (GOLD analysis project Ga0182742, IMG submission 128880) | Enriched Miracle-Growth compost microbial communities from Emeryville, California, USA - eDNA 5th pass 37_C BE-Lig MG (version 2)... ... | reverse complement strand
GAACGAGTCCAAAGCACCGATGTGGCGCTCGACGATTCCTGGGTGTTCGGCCTGAGATTCGAGCTCGAGTACGGCTGGAAACGTTGAAGTCGTTCAGCTGGCGTCGGGTTTGCGACCGCTGACGACCGGGATGTGCCAAACCGCGTACTGACGCGGATCCAGAATCGCGCTCACGGACTGATCGAACAGCGCGCGAATCTCCTCGAGCGAAAGCTTGCTGTGTTCAGCAAGGGCGTCGGTATAACCGTCGCGCCACGCCTGGATGATGGTCGCGAAGGTCTCGCGGGGCACGCGCAACGTATCGACGACGATGTAGTCGACGTGCAACTCCTGCAGCCCCAGCTCGTTCATGATCGCCCACGTGCGGCGGCCAATGCGGGCATCGGTATGCGTCCGGCGCGTATATTCAACGACGCCTTCGTGCCACAACCGGTCTGGGTCTACTGCGCCGGCAGGCATGTGGAGCATGCCGTAATCCTCGCTCAGCACATGTATCCAGCCGCCCGGCTCGCAGATGCGGTTCAGCTCGGCGATGACTTTCTCCGGCTCGGGCACCGACTGAGTCATGTGACGGCACACGACCAGATCGAAGCGGGCGTCGTCGAACTTCAATTCGAACGCGTCGCCCTGTTCGAAGCGGACTCGAGGCGCCAATGCGGCGTGCACGCGGCGCGCGTACGCTGCCGAGCTTTCCAAAATGTCTACACCGACGATCTGTGCCTGCGGATAACGCGCCGCCAGCCTGCTGGTGATCTCGCCGCTGCCACAACCGATGTCGGCAATGTGTGACGGCTGTCCGTAGCGCGCCAGCAATGACTGTTCCTGCGGCCAGATGGCTTCGGCCTGCGCCCGCAGATTGCGGATCATCGATTCGTCCGCCATCTGCTCGGCTTGTGGATTGCGATGCTTGCTCATGCCGGCCATGATGAGCCAATCGATGTCGCCCGCAAAGGCTCAGCGCGGGTGGCGAGGGTGCGGGGCAGGATGCCCTGCATACCGTGAGCGCAGGACGCGCAAGAGAAGCCCATTACACGTTCGTCGGCCTGCTAATAATCCAACGCCTGATTATCCGGGCGGCCGCAAACAGCGAATCTGTAGCTATGGCGTCCTCGGTGTATACACCCGCCCCGGAAGTTCTGGCCGCTGCGCCCGAAGCTCAGCGTCTGATCGAACAGTTGCGTGCGCAGTTGTCCGAGGAGCTGGCGGCCCGCGCTCGTCTGGAGCGCAGCCTGGAGCAGTTGGATCGGCCGCTGCAGCACGTGGGCGACAGCGTGCAATTCCTGAGCGACGCATTCGAGGAGCTGACCCAGCTGTTCCATGGCTATCGGGATGCTCTGATCTCGCTTCGGAGCACGCATACACCCGCGGCCGCCCAGCTGGCGGATCTGAGGGAGTTGGAAAGTGTCTGCGACCTGGCGTTCCTGGAACGGGAGGTGCCGAAGGTCTGTGCTCGCTCACGCAGCGAGGCCGTCCAGGCGTCCGAGTTGGTGCGTGCCCTCAGGGAGCTCGCCCACGGCGGGCGGCCCGGTCCGGGCACGTCTGAAGCTGAATCCGAATGATTCCGAAACTGGAAGATTTGTAAATCCGACGGTGCGAATGGCGACCACGTCACATTCGTGGCCGCCTGTCCGCGCCAAACTACTGTCGCTTAAGGTTTCATCGTACAGCGACACGCAGTGCCAGTAGTTAAGATGCGCCCGGCCCGTTCCTGGCGTCGTCCTGTCACCTTTGCCTAGCGCCATCGAGGGAAACCCAAGTGTATCGTCGTTTCATCGCTGCCATTGCATTGACTGCCGCCTTGCTGAGCCCGCTGGCTCAGGCCGAAGGCGAGAAGAGTCTGCGAGTGCAGTGGGCCAAGTCTTCCGAGACCGATTTCGGAACGGTGGTGATCGGCGACTACAACGCGTCGCCGGAATCGAATTATCTGCTCGGCGCGACCTACGGCTATCAGTTCAGCGACACGCTGTTCTCATTGCCGCTGGAGATGACCGCGAACGCAGGTGTGCAGTGGTTCGACGAGCGGGGCTACCAGGAGAACGGTTACGGCCTCACCGCTTTCATCAAGGCGCACTATCGCTGGGAGCTGCCTTGGACCGACAAGCAGGTCCGGCTTGGGCTGGGTGAAGGGCTCAGCTACGTCTCGCGCATCCCGATGAGCGAAGTCCGGGACTTCGCCAAGAAGGACGGCGCCGAGTCGGAGAAGTTGATGAATTATCTGGAGTGGACCATCGACGTTCCGCTGAGCCAGTTTCAGCCGCTGCAGGGCTTGTTCCAGGGCGGTCCGCTGAAAGAGGCGTCGGTGGGCTTTCTGGTGTGGCACCGCTCCAGCGTGTTTGGGCTGTTCAGTGAGACCGGCGGCGGCGTGAACTTCATGGGCTTCAGTTTCGAGGCTCAGTTCTAAGAGCGGGCGCCGGCGCAGTCGATGGAATCAACGAATAAAAGTGGCATGGAGATGGCAATGAAGCTGGAAGTGATGTCGATCAGTTTCCTGCGCAGTGGCGCGTTGTCGGTAGAGGTCGGCGCGCAGTCGCAGAAGGACACGCCCGCCGAGCCATCGCTCGACGTGGTGAAAATGTGGGTGTACCTGCCCTCCTATAACAAGTCCGATCGCATGGAAGACATCCTCGAGGCGGCTCTGAACATCGCGCGCCAGTCGCTGCGTTGAGCGTCGGCCGACGCTGACGTTTCTTATAAGTCTCCTCGTCGTTCCGGGGAGCAATCGCCAGGGCCGCACGTATAAGATTCCCCAAACCGCGCCGACACAAGGCGCGGGCTTGTCTGGGGGATTCGATGCGGCCATTCCGTTCCACGGTACAGTGTGTTCTGCAAGGCGCGGTCCTCGCGATCCTTGCTCATTCGAGTTTTGCCCTTGCCGCCGAAGTCGATAGCGCCCGGCTGCTCGCAGCGCCCGGCAACAACGCCGACTGGCTCACTCACGGTCGCACCTACGACGAACAGCGCTTCAGTCCGCTCGCGCGGATTCATCAGGGCAATGTCAACGAGCTGAAGCTCGCCTGGTTCTACGATTTCGACACCACGCGCGGGCAGGAGGCGACGCCGTTGGTGATCGATGGCGTCATGTATGTAACGTCGGCGTGGAGCAAAGTGTTCGCGCTCGATGCGCGCACGGGTCGCGAGCTGTGGCGTTTCGATCCCGAGGTGGCAGGCGCGAAGGCCATCGATGCTTGTTGCGACGTGGTCAATCGAGGTGTCGCTGCATGGGGCGATCGCGTGTTTGTCGGCACGCTCGACGGACGTTTGATCGCGCTCGAGCGCGCCACCGGCAAGCCTGCCTGGTCCGTACAAACGACGGATCCAGCCAAGCGCTACACCATTACCGGCGCGCCGCGTGTGATTGCGGGAAAAGTCATCATCGGCAACGGTGGTGGTGAAATGGGTGTGCGGGGTTACGTCTCGGCCTACGATGCCAGCGACGGCAGCATGGCCTGGCGTTTCTATACCGTGCCCGGCAATCCTGAAGCGGGTTTCGAAAGCCCTGCGCTGGAGCGGGCCGCGAAGACCTGGCACGGCGAGTGGTGGAAGTACGGCGGCGGCGGCACCGTGTGGGATTCGATGGCCTACGATCCACAGCTCGATCTGCTTTATATCGGTGTGGGCAACGGCAGCCCGTGGAATCATCAGATTCGTTCCAAGGGAGAGGGCGACAATCTTTTCCTGTCTTCCATCGTCGCCCTGCGTCCCGCGACCGGCGAGTACGTGTGGCATTTCCAGACGACGCCGGCGGAGTCGTGGGACTTCACCGCGACTCAGCACATCATCCTGGCCGATCTCACCATCGACGGCAAAGCACGCAAGGTGCTGATGCAGGCGCCGAAGAACGGCTTCTTCTATGTGATCGATCGCGCCACCGGCGAGTTCATTCATGCGAAGAACTATGTGAACGTGACGTGGACGACGGGCCTCGATCCAAAGACCGGTCGGCCGGGCATGGTTGCCGAGGCGCGTTATCTGCGGGAGCCGGCGATGGTGTCGCCGGGGCCGTTGGGCGCCCACAACTGGTACCCGATGTCCTTCAGCCCGCAGACCGGACTGGCGTACATCCCGGCGCTCGAAGCCTCCAGTTACTACAAACATGACGACGCATTTCAGTTTCGTGATCGCACGTGGAACACGGGCATTCAGATCTCTCGCGATCCCGCCAATGCGAAGACGGTGATCGATGCGGGGAAGAGCAAAGGTGGCGCGATGTTGCTCGCATGGGATCCGGTCGCGCAGCGAGAAGTGTGGCGAGTGAATTATCCGCGTGCCGGCAACGGAGGGTTGCTCACGACGGCGGGCAAGTTGGTGTTTCAAGGTTCTGTCGATGGCATGTTCAACGCGTACGCCGCCGACACCGGCGCTCGGCTATGGTCGCAGGATGTGCAGAACGCAATCCTGGGCGGGCCGGTGACGTTCGAACTGGATGGCGAGCAGTACGTGTCGGCGCTGGCGGGCATCGGCGGTGTGGCGGTGGCAGGTGCGCTCGGCGCATCGCATCCCCGCAGCCGATATGGGCGCGTCGTAACATTCAAGATCGGCGGCAAGGCGGAGCTTCCGCCGCTCATCTCGACTAGTACACGGAAACCGCCGGATGTTCGTCGGGCCAACGCAGAGGGTGATATCACGGCGGGCCAGCGAACGTACGCAAACGTTTGCTCGGTTTGTCACGGTCTGAATGCAAGCAGCGAGACGGCGATTCCGGACCTGCGCTATTCCAGCACGATCGTCGATCGCGAGATGTTCAAGTCGATCGTTATCGATGGTGTGCGTGCGAATAAGGGGATGGTGGGGTTTGGGGCGACTTTGACGCCGGCGCAGGCGGAGGATATTCGCGCTTATCTGGTTTCGCTGGCGGTGTCGCTTTAGTCGCTCGCTTTAAGAGCTTCAAGAGTTCTAAGAGGAGCGTCGGTGGCTTGCAGCGCCAGGAGTGGGGTATCTCCTCCCGGCACCGCGCTCGGCCGGAGCGCATTGCGCTCCTCGCCGCACGTCCCTGATGTGCGCTGCTGCGGCGACACGTCCCTGTACGCCGAAGCTGCCGATAGGAGATACCCCACCCCTGACGCTGCCGATCGCGACGTGGCAGACTCCGAGCGAGTCCAGCTCCGAGTTACGGAAGGAATATGTTCCGCCGAATCGCTTCAGTTGCTTCAATCGCTGCGATAGCAGGCCTCATCTCTTTGCCCGGATTTGCGGCGGAGACGCGGCACACCGTGATTCTTGGTGGCGGCAAAGTCGGTATACAAACATCCACTGTGGCGGCCGACGGGGCTCGTGAAGTCTCGTATGAGTTCACGGACCGTGGTCGGGGGCCGAAGATCACTTCGCGGATCAAGGTCGATGAGGCCGGCCTGCCGATATCCGTGCAGGCCAGCGGCAACGACTATATGAAGGTGCCGGTGAAGGAGACGTTCACGCTCGAGCAGGGCGTGGCGCGGTGGCAGAACGATGCGGAGAGCGGCGAGAGGAAGCTTGTCGGGCCGGCGTTCTATGTCAGTTTGCAAAGTGTCCCCGAGGAAGCGGCGCTGCTGGCCAATGCGTTGCTGAAGGCGGAAGGGCAGACGCTGGCGTTGCTGCCCGAGGGCCAGGCGACGTTGTATCGGGCCGATGAGGTCACATTACAGTCGCCCTCGGGCTCTCGTCGCGTTGTGAGTTACGAGATCTCCGGTCTGGGATTTGCACCCGAGACCATCTGGCTCGATCAAGGCGGGGCGTTCTTCGCATCCGTGAGCAGCTGGACCTCTTTCATCCTCGAGGGTTGGGAATCGAGCGTCCCGCAACTGCTGGAGGTGCAGGGTAAACGCGCCAGTGCGCGCATGCAGAATAACGCCCGTGCACTCACGCGAACGCCGAAGGGTGCGCTCGCGATCTTCAATGCCAATCTGTTCGATTCGCGGACGGGCAAATCCATTCCGGGCACGACCGTTGTGGTTGAAGGCAATCGCATCAAGGCGGTCGGCGCGGATGGCAAAGTCGCGATTCCCGCCAACGCCGAGAGGATCGATGCGCGTGGGCGTGCGCTTTTGCCGGGCCTGGCGGACATGCACGTGCATATGAGTGAGAACGAGGGAGTGCAGCACCTCGCCGCTGGGGTGACGATGGTGCGGGATATGGCCAACGATGCAGAAACCCTGCTCGAGTTGAAACGTCGTATCGAAGAGGGTGAAGAGATCGGTCCGCGAATCTTCATGTCCGGCATCATCGAGGGTCCGGGTCCGTTTGCCGGCCCGACCAAAGTGCTGGTCGACAACGAAGCGAAGGCGCGCGAGGCGGTCGATAACTACGCGAAGCTGGGATTCCAGGGCGTGAAGATCTACAGCTCCGTCAAGCCGGAACTGGTGCCCGTGATCGCCAGGTTCGCGCGCGACAAAGGACTGCACGTGGGTGGTCACGTGCCTGCCTACATGACAGCACGGCAGTTCATCGAGGCTGGCGCGGACGAGCTGCAACATATCAACTTCGTGTTCCTGAATTTCTTCTTCGACGAAGTGCAGGACACGCGCACGCCGGCTCGCTTCACTACCGTCGCGCAGCGTGCTTCGAAGCTGGATCTCGAATCTCCCGAGGTGCGCTCCTTCGTGCAGTTGATGAAGGACAGGAGAATCGTGCTCGATCCCACGGTGACCGTTTTCAACACCATGTTCACCCGGCAGCCCGGCGCCGTCGGCCCCGGATATGCTCCGATCGCGAGCCGCTTGCCGCCGCAGATCCGGCGCTCCTTGCTCTCGGGTGGCTTACAGATTCCCAAGGGCAGTGAACAGCAGTATCGGGACTCGGCCGATGCGATGTTACGAATGATCAAACTGCTCCACGATTCCGGCATCACGCTGGTCGCGGGCACTGACGCGCTACCGGGCTTCACCTTGCATCATGAGCTGGAGTTGTATGTGCAGTCCGGAATATCGGCGCCCGAAGTGCTGCGTATCGCGACGTTGAATGGTGCGAAAGTACTCGGGCGCGACGCCGATCTGGGCTCGATCGCCCCGGGAAAATTTGCAGACATGATTCTGGTCGACGGCGATCCGGCGCGGCGGATCGGCGATATCAGAAACACCGAGCTGGTCGTGAAAGACGGCAAAGTTTACGAGGTGGATGCGCTCTATCGCAGTATCGGCGTGCTGCCGCGCTGAGGTAGCGGAACCGGTCCGGCGTCAAGTCCGTTCTTTGCTAACTCATATCGGAGCCCGAGCGAGGGCGGGAGTTGGCAATGTCGACCTTGAGGAACAATTTGTTGATTGTCGCGACTGTCGGATTGATGGCGGTTGGCGGCTGTGCGACGACGGGCGGCAATCTGAGCAGCTCGGCGAATCGTCTGGAGCGCAGCGCGTATGCTCTGCACGGTGAGGCACGGGACGACGGTGCTCGTTCAGGTTTCCAGCGCGATGCTCGCGAACTGGCGGAAGAAGCACGTGAGTTCCGGCGCACCGTCGAGGACCGCGATGCGTCGAAAGAAGACGTGCGGGACGCTTTCAGCGACGTTTCGAAGCGCTATCATGCGATGAGAGACGAAGTGGAGCGCTCCCGGAGTCGGGATGCGGAACGTGAATTTCAGCCGGTAACGGAAGCGTACCTGGATGTGGAGCGTGAGATGCGCTCCCGCGACGATAGGCGCGATCGTTACGCGAGGGATGAATAAGCGGTTGCGAAATCTCAACTATGGTTTGATTTTCCTTGCGGCGCTGGCGGCGCCTGTTGTCGCCAGCGCCGATTCCATGCGCTGTGGCAAATGGGTGGTCAGCGATTCCGCGACGGTCGCTGAGCTGCTGAACAAATGTGGCGAGCCGCAAAGCCGGGAAGTCACCGAAGACGACGTCTATATGACGGGCGTGAACGGCAGGCGGGTGAAGACTGGGAATCAGACCGTGACGGAGCGATGGATCTATAGAGCTTCGTCCAGATCGTTGCCGATGGTGGTTGTCATCGTAGACGGCAAGATCATGAGTCTTACGCGGGCCGACTAGCGATATTTCCGAAATGCGGCCGGGCAGCTCCCGGCCGCTCCTCACATAGATCGAACGATCACTCGGCCTTGCCGGCCAGCTTGTTACAATTCTGGATGTCGCGCTTGCTCATGGTGCGGCCACGGCTGCTGTACGACGACAGCTCGCCCAGCGTCTCCGCCACTTTGCGACATTCCTTCATGTAGGAGTCGAGGCTGCCACGGCGGTCGCCTCTGCCTTCGCACTTGTCGCCTTCGCAGCGCCACGTAACGCCGGAGATTTCGGTCTCGGTCGCGGCTGTCACCGGCGTCACGAGTGTCGCCTGGGCGAGGTACGAAGGCGCCGCCGCGGAAACCTGGTTGCTCATCGCAAGAGTGCAGGCTGCAATCGCACTCGCCATCGCCAACATACGCATCGTCGAATCTCCTTGGTACATACGGATACGCTTGAACGGAGCGCACTCTATGCAGTGCAAGAAGACGAGCCAATGCGTTTTTCAGCACGAGTGAAATGCCTCGCGCTCAGGAATGAGCTGCGCGTTTTGTGATGCGTATGAGCGCGCTCGATGTTTCTTTTCTGTAGGTGAGCGGTGCTTTCGAAGCGGGTTTTCTCGAAGCGCACGCACATGATGCATGGATTCGATGCGTTTGTGAAGAATGATGAAAGAAAGATTAGCTCTGCAAGCGGAGATCGCGAGCGGTGCGCGAACGTGCGCAGGCGGAAGGCGCCCGGAGGAGCTCCGGGCGCCGCGAACCATGGAGCAGACCTCTCAGGTCTTCGGCATGTCGCTGAACAGCTCGGCCTGATTCGGCTCCGAGCTATTCGGCTGCTTTTGATCTTCTTTGACGTTGCGATAGCGGATCACGCCGAAAACCATCTCCTCCCAGGTCTGTTCGCCCCAGGTGACTTCCCTGGCCGGATCCGGATTCGCTCTGTTCTGTACCGAGTTGTCGAACACCTGCGTGTAGACGATGCGAGTGCCCGCCGGGACGTTCAACGGCTTCGCCAGGTCATAGGTCGACTGCCAGTTGAAGTCGTACGCCGGAATGTTGATGAGCACCTCTTCGCGCCCATCGGGATAGTGCGCGACGAAACTGGATGACTTGCCTCGGAAGTGTGCGTGTGGATGCAGACTGAAGATCACTGCGTCCTGATCGAACGTCCGCTCGGCCTTCTCGACGTGATAGCCGGCGCCGGGCGGAATCTTCAGTCGGGTATTGATGAAGATCATGCTGCGGAAGTTGTACTTCGGCGGATCCTTCATGAAGTACAGGCCCATGCGCGTTACGTCCGTGAGCACCTGGCCATTCGGCGTGTAGTGCATCTGGAAGTGCAGTTTGGCTTTGGCCGGAAGAAGAATGCCGTTGTCCTTCGGCACCTGCAGTGGCTGCGCGCCCGGCACGTAGTTGTTCAAGCTGATGTTGCCGCGAGTCTCGCCTCCTGCCGAAGCGATGATGTGGTGAAGCACCGCTCGCTGGCCTGGCAGGAAGTCGACCGCTCGCACCCACACATCGCGATCGAGCGGATTGGCGAGCGTGATGTTCTGATACGGAATGGTGCCCGTGGCCGGTGTCGTGAACGGCGGCAGCTCGACGATCAGATCCGGCTCGCCGAGCTCCCATTTCGGCCAATCTTTCTTCTGCGACAGCAGCGGGTCGGAGCCTGTGCCGCGCGGCGAGCCTGCTTCGATCCAGTGAACCAGCGCCTTCGCCTGCGCCGGGCTCAAGCCACGATCGTTGCTGAATACGCCATAGTGTGGGTCTGCATGCCACGGCGGCATGCGCTGCGTGCGCACGACTTCACGAATCATTGGCGAGAAGCCACGGATCATGTCGTAGTTCGACATCTGCCAGGGGCCGATGCCGCCCTCGCGATGACACACCACGCACTTTTCCACCAGCAGCGGCGCGATTTCCTTCTCATAGGAAATATTGGCGTGCGCGCTGCGCTTGTCACGCTCGGGCATCTTGATTGCGCAGCCCTGCGTCGCAGTGGCTGCAGGTACAGGCTTGCCGGCGATTACGGCATCGAGCGCGCCGCCCAGACCGCTGGCGGTGCCGCGATATGCGATCTTCCAGCCCTTGGGAGTTACGACCAGCACCTCGCCGTTATGGGTGAGGTTCAGCGACTCTCCGATCAACTGCGTGCCATCGAGCAGGATGGGCAGCTTGATGCCGCCCTCGCGCGCCTCTTTGCCGATCGTGTTCAACGAGTCGCTCAGATTCGAATTGATTGCCAGGAACGTCACGCCCTGCGATTCATACTTGCCTTGCAGCGCCTGCACAGCGGTGGCCGCCTGGCGGGACGCATCGCAGCCGTTGCCTTGCGCCAGCAGCACGACGGCCTTCTTGTCGGAGTGATAGTAGAGCTCGTGGGAGACGCCCTGGTGATCCGTCAGGCGAAAATTGTCCGCGACACCGGCTGCAGCCAGAACCTGTGGGCTCAGCAGAAACGATGACAGCAGGATCCCGGCACGATGAAGGTTTCTCATGTGAATTCCATTTAACCGATGGGCCGACAAAGTGAATGGGTGGCAACAGTTAGTGTGCGTTGGCAGGTGCGCTGTGTCCACGCTGCAGCCCGGTCAAAAGCGGACGCTGAACGGCTTCTTGATAATTCTTGTGCGTATCCTGCGACCGGGTCGTGTTGACCTGTCGATACAATTCAACGAGACGCCGCGTGACGTCACAGATCGACGGGGTGGGGGATGAACAAGGGATTGCCGATTGGTCTTGCCTTTGTGTTAGCAGTGGCAGCCATGACGGCGCATTCGGCGGAACGAGCAAGCCGGCGCTATCAGCCACCGCGGCTCGCGGACGGTACGCCGGATCTACAAGGTGTATGGACCAATCAAACGGCAACCCCGATGGAGCGTGCCGCTGAGCTCGGGGCGCGCCGTGCATTCACCGAGGCAGAGGCTGCAGCCATCAGCAAGGCAGCGATCGCAGCGGTCGAAGCGGACGCCAGGCCGAGCGATCCTGGCAAGGAAATCGAGGCGGCTGCGTCGCTGCCACCCGTCGGCAACTACAACTTGTTCTGGACGGATCGCGGCATGAGCGTGGCGCTGATCGACGGCGAGTATCGAACCTCGATGATCATCGAGCCGCTCGATGGCCGCGTGCCGCCGCTCACTGAAGCGGCGGCGAAGCGAATGGCGGCAACGAAGATCGGCCGCTCGAACGATGGGCCGGAAGGGCGGGCGCTCGGCGAGCGATGTTTGCTGTCGTTCGGCTATGCATCGGGGCCGCCGATGCTGCCGGTCATGTACAACAGCTACTACCAGATCGTGCAATCGCCGGGCTACGTGATGATCCTGGTCGAGATGGTTCACGACGCGCGTATCATCCGCATCGGTGACAGGCACTTGCCCGGCTCGGTGAGAAAGTGGATGGGCGATTCGGTCGGGCATTGGGACGGCGATACGCTCGTCGTGGAGACGCGAAACTTCCGCCAGGAGCAGAGTTTTCGCGGCTCCTCGGAGCAGGCGGTGATCACGGAAAGATTCACGCGAGTCGCGGACGACAAGATCGTGTATCGCTTCACGATCGACGACCCGACGACTTTCACCGCGCGTATCGTTGGTGAGCTGCCGTTCGTGCCGGCGAACGGCAATATCTACGAGTACGCCTGTCATGAAGGCAACTATGCGCTGCCCGGGATTTTGTCGGGGGCGCGGGAAGAGGAGAAGTCGGCGAACTGAGCGCTGCAGTGGTGTCAGTGCCGTCGATGGTAGAGTGGGGTGGCGCGTTGGGTCGAAATCATTCCATGGAAAACTGCTTCTTGTTTCGCTGGCGGATCGTCGTTACTGCGCTGCTGGTTGGGCTCATCTGCGTGCCCGCGTTCGCTGGCGAAGTTGTCACTCGCCAATTCAAGTCCGGCGCGCTCGGCCGCGATTGGAAGTACGAGGTCTACCTGCCGTCGGGATACGAAACCTCGCGGTTGCGCTATCCCGTGCTGTATCTCCTTCACGGCAATGGTGGCTCCGGTTACGACTGGGTCGATAAAGGCAAGGTTCAAAGCGTCGCGGACAGTTTGATCGCGAGCGGCGACATGCCGCCAGCCGTCATCGTGATGCCCGACGCCGGCGTGACCTGGTATGTCGATCGTAAGCAGAAGATGGAAACGGCGGTGATTCGCGATCTGTTTCCAGAAGTGGAAAGGAATCTGCGCGTGTTGCGGTCGAGAGAAGGACGTCTGATCGGTGGCTTGTCGATGGGCGGTTACGGCTCGCTGCGCTTGGTCATGAAGTATCCGGAGATGTTCGCGGCCGCAGCGCTGCTCTCGCCAGCGATCTATACGCCGTTGCCGCCGTCGGGCTCCAGTGCGCGGAAGGTGGGGGTGTTTGGCGAGGCGAAGTTCGATGAGCAGGTGTGGAAGAGCTTGAACTATCCCTCCCTGTGGCAGGGCTATCTGGCGAAGCGGACGCCGGTGCCGATGTACATCAACTCGGGCGACGACGATGAGTTCATGATCGAGGCGGAGGCTACGAAGCTGTATTCGCTACTCAGAGCGAATCGGCAGCCCGCGGAGTTGCGCATTGTCGATGGCGCCCACACGTGGAAGGTGTGGGGAAGCACGCTGGGTGATGCGATGAAATACGTGTTCCGTTATTCCGCGAAGCCGGGACCGGCCGAATAGAACTGCTGCCGCGTAAAAGGGCCGCAGGTAAGTTGCCTGCGGCCGCCGAACACTGCTGATGATTACGCCCGAGCGAGCGCGCTCTGGAAGCGGGCATACACGAGGTAGACCAGTATGCCGATGACGTTCCAGATCACGAACGTCAGTTTGGTCACTCCCGGCAGGCTCACGAACAAGTAAGCACATCCGATGATTGCGGCCGATGCTACGAGCGTGGCTGCCGGTGTGCGGAACGGGCGCGGTGCGTTCGGCGCCTTTTTTCTCAGCACGAGCAGGCACACTGCCACGGCGATGAACGCCACCAGCGTTCCGGCATTGGCGACTTCGGCGATACGTTGCAGCGGCATGAAGCCGGCGATCACCGCGACGATCACGCCTGTGACCATCGTCATCAACACCGGCGTGCCCGACTTCTCATTCACCACGCTGAGTCGCTGCGGCAACAGCCCGTCACGCGCCATCACGAAGAAGATGCGCGATTGGCCGTACATGAACGCCATGATCACCGTAGGCAAGGCGACGACTGCCGCGATGCCGATGAAACTCGCCGCCGCGGGATGATTCAGATTGCGCAACACCATGGCGAGCGGCTCACCGCTGACCGCCAGCGCTTCGGTGCGCGAACCGCCGATCGCCGCCGTTGCGACGATCATGTAGATGAGCGTGCAGGCGACCATGGAACCGACGATGCCGATCTTCAGATCGCGTCCCGGGTTCTTCGCTTCCTCAGCCGCGGTCGATACTGCATCGAAGCCGTAGAACGCGAAGAAGATCACTGCCGCTGCGCCCATCATGCCGTACTTGGCGCCGTCGATCTCGGTTGCGCCGAAGCCGTGCGGAGCGAACGGCTCGAAGTTGCCGACGTTGAACGCGGGCAGCGCGAGCGCAACGAATGTCGCCAGCGCGATGAGCTTTACGAACACGAGAATCAGATTCACCGTGGCGCTCTCGCGCGAGCCCAGTGCCAGCAGCCCGGCAACGGCCAGCGAAATCACGATCGCGGGCAGATTGATCACGCCACCGGCGGCGGGGCCGGCCAGCAGCGCATCGGGAATGCCGACGCCCAGCGCTTTCATCAAGCCGCCCGCATAGCCGGACCAGCCGACGGCGACGACGCTGCACACGACCGTATATTCCAGAATCAAAGTCCAGCCTACGAACCACGCCAGCATCTCGCCGAGCGCCACATAGGAGTAGGTGTAGGCGCTGCCAGCCATCGGCATCATCGTGGACATCTCGGTGTAAGCCAGTGCCGCGCAGGCGCAGACCAGGCCGGCGACGACGAACGAAATGATCACTGCGGGGCCGGCGAGCCCGGCGCCGACGCCGATCAAGGTATAGATGCCGGTACCGACGATGCCGCCGATGCCCAGGCTGATCAGATGCAGCCAGCTCAGGGTGGGCCTCAATGCGCTATGTGACTGCCGGGTGCTGACGGACTCGAGACTCTTTCGGCGGTTCCAGAAAGACATGGCGCTCCCCGTTGTTCGTGTCGGCGCATTGTAAAGGCTTGGCCGGTCTGTCATCACGCCGCGCTGTTATGATGGGGCGGCTATGGCTTCAGTACACAAGCAAGACTATACGGACCCATTGATCGTGATGGCGCTGCCACTGGAGAGCCAGGGCGTATTCGAGCGCGCCGGCATTCCGGTCTTGTATACCGGTATTGGCAAGGTCAATGCCGCATACAACCTGACGCGACGCCTGTCCGAATACGCTCGCGCCGGCATCCCGATGCCGCAAGTGATTAACTTCGGTACGGTGGGTAGCCGCCGGCATCGCACCGGCGCCATTCTGGAATGTCATGCTTTCGTTCAGCGTGACATGGATGTGACCGGCCTCGGTGTGCCGCTAGGGGTCACGCCGTATGAGGAGATTCCGGCCCGTCTGGAGTTTCCACGCCTGTTCCCCGAACTGCCCGGCGGCGAGTGCGGCAGCGGGGACTCGTTCGTGATGAGCGAGATCGCAATGGAATGCGACGTGATGGATATGGAAGGCTACGCGCTCGCCAAGGTGTGCCTGCTCGAGCGCGTGCCCTTCACCTCGGTGAAGTATGTCACCGACGGCGCCGATCACGCTTCGGGCCAGGATTGGAAAACCAATCTGGCGCTCGCGGCCGATCAGTTCCTGTTGCTGTACCGGCGCTTTCTGGGCGAGCCCTAGGGCGAAGTCGCGACCGGCGTCTGCTTTGCCTTTGGTTTGAAGGCGAGCAGCACATTGCCCGGCATCTGTCCGAACAATCCGTAGCCCGAGCTCACGAACAGCATGCCGTTGGCGGCGACGATCGTGGCGTTATCGATGGCGCCGCCGTTTGCAGTTACGCCGTTGAACGTGTCGAAGCTGCGCGCGGTGTCGAACTTATAAAGAAGCTCGCCTGTCTTCGCGTCGAACGCGTGCAGGAATCCATCGAGGCTGCCGCTGACCACGGCGCCATCGATCACGGTGGGCGCGCCGGAGAATCCGATGTTCGTCGCGCACGCTTTCACCAACTCGGCGCGCTTGCCGGTGCAATCGGGAGTTGCTGTGTAGCTCCACTCGAGTGCGCCAGTATCCACGCGCACGGCGTTCAGGCCAGGCTTCTGCGAGCCGCCGGCTTTCAAAGCCGACGCATACGGTCGATTGATCGGCGCAAACACTCGCGTGCCGTCAAAGGCGATGCCCCAGTGAATGCCGCCGAGCGGCGAGCCTTCACCGAAATCCTGACGCCAGATGAGCTTGCCGTTGCGATCCGGGTCGAGCGCCCACAGGGTGCCGGACTTCTGGCCGGCGAGTAGCACATCCGAGCCATCGGAGCGCTGCGCGAGGATCACCGAGGCGCCGAAGTCGACGTCTCTGTGCACGGAGCTCTTCGGGCAATTCAGTCCATTGCGATTGCGCATGCAGCCTGTGAGGAAAATATCGTTTTCGGTGGCCTGGAACGACCAGCGGATCCGACCGTCTTTCAGATCGACCGCGAGAATTGCATCTGTGGTCGGCGCGGCAGGTTCGGAAGTCGCCTCACCCGTGCCCACATAGAGCACGCCGCGTTTTGCATCGATGGCGGGCGAATTCCAGATCGGCGCGCCCGACGGCCCGTAGATCATCTTGCCATCGCCGCGATCGCGCACCGGCTTTGCATCCTCCATCGTGTGCATGGTCCAGATCTTTTTGCCGGTCATGGCATCGAGCGCGGTCACGGCTCCGTGCGTGTGACAGCACTCGTGCTTGTCGTCACCGCCCAGGGAGATTTCATATTGGGAGATCGGCACGAAGACGCGATCGCCATGGATCGCGGGCGTGCCGGTGGTCAGCGACAGTGGATACAAGCCGACGGGCTCGAGCCAGAGCAATTGACCGGTGGCGGCGTCGAGCATGTGGACCTTCGATGCCACGTCGCCGAACACGATCACTTTGCGACCATTCGACAGCTGAGCGAAGGCGGCGCCGGTCCGCAGCGGCGCCTCGTGCGAGTAAACCCACTGGACGCAGGGCGTTCCCGAGATGTCGATGGCAAACGCGCTCTGCGCATCGGCCACTGGCAGGAACAAGGTCGTGCCGAGGATGGCCGGCTGCGAACGCATCTGCGTGGCTTTAGGGAAGCCCATCGCCCATGCCAGCTCGAGGTTGCGCATATCCTCGGTGCGCAGCCCGGTTTGCGCCGTCGTCAGATGCCGATGGTTCCTGGGATCGAAACCGAAGCCGGTCACCGTCGCCGCTGCATTCAGGTTCACCTTGCGTTCGGAGGAGCACATCGCAGCCGAGAGCCACTCGTCTGAAGGCGCTTCGCGGCCGACGAGATAATCGACCACGGCGGCCTTTTGAGGGCCGCTCAGCGCGGACGCCTGAACCTTCATCTTCCCTTCGTTCAGGGCATACAGAAGCGTCTGGTAGCGCATCGCCTTGAGCGCATCCAGGGCTGGCGCACGCGTGGCCTCGGGATGGTCGTGGCAGGCCGCGCAGCTGCTCTCGTAGACGGCCCTGCCAGGATGCGGCGTTTCGGCAGTAATCGTCGGTTTCGCGCTTTCCTGCGCCTGGGCCGGCGTGGCTGAGAGGGCCAATGTCCCTATCAGTGCCGTCCATGCTGAACGAGTGACGGTCCGAATCGCGGCTTTGCGAAGCATTGGTTGATCCTCCCTTGCAGCCGCTATTAGAGTCAGGCAACGGCGCGGCTGCCACATAAGAATTGTGTGGAGCCTCGGTGGGCATACCTCCTGCATCAGGATGGCGGAGTAGCAATAATCGCCATCCCTCTTCGACAGCCAGTTCTGGCCCGTCGCGGAGCGCGGGGCGAAGGGAGGAAACATAATGATCGGCCGTCTGGCTGCTTTTTTGCTGTTGTTGGGCTTGGCTACGGGCGCGCTGGGCGCGCAGCGTTCTGCTGATATATCGCTGATTCCCTGGCCGGCGAGCGTGGAATCGCAGGGGGGTACGTTCACCCTCGATTCACAGACTCAGATCGTTTACAGCGGCGATGCGCGGGTGCGAGCCGTTGCGCACTACTTTGGTGAGCTGCTCGAACGCACGCGCGGCTTGCGCCCCGGGATCGTTCAGGGCTCGGCGCAGGATGCCCCGAAGCGATCCGTTGTTTTCACATTGGGCAACATGGTTGGCGCCGGGCCGGAAGCCTATCAGCTGGATGTGTCTTCCAGAGGGGCCGTGATTTCGGCCGTCGATCCTCGTGGCCTGTTCAACGGCGCGGTAACGCTGTGGCAGCTGGCCAGCCAGCAATCCACGGTGGTGTCCGAAGTTCGAATTCCCGGTATCCGGATCAACGACCAGCCCCGCATGCGGTGGCGCGGCCTGCTGCTGGATTCGGCGAGCCAGTATCAGTCGACGGCCTTCATCAAGCGCTACATCGACTTCATGGCGCTTCACAAGCTGAACGTGTTGCACTGGCATCTGGTCGACGACCAGGCATGGCGGCTGCAGATTCCGAAATATCCAAAGTTGACTGGCGGGCAGAGATCCTATTCGGCCGAGGACGTGCGCGAGGTGCTGGAGTACGCCGCCACACGCAACGTGATGGTGGTGCCGGGTCTCGAGATGCCGGGGCATGCAACCGCCGCCGTCACCGCTTACCCTGCGTTGCGCGCGGCCGATACGCCGGGCGGCAGCACGAATCTCTACAACGTCGAAGAAGAAACGTTTGCGTTTCTCGACGCCGTATTCACACACGTCGCCGCGCTGTTCCCGGCCGAGTACATTCACATCGGCGCCGGCGATGTTGCCAAGGATCAGTGGAAACAATCGACCAGCGTGCAGGCGCGCATGCGCGAGCTGGGCATCGCCAACGAAGTGCGCCTGCAACGATATTTCTTCGAGCGCGTCAGCAATCTGATCGGCAAACACAAGCGCCGCATCGTCGGTTGGGACGCCATCTATGGCGGCGGCGTGCCGGCGGACTCGATCATCATGACCTCGCGCGGACTGGACGGCGCCTTGGGGCCGGTAGCTTCAGGCTTCGAAGTGATCGTCTCCTCGGGGGCGATGCTCAGCTTCAATCGTCCGCAGAGCACGGCGGCAGTCAACGATCAAGGCGCGGCGGAGATTCTCAGCCTGGGCGATGTGTATCGTTTCGATCCGGCGCCGTCCGCATTGTCGGGGCAGGATCGCGCTCGTCTGGTCGGCGTGCAGGCGAACATGTGGACCGGCGCCGACGGCAACGAAGAAGCCATCGAGCGGATGACGTTTCCTCGCGCGGCGGCGCTGGCTGAAATCGCTTGGACGCCGTCGGCGGACTTGCGCTGGCCGGATTTCCAGCCGCGCATGGTCGCGATGATGGGGCGCTATTCGCGCCTCGGCGTGCGCTACAGCGATGAAGCGTTTCGCGTGATGGCGTTCAAGCGCGGCGAATCGGCCGGCCGCGTTTCGGTCGAGCTGGCCAAGCAGGTGCCGCTCGGCGAGATCCGCTTCACAACCAACGGGGCCGAGCCAACGGCCAAGTCGCCGACCTATACGGATGTTTTCCAGGTACCGCGTGCGACCGTGATCAAGGCGGCGGTGTTCTATAACGGCGATCTGCTGTCGCGGACCACCGCGATCGATGTCAACACCGATATCGCGGGTGGTCCGATGTAGTCACCGGGCGCCGATCAGCCGGGGTTTTCCTGCTCTGCCGACTGGGCGACGGAGACATCCGTCGGCGTTGCGACGTCGGTGTTGTACATCACGCGATAGAGCTTCCAGCCCTGGCCGCGATTGCGCCACACGTGCATGTACTTGCCTTCCTCGACATCCGAGCCACGCCGCACATCGCGCACGCGATAGTGGCCTTGCTCGATTGCGATGTCGTTGCGGACCAGGCTCATGTCCGCCTCGGTGTCGAACGACACCACCGGGGTCATCTGATCCTTGAGGAACGTCGAGATGCCTTCGCGGCCGGTGATCGCCGGGCCTCGCTCCGGCAGGATCTGTGCGTCGTCGTCGAACAACGCGACCGCGGCGTCCAGATCGTCGGCGTTGAATGCCTGCTCGAACGATTGAACGACGGATTTGGGAAGTGTTTCGCTGCGCGTGCCGCAGCCCCCGAGCGTGACGCATGCGGTCATGGCTCCCAGCGTCAGCATCGTCCTTGAGAAAGCAACTACAGTGTTCATGGTCATTCCCCCCAACCTCCATCTGTCACCAGGATGCGATCTCTCGCATTCCACGAGTGCGTCATGTCACCCGTGAACAAGAGTATTCCCGCGTGATGGGTGCGTCACCACCGGATATCCCATAGCCGCGACGTCATGCGGCTACAAGGATCTGTCGCTGAACACTGCGCGCACTGGGATTTCAGGTTATTCTCAATACGTGATTGCTGCGTACCTCGTGGCATGGATGGCTCGAACGACGTCGCGCGATAAGGAGCATTGTCATGTCTTTGTATGGTTTGTTGGTTTTCTCGGCGATATATATGTTGGCAGTGGCGACGCCGGGTCCGGGTGTCGCAGCGGTGGTGGCGCGCTCGCTGGCAAAGGGAACGCACGGTGCGCCAGCCTTCATCGCAGGGTTTCTAGTCGGCGATCTCATTTGGTTTTCATTTGCAGCAACGGGCCTCGCGGCGCTCGCTCAGAGCGCGCATGGAGTTTTCGTGGCAGTGAAGTACGCGGGCGCAGCATACTTGTTGTATCTCGCGTACAAGCTTTGGACCGCGCCGGCCGCGCCGGTCTCCGACACGGGGCCCGAGATGGAAGCCGGTCAGAAGCCGGTGCAGCTGTTCCTGGGTAGTCTGGCGCTGACGCTCGCCAATCCGAAGACCATGATCTTTTTCATCGCGTTGTTGCCGACCGTCGTGCAGCTGGACAGGTTGACGCTGCTTGGTTTCGCCGAACTGGTGTTGGCGATATCGATTCTGCTGCCGCTGGGCGCTTACGTGTTGCTCGCGGCTCGTGCGCGTCGAGTGTTCAAGAGTGCGACGGCGGTCCGCAGAATCAATCGCGGCACTGGGGCCGCAATGGCTTGCGCCGCCGTCGCAGTAGCTACTCGATAGCTAGAACGTGAAATTCACTCTGCCATAGACGAACCTGCCCGAGCGACCGAACGGCGAGTAGTTCGAGAACGACTGCGTGCCGGTGGGGTTGTTTTGCGGCGGCAGTGGATCGGGGTACTCGTCGGTGAGGTTGTCCGCACCGATCGCCAGCTTGATGTGCTCGGTGATCGCCAGGCGAGCTTCCAGGTCCACCAGCGTCTGCGGCGACAAAGTGAAGTCCAGCGTCGGGTTCGGGTCGGGCGAGAGCACTTCGCCGTAGCGAGTCGCACGCAACGTCGCTCCCCAGCCCCCGAGCGTCCAATTGATCATCGCAGCGTACTTGTTTTCCGGCGTGCCTTCTTCGTAGCTCAGGACGTTGAAGCGGTTGAACAGCACAGGCGGCGTTGGCAGGGCCGAGAGTTGCGGCGTGGTCGGCACGCGGGTGACATCGGTGGAATTGAAGTTCGCGGTGACGGTGAAATCGAAGCGGCCCGCGGAGTCGGTCGACCACGGATAGCTCATGACGATGTCGACACCTTCGGTGGTCGTGTCGACGCCATTGATGAAGAAGCGGCCGCCGCCGATGCCGACGAAGCCGAGGCCGGTGAGGTAGTTCACCACATCGGTAGACGTGAGGTTCTCCGACAGCACGATGCGGTCGTCGATGTCGATGCGGTACGCGTCCACGGTGATGGTGAGGTTGCCGAGGCGCGCGACTGCACCCAGTGAGTAGTTCAACGACTCCTCGGCATCCAGCGGCTTCGCGCCCAAAGCGATGGCTGCCGGATTGTTCACCGGGAACGTCGCGATGTCGAACGGCAGGCCGCCGATGAAGTTGGTGGAGGTGGTCGAGAAGTACTGCTGTTGCAACGACGGCGCCTTGAAGCCGTTCTGCACCGACGCGCGCATCGCGAACTGCGGGACGAAGTCATAGCGCAACGACAGCTTGCCGGCGAGGTTCTCGCCGAAGTCCGAATAACTCTCGCCGCGCATCGCCACTGAAGCCAGGAACTTCTCCGTGATGTTCGCTTCGAGATCGATGTAGGCGCCGACAGCGGTGCGGTCTTCATCGACTTCGTTTTCGGGACGGAAGCCGGGGAACACCTGCGCGCCCGACCCGGTGGGGTTGCCGTTGGGCAGCAGGACGCCGCCGTTGATATACGAGTTCGGCTCGCCGGCATGAATGCTGAACGTTTCTCGTCGCGCTTCGACGCCGATGGCGATGTTGAGCGGCGAGGCGAGGCCCACGTCGACGGTACGCACGCCCGAAACGTTCATGGTCAGTTGATCGTAGTCGAAGCCGCCGGAATCGAACGTGGTCTGGCTGGCCGGGCCGAGCGAACGATTCAACGAGTTCCTGACTTCATAATCCATCTCGTTGCGACCGTAGGTCAGCGAGGAGTCCATGTCCCATTGGCCGAGCCGCCAGCTGGTGCCGATCGCCGCGGAGATGTCGACGACGTCGGGCGCGATCAAGGGCAGATAGCCGTCGGGATAGATCTGGATCGTGTTGCGATCGTCGCTGGCGATTCGATAGAAGCCCGCCGAGACGGCGTCACGATCCTGCCAGCTCGCCCAGCCATAGAGCTTCGCGCCGCTGGCCGCCTCGTACTCCGCGTTGACGAACACGGTCTTCTGATCCAATTCAGGCTCGCCGTACCACGAGTTGTAGCGATCGAAAGTCGCTTCTCGTGGATCGAACGCGCCGCCCACCAGCGGATACTGTCGACGCATGTCGTAACCGCCGCGCTCGGTGTGTTCCTGATCCTTGTATTCGGCAGCGATGACCACCGAGCCGGTGTTGCCGAGCGGCAGTCCCTTCCAGGCCGAGACCGTCAAGGTCTCGCCATCGGACAGGTCACGACTGCGCCTGGCGGGCGACGAATAGTTCGCACCGGCGGGTGCGGCGCCAACGAGGACGTCGTAGCTGGTCTCGCGCCATCCATAGGTCACGCCGGCGTCGCCGCCGTCGTTGTTGGTGCGCAATCGCAGATTGATCACGCCGGCGATCGCGTCGGATCCATATTGAGCCGAGGCGCCATCGCGCAACACTTCGACGGACTGAATGATGGCGTTGGGAATGGTGTTGAGATCGACCGCGGTCGAGCCGCGACCGATGCTGTTGTTGATGTTGATCAGCGCCGACTGATGCCGGCGTTTGCCATTGACCAGCACGAGGGTCTGGTCGGGCGCGAGGCCGCGCAATGTCGCCGGACGCACGGTATCGGTGCCGTCGTTCAAGCCGGGACGAGGGAAGTTGAACGAAGGAACGGTGACCGAGAGGGCCTGGCTCACTTCGGTGACGCCCAGATTCTGCAACTGTTCGCCGCTGACGACATCGACCGGGACCGCCGTGTCCAGTGCCGAACGATTGGCGACACGTGTGCCGGTCACGATGACCTGCTCCATGTCTGTATTGCCTTCGCCGGCGTTCTGCGCCAAGGCGGGGGCAGTCAATAAGAGGAGCGGCAGGCTAGCGACCCAACGCAAGCCGGAAGAGTCATTGTTGTTCATGAGTAACTCCGGAACGACGAGCACTGCGCGAGGATGTAATACGCCTGTGAGCAAATGGCAACAGTCTCGTCGCTTTGCGCGCTCTGCGATACGCGGCGTCGTTCAGAAATGTCGGCCACGCTGGAACGAATGCGCACTCTCATGCATTTGCATGCGTTGCGTATAAGTTTTGCAAATGTTTTTCTAACAATATCGGCGGATGTATGCGGATCTTCGTGACTGGCGCCACCGGGTTCATTGGCGCCCATTTCGTTGAGCGTGCGCTGGCGGAAGGCCATGAGGTCACCGGCCTCTACCGCAGCGACGGAGTCAAACACCGAGAGGTGATAGAACGGTTACGTTCGCACGGCGCCTCCCTGCGTCGTGGAGACATTCTGAAGCCCGAGTCTTTTGCCGATACGTTGCGAGGCGCGGACAGCGTTTGTCACTTTGCGGCCGCGTTCCGCGAGTCCGGCGCCGACGAAGATTATTTCCAGCGAATGAATGTCGAAGGCACGTCGAACGTCGCGCGCGCCGCCGCCGCCGCAGGCGTCAAACGATTTGTTCATTGCGGCACCGCTGGCATTTACGGTCAGCGCGTCGCCGGCACCATCGATGAGAGCACGCCGATCCGGCCCTGGAACAGCTACGAGCGCAGCAAGCTCGCCGCCGATGAGAGGGTGCGAGAGATTGCGACTTCGGCGGGTATGGAGTACGTCATCCTCCGTCCAACCGCCGTTTACGGTCCGCGTGATGAGCGATTGCTCAAGCTCTTTCGCTCGGTGCAGAAGGGGCGCTTTCCTCTGTTCGGCGCTGGCGAAGGTCGTCGGCACATGATCTACGTGACCGATCTCGCCGATGCGTTTCTGCGGGCGTGCACGGCGCCGACAGCGGCGAATCAGGAACTGATCGTTGCGGGTCCGAAAGCAGTGCCGCTGCGTGAAATGCTGCAGACGATTGCGCAGGCAGCGAACCGCTCCGCGTTCGGGCCTCGCTTGCCGCTCAAGCCCATGCTTGCGCTGGCGGCAGTGGTCGAGGATACGTGCAAGGTGCTCAACATCAATCCACCGATCTATCGCCGGCGGATGGACTTCTACCTCAACGATGCGGCTTTCGATTCGCGACAAGCCCAGGCGGTGCTGGGGTGGCAGCCCAAGGTAGATCTGGCCGAGGGTTTTGCCGCAACGCTAAGCGCGTTGCGGCAGGATAGAACGAGCGCCGCCGTCGCCTCGGTGGCGCAAGCTTTCGCATTCCTCACATTGATCACGATGTTCGCAACCGACGCCTAGTCGTTACTGCGCCGGCAGTAGCGACTGATACACCAGGCTCGAGAACTTCTCCCGGAAGTCGGTGTTGTTGGGCATGAGCTGGATCATCAGCACGACCACCAGAGCCGAGGTGGGATCGACGCGATAGTTGGTTCCATAGGCGCCGCCCCAGCCGAACGCTCCGGGCGCTTCCAGGCCGTTGGCGCCGTAGCGTTCGACTGTCTCGAAACCAAAGCCGAATCCCATGTCGGGCTTGTTATAGAGATCGCCGAGCTGATTGGTGGTCATCAGCGCGACGCTGCGTGGTGAAAGGATTCGTACGTTACCAAGAGCGCCGCCATTGCGGATCGCTTCCAGGAAGCGCGCGTAGTCTCTGGCGGTCGAGAGCAGGCCGGCGCCACCAGCGAAGCTCCGGCGAGGTCCGTCGACATAGTGGCCTTGGCCCTTGGCGTCGTTTGCCGAGCGCGCGATCTTCCCATTCGTGCTCGTGCCATAAACGGCGGCAAGGCGCTTGCGCTGATCCTTCGGCAGGAAGAAGTGCGTGTCCTTCATTCCCAGCGGCTCGGTGATGTTCTTGCGCAGATACTCATCGAGCGCCATGCCCGAAGCGCGCTCGATGACGCAGCCGAGGATGTCGGTGTTGTAGCCGTACACCCATGCTTCGCCCGGCTGAGCGACGAACGGCAGAGCGCCCATTTTCTCCATGCTCGTGCAGATCGGCTCGTTCTTGTCGGCGGTGTACCAGCCCATGCCGGCCGCGGGCCCGAGTCCTTTTGCCTGGTAGAGATCGGCGACCTCCGGATTCGTGCCATAGGAGATGCCGGCAGTGTGCGTCAACAGATCGCGCAGTGTGATCGGGCGCTTCGCCGGTACGACGTTGCCGTCCACCATCACCGTAGTCCTGGCGAATTCCGGGAGGTACTTGCTGAGCGGATCGGTGACCAGGAGCTTGCCTTGCTCCTGCAATTGCAGAACGGCAGCGCTGGTGAGGGCCTTGGTTTGCGAGGCGATCCGGAAGATGGTGTCCGTGCTCATGCGGGTGCCGGCTTCCTTGTCCGCCCAGCCGGCGGCGTGCTCGTACACGGGCTGGCCATCTTGCAGGATCAAGGCGACTGCACCGGCGATCAGATCCTGCTCGACATACTGCTGCATCAACGCGTCGATGCGAGCCAGGCGCTCTTTGGAAATGCTGGTTGCGGCGCTGACCTGGGTGCGTGCGCCGTTGAGGGCGTTCCAGCTTTCTGTTTGCGGCGTCTCGGCGAACAGGGCGCTGCTGAACACAGCCGCCAGCAATGTTGTCGCTATCAATGGCGTACGCATCGAGGGTCCTTGTTGCTGCCCGAAGATGAACGGGCGGCAATGATCCTATCAATCGCACCGATAAAAAAAGGGCCGCCCGTAAAAAAAGAGCCACCGCCGCGAGCCCCGCGACGATGGCTTCCGGGAAAACGATGCTTGTCAGTGGCGCAAATTCGCGTCGGCGTTCGGGGACGGATTCACGCCGGGGGATGAATGAATGCTATCGGGGCGGCAGAGCTGCGACCTCGAGGACGCCACCGGAGAGCGGCGCATTCGAGCCGGCCGGCGGCGTGGGCTCGCTACGGCGAGCGACAACGTTCTGCGTTCGCTCCAGCGGCCGGTCCGAGTCGATCTGCGATGTGGGGATGACGCCGCCGGTTGCCACATTCGTTGTCGTTTGCGCGGTCATGATCGCCATGCTGAGCAGCGAAGTAGCTACAGCCACGGCAGCCCAGGCGGCGGAAGCTCTCGTCGATCTCATGATTGCGACCTTTGATAACAAGACGAATGTGGCAGCGTGCGGTGCCGCGGGGAAGCCGTTGTGCTCTCGGGGCCAATATTCGGCAGTACGTCGCCGATCGGATGCAGTTGTTACCGCGCGAGAATTGACAAGCTTCGTGAGCAGACGCCATAAACCGGATCCTTTCAGGCCCGTTCAGGTTGGCGTGCGACGTCAGCTGGCTGTCAGTTTCGGGTCATCATGTGGTCAGTGGCATTCGTCAGTGTGCGGCGCTGGGAAACAGATTGGAGGTCGTCGTGAGTTCAGTGTTCACCCGTCGGGATGTTCTTCAGGGCGGCATTGCCGCGGGCGTCGGTATCGCCATGAGCGGCTCGCTCGCTCACGCGGCCGATAGCTTGCCGGCAATTACCAAACCCATTCCATCCACCGGCGAGATGCTGCCCGTCGTCGGCCTCGGCACCAATCAATACAGCGTCACCGCGCCCGAAGAGATCGCTGCGCGCCGTGAAGTGCTGGAGAACTTCCCCAAGCTCGGGGCGAAAGTGATCGACACCGCGCGCGGCTATGGGGAATCCGAAGTCGTCATCGGCAAGCTGCTCAAAGAGCTGGGCAATCGCGATCAGATCTTCCTTGCGACCAAGACATTGATTCGCGGCGAGCCGACGCCCGGCGACGGCGAGCTGGAGCTGGCCTTGCAGCGGCTGCAGACCGATCGTATCGACCTGCTGCAGATTCATAACTTCAATGCGCTGGATACGCTGTTCCCGAAACTGCAGGAATGGAAACAGGCGAAGAAGGTTCGTTACATCGGCATCACCACGTCCACCGACGATCAGTATCCGCAGGTGCTCGAGGCGCTCGACAAGCTGAAGCTCGATTTCCTGCAGGTCGATTACTCGATCGACAATCGCGGCTCCGAGGAGAAGATCCTGCCGCTGGCGAAGGAAAAGGGCGTCGCGGTGTTGACCAACGTGCCGCTCGGCGGCCGTCGCGGCAGTGTGTTGACGAAAGTTGCGGGCAAGCCATTGCCAGCCTGGGCGGCCGACTACGATGTCACCAGCTGGGCGCAGCTGTTCTTGAAGTACAACATCTCGCACCCGGCCGTAACTGCGGTGATTCCGGGCACGACCAAGATCACACACTTGAAGGACAATCAGCTCGCCGGTCGCGGCCGGCTGCCCGATGCTGCCGGTCGCAAGAAGATCGAGGAGCTGTGGGCCACGATCGCATCGTGACCGCTAGCTGCGAGCGTCGACTACTGCAAATGGGGTTGCAGCCAGCGTAGCAATCCCCCGAGGTCCATCGCACCAGACTGCCGGGCGATCTCCCGACCCTGCTTGAATGCGATCAGGGTCGGGATGCCTCGAATCCCGAAGCGCGCCGACAATGACGGCTCCTCATCGGAATTGACCTTCGCGAAGCGCGCCCGGGTCTGCAGCCGCCGGGTCGCCTCCTCGAAGTGCGGCGCCATCATCCGGCATGGGCCACACCAGGGCGCCCAGAAATCCACGATCAATGGCAGGTCACTTCGGCTCAGCTGACGGTCAAACGCCGCAGTGGTCAGCTCCAGCGGCTGGCCACCGAACAGTTCGTGATGACATTTTGGACACTTCGGCCCCTGTTCGAGTCGATCGACAGGCACGCGCACTACGGAATCGCAATGTGCGCACACCAGGTGGATGCCGGCAGGGGAGGCGGTGGACTGGCTCATGAACTCGGTGTGACTCGTCGGGGCAGGTGCGCATGTAATGGGGACGACAAAAATCGCATACAAGCCCGCAACCGGGCCCGACTTCGAGCACAATATCAGTCTTCCCGGCTTTTTCGTATCCATGGCCGACCCGCGGTGGGGGCGCATGGCTGACAGCGCATGAAAGATCTCACACAAGGCTCCATCGCCGGGCACCTGGTATCGCTTGCGGTGCCAACGGCGGCGGGCATGCTGTTCCAGACTCTGTATTACTTCGTCGATCTGTACTTCGTCGCCGAGCTGGGCGATGCCGCCGTGGCGGGTGTGAGTGCCGCCGGCAACGTCATGTTCATCGTGCTGGCGCTGACTCAGGTACTCGGCGTCGGGACGGTGGCGCTGATCTCGCACGCGGTAGGGCGAAAAGATCAACAGGACGCCAATCTGGTGTTCAACCAGTCACTGGTGATCGCGGCGCTGGGCGGTCTGTTGATACTCATCGCAGGCTATTCCATGGCGGGACCTTACCTGCGCGCGGTCGCTGCCGATGAAGCGACGATCGAGGCGGGCAAAGCGTATCTGTATTGGTTCTTCCCGGGGCTGGCGTTGCAGTTCGCGCTGGTGGCGATGTCTTCGGCGTTGCGTGGCACGGGCATCGTCAAGCCGACCATGGTCGTGCAGGTGTTGACGGTGCTCCTCAATACAGCGCTGGCTCCGGTGCTCATCGCGGGCTGGGGCACCGGTTACGCCATGGGCGTCGCCGGCGCGGGGCTTGCGAGCACGATCGCGATCGCCGTTGGCGTGGTGCTGCTGTCTCTTTATTTCAGGCGGCTGGAGAAGTACGTCTCCTTCCACCCGGAGGAATGGCAGCCGCGGGTCGCGGTGTGGCGCCGGATGCTCAGTGTCGGCCTGCCGGCGGGCGGCGAATTCGCGCTGATGTTTCTTTACACCGCCATCACTTACTGGGCGATTCGCGAATTCGGCGCTGCCGCCCAAGCGGGTTTCGGCATCGGCTCGCGCATCATGCAGGGCATCTTCATGCCGGCCATGGCGATCGCGTTCGTGGTGGCGCCTATCGCGGGTCAGAACTACGGCGCGAAGCGCATGGAGCGCGTGCGCGAGACATTCCGTGTCGCCTCGGTGCAATGCGTGGGCATCATGCTGGGCATCATGGTGATCTGTCAGTGGCGGCCGGAGGCGCTCGTCGCCTTCTTCTCGCAGGATCCGGAAGTGATCGAGGTTGGCGCTCTATTCCTGCACCTGACTTCCTGGAATTTCGTGATGAGCGGGTTGATCTTCACCTGTTCGGGCTTGTTCCAGGCGTTGGGGAACACGGTGCCGGCGCTGCTCAGTTCGGCCTCGCGACTGCTGGTTTATGCGGTGCCGCTGCTATGGCTCACGGCGCAGCCGGGTTATCGGATCGAGCACGTCTGGTATCTCTCGATCGTGGCGAGCGCCGTGCAGGTCGTGATCAGCGTGTCTCTGCTTCGGAAGCAGATGCGGCTGCAGCTTGGGTTACCTGCGACTCAGCCGGCGTAACTCGCCAGATACAGTTGCCGACGTCGTCGGCGACCAGCAAGGCGCCATCGTGGCCGATCGCAACTCCCACCGGTCGGCCGCGCGCTTCGCCCTTGGAGCCGATGAAGCCACCCAGCACTTCTTCGGGCAGGCCGATCGGCCGGCCATTGGCGAAAGAAACAAAGATCACTTTGTAACCGCTGCGCGGCTCGCGATTCCATGAGCCGTGCAAGCCGATGAAGGCGCCATTGCGGTATTTGTCGGGCAGCAGAGCGGCGTCATAGAACACCAGCCCCAGCGCGGCCGTATGCGAGCCCAGCGCGTAGTCGGGCACGAGCGCTTTCTCGACCAGGTCGGGCCGCTGCTCCTCGACCCGCTCGTCGACGTTCTGGCCGAAGTAACTGTATGGCCAGCCGTAGAAGCCGCCATCCTGAACCTGCGTCAGATAATCGGGCACCAGGTTGTCGCCGATCTCATCGCGCTCGTTCACGACCGTCCACAGCAGGCCGCTCTGCGGCTGCCAATCCATGCCGTTCGGATTGCGTAGCCCCGACGCGAACACGCGGGCTTCGCCGCTCGCTCTGTCGATCTCCCAAATCGCCGCGCGCTTCTCTTCCGCCGGAATGCCGTTCTCCGCGACGTTGCTGTTCGATCCGACGGTCGCGTACAACTTGTCGCCCTCGGGGTTCGCGACCAGGTTCTTGGTCCAGTGATGATTGAGCGGGCCGCCTGGCAGGTCGATGAGTTTCATTCCTCTTTGTTTGATTTCGGTCATGCCCGGCTCGTAGCTGTAGCGCAGTATCGCGTCGGTGTTGGCGACATAGAATTGGTTGTCGACCAGCGCCATGCCGAACGGCGAATTCAATCCTTCGATGAACGTGGTCCGCACCTCCGGCCGGCCGTCGCTGTTCGCGTCACGCAGCAGCGTGATGCGATTGGCGCTCGGCGTTTTCGCGCCAGCCTTCTTCATCATCTTGTCCTGGAAATAGGCCTTGATGCCCTTGCCATCCTCCGGCCGCTCCGGCGCGTTGGTCTCCGCCACCAGCACATCACCGTTCGGCAGCACATACAACCAGCGCGGATGATCCAGTTCGCATGCGAACCGCGCCACGGCGAGCCCCTTCGCTGCCGTTGGCGCCTGGTCGGGCTGCCATGGCTTTGCTTCGGAAACGTTTACTGTGGGTATGAGAGATTTTTCTGGCGCGGGAAGCTCGGGGTTCGCGCCGTAGCCCTGATCCTGTGTCATTTGCGTGGTGACTTCGGCGGCGTTGGACAAGGCTGTTGCAACCAGAGAAGCGGTGAATGAGACAGCCGCGACTTTTGTAGGAGTGCGCATGACAGAGGTCCCATGAGGGAGGGAGTGTCTGTGGAAGGGCTGGAGCGGGGAGGGAGTTCCGGGTTCGAGGACGGCCGAGCATGTATCATCTGCCGCATGCCAGACCCCATTCAGCTGACCAGCGCACTGTTGAATCAACTATCCGACCAGGCGGACGTCGAAGAGAGCGCAGAATGGTATCTGCGCAGCTACCTCGTCGATTACAAGCGTGCGTTTCTGCGGAAGTCATCGAGCAAGGAGCTCGAGTTCGCGATTGACGCGTTCATGCGTTTCTGTGCGCAGTCGCTCGATACGCAGAGTGCTCTGTACCGAGGCTGTGTCGAGGTCGCCGAAGAAGGGGCGAAAGTTGCCGCGCAGCTCAAAGAGGCGGGGCGCTGAGCGTGACATGCACGCGTCGGCTCCAGTTAGAATGCCAGGCGCAACCAGCAGCTGAATCCCGCGGAGTTCACCCATGCCCATCTATCGCTACGGCGAACGCGTTCCCAGCGTCCATGAAAGCGTGTTCGTCGCACCCAATGCCAGTGTCATCGGCAGCGTCGTGCTGTCGGAGAACGTCAGCGTTTGGTTCGGAGCGACCATCCGCGGCGACAATGACGTGATCACATTGGGTAAGAACTCGAATGTGCAGGAAGGCGCCGTGCTCCACACCGACCCGGGCATCCAGCTGACGGTCGGCGAGAACGTCACGATCGGTCATCAAGCGATGCTGCATGGATGCACGATCGGCGACGGTTCGCTGATCGGGATTCAGGCGGTCGTGCTCAACGGCGCGGTCATCGGCAAGGGCTGTCTGGTCGGGGCCGGTGCGGTGATCACCGAGAGGAAGGTGTTTCCGGACCGCTCGTTGATCCTGGGCTCACCGGCCAGAGTGGCGCGGCAGCTGACCGATGAAGATGTGGAGAAGCTCATGAAGTCCGCCCAGAGTTACGCCGAGCGGCGAGCGCAGTTCCTCAGCAACCTCAAAGAGATTTGACGCCCCGGCACGCAAGCTGATGGCGCAGGTGTGAGCGCACCGTCGGCCATTCGCTGGCGATGATGCTGTACACGCACGTGTCTCGCAGCGTGCCGTCGCTCGAGCGGCGATGGTTGCGAAGCACACCGTCGAGCTTTGCGCCGAGGCGCTCTATGGCCCGACGGCTCTGCTGATTGAAGAAGTGCGTGCGGAACTCGACGGCGATGCAGTTCAGATTCTCGAATGCATGCGTCAACAGCATGAGCTTGCATTCGGTATTGAGCGCCGTGCGCTGGACCTGCTTGCGATACCAGGTGCTGCCGATTTCGACGCGGCGGGCTTCGGCCTCGATGTTCATGTAGGTCGTCATGCCGACGGCCTTGCCGGTGTCCGTGGCGATGACCGCGAATGGCAGCATCGTTCCCTTGCGTTGCTGATCGAGGCGTTTTTCGATCTCCGCCTTCATCTGCTCGGGCGACGGAATGAACGTGTACCACAGGTTCCACAACTCGCCGTCACACACGGCTTCGGCCAGCTCATCGTGGCGCGCCAGGGTCAATGGCTCCAGAAACACACAGTCGCCATGAAGGGAGATCGGTTCCGGCCAGGGCATAGCAGCGCCACTTGATTGGAGTGAGTGCCGCTAGCTTAGCGCAAACCTGTCAGCTGGCGTGCAGCAGGCCGGCGGCGGGCGCGAGGATGGCGTTGAGCGGGCGTGGTTTGCCGATGGCATAGCCCTGGCCGAATTGGACTTCCAGTTCGATCAGGCGCATGCAGATTTCGGGCGTCTCGACGTACTCGGCAATCGCTTCCATGCCCATTGCGCCGGCCAGCTGGGCGATGGCGCCGACCAGCGCTTGCGAGCGCTCGTTGTGGAGCAGGTCGCGGATGAACGAGCCGTCGATCTTCAGCGACGAGAACTGCAGGTTCTTCAGGTGCGTGAGCGAGCTCAGGCCGGTGCCGAAATCGTCGAGTGCGAAGCGACAGCCGCGAGCGCCGAGTTTGCTCATGAGCAGCTGAGCCTGTTCCATGTTGCTGACCGCGGCCGCTTCGGTCAGTTCGAAAGTGATCCATTCGCCGCTCACCCCGCTCTCATCCAGCTGCATTTCCAGCCAGTCGAGGAAGCCCGCATCGCCGATGGTCGGGCCGGCCAAGTTGATGGAAACGTGCAGCGGCCTGAACCCCGGCCGTCCGCTGGCATCGCGCAGATGCTTGAGCACATCGGCGATGACGTAGCGGTCGATCTGCGGCAAGAGCTGGTAGCGCCTGGCCGAGGACATGAAGTGCGAGGGCAGGATCAATCGGTCTTTCTCGTCGATGATCCTCAGCAGCATCTCGTACCGATGCACCGAGTCGCGCGTCAGCAGCGAGGCGATCGGCTGGCCGAAGATCTGATATCGACCCTGTTCGAGCGCATTGCGCAGCCGGCCAACGATGCAGATGTCGTCGCGATGACGAATCATGCTGGTGTCGGAAACCTGGTAGACCTCGACTCGATTGCGGCCGCGCTCCTTGGCGGCTTTGCAGGCGACCTCGGCGGCGGCGAGCGAGTGGTCGAAGCAGCGCTCGCCGTCCGTCAGCACCGCCGCGCCAAAGCAGATCGACAATGGGAACGTGTCTTCGCCAACGTGCAGTGAGCGAGCCTGTACGGCTTCGCGAAGTCGCAAGGCGATCTTCTGCGCCTGAGCCAGCGGACAGTCGGGCAGAAAGACGGTGAAGCGATCGCCCGATAACCGACTCAGCACGGCGTCTTCGTTTGCCAGTACCGCCGCGAGTGCGTGTGCGACGACGGCGATGGCGCGGTCGCCGACCTCGAAGCCGAACATGTCGTTCACCACGTGCAACTGATCGATGTCGCCGTAGAGCACGCTGGAGTCGGTGCGTTCGCCGAGCGACCTCAATCGCCAGTCCACCAGCTTCTCCAGTCCGGCGCGCGCAATCAGCCCGGTCACCGGATCGGCGGGCAACGACAGCAGCCGTGAGAGCTGCCGGCTCAACTGTGAGGCGTGCCTGAGATGGCCTTGCTCGAACGGCTCCTGCGTGGGCAGCCGATACATGATCACGATACCCGCCAGCTCGCCGGAGGACTCGAACACCGGCGCCACCAGGAAGCGTCCGATCATCGGCCCGCCGTTCTCGTAGCGCACGCGGTTGCGAATGATCGGGCTGGGGGCGTCGCGAACCTGAGCCAGGAAAGTGTCGGCGATCCCTCGCAGCATCTCCTCCACTTCACGCGCGTCGTCAGCGACGCAATGGCAATGGAAGTCATCGCGCGAGGGCGAGGTGAACGCAGACGCATGACAACTGCTGCGTCGCTGCGCTTCGATCAAAAACTGGCGGAGAGTGCTGACTGCCGAGTCCATAGACGGGTCCAGGGAACCGCGGCAAATGTAAGGTGACAGTGGATCGCGCGGTGAGAAGCCGTTCGCAATCGACTCAGTCGGAGGGGGGAAATCGCGTCGTGCGGCGCAGCGTTCGGGCCTGTCGCGGTGGGCGTGTGACTCGCATCACATGCCCACCGCTTAGGGCTAATCACTAACCAGCCTTCACTCCTGGATGAAGATCGTCGCCGGCTGTTCGAGCTTTTCTTTCAGCGCCTGGATGGTCTCGGCGGCGTCGTAGCCGTCGATGAAGCGGTGATCGAACGAGGAGGACAGATTCATCATCAGGCGGACGGCGACTTCACCATTGACGATGACGGGCCGCTCAACCGCCTTGTTGATGCCGACGATGGCAACTTCCGGCGCGTTGATGATGGGCGTCGAGACGATGCCGCCGAGCTTGCCGAGGCTGGTGATCGTGATGGTCGAACCCTGCAACTCGTTGCGGCTCGCGGTTCCTTCGCGCGCAGCGTTGGTAACGCGGCGGATCTCGGCAGCGATCTCCTTCAGAGATAGCGACTCGGCGTGCTTCACGACAGGCACCTTCAGACCGTCGTTGGTCTGAGTGGCGACACCGATGTGCACACCATCGTGACGGACCAGCACGTTGCGTTCGGAGTCATAGCGCGAGTTCACTTTCGGGAACTGCTCGACCACCCGCACCAACGCCATCGCGAGGAATGGCAGATAGGTGTAGGAGGGCGAGCCTTTCGGCAGCTGCGAGTTCAGATACTTGCGCAGCCGCTCCAGCTCCGTCATGTCGACTTCTTCGACGTACGCGAAGTGCGGGATGTTGCGCTTCGAGTCCGCCACGCGCTGCGCGCTCACGCGACGCACGCCGAGAATGCGGATCTCTTCGGTGCCGGTGCGTACCTGGCGTCCACTCGGAGCGGAAGCCGGCGCTGGCGTCTTGCCGGCCTGACGATCGTTGATCGCGGCTTCCAGATCCTGACGCTGGATGCGGCCATCGCGGCCACTGCCGCTGACGGTCGCGAGATCGATGCCGGCGAGCTTGGCGCGTGCGCGAGTCGCAGGCGACGCCATTACTCGGCCACCTGAAGCCTTCGCTGCAGGCTGCGCAGCGCCGTTGGCGGCGGGCGTCTTTGCTGGCGTGCTTGCAGAGGCTGTCTTTTCCGAGGCAGCTGGAGCTGCGACGGGCGCGCTTTCAACGGCCGCCGACGCGTCCGTTTCCAGCACGTACAGTTCGCTGCCGACCGCGATCTGATCGCCAGGCTCGCCGGCGAGCGAAACCACTTTGCCTGCGACCGGAGAGGGAAGCTCGACCACGGCCTTGTCGGTCGACATTTCCACGACCGGTTGGTCTTCGTCGATGACGTCGCCGACCTTGACCTTCCACGCCACGACCTCGGAAGACACTGTGCCTTCGCCGAGATCCGGCAGTTTCACCACATGACGGCTCATGACGCCTCCATCGTTGCTTTAATGGCGGCGATGACGCGCGCCTGACCTGGGAAATACTCCCACTCGAACGCGTGCGGATAGGGCGTATCCCAACCGGCGACGCGCAGGACCGGCGCTTCCAGGTGCCAGAAACATTCTTCCTGAATCGTCGAGAGCACCTCGGCGCCGAAGCCGGCGAAGCGCGTCGCTTCGTGCACGACGATGCAGCGGCCGGTCTTTTTCACCGAATTGACGATGGTCTCGACATCGAGCGGCACGATCGAGCGCAGGTCGATCACTTCGGCATCGACGCCGGCTTTTTCAGCGGCGGCGAGGCAGACATGCACCATCGTGCCGTACGTGATGATGGTGAGCTTGGTGCCCGGCCGAGCGATCTCGGCAACGCCCAGATCGACGCGATAATGGCCTTCCGGAACGTCACCGCGCGGATGGGAGTTCCAGCCCACCGCCGGCTTGTTCGGATCGCCATCGAACGGACCGTTATAGAGTCGCTTCGGCTCGAGGAAGATCACCGGATCGTCCTCTTCGATGGCCGCGATCAACAGGCCTTTGGCATCGTAAGGATTGGACGGCATCACGACCTTCAGGCCCGAAACGTGGGCGAAGATCGCCTCCGGGCTCTGCGAGTGAGTTTGGCCGCCGCGAATGCCACCGCCACAAGGCGTGCGGATCGTCACCGGCGCGCAGAAGTCGCCGCCGCTGCGATAGCGGATGCGCGCGAGCTCGCTGACGATCTGGTCGTACGCCGGATAGATGTAATCGGCGAACTGGATTTCCGCGACCGGGCGCAAACCGTTGACAGCCATGCCGATGGCCGTGGCGACGATGCCGCCCTCGGCGATCGGCGAATCGAGCACGCGATGTTCGCCATACTTGCGTTGCAGGCCCTCGGTGGCACGGAACACGCCGCCGAAGTAACCAACGTCCTCACCCATCAAGACGACGCCCGGATCGCGCGCCATCATCACATCCATGGCGGAGTTGAGCGCCTGGATCATATTCATCTGAGTCATTTCTGCGCGCGCTCCTTCAGCTCTTGAGCCAGCTGCATGCGCTGACGCGCGAGGCTGGGCGTTTGTTCTTTGAACACGTCCTGGAACATGGTTTCGGGATCGAGCTGTGGACCGTCGGTCAGCGTGCCGTAGGTGTTGGCTTCCTTCCATGCCTGATTGACGTGGTCCTCGCATTCCTTCGCCAGCGACTTCTCCTGATCTTCGGAAAGCGCGCCGAGCGTCCGCAGATGGGCCTTCAAGCGCTCCACCGGATCACCGAGCGGCCAGCTCTTCTCTTCGTCCTTCGGGCGATAGCGCGACGGATCGTCGCTGGTCGAGTGAGGCGCGGCACGGTAGGTGACGAGCTCGATCAAAGTCGGGCCCGCGCCAGTGCGCGCACGTTCGGCGGCCCACTGGGTCACCGCGTAGACGGCCAGGAAATCGTTGCCGTCGACGCGAATGCCCGGCATGCCGTAGCCCGGACCGCGAGAGGCGAACGAGCGGCCTTCGCCACCGGCAAACGTCTGGAACGTGGAGATGGCCCACTGGTTGTTCACGACGTTCAAGATGACGGGTGCTTTGTAGATCTGTGCGAACAGCAGCGCGTAGTGGAAGTCCGCTTCGGCCGTGCTGCCATCGCCCAGCCAGGTGGCGCTGATGCGGTCCTCGCCTTTGATGGCCGCGGCCATCGCCCAGCCCACCGCCTGCGGGAACTGCGTGGCGAGGTTGCCGGAGATCGAGAACAGATTGCTTTCGGCCGAGTGATACATCACCGGCAGCTGGCGGCCCTTGCACATGTCGCGGGTGTTGGACAGCAGCTGGCACATCAGGTCGACGATCTTCAATCCGCGTGCGATGTGCAGTCCCTGGTTGCGATACGCAGGGAACAACATGTCGCTGGGTCGCAGCGCCATGTTGGCGGCCACCGAGACGGCTTCTTCGCCGGTGGACTTCATATAGAACGTGATTTTTCCGCCGCGCTGGGCACGATGCATGCGGTCATCGAGCGCGCGCGTCAGCATCATGTGACGCAGACCGAGCTCCAGATCGGCAGCGGCGAGATGCGGATTCCAGGGGCCGACGGCGCGGCCGCTGTCGTCGAGCACGCGGACCATCTCCTTCGAAAGGAATTCGGTCTCGCTCAACGGCGCGTTCGGATCGGGCCGGGCAGCAGCGCCGGCCGGAGAAACCGAGACATAACTGAAGTCCGGTTTTTCGCCGGGTCGAGCCGGCGGTCTCGGAACGTGTAAACGCGATCTCATCATCGGGCCTCCGCAAGCAACTGGCGCGTCCTCTCATCCGCCAGCTCGCTGGCAGAACGGTTGGCCGCGCCGGAACGCGCAAAAATTTTTCTGAGTCGAACTGGAATCCGGTGAATCTCGGCATCGTGCACGAACACCATGCGCTCGTGCTGGTCGAACGTAGGTTGGTCGAACATGACTGGTTCGCTGGAGTTATGGTCTGGCGACGGGGCGGTCCGCTCCGCCTGTCCCGGAGCATATTGCGCTACCATACCGAGTGTCTGGCAGTAGAGTCTGCCAATTGAGCGCGCCGGAACAGGAGGAATTACTAAGAAATCATGAGCAGCAATCCACCGGGTCGCGAATTGGACCGCGTCGACCGACAGATCTTGTCGCTATTGCAAACCGACGGGCGTCTGACCGTCGCGGAGCTGGCCCGCACCGTCAATCTGACGCTCACGCCGTGCATCGAGCGCGTGCGTCGCCTGGAGCGCGAAGGCTTCATCGATGGCTATTACGCGCATCTGAATCCGAAGCGGCTCGGGCAGAGCATGTTGGCGTTCACCGAGGTCACGCTCGATCACGCCACCCAGGATGTGTTTCAGCGCTTCAAAGAAGCCGTGCAGCTGGTGGAGGAGATCGTCGAGTGCCACATGGTGGCGGGCGGCTTCGACTATCTGATCAAGACGCGCGTGCAGGACATGGATGAGTATCGACGCGTGCTCGGCGACAAGATCGTCAACGTACGTGGCGTGCGTCACACGCAGACCTATTTCGTGCTGGAAGAAGTGAAGTCGACCCACGCGGTTCGTGTGCGTGTCAGCGATGCAGGTCGGACAGCCGCGGCGGCGCCAAAGCGTCGACGCGCCAGATCGTGAGTGAAAGAGAAGACCCTCGCTCGGCCCCGTCGCGAGCGGAGGAGGAGCTGCCGCGCAAGGGGGAAAGCGCGCGGTGACCTGCAAACTCTCGCCGGTACATAGGCTTCATCCGTGCAAGCGAGGGTCTCTCTGAGTCGAGAGATCGTCGCGGAGGGCGGTGTGAGCCCCCGCACGTACCGTGGAGGCGTTTCGCTCGGCGTACCGCGGACGTGAAAAAACCGGTGGATGGGCGCAGGATAGCGTGGCCGTCGAAGGGAGCTGTCCATGACTCGACCCGATTCGCCAGATTTGCAAGCGCTGGAGGAGGCGAGCCGGGCCTTGCGCGGGTTGCTGGGAGTGGTGATCGCCGTCGAGCGCAAGTTCGGTCGTCAGCTCTCGCCGCTGGCCCTGCTGCGTCAGATCATGGAGGATCCCGAATGGGAATGGTTGCGGCCGCTGTACCAGCTGATCGCCGATGTCGACCACGCCCTGCACGAGGGCGATCTGCCCGAGTCCGAGATCGCGGCCATCGGCGCGCATGCCGTCGCGTTGCTGTCGGGGGTCGGAGCGCCGGTGGAACAGGCCTTCCTGGATCGCTACCGCGCGCTGCTACAGACCGATCCCGAGGTGGCGATTTCCCATTCCACCGCCCTGCGGGCGTTGCGCAAGCTCCCGCCCGAAGCCGACAGCGAAGCGGCCCGTCTGCATGCTCGACATCAATGGGCCATGCGTTGCAGGCATCGTCGGCAGGGTCAACAGAACACCTGAAGTGAACGCCCCGGGCGACTCGTTCTTCGTTCAGGGTTATGTCGAAATGGCGCGCGCGGCGCGCTGACTTTTGCGCAATTCACGCCGCCGACCGGCGGCTGGGCGCGCAAAGCGCGGCCCGAGGATGGGCTTGCCGAAACATCGTTGGCCGATGACTGGCGTTCCAAGGCCGATAATCGGTCAAAAAACGCCCATTCTGGCTGTCGCGGGCACTGTGCTATCAGGTTTCGCCCGTCACGGACAGTGTCTGTTCGTGGAGGCACTTTTCAAGCAGTCAGCCCTAGTGCAATGTTGACCCCCCGGAATCGATAGGCGGGTATTAGAAAAGTCCGGGATTGAATTGTTGCCTTTGGTTTTTGCACGGAAGTAATCGCTACTACTATGTCCAGCCGTCTGGAGAATGCTCTGATGCTGCTCGGGCTGGAGTCAGCCGACGATCCTGCCACGTTATGGCAAAACTATACGGATCGTCTGGCGGTACTTCAGCACAAGCTCATCAATGCTGAGACTCCGGCAGCCCAGGAATCGGCCCAACAGGATCTGGCCCGACTGGTCGCTGCCTATCAGACTGCGCGCAGCGCCACCGAACCTGCGACCCGCCAGGTCAATCGCGAAGCCGTCACCATGATGCGCATGGATGACGTCGCCGAAGCGGCAGAAACCCAGGTTCATCCCGGTTCGAATGTCGTCATCGGCCCCGGCGTCGTGCTCCAGGGGCGTTACGAGATTCAGGCCGTACTGGGCGACGGCGGCATGGGTCGCGTGTTCGCGGCTCGCGATCGTCTGAAGGACGAAGAGGTCGCGATCAAGGTGCTGCGAAACGAGCTGCTGTCGAGCAACGCCGCTCGCACTCGTTTCCTTTCCGAAGCCAAGGTTTCCTGCAAACTCGCTCATCCGAATATCGTCCGCGTGTTCGACGTGGGCGTCGCGAGCGGCCGCTACTTCTTCACGATGGAGCGTCTGCGGGGCGTGAGCCTGCGTCGGCGCATGCAGGAGCAGATCGCCTCCGGCAGACCCTTCCCGATCGAAGAGGCGACCGCCATTGGCGAGCAGCTGCTCGAAGCGCTGCGCCATGCCCATCGTTTCATCGTTCATCGCGATCTGAAGCCCGAAAACGTCTGGATCGACAGCAGCGGCGTCGTGAAGCTCATGGATTTCGGCATCGCGCGGGCTTATCAGAACAACGAGCTGACTCGCACCGGCATGAACCTCGGCACTGCCTATTACATGGCGCCCGAGCAGCACGCCGACGCGAAGGAAGTGGATTGGCGCGCCGACCAGTATGCGTTCGGCGTGCTCATGTATGAATTGTTGACCGGCCGCGTGCCGATGGGCGCTGTGCAGCCGATCGAACGGGTTCGTCGCGACATCCCCCGGCAGATCGCTCGCGCCATCATGCGGGCCATGTCGCCCCGGCCGGATGCCCGGTTCGAGTCACTGCGTGAACTGCAGAGTCGAATCGTGGCCCGTCGCGAGGAAGACGCTGCCGGCGCGATCTTCAACGCGTTCGGTCGCTCGATCGCGCTGGGCACGATCGCGGGCGCATTGTTCGCCTACTTCGACAGCTTGAGCATCGGGCGCATCCATGAATGGATGTATCCATCCGGTATCGCGGTCGGCATCGGCACCGCATTGATGGTGGAGTTCTGCGAGACGTTCTTCCGCTCGCGCTATCGCAGTCATGTCATCGCGGCGTTCGTCGCGACTGTGATGTGGATCGGGCTGGTGCTGGTGGTGGCTCAGAAGCTGTCCGGCCTGAGCAATGGCCTGGTGATGATGTTGTGCGGCTCGGTGTGGGCCAGCAGCATGGACTACGTGACCCGTCGCTGGCGGATCGCCGCGGGAAGATTCAGGGTCGAGGTGGCATTGGTCGGTGCGGTGTTCGGCACGCTGCTGGGGCTGGCGCTGCTGGTACAGGCCGATCACATCACCGATCGCAACTATATCTACAGTGCTCTCAGCGGCATCCTGCCGGGCATGATCATCGCGATGGCGTCACTGCGCCGTCGCATCTGGCGCAAGACCGATTCATCGTTCTCGCGGGTGTTATCGCTCGCCCGCGATTGATGGCTCAGTTCGCCACACCGGCCGTTTGATACAACGCGGCCGCGAGTCTCTCCGCTACGTCCGCAGCCAGATAACGAATCCTGATCCCTGCCGCCATCGGGCTCGAGCCCGCGGTGTCGACATACAGACTCGCCATTCGGCTGCGTCGATCGAACGGCGATGCCTCGACGCTCAAGGTCTGCACTCGATTGCGCGGCACGATGGACAGCCGGCGATTCAGCCATCCATAACGAAACAGCACGGCGTCAGGGGCAAGCGCCCAGCGCGTGTTCTTCACATACAGATGAGCGTGCAGCCACGCTAGCGGAATACAGCCGAGCAACACCACGATCGCGCCCGTCTGCAGGTACCAGATGGCGGGCACGGTCAGGATCAACACGGACCACAGCGAAGTCTTGCGAAAGATGCGGCCTCGCGCGCCCGGTGCGAGTGGTTGCCAGTCCGGTTCGCCGCTCAGATCCAGCGATGGCAGAGCCGCGGCGATGAGTTCCGGCGCGGCATCTGCCGGGCACACCGGAGCGAGCCATCGGGTCTTGGTGCGCGAATCATTGCCGTTGCCCTCGCCAGCGCCGCTGTCGCCGGCGAGGTCGACATCCAGCGAGACCCGGTTGAACCAGCGATGCAGCAGCGATGCGTTCTGATGAACCGCTTGAATCCGCCGCGTTCGCAAGGTGAGGGCAACGCGAGTGAAGAGCCCGTAGCGAGCGCGCAGGTCGCCGGCCACGCGGGTCAAACTGAAATCGTAGAACGTGACGATCGCCAGGATCACCGAGAGGATACGAACGGCCAGGATGGCGCCCAGAATCGTGAGCAGGCCGAGCGCGATCTGCACCATCAGGCCGAGCGCCGCAAGCCCGGCGGCCGATGAGGAATGCAGCATTCGATCGATGAGTTGCTGGTTGATGACGAACACGCCCGCTTCGTGCAATACGCCGAACGCAGCGGCGACCAGAATCATGCCGCGGTTGTCGATCAGTCCGTAACGCACGAGCTCGCCGATGTCCAAGTGCAGCAGTGTGTCTTCAGTTGGCGCGGCGACGGTGTCCTCGGCGGGCTTGCTGTCCGT
>Ga0182742_1000896_pt1 | contig 41949 bp, 39 predicted proteins | sample eDN5th37CBELigMG_FD_128880 | JGI IMG/M metagenome (GOLD analysis project Ga0182742, IMG submission 128880) | Enriched Miracle-Growth compost microbial communities from Emeryville, California, USA - eDNA 5th pass 37_C BE-Lig MG (version 2)... ... | reverse complement strand
TTCCTCAGTTCCTAGTTCTTCGTCATCAGTTGGATTATCATTGATGTCGCCGTCTGGCTGATCATCACCATTTGTATCATCTGTATTGTCGTCATCGGCAACGGCATTTGTTTTACCGGCATTACTTTTCGCAAGTGCACTAACTAGTTTTCCTTTTTCAGGATAACCTTCTAGACTTTTTGCTAATGAAGATACGGCCTGACCGTGATTTTTCACTTGGTCCATAACGGCCGGATCTACGTTTTTTTGATCAAGCTCTGCTGCTGAAATAGGAGCACCGGCTGCCAAAACCGTTGCGGCCATCATGGATGTTGACATCACCAGTGGAGCTACCTTCTTTGCTAGGCTTTTGTTCGTCTTTTTAGGATCGTTTTGTTTTTTGTTCATTGCTACATCTCTCCTAACTTTAATTTTTACTTATAGGTGGACTTTTAAAATAGTGTCACCAGCTATAAGTTGGGTAAAGATATTGCCTCGATGTCCCTGCAATACCATTACCTTCCCCACTTACTCTACAGAACGATTGTTATGGTTGTGTGTTACTCAGATTAAAAAAAATGACGGTTTACTTACGTATTTGTGGAAATTTGCAATAATTGAAATCGGCTGATAGGTGTAATAGGGTCTTTTTTTCTAAAAGTGGAATACATTCCCAACACCTATTCTAAACAACCTTTCCAACGTTTTTTAAAACCGAATTATTTTAAAATAACTACGGTCAAATCTTCATTACAAATATTTGATAGAGATGAAAACTATTAAGAGGGTGTCTCACTTTTTAATAGATTGTAAACGTAAAGGACAAAGTGTCTGTCCCAGGGACGTAGGGACAGGCACTTTGTCCTTCCATTTAGTGGAAGATATAAACCTGGGAATCATTTTTGGTTCTTCTAAAGAAGAGGCAACCTGATAGTGAATAGTAAATAGATTAAGGAATCATTCCGGCAATGGCACCTTAAAAAAACGGGACAAATATGTAACTAATGGATATCACCATCCACTTATGACAACAAATACTGATCATCAAAGAACCCTTTAAGTTCATCATAAAGCCTTTCCAATATACGTCGATCTGGTATTCTGCTATCCACTGGAATGATGTCAAAGTTATACATTCTAGTGAAGAAGATTTCTTTTGCTTCATTAAGTGAGGCTTCGGCAAACTCCTCTACCTCTTCCTGATACTCTTTCGCCCAGAATTTACTCTTTTCATAATATTGATCTAGGAACATATAAATATCACATTCATTACTCCAATATTGCCCAAACTCAAATCCGCTTTTTGACAAATTGCTGCTTCCAATGATGCCAGCTGTCACCTCGGGAATCCCATTCACATGCTGCACTTTGAAGGCCACCTTTGCATGATAAAACGGTGAATAATAAGCTTGAATATTCATTGCCTTATTAAAGAAAGAGGAGGAGCTGTTTAGTTGTTTACCGAACACATCAACGAACTCTAAATAATCACAATAGCCGTATGTCTTAAAAGTCCCATTTACATTAATAGAATTCCTTTTGCACTTATTGCAGTTGGAATGATGATTATTCTTACAAAAATTGCACTGACGAAAATTCCCCCCAAGTGTCTTCACCACGCTTTGGTCCGGCATCATGGCAGCGATCCTTGTTGTTAAGTCATTTTTGGGATACAGGGCACCTTCTGTTAAATAACCAGAGGAAAGTAGTAGAGTATCCCCAGGAGATTCTTCTATCATTTCTAATAATGCCTCTCTAAAAAGGTTCTCTGTTCGTCTTTTTCTAAAAAGAATTGTCATGGCCATTCTATTGTTCCTCCAGCTAGCATCTTTTCTATTAATATATGGAGGGAATCTATGATTATGATAAAAAGTAGTAGGACAGGGGGACAGGCACCCTGTCCTTCCTTTATTTTACAATATAAAGATTTGTTTTTGAGGTTTTCTTAAATTTTACTACATGTATTAGAAGGTTGTTGTACCTGCGAGGACAAAGTGCCTGTCCCTGTGTCCCGTTACCTTCATTGAAATAGTTTTTCTACCTTTTGATATAGTTGCTTGCCCAGATCTTTGCATTGCTGCTTCCAAACACTTTCTTGTGTGCTGCCAGGATTGTTAAGCTGCCACCTTTTGCCCCAAGGGTAGGAGAGGATGTTTTGGAAAGATGGGATAGAGAAGTCTAAGTTTTGGTCCTTAATAATATATGCCAGAATGGTGTTATAACCAAACTGCTGAGCTGTTTCTAACATAGACTTTACATGAGCCTCACTATTCTTATTCTGAGTGACATGTGAGTGAGAAGGCATAATGATTAAATCCTTTTCATACCAGTTGCTGCTTCTGTTTTTTTCGATGTTATGTACTAACGCTCGGAATGGAGTTTTATGTTTATTAAATTCCTCTTCATAAAATGAGCGGCAAAATATATAAGATTCAATTTTCCCTTGTGGAAAAGAAAATGTCTTATGCGATTTTTGACCAAACTTTTGCCCCGACTGCTCGACAAAAGATCTAAGAATATGCCCTTTTCCATGATTATTTTCCGCTAATAATACAATAAAATATTTCTCTTGAATCATCCAATTCTACTCCTTTTATCCTAGTTTAATATGAGTATATGTAAAAAGGGGGAAGGGCATGACCTGAAAACATAAGAAGTGGGAAACGGTGCACTGTCACCGCCCGAAATTAGATGGAACACGGGGGACAACAGAACGGCACAGGTGTTTTTTAGAAAAGGGTATGTATACATGTCCATGTTTGGTATATGCCCGATTGAAATCCAATGATAGACTCATAACATTTAGAGTGTAAAATGAATTGGGTAAAAAGTATGATATTTTTGAAGTTTCTGTATTTACACTTCTCCAATTAATCTTTAAAATACAAATATTAGGATAAAAATTTTATAAAGAATGGGAGAGGTCCGGTGAAAAAATTTTTAAAAATTATTATCGTTGGCTTGATTGCTATCGTACTAACCTTAATTGTCCTTCTTTTATTAATGGGACGAGACAGTCATAAAGACCTTAAAGGAAGTATACCTGAACAGTTGGACCAATATCTTATAAAAGAAGGTTTTCAGGGGAACGTTTTAGTGTCGAAAGATAATGAGGTGGTTTTTAAAAAGGGGTACGGAATGGCTAGGTCAGACATACCAAATACCCCAAGTACTTTATATCAGATTGCCTCTTTATCAAAAACATTTACGGCCATTGCCGTTATGCAGTTAGTTGAGAAGCAATTATTGACCATTGATGAGCCAATTAGTAAATATTTCCCGGATTATCCCAATGCAGATACAATCACAGTTGGTCATTTACTAAGTCACAGTTCAGGAATTCCGGATTACCTTAAGCCGGAGTTTAAATTTGACTATAGTAAAGAATGGAAACCAGAGGAAATTGTAAATGTTACACGAGGTGCTGAATTGCTGTTTCCTCCAGGAGAAAGTTTTCAATATAGTAATACTGGTTATGTGATGTTAGGAATGATTATCGAGAAAGTTACTGGTCAATCCTATGCAGAGTACATTGTAGAGCATATCTTCAGACCAAGTGGAATGGAGAATTCGATGTTTTCATTAAAAGAAGGAATCCCGGCAGCGGTTGGTCATGTCAAGGGCGAACAAGGACCATTAATGAATAATACAGCTGCGTTTGCTGCAGGAGATATTATCTCTACTGTCGAAGATCTAGCGCTTTTTGATCAGGCTATCCGTAATCATGTACTTATTTCAGTTGAATCAGATGAATTGATGGGCACGACTCATGCGAAGAAGTTCCCATATCAATATGGATATGGATGGTATACGCAGAATGTAATAGGCCATGATGCTGTGGGACACTCAGGTGGATATCCGAGCGGTTTCCGCCACTATGTTGCACGTTTACTTGATGAAGAAATTACGGTTATTGTGTTAAGCAATGAAATGAACATTAATTCAAAAACAATCAATCGAAACCTTACTTCAATTATGCTGCAGGAGCCAATTTGGATTTGGGAGGAAATACTTTAAATGGTGCCTAGTATAGTAAATAGAATTCAACCTGGCGTTAACACAGCGAATGGGGAAATTACTTATGAAGCTGTAGCTTGAGACCTTGGGTATCAATATATCCCTGCTGAGAAGGCGCTTGAAAAAGAGCTAATAATTAAATAATAATGAATGTTTAACTTCTGTAACCCTCAAGAATTATTTTCTTGGGGGTTGTATTATGCTGTTTTAATCAGTTATTTAGAAACTGTGTAACTTATATAGACGATCTCACCACTTTTCATTACTTGGAATTTACATCTTCCTGTACATGCAAATCTAAGCAAAATAAAAGATAAGGACGATTCAAAAATAATTGGTAGCATGTTTTTGGTAATCCATTGCAATACTTGTTCATTAACAAATAGTAAAAAGTTATGTGATTTAAAGGTGAAGGAATGTTGAAGGATTATCATTGAAGTGCCACCAGCAAACATTTTGTTATCATCAAGTGCGGCTGTTTAGGATTTGAACAAAAAATTCCTACCTAGGGAAAGGATCCTATAACGGCCCAAAAATTTTTAAGGAAGGAATGTCTTGAAAACGTATAGGTTATGTTATATGAAACACCTGGAACATCAAAAGGTCCCTGTATTTTTAAGGAAAAGGGGGTACATGTCCATATAAATTACCAGAGATACCGGGTATAGGCGGTTTATATATAAGGAAATTAAAAAAAGCTAGGTACACAAAGTGTGGAAAAAACTATACTCCCTAGCTTTTTTTAACTATACGATTTGTATTAATCCATATCTCCATTTTGATCTACTTCCTCTTGAATAAATCGTGCTGCATTTAATCCAATCATCTGTGCAGGTAAAGAAGTGTTACCATCAGGTAAGATAGGAGAGATTGAGAGGTCTGCAACTTTAAGTTTATTCGTTCCAAATACATTCAGAAACCCGTCTACGACTCCTTCTTGGATATTCTGCCCCATTTTACATTGCCCTCCAAAGTGATCAAAATTCGCATAGGAGGCTCTTGCAAAAGCAGCTAGTTGATTTCGCTTTTCTTCTTCATTCGGATTGTGGAAGATCTTTTCTGGAGGATAGACAACATTATACTTTCCACCTGGGTCTAGTTTTCGGGCTCTCGTTATAATATTGTGGGTTTTAATGTATTGATCTACTAAAAAATTTAAGTCGTCTGGATTATCCAGTGGATTAAATGAAATGGATGGATATGCTTCGGGATCACTATGTGCTACTGTTATTGTTCCATTACTGCTAGGGTTTAGGTTAATAATACCAATACTCATAATATTACTTGGCTTTTCCGGGGAAAATACCCAGTTATTAATTAGCACATCCTGAACTGGAATAAAAACAGGTACTATAATTCCTAACAATTGAAGATGACGGCTAGGTCCATTAACTGACTGAAAAGCGCCGAATGTAATCGGCTGATTTGGGTCAGCTCCGAAAACTTGGAGAAGTCTCCCAGTTTCTACTTCTACGCCCATTCCAATAGAAAAATGAGATTGTAAATTGTGGCCAACATTAGGACTCTCCACTAACGTTGGAATCCCTGCACTACTTAACTCGTCTGTTCTTCCAATTCCTGAACGCTGCAAGATAACTGATGAAAAAATCCCGGCGCAAACAATAATTCCATTTCGGGCAAATGAAATTTCAGATTTCCCGTCTTTGAAAAATTCTACCCCTTCAGCAACTTGTACACCATTTAATTGTTTAAATATAATTTTATTAACTGTTGACTTAGCAAATATAGTTAACTTTCTTTTGCCAACTCCAAATTCATCAGGGGAGTCCTCAGTTCCTTGAGAGACAATGGTGTTATTTAAATAACCAGTTGCTGTAGATGAACGGAAAAAATCCCCGTTTTCTTCTTTCTGTGTGAATTGTGATTTGGTAAAAGTACAATCACTAATACCAGTATTATAATCTTCAACTATAGGTATTTTTAATACATCTGATGTTGCCTGAGCCAGAACTTGGTTAAGTCCATTATCAGGAACATTTTGCTGTCTAACAGAGATTGGACCGTTCATTCCCCGTTCTTCTGGTTCCTGTGTCATTCCAGTATAGGATTCATTCTTGATAAATAAAGAACGAATATTATCGTAACTCCATTGGTCGCCGACGAGATCCTTCCACTGGTTAAAAAGATCACGGCTCCCGCGAACTGCATACATAGCATTATGTTCTGAGCTGCCACCTATTGCTCTGCCTCCAGTTAAACGAAGCTGCCGGCCAATTTCAGGCTCAAATCTCGATAGAATATTAAAGGAAAACTTATTATCGGTAGATAAAATAAAAGCTCGTTCTATGGAAGCACTGCTTAACTCTTCGGTCATATTCGTTCCTGCTTCCAGCACGAGTACGGAAGTTTTATTATCATCCGTTAACTTTTTTGCAAGGATTCCCCCGGCTGTCCCAGCACCGATAACAATATAATCGTAGAAATTCCTTATCCCCACCTAATGCACATCCTTTTTTACCTTTTTAGTAATTCAGCATATTCCAGTAAAATTACAATTGCTTGTGTTTAAGCGGAAGCAGGACAGGGGGACAGGCACCGTGTCCTTCCTTTATTTTACAATAAAAAATTTGGATTAATTTATGGCGGTAGTAAGGTTAGTGCAGAAAATTTGTTAAGACATGTGGGATAGTGGCTTTGTGCAGATCATTTATATGAAGGCATAATCAACGCTGTCTTATAAGATTTATTAATACATCAAATTCATCAATTTTTTTATAGAAGTTGACTTTATGAAAAGGACAAAGTGCCTGTCCCTTTGTCCATAATTTATGTCGTTTTCTGTTTAATTGCTAAAAAATTACATACTCTAATCTTTAGAGGTGGTCTAATGAAAAAATCGAGTTTATTTTATATAGGTATGCTAATTTTGCCGTGGCTTACAGTTCCGTTTTTGGGCCGAAAATCGTTTAAAAAGTATCTTCCAGCAGCCATTTTTATAAGTACAGTCACGAAAGCGATCGACTTGTATGGCGAAAAGAAAAAATGGTGGAAATTTTATAAAGGAGTAGCTCCTTTCGAGAGTATGGACTTTTTTAATTTTGGTCCATATTTTGTGACAAGTCTTTGGATCTTAAAATGGACTTACGGTAAATTCCCTTTGTATTTAATCTCTAATATTATCCTCCACGTCTGTTTTATCTTTCTTGGAGGTGTTACATTTGTCGGCCGTTATAAAATATTTACTTTGAATAAATTAAATAAATTCAAGTACTTAGCAGTCGACTTTGTAAGGGCCTTACTGCTTTATGGTTTTCAGTTTATTAATAATAGCAGTCAAAATACAAAAAACAAGAGCTGATAAAAGTAAAGAGCACAATTCTCTGGCAAGAATTGCGCTCTTTGTTTTTATGGAATGGTGGACAGAGGGACAGGCACCATGTCCTTCCCTGAGCAATGTTATTGACCCTTTAGCGTCCATTTATCTTTAAAATACAAACCGTGAAATTATGCAATCATTCCCTTTTATAGATACAATTAGTATAGAAAGGATTCTTGCCTAACTAAGGAGGAATAAAGTATGAGTGCTTCTTTACATGATGAAGTGCATAAAATTTATCAAAAACTAATAGATGCTTGGAATAACCGCGATGCTGAAAAAATGGCTGAACAGTTTGCAGAGCAGGGAGTTCAAATTGGATTTGATGGGAGTAAGGTAATTGGGAAAGAAGAGATTTTGTCGCATTTGAAGCCGATTTTTGAAAACCACCCTACGGCTCCTTTTGTAACTAAAGTTAAAGATATCCGACCTTTGGGAACAGATGCCGCCATTTTACATGCTATTGCAGGGATGATTCCACCTGGAAAAACAGATATTGAACCTGCAGTAAATGCCCATCAAACTTTAGTTGCAGTTAAAAAAGACAATGATTGGCAAATTGAACTCTTCCAAAATACCCCAGCTCAATTTCATGGAAGGCCCGAGTTAGTCGAACAAATGACTGAGGAGTTAAGGGAGTTAATTTAGTGGACATGGGGACAGGCACCATGTCCTTCCTTTATTTTACAATAGATGAAGTATGCGGATGGTCTGAAACTAACTAACATTATTCGGAATACCCCAAAAAGCCTATTGGGTTAATATGGTAAAATATATATCGAGAGGGGGAGGAATACTTGAAAAAATTCTGTGTGTTATTTTGTTTTTTTGCCGTCCTTTTAGTTTCGGCCGTTGCTTGTAGCGGAAATGCAGAGGAACCAAATATTAATACAGTTGCTGTCATATCAAAATTGAGTGAAGAACAATATGATGATATTGGAACGAATGGTTTGGAAAATCAAACCATAGATGACTTTCGAAAATTGACCTTCAAATTTAAAATGGAACATTCACATGGAAAATCTCCTAAAGTAAACTTCCCCGAAGATACAAGCTGGAAACAAGCCATAAACTCAATAGATGACATAGATAGGTATTGGTTCGGGGAATTCAGTAAACATGATGGAGATACGAAAAACGCCGCAAGCTATAATGGCCAATTTGTCTTTTACTCAAAAGGATTGAGTGAAGATGAAATGAGAAAAGCATTCGTTTCAACCATCATTAATGTTGCTTGGACCACTGAAGAAGGCAATTCTTATGAAAAAGAATATATTATTAGTGATTTAATAGAATTTGATAATAAATGAGGACATGGGAACACCATGTCCTTTTTTGCTGGGAATAACGCTGGGGGCTGTATCGAGAAAGTTTCTTGCTTACCTTTTTTTCTTTTTTGAAGGATCTGCAAGCTGTTTCTTTTTATTAATATTTTCTACGATCAATTGAACATGAATAATCTTTTCGTCAATGCTGTTAACACTTGAAACCTTCCCTTTGCGGCCTTTGATTGTTAAAGAATCACCTTCGGATGGAATACGTTTAAGCAGCTGAGTTAATAAAAGGTTTTTGTTTTCGAAAAAGCGAACAACATACATCTAGTCCCCACCCATTTCATATGGAATGTGTTTTTAGAAAAGCTTCTACCTATAAAATATTTGATGATCTATGGGTTTAGACCAAAATCTTAAAGGGGAGAAGGGCCGGACAAGGGGACAGGCACTCTGTCCGGTACAAGATAAAAAAAGAAGTAATCACCCACCGCCTGGGAGATTACTTCTTTATCAGATATTTATATTCTTTCTGTCATCTGCGTTTTCACGTGGCTTGTGGTTGCTAGTCTTATCTAAAAGGCGATTGCGTTGCCCAGTTCGCGGACACGGTGCCTGTCTGTCCCACTGTCCGAGTTAGGCTGCTTTTTTGATTTCGATGCCTTCTGATTTGTTGTTGTTCTTGACTTGAAGCACAAACCAGACCGTTACGGCCGTTGTTATGATGGCTCCCAATGTAAGTGAAATATTGTATGACAACTGGAAGCCTTCTGGTGCATAGAAAATATAGGTTCCGCATACTGCTGTCATAAATAAGGCTGGGATGGAACAAATCCAATGAAATTTATTTGATTTTAATAAATAGATGGCTGCGGTCCATAACATCACGGTTGCGACTACTTGATTGGTCCAGCCGACATAGCGCCATAAGAAGGAATAATCCATCTGTGTTAGAGCGAAAGTTGGAATGACAATTGGAAGCGCAAGAAGTGATTGTTTCCATTTTGAGTCAAGGTTCATGAATCCGCTAAGTAAATCAACAAGCATCATGCGGGAAGAACGAAGGGCTGTATCTCCTGTTGTTATTGGTAAAATAATTACCCCTAGGATAGCTAAAATCCCGCCTAGTGTCCCAAGCAGCGACTTTGAAATTTCATCAACCACTCCAGCAGGCCCGCCATCTGCCAATGCAGCTTGTAAACCCTCGGTTCCACCAAAGAACGTCATGCCTGCGGCTGCCCAAATCATGGCAATAACACCTTCCGCAATCATGGCACCGTAGAAAATCTTTCGGCCATCGCTTTCTTTTTTCATTGTTCTAGCAATGATTGGACTTTGCGTACAATGGAAACCTGAAATCGCCCCGCAAGAAATGGTAACCATTAACAACGGCCAAATCGGTAAGTCTCCTGGATGTAGATTTTTAAAAGTTAGGTTTGGAATTGTTTGGTCTTGAAATAGCATACCAATTCCAATTGAAACCGCCATAAACACGAGAATAACGCCAAAGATCGGATAAATTTTTCCGATAATCTGATTGATAGGTAAAATAGATGCTAAAAGAAAGTATACAAATATAATAATAATTGCTGACATAAGACTTAATGGTGTTATACTGGCAATCAGCTGAGCAGGGCCTGCTGTAAATGCGGCTGCAACAAGAATCATTAACACAATGGAAATAATATTGATAATATTTTTACTTGCTTTTCCTAAGTAACGTCCTACGAGTGTTGGATACTGCTCCCCGCCATGCCGTAAAGAGAGCATTCCTGAAAAATAGTCGTGAACTGCTCCCGCAAAAATCGATCCAATCACGATCCAAATAAAGGCAACAGGTCCGTAAAGTGCTCCCATAATGGCTCCGAAAATCGGCCCAAGTCCTGCGATATTAAGAAGCTGAATCAAGCTCCCCTTTAACCAGCCCATCGGCATAAAATCTAATCCATCATTTTTTGTGTAGGCAGGCGTTTTGCGACCGTCATCAATACCAAAAATTCGCTCGACCACCTTTGAATAGACTGCATATCCGACAATAAGTAACACAATTGATGCTAAAAATGTGATCACATTTCACGCCTCCTTTTTTTGTTATATTTGTAAAATTAAAATTATTCTACAATAGATTTAGGAGTCTGTAAACAATTTTTCTGAAAAAACTTTCAAAACAGGGAATTTTGAAAACGGAGGGACAGGCACCTAGTCCATCCATTATCTTACAAGTGGAATAGAGGAAGGGTAACAGGCTGTGGTTTTCGATTATTTTACAAAGGGAACAAGGAAAAACAAAGAATTTAACAGAGATGACAGATACGAAGAAAAATAATAACAGCCAAATTTAAGAAGGGGGCTAATATTACTGGAGAATTCACTCATCCCAAAAAAATGGAGTTGTCCAATCACGACACGTGATCTTGAATACAATACAGCATCTTGTAAGGAAAAGAGGTGAATGTATGGGAATTCGTCGGTGTGATTGTGATGGGGTAGCTACAACGTTGGATACTCCTATCAGCGTCATGATTAACGGAGAAGAACGAACAGGAACAATCACCGTAAGCGCAAGCATTTGTCGAGACTGTGAGTTGCCTGGAAGCTTTATTAATTTCACTTACCGGGATGATTTAGTGACTGAAAATAACTTTACCTTTACGTCACAATTTGTGGATGAACCAATGTGCAGATTTGGTGAGGAATCCGAGTTTTTACAAACCTCTGCTACAGGAACTGTGGATGGAGAAAAATTTAATGGCGATGCCACACTAAGCAACTTTGGATTAGGTGTAGACGGTACTCCACTCGTTTTTATTAGGGGTATCAACCTAGTTGATGAAGATGGAGACACGTTCCTTCAAACAAACGATACAATAATCGACGATGGCAGAGTCCTTTCCTGTGATTAATGAGGAGGGAGGACATGGGGACAGGCACCATGTCCTTCCTTTTTCTTACAAGTATTGAATTTTCATGCTTGGAACATTCCCCATTTTAATTGATTCTTGCAGGAATTTGGAGGCTGTTGTCGAAGATTAGTTAAAGAAAGAAATCCCTCTTTTTTATCTCTTTACAAATCCGCTACCACACTTCGATGTTTATTTACCCAAACTAATGTTGTTCACGAGTTTTGTACGTGAAAGACTTTCTTTCCCTATTCAATCTAACTAAACGCTGTTTTTCACCCAATTTTTTAAGAAAGTAAAATACACGGGAGGTGACCCATACATGCCAAGGGCTGCAAGGAAAAAGAGCAGAAGCGGCATCTATCACGTAATCATGAGAGGTATAAATAAGCAAACAATTTTTGAGGAGGATGATGACAAGATAAAGTTTTTAGAAACATTAAAAAAATATAAACCTATCTGTAATTTTCAGATCTATAGCTATTGTTTGATGGATAACCATATCCATTTATTGTTGAAGGAGTCAGAAGAACCGATTTCAGAAGCGATAAAGAGAATTAGTTCAAGCTATGTGTTTTGGTATAACATGAAGTATGAACGATGCGGACATTTATTCCAAGATCGATATAAAAGTGAAAATGTAGAAAGCAGGGCGTCCTTTTTTACAGTCCTCCGTTATATACACCAAAACCCATTAAAGGCAGGGCTGGTCAAAAACGTGGTTGATAGTAAGTGGACAAGCATTAATGAGTATGTGCGAAAAGCGAATATGGTGGATATCGACTTTGGGTTGAATTTAATTTCCATTGACAGAAAAGAAGCAGTAAAAAAGTTTGTTACATATATGCAAGAAGTTAATAATGATCAATGTCTCGAGTATAAAGAAAAAGTGAGAATGGCTGATAGCGAAGTATTGGAGCATCTAAGCAGGTTAGGGATCACAAACATTAGATCGTTGCAGAAAATGGAGAGAGCAAAAAGGAACGAAATACTAGTCATGATCAAAGAACTTAACGGGGTGACCTTACGGCAGCTATCAAGAATAACCGGTATATCAAAAAGTGTGATCCATAAAGCTCGTTAGCGGTTCGTGGACAGGGGGACAGGCACCCTGTCCTTTTAGTATGCAACTAGATTTTTAGAGGACAAAGTGCCTGTCCCTCTGTCCGGTAAATTTTTACCATTAAATTGTATTATTCTGCTAAAATATTGATAGGGTATAGGTAATATGATGTAATTGAAATATTTGGATTAAAAAGTCAAACTATCTATGTCATCAAAGAATTTTTCTATTGGAGAGGATTTTATGCGTAACCGAAAAACAATGGTAGTAAGTATTTTAACTGCGTTCATGCTGTTTTTTTCTGCAAGTACGGCTTCAGCGGCTGTGATGTGGGGAAAGACTGAGTTAAAGCAGGGGCAACTTGGTAAGGTCACCATTTTAGCTGATGTTCCCTCTTATAAGCTAGTAAATAATGTGGAGAAGCCTGATAAGTTACTAAAAAAGGCTGGAGAATATCGAGTATATTCTTATAAAAAAGTGGGGGATAAGGAATTTTACGGATTAGGAGGAGGTTTATTTGTTCAAAAGACTCCTAAAGTAAAATACGAGACCCCTTCAAAAAGTAAACTGGCACAATTGAAAGCTGAACTTACAAAACGTACTGCTGTTCAGGATATTCATGGTCTATTAAGAGGCTGGGACCTTGCTGCCGTTAGCCTTCATTATGGTAAGAATCTGATTGAGTTTGAAAAGATGGAACCCATCGGGAAAAAGTGGGCTGTTAATCGCTTGACCATTAACAAGTGGGATGAAACTGGAGCATCGTTTGAAAACGATGTGAAGGACTATATCCGAAATGAAAGCCAGAATAGTGTCCAATTTAAGATAAAAAAGAATACATCTTCTTTATTTGAAGGAACTGCTTTTAATGGAATAGAATACGTCTATGATTATATTGTTAAAACGAATACTGGCTATACGGTTTATGAAATCCATCTGGAAAAAGTAAATGAAGGCTGGAGATATGGTGTAGGGGATGCGGAAGTGCCTACTCAAGCGACAATCAATCAAATTGAAAAATTAGCTCCTCAACTCATTCAAAAAATGAAAAACTATCAATTTGTTGACAGCTTGAAAAATGAGCCTGTTATGAAAACGATATCCTCTCAGAAAGAATGGAGATTAATATCGACAGCAATTACAGGAAACGCACTGACTCAATTTGTTCCAAATGGATGGACGCGTTCTTTTGAAAGGGATGATGAACAGGGAAGCTATGGGCTAGAGATTAATAAAATGGCCATTTCTCAAAAGAAACATGCCGAATTGCTAAAGAAGTATAAAAGTATCTCAACTCTAACCAATTCATCCACAAATGTGAAAGCCTATCGAACCGACCTCCCAATAAGTGTCGTGGATGAAATTGTTGGAGGACGATCTGGTGATAATCGTATTGTCTTTGTTCAGAAAAAAGGCAGCACAACTGTCGATTATTATAAAATCTATTTTGACACACCTGAATACTATCCCGTTGAACAATGGACTGCAGCTCATAAAAGCGAAGCCAACCAAGCATTTAATATCGTAATCGATAGCATTATTAAATCCAATCAGTAGGAAGGACAAGGGGACAGGCACCTTGTCCGGGGTAGTTTCGAAGATTTGGTTAATACCGCTTGTTTCAATGGCCTTATTTTCACGCAATTGAAGCAAAAATTGTCTTACATTTTCTAAGGACAAAGTGCCTGTCCCTCTGTCCCGATTTGTCGAAATTTGATGGGGTTGCGGGGGCTTGGAAAATGTTAAAATGGTAGTGCAACTGAATAAATTAGGGTGGCCAGGTTGTCTGCTTCTTTTCCACTTAGGAAGGGAGGTGATAATACTGGATGAAATTCTCGACATTCTAAAGGAAATTCTGAAGGGAATCATACGTGAGATTATTGCTTATGTCTTTCGGAAAAACTTCTTAGAAACGAAGAGAACCACCCATCGCCGTGGACAGCATGGTGGTTCTCAAGACAAACATGAATGATTTTGACAACCACCATCCTAACGGCAGCGGTTGCAAAGAGAAGTGTTCGCGCACTTCTCTTTTTTATTATAACTCCATTATACACTAATATATTCCTATTTTAAAGGAGGTGCTTTCAGCTGTTAACATAATTCACCCATTTCGAAACCAGTAGGAAGCCCTACTTTATCAGACAATGCTCAATCACCAGGTATCGTAAGAACTTCGCTATTAACTGCCTTCGGTTAGATCAGTTCAACTGTTCATAATCTTCCCTGATTCTTGTCGTGAAAAATCACTGCAGCAATGTCGAATTATTTTTTAAAAAAGAGGACAAGTTTCAACTCCCTTCAAAATTTATTTTTTGTACATTGAATAAAAGACCAGTGAAGGGTGAACAGACATGTACTTTAACTATTTATTAAGTATACTATTTGGTGAAACCGAGGTCTTACATTCAATGGAGTGTCCTGTATGTGGCTTTGATGAAGTTTATTATATGGACAAGGTAACAGGTAAACAGGTAGGAAGAGCATGTGAAGGCTGCAACTTTGTTCAGAAATTTGACTTTGACTAAGAAGGACACGGGGACAGGCACCTTGTCCGGATTATCTCAATGAAGTTTTGTCTGCCTAATGGTAAAATTTTAATAGAAGCAGAACCGCCCAGATTTTTTTTATGAACAGGAGGGATATAATGTCATTAAATGTGGCAATCCTAGGATGCGGAAATATGGGTTCCTTCATTACAAAGGCAATTGTAAATGGAGAAGCGGGAGATATTACTTTACATACCCTTATTGGTACTAAACGTAGCATAAAAAAGTTAGAGCAGCTGGCGGAATCGGCAAACTGTAAATGGACAACGGACCCTGGGACATTAGAGATCGATGAAGTCGATTTAATTATTGAAGCTGCGGGACAACAGGCTGTTAAGGACCATATGCTTTCTTATTTAGAAAAGGGGAAGCACATTATGATCATTAGCATAGGTGCCTTGGCTGAAAGAGAAGTCTATGAAAAAGTGTTGGAACTTTCAAAGAAATCAGGGGGACAGGTGATTCTTCCTTCTGGAGCGATCGGCGGACTTGATGCCATCAGGAGTGCGGCCATTGGAGGGCTGGAAACGGTTGAGTTAATTACTAGAAAGCCGCCAAATGCGCTAAAAGGTGCCCCATATGTGATTGAAAAAGGGATCAATCTAGAAAACTTACAAGCTGAAATTGAAATTTTTCACGGAAATGCCTTAGATGCGGCAAAAGCCTTTCCGGAAAATATTAATGTAGCTGCAGCCTTAAGCCTTGCGGGAATAGGTCCAGAACGAACTCGGGTAACGATTGCAGCGAATCCCAGTTTAACCAGAAACACCCATGAAATTAGGGCTGCGGGCGCATGTGGAGAATACTGCTTTAAATTTGAAAATAATGTATCCCCGGAAAATCCAAAAAGCAGCCATCTTGCCGTGCTAAGTATTCTAAGTGCCCTTAAAGAATTTCAAAGGACAGTTTTGTTTTGAGCATGCCCTTATTTCTTCGCCTTATCTGTCTAATAGCCACGGCACGGTTAATAAAAAAAGTCCAAGGAATCACGTCTGATTCGTTGGACTTTTGGCGCGGTGTAAGAAAACCATGAATGATACCCTATAATACTCTAATTATTTACCTGAAAAAAATATATTGGATCTATATAAAAATAAGATGTATCGCTCTTCCGTCGCAAGAGACGGTGACACTTCTCTTACGACGGTCGAGAAGCGCCACCAATTTTGTTGGCAATTTTGTATTGTAATCCGTATTTTGTTGAGAAATACCCTGTTACCGCAGTATTTATCAACTCTGAAACTTGAATCTTATCAATATGAATGGTTAAGATTCCGTTTAAGTATCCGATGATCGCAATAATTCCAACATACATTAATACATCATTCACACTTAATTTAATTTTTTTCATGGTTTCTCCACCCCGCGCAACTAATTTTACGACAGGGTGCGCTGTTACGCGTTCCTTAGAAGATGGCTGCTTCAAAGCCGACATCCCCTACGCATTAACTAAAGATTATCATAAGGCAAAATAAATTGTAAACATTTTTCTAGTAGATATTACCTATTTTAAGGACAAGGGGACAGGCACCCTGTCCGGGCTATTTTTGCGAAAACTTGTTGATTAAACTTTTTATAAAGAATCCTTTTTGTTTATCCCGCTTTATCGGTAGCAGTAGGAGCAAGGACAAAGTGCCTGTCCCTCTGTCCACATTCTAAACCTGACTTACAAGCGGAACGGTGGTGAAGTCGATTTGGATGAGATCCCATGAGGTGACAATGCCAATGGGTTTTTGCTCCTTGCTTCCGGTTTGCGTAATCAGGATGGCTTCGAGTTTTTCATTTCGTTCAAATGCCCCTTCGAATACTTCCTCAAGATCATAGATGGTGCTATCCCTGCTCAAGAAAGCAACGTTATGATTTTTTTCGCAGGCCAGAATGTCCTTTGCTTTTATACCTTCAACTGAAAGGCTATCCCCAATTAAATTCTTTGACATCCATTTTGCTACCCCACCTTCAGTTAGCAGACCGACAAACTGTTTCTCATCATAAATGGGAAACTGAGAAAATCCTTTCATCTCGACGACTTTTAAGATTTCTTTGATAGAGGACTCTGGACTAAAGCAGGTAACTGGCTGGGAAGCAATAGATAGAGCTACAGGCGGTTCCATTAGCAAACTTGCAATTTTTTCAATCTCTTTAACCGTTTCTTCATGCGGGTCAGCGATATAATGTTCAGTATCAAATTTTTGGTGAACAAGGGCGTTGCGTAAATGGCCAAACTGCTTAAGCAGATTGTAATGGTGGCGAACAACGCTATGTAACTTTCTGCTCGCATATAATGCTTCACTATAGGAAACATGATCAGACGTGCCTGTGGCTAATTCCTTCAATTGAAAATGAATTCTATTAAAAGCTGCCTCAAATCTCACAGCCCGATTCTTTTGGTCCAATATGGTACTCATGGGTGTTTCTTCCTCTCTTTGAAGTTTATTTTTAATTTATCATAAATAGCGCGTCAGCTACTACTTGGATTTTTAGGAGGACACAGGGATAGGTTTCCAGTCCCGTGCAACGAGGTGATGAAACTTTTTTTAAAATCTATCGTATACTTTTTATGACGGTAAGTTATTTATAAAAAGGAGATAATGAAACAATTTGAATAAATGACTGAGAAAACTATTATTTTTGGTCTACTTTATTACCATAGCGGAAGCCTATTATTCTACAATTTTTATTGAACCTAAATCGCCTCCGCGTCCACAGGCACAAAATGTACAAATGGCTAGTCAAAACTCTGTGGTTCATATGCGGTAGCAGGGATTAATGAGGGGCAAAGGTACAGGTGTCTGTCCCTATTACTTGTGATCTGTGGCTTCCAAACAGTAACACTTTATTAAATTTAAACTGGAAAATATATATAAGAGAATAAGTTTAAAAGATTAACTGGAAAATTCTAAAAAAAGGACAAGGTGCCTGTCCCTCTGTCCACTAAAAGGAGATTAAGATGAATATTCAAAAGGGTCAAAAGGCGGATGTGACAAAAGGCAGAGGTTTATCGGAATTACAGGTATCTTTGGGGTGGAGCACCCAGGTGAAGGAAATGGAAGTGGACGGGGCGGCGTTTTTGCTGTCAGCTAACGGAAGCTGTGCAAGCGATGAGGATTTTATTTTTTATGGACAGCCTGTCAGCAGAGGCAATGCTGTACGTACGAATCCGTCCTCTAATGATAGAAATGACGGATTCCAAATTTCCATTCCAAACCTGCCTGGAGATATTGAAAAAATAGCATTTACCCTCACGATTCATGAAGGTGAAAAAAGAGGGTATCATTTTAGCAGCGTGAAAGATACCTTTTTGTTAATCACAGACAGCCATAGTGGTGAGGTGATTCTCCGGTTTGAATTTGGTCAAGACTTGCAGCAGGAAACGGCTATTGTGGTAGGGGAGTTGTATCGTTATAAGGGAGAATGGAAATTTAATGCGATCGGAAGCGGCTTTCATGGCGGATTAGCTGCATTGTGCAACAATTTTGGAATTGAAGTGGATGATGAAGAGGAAGCTGAGACAGCTCCAGCTCCGGTAAAAGCTGAATCCTACCAGACTATGAAGGGAACCGTGCCTAGCCTGCCTGTACAGGAAATTCCGAAAGCACACCAGCCAAATCCTATACCGGCAGCACCCGTAATGCTTCAAAAAGTGGAACTTAAAAAGAAAGAATCTATCTTGATTAAAAAAACCGATAAAGTCACCGCCATGCTGGAATGGGAAAATAAACACAAAGATTTGGATTTGTACTGTTTTTATGTCACGAAAAATAATAATACTGGAAAAATATATTACAAGAACTTAGGAAAACCAAATCAATCTCCTTATATCACGCTGGATGGAGATTCCAAGCAAGCCGGCAGGGAGACTGTTATTGTTCATCGGCCAGAAGAATTAAAATACGTGTTATTTGCTGCCTATAGTGCCATATCAAATGGATTTGGCAGCTTTAAAGGTATGAAGGCAAAGGCTGTGGTAGATAACCACAATGGTCAGACCGTTATCGCACCTCTTTTGCAAAGGAATATTTTCTCCTATTGGGTCGCGATTGCCCATATAGATTTTACAGACTCCCATGGGATGAAAATCAGTCATGTTGAAACCTATTCTAGAGGTGGATCCGAAAAATCGCCATTACTTTACGAAGACGGATCCTTCAAAATGGATGTTGGACCGGAAGAATTTAAAAGGTAAATTATTCTACAGCCTTAGGATAGATAAAATAACTCGCAGCGTAAATTATCTTGCTCGTCAAGAATAGGAGCAAGCTTCTAGCGATTTTTATATCCAAAATTATGTCAGTGATTAAAAAGAGCGATTATCACACGGATTCGCTCTTTTTTATTTTGGGATTGTTAGTTACTGTAAAAAATTCATATTTTACAAAAATCATAGATAAGATAACATAGGTCTTTCCCATCGGAACGGCAAAGCCGTCCATATATTAGAAAATCCTGCAAAAAGGACAAGGTGCCTGTCCCTGTGTCCACCTGGAGAAAAGGACAAGGTCCCCGTGTCCACAAGGCTCTCTGTCCAATAAAAACTGGAAATTATACAAATATGTGGTATAATTATTTTAATATTTTGTATTTTATAATAATTTTGTATAGTTTGTTAATTTTGATTAGGCAGGTGTACATATGAAGAAAGAACCGATTCTCAAAATTAATCAGCTTACTGTTTCCTTTCAATCGGGAAAAAAATTCGTGCCAGCGGTTGATGGCGTTAGTTTTGAACTGAGAGAAGGGGAGATTCTTGGCATTGTTGGGGAATCCGGGAGCGGCAAGAGTGTGACTTCGCTGTCGGCCATGGGGCTGATTCCAAGTCCTCCGGGAAGGATCGAAAGTGGTGAGATTATTTTTGACGGAAAGGATTTATTGCATAACTCCGAAAAAGAATGGCGAAAAATTCGCGGGAACCAGATTTCAATGATATTTCAGGAACCGATGACATCACTTAATCCTCTATTTACGATTGGCAACCAATTAATGGAGGCCATCCGCTTACATACTACTCTATCAAAGGCAGAAGCGAAAAAGCATAGTATCGAATTATTAAAACTAGTTGGCATTCCAAGGGCTGAGGGAATATTAAAAGAATATCCGCATCAGTTATCCGGAGGGATGCGCCAGCGCGTGATGATTGCGATGGCCATGGCCTGCCATCCGCGTGTTCTGATCGCCGATGAGCCCACTACTGCTCTTGATGTCACCATCCAGATGCAAATCCTTGCCTTAATGAAAAGCTTAAACGAAAAAACCAATACCTCTATTATCCTTATTACTCACGATTTAGGCGTTGTTGCCGAAATCTGTGAGCGGGTCATTGTTATGTATGCAGGTGAAGTGGTAGAACAAGGCGATGTGCGAACGATCCTGAAAAATCCGCAGCACCCATATACAAAAGGACTGTTAAAATCAGTGCCAGATTTACGGGAAAAGAAGGAGAAGCTGTACAGCATTCCTGGGACCGTCCCAACACCCGGGTCGATCCAGCAGGGCTGCCGTTTTGCGGCCAGATGTTCCGAGGTGTTTGATAAGTGCCGAGGTGAATCACCAGCCTTATATAAGACAGGAATTGAAGAGCATGAAGTGCGCTGTTTCCTGCATACCTTGAAGGAGGGGAGGGATGAACATGTCGGAGTTACTTCTTGAAGTCAATGGGCTGAAAAAATACTTCCCTATTAATGGCGGCATTTTCGGGCGAAAGCAGGGGGAAGTCAAAGCTGTTGATGATGTTTCTTTTTACGTAAAAAAAGGGGAAACTCTAGGCATTGTTGGGGAATCGGGATGCGGCAAATCGACAACCGGCCGGCTGCTCATGAGACTGATTGAGGCAAGTGACGGATCTATTATTTTTGAAGATAAAGAGATTACGAAGATGTCAAAATCAGAGCTGCGAAGAATTCGCCGGGATATTCAAATGGTTTTTCAGGACCCATACGCCTCACTGAATCCGAGGCATTCCATTGAACGGATATTGGAAGAGCCTTTGATTGTCCATGGGATTGGCACAAAGGAAGAACGGCGCAAGCGGGTCAAGGAAATGCTTGAAGTTGTAGGTTTGAGCAGCTTCCATGCTAAAAGGTTCCCGCATCAATTCAGCGGCGGGCAGCGACAGCGGATCGGAATCGCCAAAGCATTAATGACCAAACCGAAGCTGATTATTGCCGATGAGCCAGTTTCTGCGCTCGATGTGTCTATCCAGGCTCAGGTGCTTAACTTGATGAAGGATATTCAAAAGGAATTCCAGCTCACCTATATCTTTATTGCCCATGACCTGGGGGTTGTCCGTCACATCAGTGACCGTGTTGGCGTGATGTATTTAGGAAGAATCATAGAATTGGCTGATAGTGAAGCGCTGTACGAAAATCCGTTACATCCTTATACCAAGGCTTTGCTTTCCGCGGTGCCTATTCCAGATCCAGATTTAAAGAAACAGCAAATCTTAATTGAAGGGGACCTTCCAAGTCCTGCAAATCCTCCCACTGGCTGTGCCTTCCACACCAGATGTTTCGAGTGTATGGATATTTGTAAAACAACAAGACCAACAGAGAAACAGATTAACGGTCATTATGTTTCCTGTCATTTATATAACGAATGACTAAGAAGCATTTTTGATAGATAAATATAAGGGGGAAATGGTGTAAATGAAGAAAAGGACATTCAAACTGATGCTGATTTCCTTATTAGCTATCAGCATGTTCCTTGTCGGCTGCAGCAGCAAGTCCAATAATACTGAAAGCAGCGGAGAAAAGGAACCAGCAAAAGAAGAGGAAAAGGCAGCAGCACCAGCTAAAGACACACTCGTCTATGGCCGCGGCGGTGACTCTGTTTCGCTTGACCCAATTACGACAACAGAAGGAGAGACCTTCAAAGTAACGATCAACATTTTCGAAACCTTATTAAACTACGGGGAGCAGGATACAACCATTCATCCGGGTCTTGCCGAAAAATGGGAAGTATCTGATGACGGTTTAACCTATACATTCAACCTCCGCCAAGGGGTAAAGTTCCATGACGGTACAGATTTCAATGCCGATGCCGTTATTTATAACTTTGACCGCTGGATGAACGGCGATGCAGAGAAATTCCCGTATTACACCATGTTTGGCGGTTTTAAGGCTGATGAAGGCCATGTCATTAAAGAAATTAAAGCACTTGATGAGCACACTGTTCAGTTTATTTTAAAAAGACCGCAAGCTCCATTCTTGAAAAATTTAGCGATGTCCATGTTTGGCATTGCCAGCCCTACGGCACTTGAAAAATTTGGAGATGATTTCAGAAGCAATCCAGTCGGAACAGGTCCGTTCAAATTCGTCGAATGGAAGCCAAATGACCGCATTGTCATTGAAAAGAACCCTGAGTACTGGGATAAGGAACTTCCGAAGCTAAACAAAATTATTTTCCGTGTCATTCCAGAAAACACAGCCCGTCTAAATGCCCTTGCCAACGGAGAAATTGATGTGATGGATGGTCTAAATAACTCTGATGAAGCAACAGTGCTTGCCAATGATCAGCTGCAAATCATTGAACGCCCATCCATGAACGTCGGATACTTAGGGTTAACAACAACTCGTAAGCCATTTGATAACAAGCTTGTGCGTCAGGCGATTAACCATGCGATTGATAAGCAGACAATTATTGATGCCTTCTACGGCGGGAAAGCGCTTCCAGCGAAAAACCCAATGCCGCCATCTATTGAAGGCTATAATGATGCCATCGAAGAATATCCGTACGATTTAGAAAAAGCAAAAGCGCTTCTTAAGGAAGCAGGCTATGAAGACGGCTTTGAGATTGATCTATGGGCAATGCCTGTAGCGCGTCCATACATGCCGGAAGCGCAAAAAGTGGCGGAAGTCATCCAGGAAAGCTTAAGCCAGATTAATGTAAAAGCGAACATCCAATCAGTTGACTGGGCTACTTATCTAGACATGGCAACCGATGGTGAATTCGATATGTTCATGCTTGGCTGGACAGGTGACAATGGAGATCCAGATAACTTCCTGTACACATTGCTTGATAAAGACAGCATCGGAAGTAATAATAATGCCCAATACAGCAATGATGAATTGCATGATATTTTAATCGAAGCGCAAACCGTTGCCGATCAGGAAAAGCGTAATGAGCTTTACAAAAAAGCACAGGAAATCATCCATGAAGATGCTCCATGGGTGCCGCTTGTTCACTCCACACCGCTGTTAGCAGCAGCTAAGGACGTTGCGAACTATCTGCCGCATCCAACTGGCTCTGAAGTATTAAGCAAAGTTGAATTTGCCCAATAAGTGAAAAAGAGGGGGAGGTAGTATGCCTCCCTTTTTGCAACAATTTTTCTTATAAAAAGGCTTTGTTATTATACATTGTTGATCTCCTGCAGGTATGAGAATTCATAGGCGGAGAATTTCCTGCTAATGTGAATAGTTGGAGCTTTAAAGCAAATATAAGTGGAGTTATTCCGATTAACTGCACAAATAAATCGAAAACCAAAGATTTGGATCATATAACCGAAAAAAACTCCTTTATTTTTAGGGAAATAGGAGTATTTCCAAATTTAAACGGATTTTCACCGTTTATTTTTTGAACACAGTGAAATCAACATTCAGTTATAAAGAGCCTATAAAAATGAGGTGATGAAGATGCTTACCTATACAATCCGGCGAATTTTTTCATTAATTCCCGTATTAATTGGGATGACGCTGATTGTTTTTGCCATCATCCATGCGATTCCAGGGAACCCGGCCCAGGTAATCCTCGGACAACGGGCGACAAAGGAATCCATCGCGGAGCTTACCAAACAATTAGGGCTGGATCAGCCTTGGTACATACAATATTTTGATTATATAAAAGGATTATTGCAGGGGGATTTAGGTATTTCGCTTCGGACAAGGGGCCCCATCAACGAAGAAATTTGGCCATACTTGGCTGCTACGGCAGAGTTAACTTTGGTAGCCATTATTATTGCGGTCATTATCGGCGTAAATGCCGGGATTATCAGTGCGTGGTTTTCGAATTCCTGGTTTGATTATGCCGCAATGGTTATTGCGTTAATCGGAGTATCCATGCCAATCTTCTGGCTTGGGTTAATGGGACAATGGATCTTTTCGATTGAACTGGGCTGGCTTCCTACAACAGGGCGGGAGAATGCCAGGGATCCTGTATCAGCAATTACGAATATTTATCTTATCGACACCCTCTTGCAGGGAAGGTTTGATCAGTTTCAAGTGGTCCTTAAGCATTTAATTCTGCCAAGTGCAGCCTTGGCGACCATCCCAATGGCGATTATCGCCAGAATGACCCGGGCGACCATGCTTGAGGTAATGAAGTCTGATTACATTCGCACAGCAAGAGCAAAAGGATTGAGAATGTTCTTTGTGGTGTACAAACATTCATTGAAAAATGCGATTATTCCTGTGCTTACGGTTATTGGCTTGCAGACCGGCCTGCTTTTAGGCGGAGCAATTTTAACCGAAACGATCTTTGGCTGGCCCGGGATTGGCCGATATTTATATGATGCAATCGGGTACCGTGACTATCCTGTTATCCAATCTGGGATTCTGGTTATTGCCGCCATCTTCGTTTTCATCAATTTAATTGTGGACTTATTATATGTCTTTATCGATCCGCGAATTAAGTACACAAAGTAAAGGAGGCAGATGAAATGGCAGAACTTGCAAAAAATACGGCAAATATCGAGACCATCCCCCCTGAAGAAAAATTTATCCCCCCATGGAAGGAAGCATGGCGTTCCTTTTGTAAAAATCGGCTGGCTGTTGCAGGTTTAGCAATCGTTATTTTTTTCATTATTCTTGCTATAATTGCTCCATGGATCGCCCCATATGGGTTTAAGGACCAGGTTATGTCCGAGCGGATGCAGGCTCCGTCAAGCAAGCATTGGTTTGGCACAGACGACTTCGGACGTGATATTTTTTCGCGTGTTCTGTATGGAGCAAGAATTTCTTTATGGGTCGGATTTTTCTCCGTATTAGGATCTGTTGTTGTCGGGACTTTCTTAGGGATTATTGCCGGGTATTACGGGCGCTGGGTAGATGCGATTATATCCAGGATCTTCGATATTATGCTTGCTTTTCCGAGTATTTTATTAGCGATTTCCATTGTCGCAATCCTTGGTCCTTCCCTGCAAAATGCACTAATCGCGATTGCCATTATTAATGTGCCAAACTTTGGCCGGCTTGTCCGTTCAAAGGTTTTAAGTGTAAAGCAGGAAGAGTATATTATGTCTGCGCAGGCAACCGGGATGAAAGATTCCCGCATTCTTTTCCAGCATATTTTACCAAACAGTATTTCCCCGGTCATTGTCCAGGCAACATTGGCCATTGCCACAGCTATCATTGAAGCGGCAGCCTTAGGTTTCCTAGGCTTGGGCGCGCAGCCGCCAACACCGGAATGGGGTAAAATGCTCGCGGATTCGAAGAACTACATTACTACAGCTCCTTGGACATTATTTTTCCCTGGGATGGCCATCATGCTTACCGTTCTGGGCTTTAACTTGATGGGAGATGGCTTAAGAGATGTCCTTGATCCGAAGATGAAGAATTAGGGGAAATGAGTAAATGAAAGAGTATCATTGTTGTGCCACTTGCAAAAACTTTCTTATCCAAAGGGAAGATAAAAAATTAAAGATGATGTGTACCCGGTTGGGTTACGAAACAAAAACTCATTACAAATTTAATTGCTGGGACCCTCGTGAAGATATTAGAGAAAAAATTCGGAAGGAAGATAAGAGTTAGTTTTTTTTAGAGTGGTGCTTTTGTCACCACTCTAAAAATGCAAGGAACTGTAACGCTTTTTGTGAATCTTTTATTAAATAAATGATGAAACAGCAGAAATCCTGTTAATTAAGTATTGGTAAATTATTCCCTATTTTAACAAATAGATCCCATTTTATACAGAATATTGGGAATTAATCCTCTTAAATTAAGCAGTTCCGTCCCCTATACTTAAATTGCTTATAGCAAACTATTATTATGTTGGGGAGGGCCATATGAGTAAAAACCACAAAATGCCAAAAGTTCTAACTGCTGTTTTAGCTGCTTCTCTAGCCTTTGGATCTGTCAGTTACGCAGCACCGCCTGCCGAGCCAGGGAAATCAGGATATTCACAGGATCAAAAAGTTATTGCGAAGGTGGATGCCGCACGCGCGATTGAACACATTCGTTATTTATCCGAGGAGATAGGTACAAGACCAGGTGGCTTAGAAGGTGAGAAGAAGTCTGCGGACTACATTGCTAAGACGTTAAAAAGCTATGGTTATGATGTAGAGTATCAATATTTTCCTGTTGCAGACCAGTACATAGCAAATGTAAGTTTTAACGATGGCACAGAATGGGAAATGGCCGCGGCCCCTAATGGCAAAGTTAGCAGCGAGCCTGTCAAAGCTGAAGTTGTCTTTGTAGAAGGTGGCCTTTCAGCAAGTGATTTTGAGAATGTCAGTGGGAAAATTGTATTAATGGCACGGGCTTCAACAACTGCTGATTATAGAACACAGGTAGATAATGCGGTGGAAGCAGGTGCTGCCGGGGTTATTTTACAAAGTTTAGTAGGCAGCCGCGGAAATTATGGGCAGACTTTTAACCCTAATCTGTCAAAAGAATATAATGTACCAGTATTTGGTGCTGCTTTTATTCAAGGGGAATGGCTGAAGGAGCAAATGGAAAAAGGCGCTGTTGAAATTAGTTTAACGGCGGAGCATTTTTCTAATCTGCAGTCAGTGAATGTTATTGCCACGAAACCGGCTAAATCAAAAAGCGGGGATGCGAAAGAAGTCATTCTAAGTGCTCACCATGACAGTGTTGTTGGGGCGCCGGGGGCGAATGATAATGCTTCAGGTGTAGGCCTCATGCTGGAACTTGCTCGTGTCTATAAAGGATATAATACGGATAAAACCTTGAAGTTTATTGCCTTTGGATCAGAAGAAAGAGGCCTGCTTGGCTCCCGATACTATGTTGATCAGCTAACTCAAGAACAAAAAGACCAGATCGAAGCCGTCTTTAATCCAGACATGGTTGCAACCAATTATGACAAGGCTAAAAACCTATATGCCATGACTCCAGATGGAAGCAGAAATATCGTTACGGATTCTACAACTGCTGCTGGGGCACGCTTAGGTAATTCCGACATCCTGCCTGGAACTTTTGGTTCGAGCGATCACGTACCATTCCATCAAGCAGGAATTCCTGCAGCCCTATTCATCTGGATGGGCATCGACAGCTGGGACCCGCTGGTTTATCATATCGAAAAAGTCTATCATACGCCGCAAGATACTATTGCTGACAACATCTCAGAAGAACGAATGAAGTCCGCCCTGGACATTATCGGATCTGGACTATTTGATGTGGTTCGGAAAAAAACTCCGGGGAATAACTAGGTCAAGCCAAGGACGGTACCTGGGGGCAAGTGAACCGCAGAACAGTACCGATATTGCGTTCTAAATTACTTTAATTTGAAAAGGACAAGGTGCCTGTCCCTCTGTCCGGTTAAGACGATTGCATGCGCGCAGTCGTCTTTTTTCTGTTGGCAGTGTTATAGCTGAATTTTGATTTTAATCGCTTAGTTGATCTTCGCTGCAGGCGCGTAGACTCCTGGGGGATCAGCATTGAAGTGAGACGTGCGCAGGAACGTATGTGGCGAGGAGGCTCGCAAAATGCCCCCCGGAAAGCGAAGCGCCTGGAGCGGAAATCAACGGCCAAAGTTAGCAGAGCCTTTCTGTTATAACCATCTCCGCAAAAAGAAACCTAATAAAGCAGGATTTCCTTACAGCCATAAAGAATTATACCATTCTAAAAAAGCCATGATGGGGGTATCTACTTGCTAAGTGAACAGCAATTAAAAGATATTAAAGAACTTCAGCACATCTGTGAAGAAGGTGAATCTTTTCAGTTAAAGTTAAATTGGGATATGCTGCAGGCACGCACTGAAAGGAACGATTTTTTTCAATATGAAGACGGAAAATTGGTTGGATTTCTCGGCCTCTATGGTTTCGGCAATAAGGTAGAGGTTTGCGGAATGGTGCACCCGGATTTTCGGAGAAAGGGGATATTTACAGAGCTCTACAGAAAGGCTGAAGAAGTTATGAAGGAAAGAGGCTATCGAGAGATTCTTCTCAATACCCCTTCAAGCTCGCAATCCGGTCAGGGATTTTTGCAAACTGTTCCGTGCACCTATGCTTTTTCTGAACATCAGATGAAGTGGCAGCAAAAGGAACTAAGCCTAAATCATGATGTTCAATTGCGGCCCTCCACCCCGGAAGATTTAGATATAGAGATTAGCTTGGACGTGCAATGTTTTCATTTTGATGAGAATGATGCCCGTGAATTTAATGAACGAATTAGACGTGAAAGCATGGAGGAATTATATATTATAGAATATGAAGGAACTTCAGTTGGAAAAGTCCGTGTTTCCCATTATGGGGGAGAGGCGTGGATTTATGGATTTGCTATTTTTCCAGCCTATCAAGGCAAAGGCATTGGCCGGAAAGTGTTATCCAATATTATTTTGCAAGAACATGAGAAGGGGTTTCCAATCTTTTTAGAAGTGGAAGCAAAGAATGCACATGCCTTAAAGCTTTACGAATCCTGCGGGTTTGCATCATATCATTCACAGGATTACTACCAAATGCGAATTCCATTTTAACAATTAGGTCTTTATTCCTTGTCTGAACTATACTATCCTATGAATATCTGAAAAAATTAGTAGGTGTTCATTAAATGGGTAGTTATGAAAAGGCAATTATTATAGGTGGGGGGATTTCGGGGAAACTTGCCGCACGGGTGTTATCCGACTTTTTTGAAGAAGTCCTCATTCTTGAGCGGGATCAAGATACGGAGGGACCGTTTCCTAGAAAAGGCGCTCGCCAAGGGGAGCATCTGCATGCTCTTCTCCACGCAGGACAATACGGGCTTGAGGAACTTTTTCCCGGAATTACGGAAAAGTTTCACCAAAGCGGTGCTGTGAAAATTAATTCAACGAAAGATTTAGCATGGTTTCATCATGGGGCTTGGAAGCTCCGCTATGATGGAGGTTATACCACCACTCTGCAAACCCGTCCGCATCTGGAATGGCATATGAACCAATATATCAAAGATATTCCCAATGTAACGGTTCTCTTTAATAAAGAGGTCAAGGATTATATATATCAGGCTGATGACAATCGGATCTATGGAGTCGAGGTTAAAGACCTTAAGGATGGAGCTGCAATCACGTTAACCGCTGATTTAATCGTTGATGCAAGCGGGTCAAGCAGCATTTCGGCAGCCTGGTTTAAAAAAGCGGGTGTACAAATTCCGATTGAAAAAGTTGATATTGGACTAAGCTATGTCAGCCAAATGTTTCAGCTTACGGAAAGCCAATCAAGGGACTGGACGATTAAATTAGTCTACCCTAATCCGCCTCTTGAAAAAATTGGCGGCACTATATCAAAGGTAGAAAATAACCGATATATGGTTACAGTTATCGGCTATCAGAATGAAATTCAGGAAAAAGAAGTTTTAAAAAGTGAAGGCGGGTTCCGCGAACTGACTAAGAGGCTGCCGAAATTAGATATTTATGAAGAAATCACGAGTGCCGTCCCATTAACTAACATCTCCGTCTATCGCGTTCCTCAGATTACTTGGAAACGATTTGAAAAAATGAAAGAGCTGCCGAAAGGATTACTATTAATCGGTGATACAGTTTGCAGAATCGACCCCGTTTTTGGACAGGGCATGAGTATTGCTGTGATAGAAGCACTAGCTTTACAAGAGGTGTTTAAGAGTAATCAAGATTCCTTTCAAAGTAAGATTACTAGTTTTCATAAGAAAGTATCACGCATAATCAAGCCTATATGGGAAATGGTGATTGCAGAGGATTTTCGCTATCCAGGCGTCACAGGAAAGAAACCATTTGCACTTTCGATCAGGCAATGGTATGCCAAAAGAATCTTTCTTTTATCCGCACAAAGTGAAGAAGTCTATGATTCTTTTATTAAGGTCATGAACCTCACGCGTCCTATGGAATATTTGTTTCGGGTGCCGGTCGTTGCCCGGGTTTTGTCGAAATTTAAGGTACGCTAAGAAAAAGCCGATTTTCCCCGTGCAGGGAAGGTCAGCTTTTTTTAATGCGTGCTAATCGCCATATGGATAAAACTTGTATACACAATAATATTTAAGGTAATCAGAATCTTTCCTCATTATATATAATAATTATGATAACATTCTTAATAAGACATACAACTTGGGAAGTCTTTTTCGAAAATTCTATAAAACAATCAATCTGTAGTTTAATACGGTTTAAGGAGGCTGAAAATGAATCAAAATGGCGTTGTCCATGCAGTTTGCTCCCTTGATTGTCCGGATCAGTGCGGATTGCTGCTGCACAAACAGGATGGAAGGATTGTAAAAGTGGAAGGGGATCCGGATCATCCGGTGACAAAAGGTAATATTTGCAATAAGGTCCGCAATATGACGCATCGCATTTATGATGAGAAGCGTTTGACACACCCGATGAAGCGGGTAGGTGCCAAAGGGGAGGGGAAATTTGCGCAAATTAGCTGGGAGGAAGCCATTGAGACGGTTACTTCCAAATGGAAAGAGCTAATTAAAACCGATGGACCCGAGAGTATTCTCCCTTACAGCTTTTATGGCAATATGGGAAGACTCGCAGCGGAAGGTATGGATCGTCGCTTCTTCCATCGCCTGGGTGCTTCACAGCTCATTCGCTCGATCTGTTCAATCGCCGGAACTGTAGGCTATAAATACACGATGGGCGGTGCTTTTGGCATTGATCCAGAGGATACGATCCATTCCAAACTGATTATCCTTTGGGGGATTAATGCGGCTAGCACGAACAAGCAACAGGTGGTTCTTGCTCAGAAGGCCCGTAAACAAAATGGCGCCAAAATTGTTGTGATTGATGTTCAGAAAAATCAAACGGGCCGATTGGCAGATTGGTTTATTCCTATTTTGCCAGGGACAGATGCTGCGCTGGCCCTTGGTATCATGCATATCCTATTTAATGAAGACCTGGTTGATGAGGATTTTTTACAACAGTATACTGTCGGGCACGAAGAACTCCGCGAGCATGTCAAGCAATACACCCCTGAATCTGTTTCTAACATTACGGGAGTGCCAGTAGAGGATATCTATAAGCTCGCTCGGATGTACGGCAATACTGCTCCTTCTTATATTCGGATTGGAAACGGCCCGCAGCACCACGATAATGGGGGCATGTTTGTTCGAACGGTCGCCTGTTTGCCTGCCTTAACTGGTCAGTGGCTGGAAAAAGGCGGCGGAGCTATTAAATCAAATTCAGGATACCTGGCAATTAATGAGCGGAACCTGCAGCGGCCTGACTTGCTTGAAAACAAAAAGACACGTGCTATTAACATGAACCAGCTTGGCGATGCCCTGCTGCATTCGGACCCGCCTGTAAAATCGCTGTATGTTTATGGCTCTAACCCGGCTGTCGTTGCTCCTTCGGGAAATAAGGTTAGGGAAGGACTGGAGCGGAAGGACCTGTTCCTTGTTGTCCATGATTTATTTTTAACTGAAACGGCTAAATACGCTGACATTATTTTGCCTAGCACATCGTCATTTGAAAACACCGATCTTTATACTTCATATTGGCATCAATTTTTGCAAATCCAGCAGCCTGCGATTGAGCCAATCGGGGAATCCAAATCGAATGTCGAAGTTTTCAAGATGCTGGCAAAGGGGATGGGTTTCACTGATTCTGCCTTTGAGGATTCAGAAGCGGAGATGATTGCTCAAGCGCTGGATAACCCTGGCAATCCTTATTTGGAAGGAATCGATTACGAGGATTTGGCTGAGAAGCAATATATCAAAGCTAATATAAAGCCCCTGTTTGCAGACAAACTGCCAACACCGAGCGGAAAGATAGAGCTTTATTCAGAACGGATGAAAGCTGACGGTCATCCGCCATTGCCAACTTATATTCCATTAGTTGATGATGGGGATTATCCATTTTTATTTGTACCAGCACCGAATCATAATTTCTTAAACTCTACTTTTTCAAACAATGAAAAGCATATCTCGCTTGAAAAAGAGCCGCGCTTGCATATCAATCAAAAGGATGCACATGCGGCAGGCATTGAAGATGGAGACATTGTATGCATTTGGAATCATCGCGGGGAATGCAAAATAAAAGCTGCTGTAGGTGAAAACGTCCTGCCAGGTGTCCTCGTCACACAAGGTTTATGGGCGGATTTAGAAGGTACCCAGCATCTAGTCAACTCCTTAACACCAGATAGAATCGCCGACATGGGCGGCGGCGCCACCTTCTTCTCTGGACGAGTGAATATGGAAAAGGTATCTAGTATGGAAAGTGATTTCCAAATTAATAGGGGTAGTACCTGTAATTGTTCGGGTTTTGTCAAAATGTAAGGCATAAAAAATAATAAAGTAAAAGGCAGTGTTTCAGCCTGGTTAAGCATGTTTTTCGGACAACCCTCATATTGATTAAAATAAGTCTTTTTGTTGGAAGTATGAGGTGATCAACATGTTTGCCAGGATTGCTGCTTTGGTAATTGGAAGCATTCTTCTGGGGATTGGGATCAATGGATTTTTAGTGCCGCATCATTTGCTTGATGGAGGAATTATTGGTCTCGCCCTCATTTTGCATTATTATTTCGATTTTCAAACGGGATTATGGTCGGCGTTACTAAGTGTCCCGCTGATTATCTATGCATGGATGAAGGATCGTGCGCAATTTCATGGCAGTATTTATGGGATGATTTCTACTGCTATATGTATTGATTTATTTGCCCCAATACACTTTTCATTGCCAGTCTGGCTGAGCGCCATCCTCGGCGGAGTCATTTGCGGAATCGGAGTGGGGCTGATGCTTCGCTATAAGACGAGCACTGGGGGAACTGATTTGATTGCCTATTTTATTGCAAAGGCAACCCCGATCAGTATCGGACTTCTCATTGCCATTATGGATTGCTTAATTGTATTGATTGGCTACCAAACCCTTGGTCTTCGAAGCGTGATGTTTTCCAGCATCACAATATTAACCGCTGGAATGCTGGCAAATGTTTGTTATGAGAAGTTTTAGGCTAAAAAATTGGTATTGTCCTAGCCTAAATCAAGAAGGCACAACCAGCAAAAGCTCATTGTGCCAGAAGATGAAAAGGGTTACTTCCTAAATACTGATACCTCATCAATCGAGATTGAGTGGTTGGAATTATTTGTTATTGTCAGTGTCGGGTTTGCATCTAAGGCTTCGAAAGTAAAAGCGTACATGACATAAGCATTAATGCTTACAAGGTTGCCAGCCTGGAAGCTTTGCACCGGCACGCCGTCAATGGCAATGTCAATTGTACCTGTTGCAGGAATGGCACCGCTTGCAGATACAGAAAATCTGAATTCATAAATTTTTCCTGGATCTAAAGTAAGCAATTCCTGTGAGATGCTGGCATCAATCAATAGATTCGCGTTTTGTTGGCCAAGCAGCTGTGGACCATTTCTCCCGATAACGACTCCACCCTCGGATGTCCAAAAGGGACCGATGTTTTGATTTTCAAAATCAGACTCCTCAAAACCCCCGTTTTGAACACGATTCGTATTTTCGGTTACTATACCCAAGTTTCCATCTCTTTTCTCTTGGATTAGATAAAGGGAGCCCTTTATCCGTTACCATTATATGAACAGACAGATTAAAGGCTTGTACATCTGTCTAAGATGTCTTTGCTCGTTTATGCCATTGGTTTTTAGATGAATTTTATTCAGTTAGTTCAGAAATAAATGCACAAAAAGGTGACGATTCTAGTATTCTTAAGTATAATTCTAGTAACAAATAGGAGGTGATGAGGGTGAAAACCATAACGGTTGAGAACTTAGCTAAGAAATTCTCGTTGAAAGTAGTAGTCGGCGAAGGGCAGCTGCAAAAAAAGATAACGCAATCACGGGTGCATCGTCCGGGTCTGGAATTTGTAGGCTATTTTGACTTTTTTCCAACAGAACGAGTTCAAATACTTGGCAAGAAGGAAATCACCTATTTACATAGATTAAGCAAAGAGGAACGTAAACTTAGAATCGGAAACATTGTCCATTATCATCCGCCATGCTTTATTGTAACGGCTGGGGAAGAGGGGCTTACCTATTTAACTCAGCATTGTGAAGAACAGGGCATTCCTTTGCTTTTAACAAGTAAGCCTGAAGTCACCTCTGAATTTATTACGAAATTGGATGCGTATTTGGTCAAGGAACTTGCACCGGAAATTGCCGTTCATGGTGTCTGTATGAATGTGTCTGGGATTGGGATTTTAATTCGCGGGAATTCAGGGGTCGGAAAAAGCGAAACAGCACATACCTTAATTCGCCGGGGACATCGGCTGGTGGCAGATGATATTGTTGTTTTAAAAAAGCTAAGTCACCAAACGATTCTGGGCACGCATGATGAAAAAACGAAGGAGTTCTTGGCTCTCCGCAGTATTGGACTGCTGAATGTGGTTCGTTTATACGGGCGCAAAGCTTTCCAGGACGAAACGCGAATCACCCTAGACATTAACTTAGTTCGCTGGGAGAAGGATGCTCTGTATAATGATTTGGATCAGGAATTTCACTACACCGACTATATGGGTGTAAAAATTCCGTCTATGGAAATCCAGCTCCAGCCTGGGCGTGATGTTGCGGGACTCATTGAGGCAGCAGCCAATAACTGGTATTTGAAGCAGCAAGGCTACAGTGCAGCAGAAGAATTCATGAGCCGAATTCAGTCGGAGATTGATTAGGGATTATTGCTGTTTCTTTTAAAATGCTAATGAAGGGGTGGAATCGTGCCCAGGAGAGCTGGAATTCGAGTGTGCAGGGAACGGAAGCGATGGAATCGTGCCCGGGAGAGCTAGAATTCGAGGGTGGAGGGACCGATAGCGCTAGAATCGTGCCCGGGAGAGCTAGAATTCGAGTGTGCAGGGAACGGAAGCGCAAGTATCGTGCCCAGGAGAGTTAGAATTTGAGGGTGGAGGGAACGATAGCGCTAGTACCGTGCCCAGGAGAGCTAGATTTTGAGGGTACAGGGAACGGAAGCGCTAGTATCATGCCTGAGAAGGTAAGATCTTGGTCTCTGAAGGAACGGACCGGAACATAATCAGCAATAATTACACGAAGGGGACTATATAGTACATCCTTAAGAAAAATCCAGAACGGAAATTTCCATTCTGGATTTTGTTCTGCCTATAGTGAATCGTAGGCTTCCTTAATATCTTCGATGGTTTTATCCAGTTCCTCGCCCCAATGGTCATTTACATGCTTCAATACCACTTCACCATCCGGAGTAAGGATAGCGTATCCTCTATAAGCGACTTCGCCATTTTTCATGCCTAAATCATCAATTAATTCAAGCTTCTGATCCGAAACAAAGGGAAGACTCGTTCCAAAAGTCTTTACTAATTCATCATGCAAGAGCTTTTGCTGCTCAGGCTGATCTCTGCTAATAATATATTTTTCCATGTCAAACTCATCTAAAACATTAAGATTGTTATGCAGCTCAACTAGCTGCTTGAGGCAAGTCCCTCAGGTATAGGATGTAATAAAAAAGAAAAGAACCGGTTTTTCCTGCGGGAAGGTGACTTCATTCTTTTCATGGTCTACCAAAGTAATTTCGTCAACGGTTTTTGATCCGCATGCGGTTAACAGCAGCATGATGGCTGCTATTGTTAAGAAAATTTTCAGCTTCATGATTGCTCCTTTATCATTTCTTGAATTCTCATTAAATTATATGTGAATGAATCCACAAATTCAATGTTGGAGATTGCACTGTCTGCAGTAGTCATCATTTTTCACAAGGGATGGTGAAATTTGGCGGATATATTGCAAGTTGGTTGATATCTACCTGGAATTGGCGGGCATTTTCAGTTTTTGCATCTTATTTTGAAATTTCACTTTGGAAATAAAAGTGAATGATAAGATAATGGGGGAAATTAAATAGAAAGATGTTAATGTTCATTTTGAATAGTGTATAAAACAAGCATAGCAAAAAGCTATGCTTAAAATAACAGCTATTCTTTACTGATTATTTCCTTGGTTCATACTATCCTCAGCAGCTGTTTCCGCCATCCCATACAATCCGTTCATTGCTTGTTCCTCAGGATCTAAACCAATTCCATTGTCGTTAGGCACTTTGTTTTTGTCTGTCATTTGTTCTTGATTTTTATCATTTGAATGATTCAAAGCTTTCACCTCCATTTTTTAGAATGCCTTTATTTAACATAAATCATTCATTAAAAAATGGGGAAGGCATCCTGACGCCTTCCCCAAAAAACAAGTATTAGTGCTGGAAAAACCCTTCATGAATATCCTTGACCTCTGCGGCCAATAAGACCGCCAATTTGATCCGCGCCTTTTTGCTGTCATAATCACCAGCCAAAAGTACACCTAGATTTTGCTGGGACCAAGCACTTCCTGGGAAATCATAGACCGTCTTTACTTCTCCTTCTTCGGCGCTTGTTGTAAGCAGGACATAGATGCCCTGTTCTGTTGCTCTTTTTACACTTTCAAGGATAAATGGAGGGGCATGTCCTCTTCCAGGTGCCTCCACGATAATTCCTTTTGCTCCGTGCTCAGCTGCACAGTCAATGAATTTTCCATCTGATCCTAGCGAGCATTTGATTAGTTCCACACTTGGCAATTCAGTGTTCAGTGTATAGGTCTCTCTTCTAAGAGGTTTTTGATAAATAAAAATGGTGTCCTGATCGACAATTCCTAAGTAGCCGAATCCGAAGGAAGTAAACCCGTCAACGTTAGAGGCATGTTTTTTCTTAACATATCGTGCTGAAAAAATTCGCTCATTAAACACGACCACTGTGCCGATATCTTTGCATTCAGGCCAGGCCGCCAATAATATCGATTGCTTCAGATTGACAAAAGCATCTGTTCCAGCTGCTTCAGGCCCTCTTTGTGAACCTGTGACGACGACCGGTCGTTCGTCAGAGATTACTAAATCTAAGAAATACGCCGTTTCCTCAAGTGTATCTGTCCCATGAGTCACTACCACACCGTCAACATCTTTACTCTCGAAGACCTCTTCAATTCTTTCTTTGAGCGCAGTTAAATGCTTGAACGTCATATGATTGCTGGGGATCTGAAAGACTGAAATTACTTCAACATCTATGTATGCAGGCAGATCACATTTTTGTGAAAGTTCCTCACCGGTCATGACGCCAGCGGTTAATAGTCCTGTTTCGGGATTTCTTTTGCTGGCAATTGTGCCGCCCGTACTCAGCATAACAATTTTTTTCTTATCCACGGTTTCTCCTCCTATATTTTTTATGAAAAAAGACACGCCTAGCCCTTTAAATAAGGGAAGGTAATTTCAGTGCTTTAACGCAGTAACACACCGGGGGCCTATCCCCCGGTGCTGTAACGCGTTAAACAACTGGGGGCCTGACCCCCAGTGCTTTAAAGTACTAAAATAATTAGTATTCTACTTAGCCTTCACCTTCGTTTTCGTCTTCGTCTGTGCCGCCGTACCATTTCCATAATGCGAAGCCGCAAAATATTAGCGATCCTAGAGTGGTGTATAGCCAGATGGATAACATCGGATTAATCCACATTTGTGTTTTCCTCCTTATCTATCTTCTGATTGGAATTTTTAAATACGGTGGCTCCAATCCACATGACGGCGATTCCAACTAATGTACCCCAGCCGCCCGCGGCTTGAGGGCTTTTTTCAAATCCGGTGAAATAGAATAATAGATAGGATACAAGACCTAATATCATGGATAGCTCAGCAGCTCGTGCTGATGCTCTTTTTCTTGTGAAAACAGCATACAATATTGGCCCGAGTGTACCAGAAGCAACACCAGAAATGCCAATCCACATAAAGTCACCGATAAATTTTGGCGGATTTAGGACAATTAGCAGGGCAACGATTCCTACGACAATGACTGCATAGCGGCTGATTCGAAAGGCAACTCTATTTAACTTTTCTTCATCAGCTTGAACGATCCCTCTTTTTACAAGGACTTTTCGATAAATATCATTGGCGAAAACCGTTGACATAACAACAAATAAACCATCGGTAGTGGAAAGTGCAGCCGCCAGAATGGTGACCCCAACTAATGCTGCTAAAAACGCAGGCATTCCCCAAGTGACATATTCCAATAATGATTGATCGGCGATTTCTAATCCAGGAAGTGCTACACGAGCGTATATACCGCCAAATAGAACTACTAGACATAATAAAGCGGTGATAATATAGGTTGCGATCATTTTTCGCAGATCACGCGGGTTTTTTAGTGATAAAACTTTGTTAAATAATTGCGGCTGCGAAGAAAAAGCAAACTGAATAATAAATAATCCAATTACCGCCGAGGCCGCATAATAATTCGAGTTAGGATTAAAAATCTTCACCAAGTTTTCATCCTGGCTGGCAAGATTCTCAGTAATATGGGTAAACGCTTTGGTTATACTTCCGTCCCCAAAATAGATAATTCCAGAAACGAAAATAATGACCCCTGTGATTACCATAATAATGGCTTGAGCGGCATCGGTGTAAACATCGGCATAAGAACCTCCAACATACACATAGGCGACAACAATGACAGTGATCACAATTAGGCCCGTAAGGTACTCCATTTTGAGCATATTTTGAAAGATTTGCGCACCTGCTGAAAATTGGGCCGCGATATAGAAAATATTAAATAACATAATAAGACCCGAACCAACACGGAGAATATCACTGTTATAATAATCGCCCAGCCAGTCAGGTAATGATAATGATTTTTGCGACGTATTTACTTTTCGAATGACTTTAGCAACGGCAATGATTCCAATCGGCGCAGCACAGATTAATGACAAAAACAGCCAAAGATTACTGTAACCCCATGCATAAGAATAACCTGGATACCCCATAAATGTAGCTGCACTAAAAAAAGTAGCCGCAAATGACAGACCTAAAACATATGGACCTAAATTGGCTCCGCTTATAGCGAAGTCCTCGATGGTTTTTGTCTTTTTTGCGGCATAGTAGCTTAGAACAACCATTACACCAAGGAATAGAATTAATTCAATCCATAAATAAGTACTGACCATCTTGATCTCCTTTCTAAAAAAAGATTTTTGAAATCAATAATATATATGATTTAATTTTTTAAATATTATAAAAATAGGATAAGAATCTTCGAATGAATAAAGAAATGGATACATAAATTTTTATAGAAGAATATGAGGACAAGGGTGATAAATAAATGAAAGATTTAGAGTTTCTATTACTGCAATCATTAGAAGAAACGGCAGCGAAAATCGAGAAAAGAGAAATTTCTCCAGTCGAATTAGTGAAAGCGCAGCTTGATCGTATTGAAAGGGAGGACCAAGCCCTTAATTCCTACATAACAGTCAACAGCAGCGGAGCTATGGAAGAGGCTGAAAAATGTGAACTGGAGATTGCCAGCGGTATATACCGGGGGCCTTTACATGGGATTCCCATTGGATTAAAAGATTTGATTGATACCGCGGACATGAAGACCACTTACGGTTCGGGAATCTATGAAAATCACATGCCTAAAGAAGATGCAGAGGTTGTGAAGCTCCTGAAAAAAGCTGGGGCAATCATTATTGGAAAACTGAATACCCACCAATTTGCTTATGGCCCGACAGGGGATCGATCCCACGCAGGTCCGGTGAAAAATCCGTTTAATCATGCTAAAATCACTGGCGGATCAAGCAGCGGTTCTGCTGCTGCAGTAGCGGCAGGACTGAGCTTTGGCACGTTAGGTACAGATACTGGAGGATCAGTTAGAATTCCAGCGGCTTTTTGCAGTGTGGTTGGCATGAAACCAACCTATGGCAGGGTCAGCACGAAAGGCGTTTTTCCACTATCCTCTACGTTTGATCATGTAGGACCGCTGACAAGGACGATGAAAGATAATGCCTTATTATTAAATGCTTTAATAGAGAATGAAGAGGACTTCACCAGATCTATCGGCCAGAGCCTGAAAGGAAAAAAGATTGGCATTGAGAGCAAATTTTACTTCGACAATGTGCATCCGGAAGTAGAGAGTGCTATTTTAAGAGCGATCGATTTATTTAAGGGCCTTGGTGTGCAAATCGTTGATGTAGACATGCCGAATATGGCAAGGTTCTCCGAAGCCCATAAGGTAATTCTCCGGAGTGAAGCCTATGCCGTCCATGAACATCTATTAAGAGATTTTCCTGATCAATATGATGATGAAGTTAAAGAAAGGCTTCTCACTGCATTAGAAACAACAGGCTTTGATTTCGTCAAAGCTTTACAAGATCAGGAACGGGCGAAGCAGGAGTTTAATCATGTTCTTGACCGTGTCGATGTGCTGCTCTCGCCGACTATTCCTATCCTGCCGCCTGACATCAATAGTCGATACACATCTGCCAGCACGGGTGAAAGCAAGGATGTTCGCTGGATCATTACAAAACTAACGGGCCCGACGAACTTAAATGGCCTTCCAAGCTTATCCGTCCCATGCGGCTTTTCAAAAGACGGGCTGCCAATTGGCCTGCAATTGATAGGCAGAGAACATGCTGAAGCTGCATTGTATCAGTTTGGCTATGCCTTAGAAAAGGAGCTATCTTTAAAGACTAGTCAATATCTGCAAAAGACAATGATCATTGAATAACTGCTAGATTGCCGATGCCTGAAATAGATAGTATGCTTATTCACAATATCACCCCCAGTATATTCCAAGTTTCCTATTTTCTTATACCTAGAAAAGAGGTACCATGATAGTAATCTTATGATTTGAGGTGAACTTATGAAAAAGGGATTATCTGCTGTGGGGTGTTTTTTTATTGCAATAGCCGCATTTTTGTATGCGACGAAGCATATTACGGCAGCTATCATATCAGTAAATGTAAATACTCCAAATGCCAATTACTATGAGGGTGCCTATAAAATTATTGGATTCGGCATGTCATTTTGGATCTTTGCTGCGCTGCTTACGGGGATTATCTTTCTCCTCATCAGCCTCTGGCCATCTCTAAGAAAATTATTTATTATTGGAAAAACAGGAGAGAAGAATGCAGAGCTCTAATTCTGATAATGTCATTTTTCGAGAGGTGCAAAGACTGCGGCAAATATGGATTTGGGGATTAGTATTCATCATTGCAGCCTTTGCCTGGTATGGTTTTATTGTGCAGGTCATTATGGGAACTCCCTTTGGCAGCAAGCCAGCACCAGATGCCGCACTGCTATTTATATGGATTGTTTTTGGGATTATTTTTCCTTTCTTAATGCTCGGTTTTCTCAAATTGGTAACAGAGGTTCGAAATGATGGAATTTATATTCGTTTTATCCCTTTTCATTTTCACTATAAAGCATTTATGTTTGAAGAGATTGACCGCTGCGAATTCATAGTTTATAACTCTTTTAAAGAGTTTGGCGGATATGGCTTGCGGATAAATTTTAAGGGAGAAATAGCCTATAATATCAGCGGAAAGCATGGGTTAAAGCTGAGGGTGCAAAATAAAAGTGTAGTGATTGGAACGCAGAAACCGGAGGAATTTAAGAAGGCTATTGATTCTCTTACGGTAAGTCGTCCTAATAATAGGAAATAACCAGAAAAGCAACTGACCAGTTCAAGCAAATGGACATGGCGGTTGCTTTTTTTGTGTGTCTTACGTTTGGCCGTTAAAGCACCGGGGGCCTGACCCCCGCATCATTAATGCGTTAAAGCACCGGGGGCCTGACCCCCGCTTCGTTAATGCGTTAAAGCACCGGGGGCCTGACCCACTAGCGTTGCACAGCTGTTATTAATTTGAATATTTGTAATTATTTTACATTACCTTTTATTCCAAATGGAGAAAAAGAGGCGAACATAGGTTAAATCGACCTTGTTCCCTTTTTTTACCAATATTAT
>Ga0182742_1000895_pt1 | contig 41970 bp, 35 predicted proteins | sample eDN5th37CBELigMG_FD_128880 | JGI IMG/M metagenome (GOLD analysis project Ga0182742, IMG submission 128880) | Enriched Miracle-Growth compost microbial communities from Emeryville, California, USA - eDNA 5th pass 37_C BE-Lig MG (version 2)... ... | reverse complement strand
TGAAGTCGGTGATGGTGTCGTTGCCCTCGCCCTTGGCGATGACGAAGGTGTCGGCGCCGCCGCCGCCGGTCAGCCAGTCGTTGCCCGCCTTGCCGTTCAGCGTGTTGGGGCTGTCGTTGCCGGTCAGGCGGTTGGCGAGTTCATTGCCGGTCAGCGTGTTCCAGCCGGTGCCGGTGAGGATGAGGTTCTCGACATTGGCGGGCAGCACGTAGTTGTTGAGCCAGGTCATCACGGTGTCGATGCCCTGGCCGGCGGCCTCGACCACCACGTCGCCGGTGGTGACGATGTAGGTGTCGTCGCCCAGGCCACCCTTCAGGGTGTCGCCGCCGCCGCCATTGATCTGGTCGTGCCCGGCGGAGCCGCTGATCGTCTCCTTGGCGCTGCTGCCCCAGAACTGCTTCGCCCAGCCCGCGCTCTCCGCCGGCGCGCCGGAAGAGGGCGCCGGGGCGGTTGACGGAGCGGTGGACGTGCTGGTCGGCGCACTGGCGGCAGGCTGGTCGATGACCACCGTTGCCGTATGGGAGGGGCCGCTGAAGGCCGCCTTGTAAGCCGCGCCGGAATTCGGATCGGTGCCATCCGACATCTCGCCGGGATAGGCTGAGTTGGAATCCCAGTAGGACTGGTAAACCACGTTGTGGTTGCCGAACCATTCCTGGACGAGCTTGATGTATGCGGCAGCGTTGTCGCCGGTCACGCCCCATTCGGAGTAGCCGGTCGGCTTGCCGTGCGCGGCGGCGAAGTTCTCCAGCCACTGCAGGCCGTATTCGCGGTTGGCCATGTCCTGGAAGGCCTTCACCGGGTCGGTGCCGCTGTATTCGGGCTTCCAGTAGAAATCCATGCCGACGACGTCGACATACTTGTCCCCGGGATAGGCGTCGGCCGGGTTCATGCCCCCGGAGGCGGCGTCCACGTTCCACTCGAACTTGAAGCGGTCGGAGACGCTGCGGAAGCTGTCCACGAACTGGCGGAAGGCCTCGGCGAAGTTCCCTGCCTGCCCCTGGGCCGACCAGGCGAACCAGTCGCCGTTGAACTCCCACCCGGTGCGAATGTAGATCGGGCCGCTGCCATCGGTGTTGTTGGCGATGGTCTGTGCGACGCTGCGATAATAGCTGTTGTAGGAGCCACTCGCAGCAGCGCCGAGGCTGGCGGAGCCGTCGGCGACGATCAGCGGCACGGACCAGAACAGGCTATCGTTGGTGCCGCTCCAGAGCGAGTTGATCATCCAGGAGACGCTGCTGGTGTAGTCGGTCCAGTTGGCGCTGCCGACCACGGCATGCACCAGATCGACATCACGGCCCAGCCAGTCCTCGAACTGGTTCAGGTGAGACGCATCGTTGCCGACGTAAACGCCAAGAGCCGTCATGGGGGGAACTTTCGAGGGAGGTGCCAGGCTGCCCCGGCTAAACTCACTCAAAAGTGAGTGATGTGTGTTAAGCGAATGTTGCCGCCTTGATGCAACCAGAAGGCGTGTTCGGGGGGTGGAGAGCTTTTAAGACGCTCGCAATGGTTCCGGCGCCAGACGCCCGCTCAGGGGCTGCCGGCACCCGGCCAAAGATGGCGACGAGAAGAGAAACAAGGGCCTAGCGGCGGGTTACCCTTTCGGAAGCGGTGGCCAAGCCGCAGGCGGGGCTTTGCTCAGGCATCCTCCCTCAGGGGAAACCCTTGGCGGAGGCCGGGCGTCGCCCAGGCAGGCTTTGGCGGCCGGCCGCGCCAACCATCCGCAGCGGCTTGACCCTCCGACAGGCCGCTGCCTAGCCTCGCCGCACCCGCTTCCGGGCACAGGGAAGGAAACATTCATGCAACGCCGAACGCTCCTTCAGGGCGCCGGGCTGGGCGGCCTCGCCCTGGCTCTGCCCTCCTTCGCAAGGCCGGCCCTGGGCCAGGGCAGCCGCGCCGGCACGCTGCGCTTCGTGCCCCAGGCCAACCTGACGGCGCTCGACCCGATCTGGACCTCGGCGATCGTCACCCAGATGCACGGCTACCACGTCTACGACACGCTCTATGCGGTGAACGGCCAGCAGAAGCCGCAGCCGCAGATGGCGGAGGGCCACACCGTCTCGGATGACGGAAGGATCTGGCGCATCCGGCTGCGCGAAGGGCTGAAGTTCCACGATGGCGAACCGGTGCGCGCCGCCGACGCCGCCGCCAGCCTGGAGCGCTGGTCGAAGCGCGACCCCTTCGGGCAGCTTCTGGCCAAGGTGGTGGAGAAGTGGGGCGCGGCGGATGATCGCACGGTGGAGATCCGCCTGACCCGGCCCTTCCCGATGCTGCTGGACGCCATCGCCAAGCCGGACGCCAACGTCGCCTTCGTCATGCCCGAGCGCGTGGCGAAGACGGATGCCAACACGCAGATCAAGGAGGTGGTCGGCTCCGGCCCGTTCCGCTTCAAGGGGGATGAGTTCGTCGCCGGGAGCCGCGCCGTCTACACGAAGTTCGAGGGCTACCAGCCGCGCCAGGAGGCGGCGGACTGGGCCAGCGGCGGCAAGGTGGTGCATTTCGACCGCGTCGAGTGGCACATCATGCCCGACCCGGCCACGGCCGCCGCGGCGCTGCAGGCCGGCGAGGTGGATTGGGTCGAGCAGCCGCTGAACGACCTGCTGCCCGTCCTGCAGCGTAACCGCAGCATCAAGCTCGACACGCTGTTCCCCGCCGGCTTCATGAGCCTGATGCGGCTGAACAACCTGCATCCGCCCTTCGACAATCTGAAGGTGCGCCAGGCCGTGGCGCTGGCGGTCAACCAGGCCGACTACATGCGGGTCAGCATCGGCGAGGACAAGTCGCTCTGGCGCGAGTGCCACAGCCTGTTCCCCTGCGGCACGCCTTACGGCACGGAGGATCTCTCGGAACTGGCGCGGCCGCCGCGCAGCCTGGACCGCGCCAAGGCGCGGCTGGCGGAATCCGGCTATGCCGGCGAGAAGGTGGTGATCATCAACCCCACCGACTTTCCGCTGATCGGCCCGCACGGGCAGCTCACCGCCGACGTGCTGCAGAAGATCGGCATGAATGTCGAACTGGCGGAGACCGACTGGGGAACCGTGGTGCAGCGCCGCGCCAGCCAGGAGCCGGTGGAGAAGGGCGGCTGGAGCATCTTCCATACCTATGGCTCGGCCATGGCCTATGCCAATCCCGGCGTCTCCTCGCTGGTGAAGGGCACGGGCCGGCAGGGCTGGTTCGGCTGGTACAGCAGCCCGAAGATCGAGGAGATGATCCAGTCCTGGCTGGATGCGCCGGACGACGCCTCGCGCAAGAACCTGGCCGACCAGATCAACAAGATGGCGCAGGACGAGGTGGCGACCATCCCGCTCGGGCAGTTCGTCTCCCGCACCGCCTATCGGAATGACCTCACCGGCTTCGTGCAGGGCAGCATGCCCTATTCCTGGGGCGTGCGGCGCGCCTGAAGACGTCCAGGGGGCGCCGCCCCCTGGACCCCCGCCGGGGTGACAGTGTCACCCCGGACCCCGCCAACAGATGGGAGATCCAGGAATCTTAGCTTCCCGGCGGGGAAGGGCTGGGAGGGGCGGCGCCCCTCCTGGCTCAGGCCATGATGCGCCGCAGCCACTCGCCCGCCTGCGCGAAGGCCCGGTCGGCCGCGCCGACATGCCCGCCGGCACGCAGGAAACCGTGCACCGTGCCGGGAAACAGGGCCTCCTCCACCGCCACACCCGCCGTGCGCAGGCGCTCGGCCATGGCGAAGTTCTCGCTGGCCAGTACGTCCAGTTCAGTCAAGGTCATGTGCACCGGCGGCAGGCCACGCAGGTCGGCGCGCAACGGCGCGGCGAAGGGGTTGAAGCGGTCGGCCTGCTGCGGCGCATAGGCATCCCAGTAGAAGCGCATCCGCTCCCGCGTCAGCCCGTAGCCGGTGGCGAACTCCTCGTAGGAGGGCGTGTCGAAGCGGCTGTCATAGACACCGTAGCCGAGCAGCAGGCCGCGCAGCGCCAGGTCCGGAGCCTGCTCGCGCAACAGCAGCGCGGCGCCGAGGGCGAGGTTGGCGCCGGCGGAATCGCCGCCCAGCACCATGCGCGCCGCGTCCAATCCCCATTCCGCGCCACGCGTGGCCACCAGCCGCGCGATGCCCGCGCATTCCTCCAGCGCCTGCGGGAAGACCGCCTCCGGGCTTAGCGCATAGTCCGGCCCGAGCACGGCGCAGCCCGAGGCGGCAGCGTACTGGCGCATGGTGCGGTCATGGGTATCGATGCTGTTCCAGACCCAACCGCCGCCATGCAGGTAGATCAGCACCGGCATCGGACCCTCGGCGGCGATGGGACGATGCAGGCGGCAGGCGATGCGGCGGCCGCGCACCGGCAGCCAGATGTCGCGGCTCTCCGCCATCTCGGGTCCGCCGCCCAGGGTCAGGTTCAGCGCGTCGTTGCTGGCGCGGGCGTCGTCGAAGGGGCGCTCCAGGCGGATCGGCGGGAAGTCCTTCGCGCGCGCGTCCATCATCGCCTGGAAGGCGGCCATCTCGGGGTCCGTGCGGGGGTCGGTCTGGGCATCGGGCATCGGCGACTCCGTCCTGCTTGTGCCCCGCCATTCAACGCCTGCTGACCAGGAGCGCAACTCAGGGGGCGGCTCTGGACGAGGAGGAACAGCGGGCGCAGCTTCGGGCCTCCTTTTGCCCTCCCTGCCACCGGAGCCCTCCATGGCCGCGTCGCGACAGCTCCACCTGGGCGCCTTCATGCGCCCGACCACCATCCACACCGGCGCCTGGCGCTACCCCGGCGCCTTCCCGGATGCCAACTTCAGCTTTGCGCATCTCAAGCGCTTCGCGCAGACCCTGGAGCAGGGCTGCTTCGATGCCTTCTTCATGGCCGACCATCTCGCCCTGCTGAACATGCCGATGGAGGCGCTGAAGCGCAGCCACACCGTCACCTCCTTCGACCCGCTGACGCTGCTGCCTGCGCTGGCGGCAGTGACGGAGCGGATCGGGCTGATCGCCACCGCCTCGACCACCTTCAATGAGCCCTATCACATCGCCCGCAAATTTGCCTCGCTCGACCATCTGAGCGGCGGCCGCGCGGGCTGGAACGTCGTCACCACCTCCAACCCCGACGCGGCGCTGAATTTCGGGCTGGAGGAGCATGTCGAACATGGCGCGCGCTACCGCCGCGGTCGCGAGTTCTTCGACGTGGTGACGGGGCTGTGGGACAGCTGGGCCGACGACGCCTTCCTGCGCGACCAGGAGCAGGGCCTGTTCTTCGACCCGGCCAAGCTGCACGTGCTGGACCACAAGGGCGAGCATTTCCGGGTGCGCGGTCCGCTCAACGTGGCGCGGCCCATCCAGGGCTGGCCGGTGATCGTGCAGGCCGGCGCCTCGGAGGCCGGGCGCCAGCTCGCCGCCGAAACGGCCGAGGTGATCTTCGCCGCCACGCCCACCTTCGCGGACGGACAGCGCTTCTACCGCGACGTGAAGGGCCGCATGGCCGCGCTGGGCCGCGCGCCGGAGCACCTGAAAATCCTGCCCGGCGCCTTCGTGGTGATCGGCGAGACGCTGGAGGAGGCGCGCGCCAAGCGGGCGAAGCTGGACAGTCTCGTCTACTACGAAAGCGGCATCGCCGCGCTGTCCATCGCACTCGGGCATGACGCTTCTAGCTTCGACCCGGACGGCCCGTTGCCGGAGATCCCGCCCAGCAATGCCAGCCAGAGCGGGCGCGAGCGCGCCATCGCCCTGGCGCAGCGGGAGGGGCTGACGGTGCGGCAATTGGCGCAGCGGCTGGGCGGCTATGCTGGGCTGGCGATGGTCGGCACCCCCGCCATGATCGTCGATCAGATGGAGGAATGGCTGCACGGCGAAGCCTGCGACGGCTTCAACGTGATGTTCTCCCATGTGCCGGGCGGGCTGGACGAGTTCGTCGGCCAGGTGGTGCCCGAACTGCAAAGGCGTGGCCTGTTCCGGCGAGAGTACGAGGGCGGCACGCTGCGCGAGCATCTCGGACTGCCGCGCCCGGCGAACCGCTTCTTCCCCGGCTGAATTCTGGGCGCAGCGGCCGCCCCTGCGCCGCACGCTCGCGTGCGCCGGGGGCGGCGGCACCGCGGGACGCTTGACCGGGAGGCGCCCTTCTGCCCCGATCCGCCGCATGACCGCTGACAACCCGCTCCTCGCTCCCTGGACCACGCCCTTCGGCCTGCCGCCCTTCGACCTCATCCGGCCGGAGCATTTCCCGCCCGCCTTCGAGCAGGCCATGCAGGCGCATCTGGACGAGATCGCCACCATCGGCGCCGATGCGGCCCCGCCCAGCTTCGCCAACACCATCGAGGCGCTGCAGCGCAGCGGCCGCGACCTGATGCGGGTGCAGGCGGTATTCTCCAACCTCGCCGTCAGCCAGGGCGGGGCGGCGCTGGAGGCGCTGGACCGCGACTGGTCGCCGCGCCTCGCCCAGCACGGGATGCGCGTCGCGCTCGACCCGGTGATCTTCGCACGCGTCGAGGCCCTGCACGCGCAGCGTGACACGCTGGACCTGGCGGAGGACCAGCGCCGGCTGCTGGAGCGCACGCATCTCGGCTTCATCCGCAGCGGCGCGGCGCTGGACGCGACGGGCAAGGCGCGGATGGCCGCGATCACCGAGCGGCTGGCCGTGCTGCACACCGCCTTCGGCCAGAACGTGCTGCATGACGAGAAGACCTGGCACCTGCCGCTCGCCGAGACGGACCTGGACGGCCTGCCGGACTTTGCGCGCGCCGGCGCGGCCGAGGCGGCGGCGGAGCGCGGCCTGAGCGGCTATGCCATCACCCTGGCGCGCTCGCTGATCGAGCCCTTTCTGACCTTTTCCGCCCGGCGGGACCTGCGGCAGGTCGCGCATGCGGCCTGGGTGGCGCGCGGCACGCATCCCGGCGCGCATGACAATCGCCCGCTGATCCCGGAGATCCTGGCCTTGCGGCGGGAGCGCGCGAAGCTGCTGGGCTATCCCGGTTTCGCCGAGTTCCGGCTGGCCGACAGCATGGCGGGCTCGGTGGAGGCGGCCGAGGGTCTGCTGGCCGAGGTCTGGGAGCCCGCCCGGCGCAAGGCCGCCGCGGAGCGCGACCGGCTGCTGGCGGTGGCGCGGGCGGAAGGGCTGGAAGGCCCTTTGCAGCCCTGGGACTGGCGCTACTACGCCGAGAAGGTGCGCCGCGCCGACTACGACCTCGACGAGACCGAGCTGAAGCAGTACTTCGTGCTGGAGAACATCCAGCAGGCCGCCTTCGACACGGCCGCGCGGCTCTTCGGCCTGGACTTCGTGCCGCAGCCCGGCCTGCCAGCCTACCATCCCGATGTACGCGTCTATGAGGTGCGCGACGCGGAGGGGCATGTCGGCATTTTCCTCGCCGATCCCTATGCGCGGGCGGACAAGCGCTCTGGCGCCTGGATGAGCAGCTATCGCGACCAGGAGGCAATGGACAAGGCTGTCTCGCCGATCGTCGTCAACAACAACAACTTCGCCCGCGCCAAGCCGACGCTGCTCAGCTTTGATGATGCCGAGACGCTGTTCCACGAATTCGGCCATGCGTTGCACGGGCTGCTCAGCCGGGTACGCTATCCCGCGCAGTCCGGCACCTCGGTGCGGCGCGACTTTGTAGAGCTGCCCTCGCAGATTTACGAGCACTGGATCGCATTGCCGGAGACGCTGCGCCGCTACGCCCGCCACCATGCGACGGGTGCGCCGATTCCGGAGCGGCTGATCGAGCGGCTGCTGGCCGCGCGCAGCTTCAATCAGGGCTTCGCCAGCGTGGAGTACACGGGATCGGCGCTGATCGACATGGCGCTGCATCGCCATCCCACGCCGGAAAGCCTGGACATCGACGCCTTCGAGCGGGATTTCCTGGCCCGCATCGGCATGCCGCCAGAGATCGGCCTGCGGCACCGCCCGGCGCATTTCCAGCACCTCTTCGCCGGCGGCGGCTATGCGGCCGGCTACTACTCCTATCTTTGGTCGGAGGTGCTGGACGCCGACGGCTTCGAGGCTTTCGAAGCCGTCGGCGATCCCTTTGAGCCGGCCATCGCCGCCCGGCTCCGGCAATTGCTCAGCGCGGGTGACACGCGGGATCCGATGCAGCTCTATATCGCCTTCCGCGGTCGTCCGCCCAGCACAGCGGCGCTGCTGCGCAACCGCGGGCTGGCGGCGTAGCGGAAGCGGGGGCTGCGGCATCACCGCCGCAGCCCAGCGCCTCAGAGCATCGGCCGGCCGCCGGTGACCGGGATCAGCGCGCCGGTGATGTAGCTCGACTCTGGCGCGGCCAGCATGACATAGGCGGCGGAGAGCTCCACCGGCTGCCCGGCGCGCCCCATCGGCGTGTTCTTGCCGAACTCCGCCACATGGTCGGCCGGCATGGTGGAGGGAATGAGCGGCGTCCAGATCGGGCCGGGCGCGACCGCGTTCACCCGGATGCCCTTTTCTGCCACGAGCTGCGCCAGCCCGGCGGTGAAGTTGGCGATCGCCCCCTTGGTGGTGGCATAGGCCAGCAGGGAGGGGGAGGGGCTCTTGGCGTTGATCGAGCTGGTGTTGATGATCGTGCTGCCCGGCTTCATCTGCGGGATGGCCGCCTTGCAGAGATAGAACTGGCTGTAGATGTTGGTGCGGAAGGTGACGTCCCATTCCTCCGCGCTGATGTCCTCGATGCTGCTGAACGAGGCCTGGTGCGCGGCATTGTTGACGAGGATGTCGAGCTTGCCGAACTCCTTCATCGCGCGCTCGACGAGGCTATTGCAGTAGGCTTCATCCTTTACGTCGCCGGGCATGAGCACGGCCTTGCGGCCTGCCTGCTCGACCCAACGCGCCGTCTCCTTCGCGTCATCGTGCTCATTGTAGTAGGAGATCAGGACGTCCGCGCCCTCGCGGGCGAAGGCAATGGCCACGGCGCGGCCGATGCCGGAATCGGCGCCGGTGATGATCGCCGCGCGGCCCTGCAGGCGGCCGCTGCCCTTGTAGCTTTCCTCGCCATGGTCCGGCTTCGGGTCCATCTTCGCGGTGGAGCCGGGCATGTCCTGTTGCTGTTTCGGCTGAGGGGGCTTCGGGGGATCCTTGATCTGTGTGCCTGCCATGCTTCTGCTCCTGCGGACTGCGGTGACGGCCTGCCGAGACGTGGTGGGCCGTCGCATGCTCTCCTTATCGCCGTGGCACCTGGAAAGGTTGCCATCGACGCGGCCAGCACGGTCCTTCGCAGCGTCGCAAATGCGCCGCAGGTCTGGGGAGGCCGCGGCCGTGCCGCGTGCCTCCCCGGCAGGCTCAGGCGAGATGCGCCTCCGGCCCGAGGATGGATTCCCGCATCCGCGCCTGCAGCAGCGCGCCCTCGCGCGGCGGCAGAACAAGCTTGAGCGTCTCGGCGTCGATCTTGACCTGGGCGAAAAGCGGCCCGGACTTCTCGTGGATTGCCGCGCGCAGCGGCGCGACCTCATCCTCCCGGCGGATGCTGAAGACGCGCCGGATGCCGGCGGCTTCCGCCATGCCGGCAAGGTTGACGCCGGCGCCGGTATGGGTCGGCTGCATGCCGGTCTCGCCATAGTGCTCGTTGTCGAGAACGACGACGGAGAGATTGGGCGGCCGTGCGACGGCAATGGTGGCCAGCGCGCCGATCCCCATCAGCATCTCGCCGTCGCCGGTGATCACCAGTACGGGCAGGGAGGGCTGCGCCAGGGCGAGGCCAAGGCCGATGGTCGCGGCCGAGCCCATGCCGCCCCAGAGCGGCAGGTTGCGCGGATGGTCGCCCACCGCCGTGATGTCCCAGGCGGGCGCGCCGAGCCCCGCGATGACCACCAGCTCGCCGCGGTCTGACAACAGAGTGGAGACGACCTCACGCCGGCGCAGCATGCCGGAGGACTGCGATGCCATGGCTCACTCCTTGCCGAAGGTCTTGGCGCCGAGCACGCGCTGGCCGATCAGCGTCGCCGTCGGGCGGAAGGTGTTGAAGGCCAGCCGCAGCGTGGCATCGGCGGTGGGCACGATGTCCTCCGCATGGTCGGCGCGGCGCACCAGCGTGCCCATGGCCTCCAGCACCGCCTGGGTGGCGTTGCCCATCGGCACCTGGGCCGGGTTGAACTCGCCGAAGTCGCCGCGCATGGTGACGAGCATCGGCATCGGCGTGCGATGCAGGATGCTCAGGGAGAGCATGTTGATGCAGTTGCCGACGCCGGAGCTCTGCATCAGCAGCACGCCACGCTCGCCGCCAAGCCAGGCGCCGAGCAGCAGGCCGATGCCTTCCTCCTCGGTGGTCAGCGAAATGGCCTTGATCTCCGGGTCCGCCTGGCAGCGCCGGATCAGCCGGGAGTGCCCGGCATCCGGCACGAAGGCGACCTGCCGGACCTGATGCGCCTTCAGCAGATCGAACAGCGCGTCCGGCCAGGTGGCCGTGTCGCTGGGCGCCACGTCCATTCCGTGTTTGTCCACCCAAATCCTCCCGTTTCCATCCCGCCGGGGCGGCGACCGGCCACCCCGTGACAGGGGCGCCCGCGACGCAGCACAGGCCGGAGGGCGCGCGGCTCTTCCGCGGCCCTGCCGATGCAATGACGGCCGCGACTGTGGAGGGCGGGACGATTGTCTGTCAATGCGGGGCGGCTTCGCGTTCTGCCAGGGGAGAACGAACCGGTGCGAAACATGCCGTCTCGCCGGCGATCTCGCGCCGGCGTGGAAGATCTCCTGGAACGGCCGCATAACTTCTCTTCGGCTTCGGCTGACAATCCGGCGGCAGAAAAGCGTTGCCACCTCGTACCATGCCCTGTCTAATGCCTGCGGGACTTTCGTCGAAGAATGGAAGACCGGAGGGAAACGCCATGATTGGGCACCCGGATCGCCGGGGACGTCGCCCATGCTGATTTATGTGCTGCGACGGCTCGGTTTTGCACTCGTCACCTGTCTCTTCATCTCGGTGCTCACTTTCGTCATCATCCGCCTTCCGCCGGGTGATTTCGTCGATGCCTATATCGCGAATCTTGCCGCCAGCGGCAGCTCGATTTCCGTCGACCAAGCGGCGGCGATGCGGCACGAGTACGGGCTCGACCGGTCCGTCGTCGTTCAGTACTGGAACTGGATGAGCCGTGTGCTGCGGGGCGATTTCGGCGTCTCGATGATGTGGCGCCGGCCGGTCACGGAGGTGATCGGCGACCGGCTCTGGCTCACCATGGTGGTCTCCGTCGCCGCGCTGTTCCTGACCTGGGTGATCGCGCTGCCGATCGGCATATACTCGGCGGTGCGGCAGTATTCCTTCGGCGACTACGTCTTCACCATGCTGGGCTTCATCGGGCTCGCCCTGCCCAACTTCCTGCTGGCGTTGATCCTGATGTATTTCGGCTTCCGCTATCTCGGGCTGAATGTCGGCGGCCTGTTCTCGGCAGAGTATGTGCAGGCGCCCTGGAGCCTGGCACGCGTCTGGGACCTGATGAAGCACCTGCCGCTGCCGGCCGCCGTGCTGGCGCTCGCGGGCACGGCGCAGCTCATCCGCATCATGCGCGCCAACCTGCTGGACGAGCTGCGCAAGCCCTATGTCGTTACTGCTCGCGCCAAGGGCCTGACCGAGCAGCGCGCCATCCTGAAATATCCGGTCCGGGCGGCGCTCAACCCCTTCGCCAGCTCGATTGCCTATCTCTTCCCCTATCTGGTCTCCGGCAGCATCATCGTCTCGCTGGTGCTCGGCCTGCCCACGGTGGGGCCGCTGCTGCTGCAGGCGCTGGTGGCGCAGGACATGTTCCTGGCGGGTGCCATCGTCATGCTGCTCGGCGTGATGACGGTGGTCGGCACCCTGATCTCGGACATGCTGCTGATGTGGATCGACCCGCGCATCCGGCTGGAGGGACGCTGATGAGCGCCACCGCCGCCGGCGACCCGCCGGCCAGCAAGGCGGAAACCCGCTTCGCCGAGGCGACGCAGCTCCAGCTGACCTGGTGGCGCTTCCGCCGCCACCGGCTGGCGCTGGCGAGCCTTGTCATCGTCGTGCTGTTCTACGCCGTCGCCGCCTTCGCCGACTTCCTGGCGACCAACGATCCGCATGCCACGGATGCGCGCCGCAGCTTCATCCCGCCGCAGGGCATCCACCTCTTCGACGAGAACGGCTTCAACCCGCATGTCTATGGCCTGCGCGGCGTGCGCGACATGCGCACCTTCAAGCTGGCCTATGCGCCGGATGAATCACGCAAGCTGCCGGTGCGGCTTTTCGTGCGCGGCTACGATTACGACCTGCTCGGCCTCTTCCCGACCAACCTCCACCTCTTCGGCGTGCAGGGCGCCAAACCGGGGGAGGGCATCTTCCTCTTCGGCACGGACCAGCTCGGGCGCGACCTCTATTCCCGCATGATGGTGGCAACGCGGGTCTCGCTCTCCATCGGCCTCGCCGGCGTGCTGCTCAGTCTCTTCCTGGGCGTGCTGCTGGGCGGCATCTCCGGCCTTTATGGCGGCTGGGTGGACACGCTGATCCAGCGCCTGATCGAACTGCTGCGCTCGGTGCCCACCATTCCCCTCTGGATGGGCCTGGCGGCGGCGCTGCCCAACACCTGGAGCGTCACGCAGGTCTATTTCGCCATCACCCTCATCATCTCGCTGATCGGCTGGACCGATCTCGCCCGCGTGGTGCGCGGCCGCTTCCTGGCGCTGCGGGAGGAGGATTTCGTCGTCGCGGCGGAACTCGCCGGGGCCAGCCAGGGGCGCATCATCTTCCGCCACATGCTGCCCTCCTTCGCCAGCCATGTCATCGCGGCGACAACGCTCGCCCTGCCGGCCATGATCATCAGCGAAACCTCGCTGAGCTTCCTGGGTCTCGGCCTGCGCCCGCCGGCGGTGAGCTGGGGCATCCTGCTGCAGGACGCGCAAAACATTCAGGTCCTCTCGGGCGCGCCCTGGCTGCTGCTGGCCGCGGTGCCGGTGACGGTGGTGATCCTGGCCTTCAACTTCCTCGGAGATGGGTTGCGCGATGCGGCAGACCCCTATGGCTGAGCGCGTCGCCCTGGCGGTGCGCGATCTCGCCGTGCAGTTCGGCAGCGAGCAGGGCGTGGTGCGCGCGCTGGACGGCGTCAGCTTCGACCTGCATGCCGGCCGCACGCTCGGCATCGTCGGCGAGAGCGGCTGCGGCAAGAGCGTCACGGCGCGCTCCATCCTGCGGCTCATCGAACGCCCCGGCATCATCAGCGGCGGCCGCCTGCTGCTGGATCCCGGCACGGCGGAGGAGACAGACCTCGCGGCGCTCAACCCGGACTCGCGGCAGATGCGGGCGGTACGGGGCGGCCGGATCGGGCTGATCTTCCAGGAGCCGATGACCTCGCTCAGCGTGCACTACACAGTCGGAAACCAACTCGTCGAGGCGGTGCGGCAACACAGCACCGCCTCTGCCGCCGAGGCCCGCGCCCGCGCCATTGAGTTGCTGCGCGAAGTCGGCATTCCCCGCCCGGAAACGCGTGTGGACGCCTATCCTTTCGAGTTGAGCGGCGGTCTGCGGCAGCGCGTCGGCATCGCCATGGCCCTGGCCGGCGATCCGGACATCGTCATCGCCGACGAGCCGACCACGGCCCTCGACGTCACCACCCAGGCGCAGATCCTGACCCTGCTGAAGCGGCTGCAGGCGCAGAAGAACATCTCGCTCATGCTGATCACGCACGACATGGGCGTGATCGCGGAGATGGCCGATGAGGTGGCGGTGATGTATCTCGGGCGCGTCGTCGAGTTCGCGCCGGTGCGGGAGCTTTTCGCCGCGCCGCGCCATCCCTATACCCGCGCCCTGCTGCGCGCGGTGCCGAGCATTCTGGCCACGCCGCGGCAGCGGCTCTCCACCATTGGCGGCGCGGTGCCGCATCCTGGCCTGCGCCCCACCGGCTGCGCCTTCCATCCCCGTTGCGGCGAACGCATCGGCGCCGTCTGCATGGAGCGCATTCCGGCGCCCGTGCCGCCTGGCCAGGCCGGCGCAAGCTGCTTTCTGGAGGAGGTGGTGGCGGCATGAACGTGCTGGAGGTGCAGGACCTGCGGAAGCACTACCCGATCCGCGCCGGCCTGTTGCGGCGGGAGGTCGGGCGGGTGCGCGCGGTGGACGGCGTCAGCTTCCACATCGCCCGCGGCGAGACGCTGGCCCTGGTGGGAGAGAGCGGCTGCGGCAAGACCACCGTCTCGCGCTGCATCCTGCGTGCGCTGACGCCCAGCTCGGGCGCGATCCGCTTCACGCCAGGGGAGGGGCGGGAGGTCGATCTCGCCACCCTGCCGAAGCGGCAGATGCGGCCGCTGCGGCGGCACATCCAGATGATCTTCCAGGACCCCTATGCCTCGCTGAACCCGCGCATGATGGTGGGCGACATCATCACCGAGCCGCTCAAGGTGAACGGCGTACCGGCGGCGGAGCGGCGCGAGCGCCTGATGGAACTGCTGGACCTGGTGCAGATGCCGCCCGCCGCGCGCAGCCGTTTCCCGCATGCCTTTAGCGGCGGCCAGCGGCAGCGCATCGGCATCGCCCGCGCTTTGGCGCTGCACCCGCAGCTTGTGGTGGCCGACGAGCCGGTTTCGGCGCTGGATGTCTCCGTGCAGGCGCAGATCATCAACCTGCTGCTCGACCTGCAGGACCGGCTCGGCCTCTCCATGCTCTTCGTCGCGCATGACCTCAGCGTGGTGCGGCATGTCAGCGACCGCGTGGCGGTGATGTATGTCGGCCGGATCGTCGAGATCGCGCCGACCGATGCGCTCTACCGCGCGCCGCTTCATCCCTATACCGAGGCGCTGCTCGCCGCCGTGCCGGCGCCGGACCCGACGCGGCAGCAGCGCCGCGAGGCGGCCCGCGGCGAGGTGGCCGATCCCGCCAATCCGCCGCCCGGCTGCGCCTTCCATCCGCGCTGCCCCTATGCCGTGGAGCGCTGCCGCGTGGACCGGCCGGAGCTCACGGCGACGGAATCGGGCCGCTGGGTCAGTTGCCATCGCGCCCGGGAGCTTGACCTCGCCGGCGTGGGTTGAACGATAAACAGGGGAGGACATCATGCTGCGACGGAGGGAGCTGGGGCTTGTCGCGCTTGCTGGCTGGGCAGGCAGCGCCTACGCGCAGTCCAGCGGCAGCTTCAATGATTCCGGGCTGGTGGGCAAGCTGGAGGGGCCGGAGGTCCTCACCGACCCGGCGCAGCGGCCAAAGCAGTTCAAGGAGGCGCCAATGCTCGCCGAGCAGGTGCGCGCCGGCCGTCTGCCGCCCGTCGAGCAGCGCCTGCCGCAGGACATCATGGTGGTGAAGCCGCTGCGCAGCGTGGGCAAATATGGCGGCACCTGGCGGCGCGGCTTCATCGGCCCGGGCGATAGCGAGAACGGCAACCGGCTGATGTCCGCCGACAAGCCGCTCTTCTTCAACGAGGCCGGCACCGAGCTGCAGCCCTGCCTGGTGCGGGACTGGGAGGTGAGCGAGGACGGAAAGCAGACCACCTTGCATCTGCGGCGCGGGCTGCGCTGGTCCGACGGCTCGCCCTGCAGCGCCGATGACTGGATATTCTGGTTCGAAGACCTTTATGGCAACCGTGACCTGGTCCCTGCGCCGGCGCCGGAACTGGCCTCCAATGGCAAGCCTGGCCGCATGGTGAAGGTGGATGAGGCCACCATCCGCTTCGAGTTCGAGGAACCCTATTTTCTCTTCCCGCAGATGCTGGCCGGCGACACGCTGGTGGGTGGCGGCAGCACGCGCCTGCAATCCGACGGCCGCACCTACGCGCTCTATGCGCCGATGCATTACCTGAAGCAGTACCTGCCGAAATATACGCCGATGGAGGAGCTGACGCGGCAAGCCAAGGCCGCCGGCTTCGGCAATTGGGTGGAGCACTTCAAGTTCAAGTCGGACTGGCGGTTGAACCGCGAGGTGCCGACGCTCTGCGCCTGGCGCATGGTGCAGCCGATCAACACTCAGCTCTGGGTGCTGGAGCGCAACCCCTACTTCTATGCGGTGGACACGGAGGGCCAGCAGCTCCCCTATATCGACCGCGTGCAGATGACCCTGGCCGAGAACCCGGAAGTGGTGAACCTGCGCGCCGTCGCGGGCGAGTACGACTACCAGGAGCGCTTCATCGACCTCGGCAAGCTGCCGGTGCTGATCGAGAACCAGGACCGCAGCGGCTATCGCGTGCATCTCGACCTCGGCTTCAACGGCGCCGATTCCACGCTCTTCCCGACCCTGACCTACACGGAGGATGCGGAGATCGGGAAATGGCTGCGCAACGTCGATTTCCGCCGGGCGCTGGCCCTCGGCATCGACCGCGACCAGCTCAACGAGGCCTTCTGGCTCGGCCTCGGCACACCGGGTTCGGTGATTCCGGACGAGAGCATGCCGCAGAGCCCGGGTGAGGAATGGCGGCGCAAATGGTCCACCCATGACCCCGCGCAGGCCATCACGCTGCTTGACAAGATCGGGTTGAAGAAGGACGGCCAGGGCTTTCGCTTGCGCAGCGACAATGGCCAGCGGCTTCGCCTGGAAATCGCCGTCGCGCAGACGCTGTCCCCTACTTGGCCGCAGCAGGCTGAGATGGTGGTGCAGCACTGGCGCAAGATCGGCATCACCGCCGACGTCAAGGTGATGGAGCGGAGCCTCTGGTACACCCGCGCCTATGGCGACCAGCACCAGATCGCGCTCTGGACCAACAACGGCACGGAAAACCTTTTCCTCTATCCGCGCTATGTCCTTCCGGTGGACCCGCTGGGCGGCGTCATCAGCAATGTCTATGCCGCCTGGTACGCCTCCAACGGCGCGCAGGGGCAGCAGCCAGTGGAGCCGGAGATGCAGCGCGCCTTCGCGCTGATGCGCGCCGCCACCAGCCAGAAGGAGGCGGAGCGCAACGAGACGGCGAAGGAAGTGTGGAAGCTGGCGGTGGACCAGCAATGGGGCATCGGGCTGGTCGGCCTTTCGCCCGCCTTCATGGGCGTGCGGGTGGTAAGCCGCAAACTGGAGAACGTGCCCGCCCGAACCGCCATTTCGCAGCATTGCCGCACCCCCTGGAGCGGCCATCCGGAGCAATGGTACTTCACCTGAGCGGGTGGTGCGGGCCTCAGCCGTTTCCTTCGCGGCCGGGCGCCCGCGCCAGGTCGCCCAGCGCCGTCGCCAGGGCTGGTTCCAGGTTCCGCAACTCCTCCAGATGCGCCTGGGTCAGCCGCGCCAGCAGGGCCTCTGCCTTCGGGGTGAGAGTGAGCTGCTGGCGGCGGCGGTCGGTGGGGGAGGGGGCCTTCGTGACCAGTCCCGTCTCCACCATGCGTGCGGCCAGCTCCGCCGCCGTATGCGGCGCGATGATCAGGTGCTCCGCGAGATGGCCGACCGCAGGTGGCTCCGCTCCCGCATGGCCGGCGATGGCGAGCAGCGCCTGATGCTGCTGCGGCGGCAGCCCGGCGGCCGCCGCCGCCGTCTCGCTGAAGGCGAGAAAGCGGCGCAGCTGGTGCCGGAAGGCGGCGAGGGCCTGATATTGCTCCTTGCTGAGCCTGCGGCCCTGCTCTGCGTCCATGGCGGCTCTCCTGCGGTCATGTCGTCTGTATTTATGTCGTAACACGACATATATGGTCGCTCCCGATCGCAGGGGAGCCCCGCATGACCGAGAAGACAAGAGACTGCACCGAGCCACGCGCCGGAACGCCCACGCTTCACCCGGAGCGGCGGCATCTGGCCGATTTCAGGGCCGATCCGCGGCTGCTGCTGCTGGCGGCCATGGCTCTCGTGGTCGGCACGGGGGGCGCCTTCGCGGCCTGGGTGCTGGTGAGCCTGATCTCGCTGGTCACCAATCTCGTCTGGTTCGGCCGCTTCGACACCGAGGCGATGCCGATGGCGTTGGCGGTGCGTGGGCCCTGGATGGTGCTGGCCCCGGTGCTGGGCGGCCTTGCCATCGGCGCCATGGCGCGCTTCGGCTCCGAGAAGATCCGGGGCCACGGCATCCCCGAGGCGATCGAGGCCATCCTGATCGGCGGCAGCCGGATGTCTCCCAAGGTGGCGGTGCTGAAGCCCATCTCCTCCGCCATCTCGATCGGCACCGGCGGACCCTTCGGCGCGGAGGGACCGATCATCATGACCGGGGGCGCCATCGGCTCGCTCTTCGCCCAGTGCTTCCACCTGAGCGCGGCCGAGCGGAAGACGCTGCTGGTCGCCGGCGCGGCGGCGGGCATGACGGGGATCTTCGGCACCCCCATCGCCGCGGTGCTGCTCGCGGTGGAGCTGCTCCTCTTCGAATGGCGGCCGCGCAGCTTCGTTCCCGTCGTCACCGCGGCGGTGACGGCGATCTGCTGGCGCCCGCTGCTGTTCGGCGCCGGGCCGCTCTTTCCCTTCGCCGCCGTGGCGCCGCTGCCCTGGGGCATGCTGGCCGGCGTCGGGGTCGGCGTGCTGGCGGGGCTGCTCTCCACGCTGCTGACCAAGCTGCTCTACGCTCTGGAAGATGGCTTCGAGCGCCTGCCCATCCACTGGATGTGGTGGCCGGCGCTGGGGGGGCTGGTGGTTGGCCTGGGCGGCCTGATCGAGCCGCGCGCCCTCGGTGTCGGCTATGATGTCATCAGCGACCTGCTGACCGGCGATGTCGCGGCGCGCGCGGTGTTGGCCATCCTGCTGGTCAAGGCGGTGATCTGGCTGGTGGCGCTCTCCTCAGGCACCTCGGGCGGCGTGCTGGCGCCACTGCTGATCCTGGGCGGCGCGACAGGATGGCTGGCGGGCCTCTTCCTGCCGGGCACGCCGGGAGTCTGGGCGCTGTTGGGCATGGCGGCGATGCTGGGCGGCACGATGCGGGCCCCGCTGACCGGCGCCCTTTTCGCGGTCGAGCTGACCGGCGATCTGCATCTCCTGCCCGCCCTGCTGGCGGCGACCGTCGCCGCCTATGCCGTCACGGTGCTGCTGCTCCGGCGCTCCATGCTGACGGAGAAGATCGCGCGCCGGGGCCAGCACATCACCCGCGAATACGGCATCGACCCCTTCGAGCTGACCCGCGTGGGCGAGGTGATGGCGCGCGCGGTGGAGAGCCTGCCGGCGGAACTGCCGCTGACGGGAGCGCTGGCGGTGCTGGAAAAGGGGCGCCACCGGGTCTATCCCGTCCTCGACGCCGCAGGGCGCCCGGTGGGGCTGGTGTCCCGCAGCGAGGCCCTGCGCTGGAAGGTGGAAGGTGTGCCTATGGGTGAGCGTCTGGAGGAGCGGGTTTCCGACGCCTCTCTCGCGGTCCTGCATCCCGGCGACGCGGTCTCGCACGCGGTGGACCTGATGCTGGCGACGGACCAGGGGCGTATTCCGGTGACCGATCCGCAGACCGGTGTGCTGGTCGGGCTGCTCGCCCGCAAGGACCTGCTGCGGGTCCGGGCGACGGTGGCGCGCAGCGAGGACGAGCGGCGCGCCTATTTCGGGCGGTTGAAACCGCGTCCGGCCTGAGCTGCATCCAGACATGGCGAAGCCTGCAAGCGGCCCCGGCAAGGCGATGATGGGGCGGGTATCGGACTGGCTGCACGGCTTTATGCCCGCGCCCGTGAGCGTCAGCCTGGCGGAGCGGCTGCGCGGCTGTTGCGGGGCGCTCCTTGGCCTCCTGCTCACCGGCCTGGTCAGCCGCGGCACGATGGGGGGCATGGCGGCTCCCATGCTCATCGCGCCGATGGGCGCCTCGGCCGTGCTGCTCTTCGCGGTGCCCGCCAGCCCGCTGGCCCAGCCCTGGTCCATCCTCGGCGGCAACATCGTCTCGGCCTTGATCGGCGTGACCTGCGCCCGCTGGATCGCCGATCCCTTCCTCGCCGCGCCGGTGGCGGCTGCCCTCGCGATCGGCGCGATGCTGGCCCTGCGCTGCCTGCATCCGCCGAGCGGCGCGGTGGCGCTGACGGCGGTGCTCGGCGGGCCGGCGGTGACCGCGGCCGGCTACGACTTCGTGCTCACGCCGGTCGGGTTGAACTCGGTGCTGCTGACGCTGGTGGCGATCGCCTTCAACAACGCCACCCGCCGCCCCTATCCGCACGCTCCGCGCGCCAATCCGCACCACACCGCCGACCCCAGGCCGACCGAGCGGCTTGGCGTCAGCGCGGCCGACCTGGACGCCATCCTGCAACAGCACGACCAGATTCTGGCCGTCGGCCGCGAGGAGCTTGAGGAGCTGTTCCAGCGCGCGGAGATGCGGGCCTACCACCGCCGCTTCGGCGAGATCACCTGCGCCGACATCATGTCCCGCGACGTGGCGGCCGTGCAGGCGGATACGCCGCTGATGGAAGCCTGGTCGCTGCTGCGGCGGCATGACATCCGCGCGCTGCCGGTGGTCGATGCCACCCACCGGGTGGTCGGCATGGTCTCCGACACGGACTTCATGGCCGCCGCCGGCTTCGTCACCGGCCGGGAACCGGAGGGCCGCCGGCGGCGGGGTCTGCGCGCCGTGCCGGCGGGCCGGGCCGCCGTGGTGGGTCAGATCATGCCCGCGGGCCTGCGCAGCGTACCGGAAGGCATGCCGCTCGCGGCGCTGGTGCCGCTGATGGCCGATGCCGGGCTGCGGCAGGTCCCCGTGGTGGATGCCGAGCAGCGCCTGCGCGGGATCATCGCGCAGTCCGACCTCATCGCCGCGCTGTACCAGAGCGGCCTGGTGGCCGGCGATGCCGGCATGGGGCGGCAGGCGGCCTGACCGGCCTCCCGGGTGGACAGCGCCAGCCTGGGAGGCGATCCTTCAGGCAACGAGAACTGGAGGATGTCCATGAACCGCTCCATCGCGGCCGGCCGCGGAATCGGCCGGCGGGGCCTGGTGCTGGCCGCACCGGCGGTGCTTGCCGCGCCTGCTTTGGCCCCCTCGGCCTTTGCCCAGTCCGCCGCCGACTGGCCCAACCGCCCCGTGCGCGTCATCGTGCCCTGGCCGCCGGGCGGCGGCGCCGACACGGTGGGACGCATCCTGTTCAACCACATCGCGGAGGCGATGAAGGCCTCCTTCGTCATCGAGAACCGGCCCGGCGCCGCTGGGGCGGTGGGCGCGGCGGTGGCGGCGCGCGCGGAGCCGGACGGCTATACCGTGCTCTATGACTCCACGCCGCAGACCATTAATCCGGCACTGCGCTCCGACCTGCCCTTCAACCTCTGGCGCGACCTGCGCCCGGTCTTCCTGGCCGCGGTGGTGCCGAACCTGCTGATCGCCACCAATTCGGCGCCGGCCAAGACGCTGCCTGAGCTGATCGCCGCCGCCAAGGCAACGCCGGGCGGGCTGAACATGGGCTCCTCCGGCACTGGCTCGGCGCAGCACATGGCGCTGGAGCTGTTCCGGCTGGCGGCGGGCATCCAGGTCAACCACGTGCCCTATCGCGGTGGCGGCCCGCTGGCCACCGACGTGATCGGCGGCCAGATCCTCTACGGCTTCGCCAATGCCTCGGGAGCCCTGGCCCATGTGAAGGGCGGCCTGCTGCGCGCGATCTGCCACACCGGCGAGGGCCGGCTGGCCTCCTTGCCGGACGTGCCACCGATGTCGGACACCCTGCCCGGCACCGTGGCCTATGAATGGAACGGCGCCTTCGTGCCCGCCGGTACGCCCGATGCGGTGGTCGCGCGGCTGAACAAGGAGATGAACGCCGCCATCCGCGCGCCGGCGGTGGCCGCCCGGCTGGCCGAGCTGAATGTCGGCACCCGCCCCAACACGCCGGAGGAGTTCACCGCCTTCCTGCACGAGGAGTGGGACAAGTGGCACCGTGTGGTGCGCGACGGCAACATCCACGTCGATTGAGGCTTCCGTGACCGTTCCCACTCCCGCCCCCGATCCGCATCCCGAGCCGGTCTCCCCCGCGCCGCCACCCGGCGGCTGGGATTGCCACGCGCATATCTTCGGCCCCTCGGACCAGTTTCCCTATGCCGAGGGCCGCGGCTACACGCCGCCCGATGCGCCGCCCGCGCATTTCCTGCGCCATCTGGACGCGCTGGGACTTGCCCGTGGCGTGGTGGTGCAGGCCAATGCGCACGGCCTCGACAACCGCGCCATGCTGGCGGCGCTGGCCGCGGCGCCGGAGCGGCTGCGCGGCGTCGCCATCACGCCCGCAGGCACCGATGCGGCCACCCTGCGCGCATGGCACCGTGCGGGCGTGCGTGGCCTGCGCTTTCATCTGTTCCATCCCGAACACCGGCCGGGCTATCGGCGCGGCGTCGGCTGGGACGCGGTGGAGGCGCTGCTGCCCATCATGCTGGAGCTGGGATGGCACGCGCAGTTCTGGGCGGATGCGCGGGTGCTGCCGGCGGAGGAGGAACGGCTGGCGCGGCTCGCCGCCCGCCTGCCGGTGGTGTTTGACCATTTCGGCGAGAGCGATGCGCGGGAGGGGCTGGAGGCGCCCGGTTTCCAGGCGCTGCTGCGGCTGGTGGGGGAGCATGGCGCCTGGGCCAAGCTGTCCGCGCCCTACCGCGTCTCGCGGCGCGGCCCGGATTATCCGGATGCCCGACCCTTGCACGAGGCGGTGCTATGCGCCGCGCCAGAGCGGGTGGTCTGGGGCAGCGACTGGCCGCACCCGCAGATTCCCGCCGAGCGGATGCCGAATGACGGCCGGTTGCTGAACCTGCTGCTGGCCTGGACGCCCGACCCGGCCGACCGCGAGCGCGTGCTGGTTCGCAATCCAGAGCGGCTTTACGCGCCCTGATCCGCCAGGCTGAGGCGGCTGCCCAGCGCCGCCACGGCCTGCATTTCCGCGAAGACGGCGCGCAGTTCCTCGGCGACGGCGTGCCGCCCTTCCGGCCCGGCGATGGCGCCGATGGAGATCAGCGCGCTCAGCCGGGCGGAGGCTTCCGCGCGATGCGCCACCACGAGGTTCTCGAAGGCGCCGCGAAGCCGGGAGCCGCAGGCCTTGATCAGCGTGTCTTCCATGTCCATCGCGTAAGCCCTCCCTGTGAGGGCCGAGCTTAGCGAGGCCGGGTTGAGGAAGGTTTAAGGGGTGGGAGGGATTGTACCCCCCTTGCGGACCGATGGCGCAGTCGGGGGTGCCGTTGTCACTTCGGGGGCACCTCGGGGGCGGCATCCTGGGCTTCGGCGGTCTCGCCGAGCAGCGCCGCATCGATCTGCGAGAGCAGTTTCGTGAAGTCCACCGGCTTCGGGTGATAGTCGTCGCAGCCCGCCTCGATCACCTTGGCGCGGTCCCCGGCCATGGCATGGGCGGTGAGGGCGATGATGGGGATGCGGGCCGTCGCCGCCTCGTCGCGCAGGGTGCGGGCGACGGTCCAGCCATCCATCACCGGCAGGTTCATGTCGAGCAGGATGACGTCCGGCGACTCGCTGCGCGCCTTGTCCAGCCCGTCCTGCCCGTCATGCGCCAACGCCACCTCGAAGCCACGCCGGCGCAGGCGGCGCGAGAGGAAGTCCCACAGCTCCTCATGGTCCTCGACCAGCAGGATCTTCGTCATTGCCGTCCTCCTTCCGTAGCGGCGGCGGCAGGGCGGGGCGGGGTCCCCGCGATGCGCCGCAGTTCCTGGACCAGCTCCCCGGGGACACCGTCCTCGCCCGGTGGCATCTCGTGCACGGCGGCGCGCAGGCGGCGCAGCTCGGCTTCATCCACGCCGCTGCCGGTCAGGGCGATGATGGGCAGGCTGCGCCCCTCCGGGCGCCGGCGCAGCTCCTGGATCAGCGCGAAGCCATCCCCGGCGCCGTCGCCCTGCACCTCGACGAGGAGCAGGCCAGGCATCGGAGGCACCGCCAGACGCTGCGTGGTCCCGGCGGCGCTCTCCGCCTCCTCCACCGTCCAGCCCTCGCGCTCCAGCAGGCGCCGGAGCTCGGCGCGCTGCTCGGCATCGCGCTCCACCACCAGGGCGGTGGCGGAGGCGGGCTGGGCGCGGAAGCGGTCCAGCACCCGCTTCAGCCGGCCCCATTCCACGGGCTTGTTGAGGTAGTCGGCGGCGCCGAGCGAGAAGGCGAGGCCGCGCTCCTGCACCACCGTCACCATCACCACCGGCGTCTCGGTAAGGTCGGGATCCGCCTTCAGCGCGGAGAGCACCGCCCAGCCGTCCAGTCGTGGCATCATCACGTCCAGCAGGATGGCGGCGGGGCGGAGCTGGCGTGCCATGGCCAGGCCGGTCTTGCCGTCCGCGGCGGTGCGTACGGCGAAGCCCTCGCGGCGCAGGAAGCGCGCCAGCAGGTCGCGCGTCGCCACGTCGTCGTCCACCACCAGCACCAGCCCGGCGCTGCCCTGCTCCTCCGCGGCCAGGCTGGCCTCGCCGGCCTGAACCGCGGCCTCGCCCTCCTCGGTGCGCACCTCACGCAGGTCGGCCGGCAGTTCCAGCGTGAAGCAGGTGCCCTGGCCGGCCTCGCTCTCCACATCGACATGGCCGCCGAGCATGGTGACGAAGGCCTTGGTGATGGCCAGCCCCAGCCCGGTGCCGCCGAAGCGGCGCGTGGTGGAGCTGTCCGCCTGAGTGAAGCGCTGGAACAGCTTCTCGAGCTGCTCGCGCGTCATGCCGATGCCGGTGTCGGTAACGCGGAGGGCGAGCCAGCCCGGACGGTCGGCAATCGGTGCGGCGCTCAGGGTGATGCGTCCCTTCTCCGTGAACTTGGCGGCGTTGCCGAGCAGGTTGAAGAGGCACTGGCGCAGCTTCACGGGATCGGAGTGCATCGGCGGCAAGGCGGGGTCGATCTCCACCACCAGCGTGTTGTCCTTGCGCTGCACCAGCGCGTCCACGGTGTGCGCCACCTCGCGCAGCAGCGCGGCGGCGTCGAAATCCTCCGCCTGCACCTCCATCTTGCCGGCCTCGATCTTCGACAGGTCGAGCACGTCGTTGATCAGCGAGAGCAGGTGCCGCGCGTTGGAATGGATCTTCGCCAGGTCCTCGCGGAAGCTCTCGGCGCCTTCGAGATCCTCGGCTTCTTCCTCCAGCATCTCGGAATAGCCGATGACGGCGGAGAGCGGGGTGCGCAGCTCGTGGCTCATATTGGCGATGAACTGGCTCTTGGCGCGGTTCGCCTCCTCCGCCGCGGCCTTGGCCAGCGCCAGGGATTCCTCCGCCTCGCGCATCTCGGTGATATCGGTGTTGGTGCCGAACCAGCCGATCAGCCGGCCTTCCGGGAACTCGGAATCCGGCGCGTCGCGCAGCGGAAGGGCGCGGGAGAGGAACCAGCGGTAGCGCCCGTCCGCGCCGCGCAGCGGGAAGGTGTCCTCCCAGGGCTCGCCGGCGGCGATCGCCTTGCCGAAGCGCTGGATGGCGGCCTCGGCATGGTCGGGGTGGAGCAGCGCCTGCCAGCCGGCGCCGCGCATCTCCTCCGGCGTGCCGCCGGCATAGTCGTACCAGCGGCGATTATACCACTGCACCGCACCCTCGGCGTCGGTCATCCAGGCGAGCTGCGGCACGGAGTCGATGATCATGCGCAGCCGCGCCTCGCTGCGGCGGATGCGGTCCTCCATGCGCCGCCGGGCGGTGATGTCGGTGGCCACCAGCCCCACGCCCTCCATGGCGGGGAGGTCCGCGCTGCGGGTGCCCAGCGGAAAGAAGCTCATCATCAGGTGGCGCGCCGGATGCGCCGGGCCGTCCGGACGCAGCGTCACCTCCACATCGGACTGCGCGCGGCCACCCTCCAGCACCAGCCGCAGCCGCGGCTCGATCTGTTCGCGCACCTCCTCCGGCAGGCGGCCGCCATGTGCGCCCAGCACGCGCTCATCGAGCATGGCCAGCGTCTTGTTGGCGTGGTCCAGCCGCAGGGCGCGGTCCAGGAAGCCGAGGCCCACCGGGGCGTGCTCCATCACCCCGTCCAGCAGCGCGGTGGCGCGGCGCTCGGCGCGGCGGCGGTTGCGGGCATAGAGGGCCAGCAGCATGCAGGCGGCCAGGGCGGCGCTGAGCGACAGGACGGTGAGCCAGGTGGAGCGCTGCTCATTGGCCATCGTCAGCCGGCCGAGGCGGTCGCGCGCCGCCTGCTGCACCCGCGCCACCTCGGTGCGCGCGGCGTCCATCAGCTCCTTGCCCTCACGCGTCGCCACCAGCCGCAGCGCGGCGTCCCGGCCGCCCTGGCGCTGGGCCTCAAGGACCCCTTCCGTCCAGGCCAGCTTGGCCTCGACGAGCCGGCGGAGCGAGCCGGCCGTGAGCTCGCCTTCGCTGGCGCCCGGTGCCGGCGGGGTGGCGCTTCCCTCCAGCGCCTGCAGCAATGCCTGCAGCTTCGCACGGCCGTCGTGATAGGGGGCGAGATAAGCCTCGTCGCCCACCAGCACGAAGCCGCGCTGCCCGGTCTCGACATCCTTCAGCGCGGAAAGCAGCGCTTCGGCATTGAGGACATGCGCCGAGGCGGTGGCGATGGCAGCACGGCTGGCGGCGGCAGCCCACCATCCGCCGAGGCCGCTTCCCAGGGCGATCAGAAGCAGCAGCGCGGCACCCAGCAAGGCAGGGCGCAGCCGGCCGTGGCGGTGGGGCGGGGCGGTGTCGGGCAAAGGCTGGGCGGCGGCGCTGGACAAGGCGATGGGTTCCGGGAATGGCCTGAGATAACGCGCCGCAAGGCCCGTGGGTTCACGCCTGAGTATGGCGAAGCTTGCGTCTCAACCAATTGCCCCGCCGCAGCGTTGCAAGGGCTCCCCATGGCCGCGAACCGCAGCGAGGCTGCCAAGGCTGATGACAACATGGCCATGACCGAATCCGGCGCCCCCGCCGCCACGCCGAACCAGCGGCCCCGGTTGCTCACGGTGGCGCTGGTCATCGCCGCGCTCTATTTCGGCCGCGAGGTGATCGTGCCGCTGGTGCTGGCGGTGCTGCTCGCCTTCGTGCTGGCGCCCGTGGTGGTGATGCTGCGCCGCGCCTTCGTGCCGCATGCCCTGGCGGTGGTGCTGGCGGTGCTGCTCAGTGCCGCCGCCATCCTGGGCCTTGGGCTGGTGATGGCGCGGCAGGCCGGCAGCCTGCTGGGGAGCCTCTCCACCTATGCGGGGAACCTGCGCAGCAAGCTGGACGGGCTGCACCTGGCGGAGCTGATGCAGGAGGCGCAGCTCGCGATGCAGAACCTGCGCGGCATGATCGGCGGCGGGCGCCATGGGGCCGCCCTGCCCGCCACGCCGGCCGCCGAATCCGCTACCCCGCCGCTGGAGGTGATTCAAAGCATCGCCGGCTCCGTGCTGGCGCCGCTCGCCACGGCGGGCGTTGTGGTGCTCTTCGCCATTTTCGTGCTGCTCTACCGCGAGGACCTGCGCGACCGGCTGATCCGCCTCGCCGGCAGCCGGGACCTGCACCGCACCACCGTGGCGCTGAACGATGCCGCCCGCCGTCTCTCCCGCCTGTTCCTGGCGCAGGTAGCGCTCAATACCGGCGTCGGCGTGATGATCGGGCTGGCGCTCTGGGTGCTTGGCCTGCCCAGCCCGGCGCTCTGGGGCATCCTGGCCGGGCTGATGCGCTTCGTGCCCTTCCTCGGCACCTACATTGCCCTCGCGCCGATGCTGCTGCTCGCCGCGGCCGTGGAGCCGGGCTGGGGACTGGCGCTCTGGGTGGCCGGGCTGTTCCTGGCGGCGGAACTGCTGATGGGGCAGGTGGTGGAGCCGATGGTGTTCGGCCACAGCACCGGCATCTCGCCCGTCGCGGTGGTCATCGCGGCAACCTTCTGGACCTTCATCTGGGGGCCGATCGGCCTGCTGCTGGCGGTGCCGCTGACGGTCTGCCTGGTGGTGCTGGGACGCCACGTGCCGAGCCTCGACTTCCTCGACATCATGCTCGGCGACCGCCCTTCGCTGGAGCCCGGGGAAAGCTTCTACCAGAACCTGCTGCAGGGAAACCTGCCGCGCCTGCTGGAGCAGATGCGCCTGCACCTGCGGGAGCATCCTTCCCTGACCACCTACCACGACACGATCGCACTGCCTGGCCTGGTGCTCGCGGACCAGGACTGGGCACGGGAGGTGCTGGAGACGGAACAGCTGGAAGAGATCCGTGGCCGGGTGACCGCCCTGCTGGAACAACTGCCGCACGAGGTCGCGGAGGCGCCCGTCGATCCTTCCGCCGGACTCTGCCTATGCACCCCCGCACGGGGTCGGTTGGACGACCTCTCGGCGGCGATGGCGGCGCAGGCGCTGCAGGCCGAGGGGTTGCCAGCCGCCGTCATCGCGGAAGGCGCGGAGCCGTCGCCGGAGATGGCCGCCACCACCCGGCTCTGCTGCATCGCCGTATTGGAGGAGAGCAGCACGGCGGCCAGCCTGCGCTATCTGGCGCGGCGCTGGGAGAAGCTGCTGCCGGACGCGCAGATCGCCATCGGCCTCTGGCAGGCGGCGCCGGACAGTCCCGTTCTGGCAGAGTTAAGGCGGGAGGCGGCGGGACAGACCATCGTCACCTCACTCAGCGAACTGGCGGCGCTCTGGCGCGCCTTGGCCAACCAGCCGCCGGCCCATGCCGCACCGGCGCCGCAGACGTGAGGGGCAGGCGAAGGGGCTGGCCATTACCGCCCTGCCGGTGTGCGTACGGGCAGCAAGCGTAGGACAATCTGCCGCTTGGCAGATTTGTGGACAGTTCCTCGTCGGGCGGCTGCGGAAGCAGGGTAGAGCAATGGCCCTCGAAACGCTGATATGGGCGAGATGGTCCGGCGGACGACGGAGAGCGTCTGGCCTAAGGTTGCTGCCTTTCTCCTCGATGCTGGAAAGCCACTACAAGGTTTCGTGCATTGTAGATTGAGCCGCGTTCTGTCTGCTTCGGTCCTGCACAGAATGATTCGAGCACGATGAATATCCTGGTCGTAGAAGATGAAGCTCTAATAGCAGAACTTCTGGTTGAGCGTCTTGAAGAAGCCGGGCACACGGTCATAGGACCTGCCGCCACTGCTAGGGCGGCGCTCGACCTATGCCAGGAGAGTGCTCCTGATCTGGCTATTTTGGATATCAGCCTACAGGATGGTAGCTCTGGAGTTGAGGTGGCCCGTGAGCTGTTCGCCCGATGGGGGTTGGTGGCTATCTTCGCGAGTGGCGAGACACTGGCTGCCCGCCAGGCTCAGGACGTGGCACTGGGCTATCTCCGCAAGCCCTACGAGATGGCCGCGTTGCTCCAGAGCGTAGAGGCCATGGAAGCTCTGCGAGCTGGCTCCGCGCCGAGGCAGGTCCCGCAGGGCTTCGAGGCCTTCCCGCATGTACAGCCTGGAAGGAGAGGGGAGAGCTCCGCTTCGTTCCGCCGCCTGGCCTGAGCTGCGGCTTTCTACGCTCTTGCCAACTCTGCCGGGGCAGGGAATCTCCGGCGCATGCTTTTCCCTTTCTGCTTGCCGGCCTCGGTGCCGGAGAGGTTGCCTTCCGGAGTCGCGCGGAGAGGCGCCCTCGGCCTGCTGCTCGGCTCTATCGCGGCTCCTGCATGGGCCGCGCCCCGCGCGCAATTGCCCCATGATCTGCAGGGACGCGAGGTCTGGAGCCTGGACGAGACGCAAATCGGGACCGTCGTTACGATGAGCAGGAGTACCAACTCCGCCATTGTGCTCATCGCGCCGGCTCCTGGGCTGGGCATCGGCACCGCGCCCTTCACCATTCCTCTTTCGCTGCTCCGCGAGGCGTCCGAAGGACGGCTGCTCCTGATTATGGGGCCTGGCGAGTTCCATGCGAGGGTGGCCGCCGCGGGTTTGGCTCGGCCCTAGGAAGCGCGGCGGAACCGCCCCGCCGAAGCGAACCTCTGCCAATGATCTGGTCTTCTTTTGGTAAGATGGAGCGGGCGAAGGGCTTCGAACCCTCCACCTCAACCCAGAGAATCTTGGAGTAAGCAGTTTCCCAGCCTTCCGAAGTTTGCTGTGGCTGACTAGGTCGCTGATTCTTCAATATTTTCAGGTTCTGGACATCTTCCGGCGTCTGCCGGAGCCGGTGGTGGTTTGTTCCTGTCTGGTTCCCTGAGGGCGCGGAGGCGCTGCACAACCAAACTTGCCGCGCCTTCCTGGAATACGAAGCTTTCCAAACGGGCCATTGATGCCCCGGCGCCCGGCCCAGCCAGAGAGGCCCTCACTTGGCATGGCGATTTGAAGGGCTTCGGCGTGCGGCGGATGCCGCCTGGAATTGGCAGCTATCTGATCAAGTACCGGACCATCGGGGGCCGGTAGCGGAAGCTGGTGCTGGGACGGGCCGGCACTCCGGCGCCCGAGCTGACCCGAACCCTGGCGCGCGGCAAGCCGGCGGAGGCGGGATGAAGATGCCACAGCCCGCCTTGGACCATGGCGCGCCACTGGCAGAGGCGAGGGGAGCCTCCAACAGCATCAGCGGACCTTCCTCAGCTTCGCTCCGGCTCTCTCCCCCTTCTCGGGATGAACTCTCCTTGTAGATCTCTGCAGAACGGCCACTCAGGAAAAGCGCTGCACGGCCACGGCAGACAGTGCGACCGCCTCGCCGCCCCTGCCACTCACCGCCGGTTCTTCAGCCACAGTGTGAGAAACATCGCCACGACCATAATGACGACACCTGTCCGGTGCTGGCTCATCCACTCAAGTGCCTGTTCTATGGGCAAGTATCGTCTCCCTCATGCGCTCTCGTTCCTCAGCCTCACGCCGGCCCAGCGGCTGTTCTTCGGGATGAACTCGACACCGGCGGCTTCCAGGGCGGCGCTGATGGCGGTCATCCCTCAGCCTGACCACCACCTGTCCGCTGGAAAAGCCGGCAATGGCTACGTGTGCCGATAGCACGACCGGACCTGCGCTCCGAAGAAGACCGGCGGCTCTGGCGGCGACGCCTCGGAGAAGAAGAGCGCCTCCGACCTCAACCACCACCCGAGCCGCCGGCACTGCACCCTGGCCTCGCTGGCCAGCGGCAACCCGCCGCCCTTTCTGGCTTTACGCGCGCCGCCGCCGCCGAAAAGAACTTCGTCTCTTCCTTCGCCCCAATCTCACCGGACAGCTTCGGCTTCGGGCTCCTCCTGGCCGGAGGATGCTGTGATGCTCCGGCTTGAGCCCGGCCTGTGGTCGGGCCTCCTAACCGATAGCTGCGGAGGGTGGCGGTCTGGCCGGCAGCCAGGAAGTTGGTCACCCGCTTGTCGTGGCGGACGGCGATGCGGCGGCAGTCCTTGAGGTGGCAGGCCATGCGCCCGATGGCGTCGGGACCGCGAGAGAGGCAGGGGCTGAAGCAGCCGCCGCGGCTGACGCCGAGCGCCTGGCCCTTCTGCCCCTTGCGCGGCCGGCGGCACAGCGAGGCGCCTTCACGGAAGGGCTGTCGAGCAGCAGTTCGGCGGCTGGACCACCTGTGGCGGCCAGTGCCTGAAACAGCCTGATCCAGACGCCTTGGCCCGCCCATCGCATGAAGCGGTTGTACAGCGTCGTACGAGGACCATAGCGGGCTGGGGCATCAGCCCAGCGCCCAGCGGAGCGCAACACAGGGATGATGCCGCTGATCACCTGCCGTTCATCGCCGCGCGGCACGCCGCGCGACTTGTTTGGCAGGGGGGCAGCCGTTGTCACGGGTGATCCGTCAGCCAGAACTGCCCGCTCAGCGGACCCCCTGATCACCGTCGTAGCCCGGGTGAATCACGCAGAGCGCTGCAGCTCAAACCAGTTCATGGGGCCTGATCCTGGTGTCCGCCGTCGTCGCGGTGCGAAGCGAAAATCTGGCCGTGCAACCACTTGGTGGTATGGCTTGGCGCTACCTTCATCACAGGTACGCTTGCCGTGCTTGGTTAAGAGCCTGGATAAGTGTTGCTCGGGAGTTCCGATTTCCAAATCTGCAGGTGATGCGCAAGGGTTGGGGCAGGCCGACCGCCGGGGCAGCCGGGACGAATTGGTCGAGCGTCGATGCGCTCTTTCCCCCCCCCTTGGGCTCTTGGCTGCCTGCTCCCTTCCGCCTTCTCTCCAGTGGATGGCGCCGAGTGGTCACATCTACTTCTTCAAAGGTTGATTCTCTTACGAGAATGGGCGAGGGTTGCCGGATGATGTGGCAGTGCTCAACAGATCGGCGCCGCCTCGCCCACGCCGGAAGCCTGCTCGCAGGCTCTTAACCCCGGGTGGGCTGACGGCAGACGTCAACTCCCGACCCGGGGACTCCTTCGATAGCGGAAGAAAGTCGCCTCGCGTTCTCGCGCGAGGTGGATTCGTCACGTCTTGGAGGATCGATCTGTGTTGCATTCCAACATCGATTGTCTGTTCTGCGGCGCTAGGCTCGACGGAACGGAGAGCCTTTGCCCGACCTGCAGGAAGAATGCCCCGGCTCTTCGGTGCTTCCGATTCGAGGTGATCGAGGGTGCGTCGTCATCGTCAGCGCAACCTTCTGAAGCCATTGAGGGCGGCGATATCATCATCACGACACGAGACCACTTCGTGCTCGACGAAATCGCTTGTCTGCGGATGCGCTCCGGGGATGCGGCTGCACGAATACTGATCGAGAAATTGAAATGCAGCAAGATTGTCTCGCCCGAAGATGTGCCGGCTGATGTCATCACATTGGGCAGCCGGGTCGTCTTCAGCGTCGATGGGGGAGATGCTGAAGCACGCGTCTTGACCCATCCCGATGCACATAGCGTCTCTGCTTGGTCTCTGCCCGTTACAGCACCACGAGGTGCTGCTTTGCTCGGGTTGAGAGCAGGGGCTGTGACAAATGCCCCTCGGCTCCGCGGAGGCATGGAGCGCATCGACATACTCTCGGTCATAGGCCGCTCTGAGAACGGCATGCACCGCCATGGTATGAGATCTGTTTCGTGTGGAGGAAGAGCGCTGTCAACGCCGCGGCGAGGGCGGGGCTATCTGCAGCAAGATGATGATCCTCTTCCACCCGCCGCATAACGGGCAGGTTTGCTCCGTGTTCTCCAGGCCCGCAGCGACGGCAGGGAATGGTGCCGGAGCTGTGCTGCTCGACGCTGCCGTGATCCACACCCCGTATCAGTCACGCCATTGGCCGGGTTCACGGCGCGGGAGGTCGCGAGATGGCGGTTGCCGTCATCTCGCCATGAGCAACGCCCGACACCAGCATGGAGAAGACCTGTGAGCGAAGATAATGAGGCGGGCGCTCTGCGCCCACAGCTGTTGATGTCGGCCGAGGACCATGCCCGGCTGATGGCGCTGGCGGAGGCCGCTGCACGGCGGAGCCCACTAGTCGCCGACCTGCTGATGGAGGAGGTTGATCGCGCCGAGGTGGTGCCATCCGGGCGTGTGCCCGCAGGCGTCGTGGCCGTCGGCTCCACCGTCGAATTTTGCGACGCGACGACCAGCGCGACGCGGCGGGTTCAGATAGTGCTCCCGGGGGCGGCCGATATCGCCACGGGGCGCATCTCCGTGCTGTCTCTCGTCGGGGCTGGATTGATAGGGCTGTCCGAGGGTCAGTCGATCGATTGGCCGACCCAAGACGGCCGAGTTAGGCGGCTGACTGTGGTACGCGTCCAGGCTCCGCCGCAAGGAGGAGGCGTTGGCGACACCACGGCAGCCGCATGACGGGGTATCGGCCGCACGCCCCCCCCGCTTGCATGCCCTCGTCACACGGCCGCGCCACCAGGCGAAAGGGCTTGCGGCTCGGCTGCAGGCGCGTGGCATCGGCTGCCTGGTCGAGCCGATGCTGGAGATCATGTCGCAATCCTGGGATGTGGCCGCTGCCCTATCTGAGTGGAGAGGTGGTCGCCTGCGACCTTGGTGCCGCCCTCAAACCAGCAGGATTCGCCGTAGAGCGAATGGCGGTCTATTCGGCGCGGGCAGCCGCGCATCTCACGCCGCAAGTGCGCGATGCCATCGCGCAGGGCGCAATTCAGGTGGCGCCTGTCCTGTCGGTGCGCACGGCCAGCGTGTTCCGTAGCCTGCTCCGGCAAGAAGGGCTGGAAGAAGCGTGCAACGACATGGTCGGTATCGCACTAAGTCCGCGTGTTGCGGAAGCGATGCGGCCGCTGCCCTGGCGGGTGCTGGCGGTGGCTGACCGACCGGATCTGGATGCGTTGCTCGATGGGCTTTGCCGAGCCCTGGCGGGGGGCATGGACGACGCCTTCGGCCGTTGCGTTGCTGGTGCCGGCCGTGTCCTGCCCTAGCATCCCCGCGGTGGCGGCGCCGGTGGAGATGTTGAGGCCGCCGCGTAATCCAGCAAACCGCGCGATCGTCTTCCTCGGGCCGAGCCTGCCACTCGCGGAGGCGCAGGCTCTGCTCGCCGCCGACTACCGTCCGCCGCTTTGCCGGGGCGATCTCGATGCAATCACGGAGCCGGCTGTGGTGGCGGTGGTGGATGGCGTTCTCGACGCGGAAGCTCGCCTGCGCCCCGAGGAGGCACGCTGTGCGGCCAAACGCGGTATTCGCCTCTATGGTGCGGCCAGCGTGGGCGCTCTGCTCGCTGTTGATCCCTCTATCTCCGGCAGCGTCATCGGCATTGGCCGTGTGGTCCAATTGCTCCGTTGTGGTCGCGTCAGGGTCGACGATCTGGCCCTGCTGTACGCGGCGCATGATCTGCGCCCCCTCACCATACCGATCGTCGAAGTTCTTTGTTGGCTGGAGGACGCAAGGGTGTCCGGCTGCGTTCCGCCCGGCGATGCGGAAGCTGCGCGCGCTGCGCTTCGCGAACTGCCGCTGGGTGACCGGTCGCCGTCAGCGATCGTGCGGGTACTGCGCCACCATCTCGGGCCCATCTCGCCCGCGATAGGCGATCCGCTAAGGCTCGGCGTGAAGGCCACCGATGCGCGGCGGCTGCTGCGAGTGGTGGGGAAGTTCCTCGGCCGCATCGAGAGGGAGGCGCCGGCTGGAAGCGCCAAAGAACTCGGAGGTTCCTCATGACTGTCGTTGCCTGCGGAAGGAACATCGTTCCAGTTCACCAGGGCGGATCCTGGAGGAAGGGTGCCAGGGTGCCAGGGTGTCTATGCCGCAGCCGCTCATCGCCTGGCTGGCACACCGGCAATGCAAGGCATCTCTTAGAAGGTAGCTAGAGGGGGCGCGACAGAATGGACAGGGACGATATCCGGCTTTCGTTTGACGCGGTGCGGCGTCTGGCGGAGCAGCCATTGCTGAAATGTGGGGTCAGCCGCGAGCATGCGGAGGCGATGGCGGAGGTTGTGGCCTTGGCAGAGGCCGACGAAGCGCGCTCTCACGGCCTGTATCGTATCGAGGGCTGCGTACAGGCCGTCCGCTCCGGCAAGGTCGATCCGCAAGCGCGGCCCGAGGTCGTGTCTACCGCCGGCGCCGTGGTGCGCATCGATGCGCGCGGCGGCTTCGCGCTTCACCCGCTTCGGCTCGGACGTCCGCTGTTGGCCGACAAGGCGAGAGAGTTCGGCATTGCGGCGCTTGCCCTGAATAACTGCTACCATTTCTCGGCCCTGTGGGCAGACATCGAGATCATGGCCGAGCGCGGTCTGGTGGCGCTCTCATGCACGATCGGGGCGCACAATGTTGCCCTGGCGGGCGGATCTGCTCCGGCCTTCGGGACCAATCCCTTCGCCTTTGCCTTCCCGCGTGGGGAAGGCAGGAAGCCCTTCGTCTTCGATCTCTCCTCAAGCGTCGTGGCGAAGGGCGAAATTGAGCTGCGCCGGAGAAGCGGGGAAAGCATCCCTGCAGGATGGGCCGTGGACAGGCAGGGGGCGCCCACGACCAAGCCGGAAGATGCCCTGGCCGGAGCCATCATGCCGTTCGGCGGCCATAAGGGAGCTGCGCTAGGCCTTATGGTTGAGCTGCTGGCGGGCCCGCTGATCGGAGATCTGAAGAGCGCTGAAGCCCTTGCCATCGACACACACGACGGCGGTCCTCTACGCGGCGGCTATCTCATGCTCGCAATCAACCCCGGTCACCTCGGGGGAAATGATAGCGGGCTTGAAGAGGCAGACGCATGGCTCACGTCACTTGCAAGACAGCATAAGCCTGCCCGTCTTCCAGGAACACGCCGTCATGCGGCCCGGGTTCGTAGCATGGCAGATGGGATCCTGGTCTCTCGCTGCCTATACAATCGACTCTTGGAACTCTGCTGATCCGCTTGACGGCTACCACTGGAGGCGATCTGCTTGGCTTCTACTTCATTGTCATGGCGCCTCTTGCTTCGCTGACAGAGAGGAACTCGTGGCGTCGGCCGGGGCTATCGGTTGCACGATAGAGGCAGAACCAAGCCCCTGGTCCTTGGCGGATATTATGCATTCCATCATTGCAAAGGTGCCTGGTGCAGGTGGGGCGTTGTCCATCTCATTCCATCCATGCCACGGGGGACCAACCCCGCGGCAGGGTGGGGGAGGGAACGAGAAGAGAACAACGATGCGTGTCTGGCTGTCGGCGACTCCGCTCAGCGTCGCCTCGCAGTCCCTATAGCGGCCGGATGGGGGGCTTGGTGTCGGGGCGCGCTACCGAAACTCAGCCCGTGGCATCCATCCCGGCTTCATGGAATTTGAACGTGCCGCGCCCCTCGCTCCTGGCCCGGCACGTTGCCGCATCAGCTTGCTGCAGCAATGTGCCGAATGTTCCCGCCGATTTGCCGTCGGCAAGCGCGATCCCGAGCGAAGCCCCGACTTTGGTCGTCTGCCTGCCCAGTGTGATGGGCTGGCCGATCGTGGCAATGATCCGGCGGGCGAGCCGGGCCGCGTCCTCGGCGCCAGCCTTCACCTCGGCCATCACAACGAACTCGCCGCCCCCGGTGCGGGCCACGATGTCGCCCTCGCGCACGCAGTCTCGGAGCCGCAGAGCGACTTCGCGCAGCACGACGTCTCCCGCAGGGTAGCCGTGGAGGTCGTTCGCCGGCTTGAAGGGGTCCAGGTCAACCATCATCAGGGCGACCTGGGCCTCCCGCCGGCGTAATTGGGCCAGCATGATCTCGCCTTCCCGGGCCAGCATGACCTCGTCCCGGTCCCGTTGCAGGTGGGGGTTTGGCAGACCAGTCAGGGGTTCATGGAAGGCGAGGGGCTGCGCCTCCGCCTGGGCCGCGGTGCGGCTCGCCACCATGTGGCGGAGCTCCCGCTGCCGGCGGAGGGCATAGAAGGCCAATCCAAGCGGCGCGATGAAGGCCATCGCCACCAGGTTCCCGAGCAGCCATCCCGGATGTCCATGGGACAACTGGTGGAGAACTTGGAAGACCTCCTGCCGAGTCGCGATGGCACTCATCACGATGCAGCTGAGCCCGATCAGCAGCATGTCGCGGGTTGCCGCGCTCGGGCGGCGCCAGAGCCGGGAGATCCAAGCCAAGCGGGGAGGGGGGGAGGAGGCGGCAGCCGCCGGAGCGGACCCGCTACACGAGGGGGGAGTGTCCATGGCAGGCGCAATGTGGCCTGCCCGTATGAAGGGAAAATTAACCAGCTAGGTCTGCGCGCAGCCGAACTGCGCGGCCCATTTGGTTCCGCAGTCCCAAATGCAGAAAGGGCCCACGTGAGCGGGCCCCTGCTAACCACCTGATCTTCTTTTGGGAAGATGGAGCGGGCGAAGGGATTCGAACCCTCGACCCCAACCTTGGCAAGGTTGTGCTCTACCCCTGAGCTACGCCCGCGCTCCGTTCGGCGTGGGCGGGGATATGTCATGGAGTTTGGCGGGCCGCAATCCCCCCAAAGCAATCACGTGCAGATTTTTTCTTTCTCCGCCGCCGGCGCGGTGTGAAGGGTCTGGTGGCGATCGGGAGCGGCATTCCCGTGGCAAGGGCGGCCATCCCTCCGCGCCGATGGCTTGGCAGGGCGCCCGAGCGGGTTGCCTGGGCCGGAGGTGCCCGGCAGGATGACCGGCGCTGCAGCGTATGGCCTTCCGACCTTGCCCGGCTGATCAGGGTTGGGCCACCACGAAACATGCCGCTTTAGCTGTGCGCGGACCCGGACGGCCCTGGCGCCAAGCAGGAGGAACCATTGCAGATCACCGAAGCCGAGGCTTCCGTGCTCTCCAGCGGCCATGCGCCGGAAACCCCGGAGGGGCTGCTCGCGCGGCTTGCCTCGATGGGAATCGTAGCGCGCACTGTCGAGCACCCGCCGCTGTACACGGTGGCGGAGAGCAAGGCGTTGCGTGGGAGCCTGCCCGGCGCCCATGCCAAGAACCTGTTCCTCAAGCCCAAGGCGCCCGGCCCCTATCTGCTGGCCGTGCTGGAGGAGGACCGGCAGATTGGCGTCAACGCGCTGCTGCGGCGGCTCGGCGTGCCGCGCGGGCAGTTCGCCTCGGCGCCGGAACTGCTCGCGGAGTTGGGCGTGCGTCCCGGCGCGGTGACGCCGCTGGCGCTGGTCAACGCCCTGCCAGGCCGGGTGCGGGTGGCGATCGACCGCGCTCTCCTGGAGGGGGTGGAAACCGTGCATTTCCATCCGCTGGTCAACACCGCCACGACCGCTTTGGCGCCGCAGGACCTGCTGCGCTTCCTGCGCGCCCTGGGCCACGAGCCGGAGCTGCTCGACCTCACCGCCGGCCCTTGATCCCGGCCCTGAACCCAGCCTCTGATCCCCGGGCAAATCGCGCCGGCCGCCTTGCGCGGCGCGGCCCCCGGCGCATCTATTCAGGCAGCAATTCCGGAACTGGTGCTTTTCTCATGGATACGATCCTCGACCCCAATCGCCCCTCTCCGGGCGGCGCCGACATCATCAAGGACGGCGACTCCAAGACCTTCATGCAGGACGTGGTGAATGCCAGCCGCGAAGTGCCTGTGCTGGTGGACTTCTGGGCGACCTGGTGCGGCCCCTGCAAGCAGCTGACCCCGGCGCTGGAGAAGGTGGTGACCGCGGCCCAGGGCCGCGTGCGGCTGGTCAAGATCGACATCGACCAGAACCGTGCCCTGGTCCAGCAGCTTTCCCAGATGGGCCTTCCGCTGCAGTCGGTGCCGACGGTGGTGGCCTTCTGGCAGGGCCAGATCGCCGACCTGTTCCAGGGCGCCCTGCCGGAATCCGAGCTGAAGCGCTTCATTGAGGCGCTGCTGAAGCTGGCCGGCGGCCAGATGCCCGCGGCCGACCTGCTGGCCGAGGCGAAGCAGGCCGCCGAGCAGGGCGACCACGAGACCGCGCTGCAGCTCTTCGCCGCCCTGATGCAGCAGGAGCCGGAGAATGCCGAGGCGGTGGCCGGCGCCGCCCGCACGCTGATGGCCATGGGCGAGGAGGAACGCGCCCTGGAGGTGATCGAGGCGGTGCCGGAGAAGATCCGCAGCCATGCCGAGGTGGCCGGCGTGCGCAGCGCGCTGGAGCTGGCGGCCGAGGGGCGCAAGGCGCGGGCCCGGCTTGCCGAGTTCGAGAACCGTCTGGCCGCCGACCCGAACGACCATGCGGCGCGGATCGATCTGGCGGTGGCGCTGAACGCCATGGACCAGCGGGCCGAGGCGGCGCAGGCGCTGCTCGACGCGATCAAGCGCGACCGGAGCTGGAACGAGGATGCCGCCCGCAAGCAACTGCTGAAGTTCTTCGAAGCCTGGGGGCCGACGGACCCGGCGACCGTCAAGGCGCGCCGCGGGCTCTCGACCCTGCTGTTCAGCTAGGCCGGGGACCGGCCGGGCATGGATCGCGATTCGTCCTGGCCGGGCACGCTGCCGGCGACGGTGCCGGTCTTTCCGCTCGCCGGGGCGCTGCTGCTCCCCGGCGGCCGCCTGCCGCTGAACATCTTCGAGCCGCGCTACCTCGCCATGGTCGAGGATGCGCTGGCGGCGGGACGGATGTTCGGCATGGTGCTGCCCGACCCGGCGCATCCGCAGCGGGCGGGGCGCTCCACTCTCTACCGGGTCGCCTGCCTGGGCCGCATCGCCTCCTTCGCCGAGACGGAGGATGGCCGCTACCTCATCACCCTGCTCGGGGTGAGCCGCTTCCGGGTGGCGGAGGAACTGCCCGACAGCCCGCGCGGCTATCGCCGGGTCCGCACGGACTACGTCCCTTACATCACGGACCGGAGCGAGCCGCCCGCCGCGGCCGCTGACCGCCCGGCACTGCTCGCGGCGGTGCGCGCCTATTTCCAGGCCCAGCGGATCGAGGCTGACTGGACTGCGATCGAGCGCACCGCCACGCCCACCCTGGTGACCACCCTCTGCATGGTCTGTCCCTTCACCGATGCCGAGAAGCAGGCGCTGCTTGAGGCGCCGGACCTGCGGGAGCGGGCGGCCATGCTGGTTTCCCTGATGCAGATGGACAGCATCGGCCCGGCCAGCGGCTCGGAGCGGCCGAGCTGACGCAGACACGTTGACGCGCGGCTTGCCGCGGCGCAGGAATCCCCCCGACATGACGAACCCGAACGAACGCGATCCCGCTGCTTCCACCGCCCAGCCCGGCGGCCCGGTTGACCCGCGCCTGCTGGAGATCCTGGTCTGCCCGGTCACCAAGGGGCCGCTGCGCTATGACCGGGAGAAGGGCGAACTGGTCAGCGAACAGGCCGGCCTGGCTTACCCGATCCGGGATGGCATCCCCATCATGCTGCCGGACGAGGCACGCCAGCTGGAGGGCTGATGCCTCACCCGGTCGAGATCCGGCTGCGGCGCGCGGAGAAGCGACTTGATGTCCGCTTCGACGACGGCGCCGCCTTCTCCCTGCCGGCCGAGTATCTGCGGGTGGAGAGCCCTTCCGCCGAGGTGCAGGGGCACGGGCCGGGGCAGAAGAAGACCGTCGCCGGCCGGCGGGAGGTCGGCATCATGCGGGTCGAGCCGGTCGGGCACTATGCCGTCCGGCTGATCTTCGACGACCTGCACGACAGCGGTATCTACAGCTGGGACTACCTGTACCGACTCGGCCGCGAGCAAGCGGAGCGCTGGTCCGCTTACGAGGCGGACCTCGCCGCGCGCGGCCTCTCGCGTGACCCGCCCGGCCGTCATTAAAGCCGGAGCTGCACTGACGTATGGCCTCTCCTCCTCCCGTTCTCGCCATTGTCGGTGGCGGGTTCGCCGGCACCACGCTGGCGCTCCAGGCCCGCGCCGCCTGGCCCACCGCCCGCATCCTCCTGTTCGAGCCGGGCAGGCCCGGGCCAGGGCTGGCCTACTCCACGCCCGATCCAAGCCATCTGCTGAACGTGCCCGCGACGGGCATGAGCCTCTATCCCGACCGGCCGACCCATTTCGCGGACTGGCTCGCGGCCCAGCCGGATGCGCCGGCAGCAGGCGAAGGACCCTGCTTCGCACCCCGCAGGATGTATGGGCGCTATCTCCGGGAGCAGCTTCGCGACGCCGTGGAGCGGGAGGAGGTTTGCCATCTGCCGCAGCGTGTTGTCGCGCTCGCACGACGACCGGGAGGAGGCTTCCGGCTGCAGACGGAGGACGGCGGCGGGCACGAGCCGGATCATGTCGTGCTGGCGGTCGGCGGCTTTGCTGCCGGACGGGCACAGCCGCCGCACGTCTTCGGCGATCCCTGGGACCCGGCGGCATTGCGGGATCTGGACCCCGAGGCCCCGGTTCTGCTGGTCGGCCTCGGCCTGACAATGGTGGACATGCTGCTCGCGCTGCGTGGCCAAGGGCATCGGGGGCCGGTGCTGGGCATCTCGCGGCATGGGTGGCTTCCGCTTTCCCATGTATCCGGTGCCTTCCCGCCGCCCTGGCCGATGCCGAGCGGGAGGGAGGCCTGGGCAGGGCCTCTGGTGGCGCTGCGCACGCTGCGTCGGATGGCTGCGGAGGCGGCCGCGGTCGGGCAACCCTGGCAGGCGGTGATCGACGGGGTGCGGCCGCAGGTGCAGCGCATCTGGCATGGCTGGGACTTGGCAGCGCGCCGGCGCTTCCTGCGGCACGCCCGCAGCCTCTGGAACCTGCATCGGCACCGGCTGGCGCCGCGCGTTGCCAGGTTTCTCGCCGAGCAGCGTGACACGGGGGCGCTGGAGATTCTGCCCGGGCGCCTCAGCGGATGGCAGCCGGCGGGAGAGGGGGTGGAAGTGTCCATTCGCCTCCGAGGCGGCGAAGTCGTGACGCGCCATGTGGCGCGGGTCCTGCTCTGCACGGGACCTGACTCGAGCGATGCCTGGCGCAGCACGCCGCCCATTCCCGCTCTCGTGGCGGCGGAGATGGCGGCGCCCGAGAGGCTTGGGCTGGGTCTTGCGGTGCGGGAGGACGGGCAGGCGCTCACGGAAAGCGGGCAAGCTGTGCCCGGGCTATGGGTTCTGGGACCGCTGACCCGTGGCAGCCTATGGGAGATTACGGCGGTGCCGGAAATCCGGGCGCAGGCTGCCTCACTGGTGAAGGCGCTCGCGACCACGCCTGGAATGGGCGAGTAGGGCGATCCTAATATCCGTCTTGCAGAGGGGGCCGACCCTTCGCGAGGGTGGGAACTCGCGGCACGATTCCCATTTGACACGGGTTTCGGCTGGGCCTAGAAGGCGCGCCCTGCTGCTGGGTTGAAGGGTGTGAGCCTGGAGGTTTGGTGGTGGGGCTGGAAGGTTTCTGGTGGTCTTGGTGTTGACTTTGGAAG